>Ga0315280_10000081_pt1 | contig 166628 bp, 151 predicted proteins | sample YL17G06_40_MG_FD_203697 | JGI IMG/M metagenome (GOLD analysis project Ga0315280, IMG submission 203697) | Sediment microbial communities from Yellowstone Lake, YNP, Wyoming, USA - YL17G06_40 | ecosystem: Environmental > Aquatic > Freshwater > Lake > Sediment | place: USA: Wyoming | collected... | reverse complement strand
GTATGGGTGGCGATGCTGAAAGACCAGATACGCATCGAACACGGAGGCAAAACGATCGCTGAATACACCCGCTGAACTGTCCAGTTTTGGAGTTACAAAACTGTTCAGTCTTGGCTGTTACAGAACAGGTGTTGCTGGGCATGTCACCCCCGCCTCAATCCTCCCCCGTCAAGGGGGAGGAGGTTGGCTTCGCATGCACAGCCGGGGGCGGCTGTGCCACACAGGGTTCACCCTCACCTTCATCCTCCCCCGTCGAGGGGGAGGAAATGTGTAGGGTCCCGCGGCGGGGGGCGGAGCCCCCGCCCTACAAACTACGGGGTCACGGTCAGAATGAGGCGGGTCTCTTCGGGGTGCTGAGCGATGAAGCGCAGTTCGTCATCGTGCAGCGGCTTCTGAGTGTGCATGTTCGCGAACTGCACCAGGCGCAGTATCTCGCGCGCCTGTTCGTCGCTGTCGAAGTGAACGCCGAGGCCCTCGTAAACGTGCCTGAAGCCATGTATGCCGCCATACTCGCCGGTGGTGATCACCCGTCCGGTTGGGGTGTGATCGGGCTCCCCGCGGCCGAGGTCCTCGTAATCATACAACTCGTAGTTCCTGCGGTCCTTGAGTGCGCCATCGGCGTGGATGCCCGATTCGTGGGCGAACATGTTGTCGCCGACGCCGGGCTGGTTGACGGGGATCGGCAGCCCGAAAGCATAGGAAGCATAGCGGGCGAGTTTCCAGGCAACTGAAAGATCAACCTTGCGGTCGAGCAGCCACCGATCAGCAACGCGGCTGCCATAGCGCAGGGCCAGGGCGCAGGAGACTGCGTCGGCGTTGCCGGCGCGGTCGCCGACGCCGTTGACGGTGCAGTTGATGTAAGCATCCTGGCCGGCGTCAACGACCGCTATCGCGCCGGAGACGGAATTGGCCACTGCCAGGCCCAGGTCGTTGTGGCAGTGGAGTTCGATCGGGATGCCCACTTCCGCGGCGATGCTCTTGGCGCGGTCGGCCATGGTCGAGGGCAGATCGCAGCCTACGGTGTCGCAGTAGCGGAAGCGGCTGGCTCGGTGTTCCTTTGCAGCGCTCGCGAACTTGATCAGGTAGTCAACGTCGGTGCGGGAGGCATCCTCCGCATTGACGCCCACGCTTTCGGCTCCAAGGGCGAAGGCGGTGTCGAGGGCCTCGGTCATTTCGGCGATCACGCTTTCGCGGTCGAGTTTGCCGCGCAGTTTGTGCGTGATCATCTGGTCGGACGTTGGGATGGAGATATTGTAATGGCGCAGGCGGGTGCGCGTGAAACTGTCCTCGACATCCCCCTTCATGGCGCGGGTCCAGCCCGACAGGCGCAGGCGGTGGATAACGCCTTTGTCTGCGAGCGCGACGTTGGCGTTCAGGTAATTGGCCTCGTGCGCGAGATTTGGGAAGCCAGCCTCGCTCTGAAAAGCGCCAAAGGTGTCCAGGTGTACGTTCAGGACGGTCTTCTGAAGTTTGGCCATCCCGATTCTGGAGGCCTGCACCCCATCTCTATTGGTAACGTCAATGAGATAAACTGTGGGCACTACTCATTCTCCGCTGGAAGATTCCCCGACGGATGCCCCGCAAGCGGCGATACGTGAAACTAGCATATTGCGGTTCGGCTTGTCAACAACCCGGGGTGGTGGGCGGCGTATGCCGTTACGTGCAGATTGGAAAAGGCAGGGGTTCGGAACCTTGGCTGCCGCGGCGCGGTTGATAGCCGTGTGGCGAACTGATATAATGGCCCTGATGGAGGGGAAGGCTTGATGGACGCGGCCGGAGTTGCTGCCGAGTGCCGGAAGATCGTTGACCAGATTGACACCGTGATCATCGGCAAGCACCGCACCATTGAACTCGCCGCTGCGGCCCTGCTGGCGCGGGGTCACATTCTGATCGAGGATATCCCCGGCGTCGGCAAGACAACCCTGGCGAAGGCTCTAGCGCGCTCAATCGGCGGCGCGTACAAGCGCATCCAGTTCACCCCTGACCTGCTGCCAGCGGACATTACCGGGGTGGCTGTTTTCAACCAGAAGACGGCGGAATTCGAATTCCGGCCCGGCCCGGTATTCGCGAACGTGGTGCTGGCGGACGAGATTAACCGCGCCACCCCCAAGACCCAGTCGAGCCTGCTGGAGTGCATGGAGGAACGCCAGGCCACCGTTGACGGAGTGACGCATCTTCTTCCCGCTCCGTTCTTCGTCATCGCGACCGATAACCCGATAGAGTATCATGGGACCTACCCGCTGCCGGAGGCGCAGCTGGACCGGTTTCTGATGCGCTTGAGCATCGGCTATCCCCGGCCCGCGGAAGAAGTAATGATCATGGATCGGCAGAGGATTCGCCATCCGCTTGAAGACGTGAAGCCCGCCATTTCAACCGATGCCATGCTTGGCCTTCAGGAGGAAATAAAGGAGGTCTTCATCGAGCCCTCGGTCAAGGACTACATCGTGGCCCTGGTGGGGGCGACGCGCGAGCACCCGTTGGTGTGGCTGGGCAGCAGCCCGCGCGGGTCGCTCGCGCTGATGCGCTGCTCCCAGGCGCTGGCGGCGATGGCAGGGCGGGAATTCGTGCTGCCCGACGATGTAAAGGCGGCCGTCCCGGGGGTGCTGGCTCACCGGCTGATAATGAAACCAGAGGCGGCGGCCACCCGGGCAGAGCCTGCCCAGGTGGTCGCGGAAATCCTATCTTCCGTTCCCGTGCCGGTCCTCGAACACATCAGGAACCCCTAGGCCGCGCCACCACATGAATTCGATAGCAGGCAACCTGTTGCGCCTGATCCTCGGTTTGCCAGGGTTCCTACCCGGGATCATCCTCCACGAACTGAGCCACGCGGTGGCTGCCGACAGACTGGGCGATCCCACAGCCAAGCACAGGGGCCGGATCACGCTGCGTCCAGAAGCCCACATCGATCCGCTGGGGGCAATCGTGTACGTGCTCAGCTCCCTCTTCAGCCCCTTCGCCTTCGGCTGGGCGAAGCCAGTCCCCATCAACCCTCTCAACTTTCGCAATCCGCGCCGCGATTTCGCGCTTTCGAGTCTCGCAGGCCCGGTCTGCAACCTCTTGCAGATTGGCGTCTGGGCGGTGCTGATGCGCTTGCTCCGCCCGGACCTGGTGGCGGGCAGGTCTATAGGTGCTGCGCTGTTTGTCACAGCCTCCTCTACCGACGTACTTGGGATTATCTTGACACACGCCTTGCTCATCAACGCTGTCCTCTGCTGCTTCAACCTGATCCCTATCCCGCCGCTCGACGGTTCGCGAGTCCTGGCCTACGTCTTGCCTGAGCGGCAAGCGCAGTTCCTCGATCGGCTGGAGCCGATCGGTTTTTACATCGTGATAATGCTCCTCATGATGGGCGCGCTCGATTTCATCTCGCCCCTCATCGTCGGGATCGCTGACCTGTTCCTGCGCCTGCTTTCACTTACTACCTGATACTACCTGAATGATGGCCATAGCAGGAACTTGCAGGTGCGCGCGGTAATCTGCAAGCGCGGGAGTGCAAGGGGGCTGGTGTCCCCTCTGGACTTCAAATCCAGCATTCCGGCGCTCGCGCGTCGGAGGGTCGGGTTCGATTCCCACGCACTCCCGCCAGTGCCGCCCGGCACGGGGGGCGCTCGTCTGAGCCGTCGGGCTCGCTGCTTGAGTCTTGCGCCTGCTCCGTCACGAGGTGTAGTAGCGCGAACGCGCGCCGGCCTGCAGGCGATGCACCAGCATTCGCCTGCCGCGGTGGAGCCGAGTGCGCACGGCGCCAATCGGCCGCCTCATCATGCTGGCGATTTCCTCGTATGAGAAGCCCTGTTCGTCCGCCAGCATGACAACGGTCCTCAACTCGCTGGGCAATTCCGCGAGGGCCTTCTGAAGATCAGCGGCCCTTATGCGCCGCAGGCCCTTCAGTTGAGGATCGGGGGGCAAATCAGGCCAGCCAGTGCCTGGCATCCTGTCCCGTTCGGCGCCTGCACGCTGTCGCGCTCTGGGCTGGTGTTCGCTCACATACAGGTTCGTCATGATGTCGAACACCCATGCCTTGAAATTCGCACCTGGGCGGAAATGGTCGAACCCCTGCATTGCGCGGCCCACCGTTTCGCGCACGAGGTTCTCCGCCTCGGCTTTGCTTCTCGTCAGCCGCAGCGCTCCGCCGTATGCTGAGTCAAGATGCTCCATCATCAGGCGCTCGAAGGCCGCTCGCCTCTGCGCGCGGAGCTTTGCCGCCCTGCCATTGGAGCCGCTGGCCCCGTTCGACCCGTTGGCCCCGTTGCAGCCGTTAGACCTGCTGACCTTGCTCGTGTATCTGGTGGGCGTTCTCGCAGTTCCCATGGTAGCCCTCTCCTTGACTACTCGTGCCCTTGCCCTGATGCCGCCGGAGCAGCGCCTCAGCGATTGCCGCGTGCTGCGGCGGCAACCGGCAGAGAACGCCGTCCGGGCACGGGCGATTCAGTGGTCGCTGACCTGGCCGGCGGCGACTTTCCCTGCGGGGGCGATACCAGCAGCCTGACGCGAAAGGCTGTTTCGACCTGCTCCTGCCAGCTTAGCACTGCCTCCTCCCAGGTTCCCCAAGCGGGTCGCCAGCGTATCGCCGTGTCTCCCTTGTTTCCGTCCATCGGAACCTCCCTCTTTTTTCGAATCTAATCCGCGGGTTGGGTTCTGGCGCCTGGCGAATCGAAAAGGCGCCCGACAGTGCCAGCGCACTGCACAGACGCCCTTGTCTCGACGGGAAGGACCTCGCTGTCCCTTCCGCGCTACCCTTTGGTGACTACCGGCGCGGCCCGAACGTGGCACAACCCGCGAGAAGCCACCATTGGACCGCTGGTCACCTCAGACCCCCTCGTCTGAATGCCCGCCCGACATTCGCTGTCGGGACAGGCAGTGCTAATTCAAGCCAGCTAGTAAGAATATATCACAGGACCCCCCTCCTGTCAAGCCCCCGGAGAAGGTTTTTTTCGTCCGCATCGGAAAGGCAGGCCGGCTAGCCGTGAAAAAACTCGTCGGACTCCTGTGCGACCGCCAGGATCCTCTCGGCCACTGCCTTCAGGGACAGCCTGTGATCCATGGCGAATTTCTGCAGTTTCCGAAATGCCTCGGGCTCCGACAGGTGGGCGCGCTCAATGAGGATGCCCTTGGCCCTTTCCACCAGCTTCCGCGTTTCAAATGCCGCCTGCAGGTCGGCCACTTCGCTGCGAAGGGCCATGAACTCCTTGTATCTTTGCCGGGCCACTTCCACCGCGGGGACGACCTGGTCCCCGCTCACCGGCTTGACGATATAGGCCATGGCCCCTGCCTCCTGGGCCATCACCACCTGATCGTGCTGCCCAGACGCAGTAAGCATGACCACGCAGGTGGGACACTGTTGCATGATGCGCCGCGTGGCTTCAAGGCCATCCGTGCCCGGCATGCGAATGTCCATCAGCACGACCTCGGGCTGTCCCGTTCGGCAGAGCTCCAGAGCCTCGTCGCCGGTCGCGGCGATCCCAACTACTTCGCACCCCCTCTCTTCCAGTTGCCGGCGCAGCGTGAACGCGACCAGCCACTCGTCTTCGGCTATAAGTACGCGAAGCGCCGGGTTCACTCGCTGAGGTTGTTCGGACACGAATCGCCTCCTCTAGAGCGCGCTGGCGGGCAGCGGAACCTCACTCCAGGCCTGCATCCCCGGGGCGCGGCGCGCGATCTCTGGGAAATGGGCTCGGCAGCAAGCCATGCGCCTGACTATGATAGCAGAACGCCTGGGTCTTGTGACGATTCTTGCCGGTGCGGGTCGAGTTCGGGGGCCGGTGACAGGAGGATGAAAGCGCGGCGCGGAAGCATCCGACCGAAGCAGGGCCGTCCGGTTCGCGCTCGGACTCCGGGCGGAAAAACCGCCGGCTGACGGCCGGTACTGGCCATCGTTCACTTACTGCGCGGACAATGGGGGCACGCTCGTGCGCACAGTCGTGGACGACGAGGTCGTGTGCAAGGAGGGGTAACGGGCGCCAGCGGGGAGAGGTTTTGGCTTGCTGCGTGCAGGAGGCGAATATGCACTCTGAAAGGTTGGGCCTTGAGCGGAGTGTCGCGGCGCTGAGCGGGGCCGGAGCAGCGCTGCTGGGGATTGCTGGGTTGGTGGGCTGGGGGTTTGGGCTCCCTGTCCTCACCAGGATGGCCCCCGGGTACAAAGCGATAGCGCCCATTGTTGCCCTCTCACTTATCATTCTCGGCCTGGTGCTGCCGCGGCTGGCCTCCGGACGTGCAGGCAGGCGCGAACGCGTTCTCTCGGGGGCGGTGGTTGGGCTGATCTCCCTCTTTGGCTTGCTCGAAGTCATCGGCTTTCTGGTCGGCGCAGACGTGAACCGCGAGGACGTGCTGACACTATATCTGGCGCGCGCGTCCTCGATCCCGTTCGAGACGATGTCGCCGGTAGCGGGCGCACTCCTGTTGCTGGTTGGTGCCGCCTTGCTGGCTCTGCTGCTGGGGCCCACAGCGGACAGGAGCCGCCGGAAGTTGGGAGACACGGCAGGTATCCTGGGCCTGGTGGCGGCAACGGTCGCCCTCGTCTTTGGTTTGGGTTACGCCTTCGGGGCGCCACTGCTCTATGGCGGGCCCGCCATCCCCATCGCGGCTACTGCCGCCCTGGGCGGGCTCTTGCTGGCGGGCGGCACGGTGGCTGCGGCGGGTCGGGACCACTGGCCACTGAGGGCGTTGGCGGGCGATTCCGCCCGTGCCCGACTGCTGCGTGCGTTCGTGCCTCTCACGGTATTTATAGCCCTCACTATCTCGGTGGCTGACCACCGCTTGGCGGCTGTGGAGAGTCTCAATCACCTCCTGGTGGCGTCCATGCTGGCCGTGGTCTTCGCGCTGGTGGTGGGCCTGGTGGCGTCGCGGGTGGCGCAGGCCATCGGCGAGACCATTGACCAGGCGCGTCGGGAACAGCAGGTGGCCGAGGACGCCCTGCGGGAAGCGAAAGACCACCTGGGAATCCGCGTCAAGGAGCGAACGACGGAACTGGAGCAGGCCAACCGCGCGCTCCAGGAGGAGATGGCCGAGCGCGAGCGGGCGGAGCAGGCCGTGAAAGCCGAACGGCAGCGGTTCAATGACGCCCTGGAGAAGCTGCCGGCTTACCTGGTGCTGTTGACGCCGGATTATCACGTGCCGTTTGCCAACCGCTTTTTCCGGGAGCGCTTCGGCGAGTCCCACGGCCGGCGCTGCTTTGAGTATCTGTTTGGGCGAAGCGAGCCTTGCGAGGTGTGCGAGACTTATAGGCCGCTGGAAACCATGGCGCCCCATCGCTGGGAGTGGACCGGCCCGGACAGCCGCAATTACGATATCTTCGACTTCCCCTTCACTGACACGGACGGCTCCACCCTCGTCATGGAGGTGGGCATTGACATTACCGACCGCAAGCGGGCCGAGGAGGAACTCCGCCGCCACGAGGAGCACCTCGAGGCGCTGGTCAAAGAACGAACCGCGGATCTCGAAGCCAGGAATGCGCAGCTTGCCGGCGAGATTGCCGACCGCAAGCGGGCCGAGGAGGCGCTGCGCGAGAGCCGGGAGGATTTGAACCGCGCTCAGGCTGTGGCTCGCACCGGGAGCTGGCGGCTGAATGTTCTGCGAGATGAATTGCTCTGGTCCGACGAGACTTATCGGATGTTCGGGATCCCAAGGGAGACGCCAATGACTTATGAGGCGTTTCTGGCAACCGTCTACCCGGATGACCGGGAGTACGTTGATCGGAAGTGGACGGCTGCCCTTGGTGGTGAGGAATACGACATCGAGCACCGAATCGTCGTCGGCGACGCTGTGAAGTGGGTGCGCGAGAGGGGCCACCTGGAGTTCGACAAGGGGGGAAGGCTATTGGGGGGGTTCGGGACCGTTCAGGACATCACGGAACGCAAGCGTGCCGAGCAGGAGCGGGAGCGGCTGCTGCAGGTAGAGCACGCCCGCGCCCGCCTGGCCGAAACTTTGGCAGCCGAGATCAGCCACCGCACGAAGAATAACCTGGCAATGGTCGTCGGGCTTCTGCAAATGCAAATAGACGCTCAACCTGGGGGCGACGGGGATGCCAGGATCCTGCGCGACGCGATCACCCGCATCGCCACCTTCGGCGCGGTGCACGAGCAACTGTACGAAAGGCGCGCCGATGTGGTGGAGCTGCTGGACGCCATGCATCGCATCGCCGACCTCGCGCGCCAGGCGCTTTCGAAGGGCGATGTCGAGGTATCGGTTGAGGGCGAACGGACTTGGTACCCGGCTAAGGTCGCGACCAATATTTGTGTGGTGGGGAACGAACTGCTCACCAACGCGATAAAGCACGGCGCTCCTGGACCCGATGGCAGGCTGCGGATAAGGATAGGTGTCGCCCTCCGGGATGGCAAGTTTCGTTTGTCGGTGTGGAACTCGGGCAACCCCGTCCCTCGCAGTTTCGACCCCCGCGAGCAAAAGGCGATGGGCCTGCGCCTGGTGTGCGACATGGCGGAAAGAGAATACAGGGGAACCTTTACCGTCCGAGCGCATGAGGGAGGGACGCTTGCCGAGATCGTCATGAGCGACGACAGGCTGCGCAGCGAGGGCTAGCGTATGGCGGCCGGGGGATTCACCGCTGCTGGCGGCGGGCGTGAGGCCGCGCTGGGCTCATTCCAGCCTGAGGACGCGCACGTCCTCTGGCCCGATCTCGATTTCGAAGACTGCTGCGGCGCCGGAGGCCGTGGCCGTGACGGGCGTTGCGGACAGGATTTCGTCGAGCGTGAACCGCGTGGCCCCCGGTTTGAGAAGGATAAGGTCAACGCTGGCCTTCGCGTGCTGCGGTTCATGGCTGTCGCTAAAGGGCTATCGAATACATCTCCCGCTATCAGAAGCACATCAACCCGGGATTTACTGCCAAGGCACGGGCGCGGGAGAAATACCCCACGCCTGCAGTCCCTGCGCCAAAATCCTGATGGCTGGCGCTGCCCGATTCGTCCCTAGCAAGCTAGCGCGATGACCCCGGGCCAGGCGGCCGCGCCCCCGGACGGGGCACACCCGGCATACCACCTCCTCCCGGACCCGGGCCCGGGGGGGCACCGGCCATACCGCCCGGCCTCATTCCAGGCATTCCAGTTGTTGTGCCGGGGATGGCTGCGTTACCTATGGGGGGCCCTGCGGTCGGCTCCGGGGCCTAGCCACGTCGCCGCCTCTCGACTGCGGGGCTGCGCTCGGCTCCAACACTTCCTTTGGCGGCGCCACGCCAGTCAGGGTCTTCCCTGGGACGGGACGCTTGCCCTCAGCAACTTGCTTCCAGAAGCTCCCTTGCCAGATGAAGTAGACCAGCGCGGCGACAAGCACGATGATTATTATCCCCCAGATGGTCGGGATCGTCCGCTTCACTCTGCTTCACCTCCTTTCTATTCCCGGGATTCCCCATATCAACCGGCTCTTCCTTACTTGGAGTGAAGGTTTCTCTGTTTTTGGCCTGGGTCCCTGTCGCCAGCGGGGTAAAGACCGCGAGATTTGCCCTAATCCGAACTGCTCCCGACCCAACAGGCCCCTCCGGGCTGGCATGAGGCCGCTCTTCGCCTGCTGGAAGACGCGCTCCTTCCTGATCGCTGCAGCGACTTCCCTTCTCTTCCGATTCCCGACTGCTATCCGGCGACCGGAGCCAGTTCCCCGATCCGTTTCAGGATCGCCTCGCTGCTGCGTCTTTCACACATGGGGTGTCTCCTGGAAGGTAGGCTGTGATCCCTGCTGCGACCAGACTTCACGCTCGCAAACCCAGATTCCCCCGCCCGTCAAGCGCTATCCTGCTCAGGTGATATGGGAAATCCGGGCTAATAGCTATCCGTGCCAACGTCCCCCGCGCCCTTGCCGCCGAGGCCCATTCCACCGCCGATGCGTTTGGGGCCTTTCTTGCCGCCACCTTCTTCCGACGGGGGCGTGCTGGCAGCGGCGGCGCTGGTTGGCGCAGCGGCCCGCGATGGTGCAGTTCCCATTGGCATCGCCGGCCCGGTGGTAGGAGCTGTTGTGGTGCTTGTGGCCTCAGCGGGACCTGGCATTGCGGAAACTGCCGTGTCGCTCTGGCCTATCGTCCGTATCTGCACCATGAGGTACCCATACCAGACGACGAAGAGGACGATCAGAACCATGAACACCGCGGCCAAAGCGGTCTCGATGCCGATCCTGCCCTTCATGGTAGTAACCTCCTGGCCCGACTTCCCTCCCGACGATTAACAGTATCACTCGCCGCCACAGAAGTCAATAGCGGCGAGCGCCAATGAATTACGTACCCCGCCCTTCTCCCCTCCAACCGGGCCTGCCTTGCGCCCAGCAGAGCCTTGCCCTATAATAACGTGGGCCCTGGAAGGTCAGCAGATGATCAAGTTTGAGGATGTCTCGGTAGTCTATCGCAACGGCGCCTCGGGCCTGCGCGGGGTCGCCACGGAGATCGGGGTCGGTGAGTTCGTTTTCCTGGTGGGGCCTACCGGCGAAGGCAAGACGACTTTCCTTCGGCTCATTTACCGGGAGGTGATCTGCACACAGGGCCGCGTGCTGGTTGACGGGCTTGATGTGGCAAAGCTGCCGGCCAGAAAGGTGCCCGGTCTGCGGCGCAAGGTGGGCGTCGTGTTTCAGGACTTCCGCCTGCTTGCTGACCGGACGGTGTTCGAGAACGTGGCCTTCGCGCTGCGCGTGGTGGGCAGGACCGACGCGGAGATCAAGCAGCGGGTGCCGGTGCTTCTGTCCGGCGTCGGCCTTGACGAAAAGAGGAATTCCTTGCCCCGGGAGCTGTCGTGCGGCGAGCAGCAGCGGGTGGCAGTTGCCAGGGCCCTAGCCGACGGGCCCAGCATACTCCTTGCGGACGAGCCCACGGGCAACCTAGACCCGGAAACCTCCTTGGACATCGTTCGGCTGCTCGCGGCGATCAACGATCTTGGCACGACCGTGATTGTCGCCACTCACGACCAAATGATTGTTGACCGCATGCAGAAGCGCGTCATCACCCTCGCCGGAGGGCGCATCGTGGATGATCGTCGGCAGGGTACCTATGCGCTGGCGTCACCTTGAGTTCTTCTTTCGGGAAACGGGTGCCAATCTGTGGAGGCAGCGCTTCGCCGCAGCGGCCGCGGCGGTGAGCATGGCGGCTGCGGTGCTCGTTGTCGGCGCGAGCGCACTGGCGATGCTGAATGTCAACCGCTGGGTGGGCGCAGCGGGAGGGGAACTTCAAGTCTGGGTGCATCTACGCCCGATCGTCTCGCGCGAACGGGCGCAGGAGCTGCGGTCCGAGATCGCGCGTTGGCCGCAGGTATCGTCGTGCAAGTTGGTCACCAGGGAGGAGGCATTGCGCCAGCTGCAAGAAACGATCAAGCATCCTGCATTGAACGAAGTTCCCAACCCGCTTGGCGACGCCCTTAAGATAAACGCGCGTCGGCCCACGTACCTGCCTTCCATCACTGCCCGGCTGCGCAGGATGCGAGAGGCGGAGACCGTGATAGATGCCGGCGAAGCGCAGCACTGGGTCGCCACCGTAGCGAGAGTAGTCAAAGGCGGAACCGTGTTCGCCGGGTCCTTGTTAGTGGTGGTGGCGGTCGCGGTTTTCTCCAACACCATGAGGCTCAGTCTGTTTGCCCGCAGGCGTGAGATCGCCATCATGCAGCTTGTTGGGGCCACAGGCAGCTTTGTGGCGACCCCTTTCGTCCTCGAGGGGCTAGTGCTCGGCCTGATCGGGTCCGGGATTGCGGCCGTGGCGCTGCTGGCGGGCTACGCGTGGGCAGTGGATAATTGGCCCGCGATGGCACTGCATCTTTCTCTCGTGCCGGCACGGCAGGCTGCTGTGTTGGCAGGATCATTGATCGGCGCGGGCGGGCTGCTTGGCCTGCTGAGCGGAGCAGTCTCGGTATCGCGCTACCTGCGCCGCCATCTAGCAGGGGAGGTGTCGTTCTAGTGTCTCGAAAGGTCTCGATTGCGGTTTCGGCAAGCCTTGTCACGGTCGTTCTATCGTTCTGCGCGCTGGTGGCAGGCTGCTCTCCGGGGGTTCTGAACCGGCCTGCGCCGGCTTTCAAGGCTTCTCTTTTCGATGGGGGCACGGTCACCCTTTCCAAGTTCAAGGGCAAGCTGCTGGTGTTGAACTTCTGGGCAAGCTGGTGCCCGCCATGTGTGGCGGAGATGCCTGCTGTCCAAAGGGCATGGGAAAAATACAGCAAGAAGGGGGTGAATTTCCTGGCGATTGCCACCGAGGACACGCGCAAGGATGCCGTCAATTTCCTGCGCGCAAATAAGATCCGCTTTCCGGCCGCATATGACGAAGATAGTGACGCGATCCTCAGGAAATACGAGGGCCGCGGGCTGCCCAGCACGTACTTCATCAACCGGCACGGGGTGGTGGTTGACCGGCACACGGGATACATCTCCGAGGAACTCCTGACGAAGAAGCTGGATCGCTTGCTTGCCTCGAAGTGAGGATCGTGAAGCGCATCTACTTCGATAACGCCGCCACGACGCCGGTGGACCCGGAGGTTGCCGCGGCGATGCAGCCGTTCCTCGGCGGCGATTTCGGCAACCCTTCGAGCGTGCACGAATCCGGCCAACGCGCTCGCGCCGCGCTGGATGACGCGCGCGATGAGGTCGCCGCGCTGATTGGCGCCAGCTCTTCTGAGATCGTCTTCACTTCCGGCGGCACGGAATCGAATAACCTCGCCCTTTTCGGCCTGGCCCACGCCCCATCGCGCGACCCACGCAGGGATCGCATTATCACCACTGCCGTTGAGCACCATTCCGTCCTGGACACCTGCGCGGCCCTGGAGCGCCGGGGGTTTCGTGTCGCGCGCGTGCCCGTTGACAGCGCCGGGCTGGTTGACCCTGCGCAGGTGCTCGAGGCTGTTGACGACAGCACACTGCTGGTCTCCGTGATGCTGGCCAACAACGAGGTGGGAACCATCGAACCCGTGCCTGAGATAGCGCGTGCCTGCAGGGCGCGCGGTGTGCCCGTGCACACGGACGCCGTTCAGGCGGCAGGCAAGATCGCGGTGGATGTGCAGGCGCTCGGGGTTGACCTGCTCAGCCTGTCGGCGCACAAGTTCTGCGGACCGAAGGGCGCAGGGGCATTGTTCGTGCGCAGCGGGGTGGAGATCGAGCCTATCATATTTGGCGGAGGGCAGGAATCGGGAAGGCGATCGGGGACCGAGAACGTCGCCGGCATTGCCGGCCTGGGGGCGGCCGCGCGCATCGCGCGCACGGAGATGGCCGCCCGGCTTGAGAGAACCAGGCACCTGCGTGACCGGCTTCTGGAGTATGTGCCCAGGGTCGTGAATGGCGTAAAGGTTACCGGCCACCCCGAAAAGAGGCTCCCGGGCATCGCCAGTTTCCTGGTGGAGGGCGTCGAGGGGGAAAGCCTTTTGGTAGCTCTTGACCTGGAGGGGATTGCCGCATCCAGCGGATCGGCCTGCTCGCTCGGTGCGCTCGAGCCTTCGCACGTCCTGGCTGCGATGGGTTTCTCGCCGTCACAGGCGCGCAGCCACCTCAGGCTTTCCGTTGGGCATCAGAACACGGAAGAAGAGGTGGAGCGGTTCCTGCAAGTGCTGCCCCCCCTTGTGCGCCGCCTTCGCAGCCTCACGCCCTAGCGGCGCAGCGGCTTGTTCATGCTGCCCGACTGGAACCCCACCAGGTCAACCGTCACGTAAAGGTACCCCAGGTCGAGCAACTTGTCCACCACCGATTTCCCGATTGGCCCCGAGGCAAGGCGCTCGATTTCGTCCGCGCCGACCTCGATGCGCGCGATCTCGCCGTGATGGCGCACGCGCACCTGCTTGAACCCCAGGGCGCGCAAGAAATCCTCCGCCGCCTCAACCTGCTTCAGTTGGGAGCGCGTGATATGCGCTCCATAGGGAAAGCGCGAGGCAAGGCAAGCCATCGAGGGCTTGTCCCACGTAGGCAGGCCGAGGTGGCGCGAGATCTCCCGCACCTGCTCTTTGCCGATTCCGGCCTCCTTGAGCGGGCTGCGCACACCGAGTTCATCGAGCGCGCGCATGCCGGGCCGGTAATCGAACTCATCGTCCGCGTTTGAGCCGTCGGCCACCGCGGCCAGACCATGTTTGCGCGCAACTTGCCGGACTTTCTCGAATAGTTCCCGCTTGCAATAGAGACACCGGTCGGGCGGATTGGCAACATAGGCCGGGTCGTCGAGTTCCTTGGTCTCGATCTCCTCCACCGGTGCGCCCAGTTGCCGCGCCAAAGAGCGGGCTTCCTCCAGTTCGCGCGCAGGGTACGTGGGCGACCCGGCAATTACCGCCAGCACCGACTTGCGCGGCAGGCAATCAAGCGCCACTTTCAAGACCAGCGTGCTGTCTGCCCCGCCCGAGAAGGCAACCGCCAGGCTCCCCATCTGCCTGACGATCTCGCGCAGACCCTCGAGTTTGGCCAGGCTCTCAGGGCTGATGGAACTCACACCGCTATTCCGCGCGCTTGCGGCCGCAGCCTCTCCAGCGCGACCTCTGCCGCCCGCCTGCCCGATAACAGCATGGCGCCGAAGGTGGGGCCCATGCGCGGCAAGCCGTAGGTCGTCGCCACCGCCATGCCGGCCACGATCAGGCCCGGATGAACCTCGCCCGTGTGCTCGACCACCAGGTCCTCCGAGCGCTCCACCCACATGCCGCTGGTCGCGCCCGCCGTGCGAACGATGCCGCGCTCGGCCAGCTTGCTCACCACCTGGGCGTCGTGCCCGGTGGCGTCAATCACCCACGTGGACTCGATCGCCACCGGGTCCATGCAAGTGATCTGGCGCGGCAGCGCGCTCACCGGCATCCAGTTGATCACCGCGCCCGCCACGCGATCGCCCTCGCGCAGCACGGCGTCCTCGAACACCGTCATGTTGCGCGTTTTGAGGCCGGCGTCGCAGGCAGCCCCGATCAGCTTGGCGCAGGCGTGCGCGCTGTCGGCCACGAAAAGGCCCGGCGAGGCCTGCTGAAAGGGCACGCCGAGTTCTTCCAGTATCAACTGCGCCGGTGCCCTGACGGTGGTCTTGTTCATCAGGTAGCCGCCGATCCAGAACCCGCCTCCCAGCCAGTTGTTGCGCTCAATCAACAGGGTCTTGACGCCTGCGGCGGCAAGGTCGCGCCCGGCCATCAGCCCGGCTGGCCCTCCGCCGACGATGATCACGTCGCTCTCAACATATTCCATCAGGTCGCGCGCGAATTCCTGGATGATGGCGCGCGTGACCTCTTTCTCGCCCACGGGCGCAAATATCGGCTTGTTGGACATGCTCGCCTCCTACTCCACGATGTTACCTATGATCTCCTCAACCTGGACCCCCTGCTCCTTGAGGTACTTGATGCCCTTCTCAAGGTTCGCCTTCGCGCCTTCGAGTTCCAGCTCCACCTCTCCCACGGTGTCGGTCACCTTGGCGCGGCGGATGTTCGGCATCACGTCAAACCGCTTCGTCATCCTGCCGATCAGCGGCTCCTTGATCAAGTTCTGGGGGAACACCAGCCTGACTCGCATCTTCTCTATCTCTGCCATCGCGCACCTCCTGATTCCCTAGCCGGAACAGACAGGGCAGTTAGGATCCTTGCGCACTGCCACTTTCTCGAAATTCATGTCTAGCGCATTGTAGGACAACATCTCGCCTTCCAGCAAGCGACCCATGCCAACGATGATCTTGATTGCCTCGGTGGCCTGGATGAGGGCCATCACTGCGGGCACCACGCCCAGCAGCCCTGCGTCCCTGCAACTCGGCATCACATCGGGCGGCGGGGGCTCCGGATAGAGGCAGCAGTAGCAAGGCGTCTTGCCAGGCAGAATCGTCGTCACCTCGCCATTGAGGCGATAGATGGCTGCGTGGCAAAGCGGGATGCCGGCCTTCACGCAGCCCTCGTTGAGAGCATAGCGGCTCTCGAAGTTGTCCAAGGCGTCAATTACAACATCGTAGCCCTCGACGAGCGCTGCCGCGTTGTCCCGCGAGACTCTCTCGCGGTAGGGGACAAGCTTGCAGTCGGGGTTCAGCGCGTGCAGCCGCTTAGCAGCGCGCTCCACTTTAGGCTTACCCACGTCTGCGGTCGTGTACAGGATCTGGCGCTGCAGATTGCTCAGGTCAACCACGTCCGAGTCCACCAGCCCGATGGTGCCCACGCCGGCAGCGGTCAGGTAATAGCACGCGGGCGACCCCAGGCCTCCCAGCCCCACCACCAGCGCGCGACCGGCCAGCAGCTTGCGCTGCCCGTTGCCGCCTATCTGGGGCAGCAGGATGTGCCGGCTGTAGTGCTTGATCTGGTTCTCGGTGAACGCTTGCTTCAGCGCAGCGACTCGCATCTGCCCCCTAGCCTCCGGCTATCGCAGGGATGATCGAGACCTCGTCGTTGTCCTTCAAGGGAGTCTGGTCGCCCTGCAGGAACCGTATGTCCTCCTGGTTGACATAGACGTTCACGAACCTTCGCAGCTTGCCGCTCTCATCGCGGATTCTGTCCTTGAATCCCGGGAAACGCTGCTCAAGGTCCGCCAGCAGCTCCGCCACGGTATTGCCACTGGCGCTCACCTGTGCCTGGTTTCCTGTGAGCGACTGAAGTGGTGTTGGGATACGAACGCTGACAGGCATAGGCACCTCCTAGTTCTCCAGCATCGGTACCACGCGTTCCTGGAACGATTCAACGGTGGGCTCGATGGGCACCATCTGCGGCAGCCGCTCCTGCACCGCCTCCTGGGTCTTGAGCCCGTTGCCGGTGGCTGCCACGACGAGCGATTCGTCGCGCGGTATGCGGCCCTGGGCCACCAGTTTGCGCGCGACGGCCACAGTCACTCCCCCGGCGGTCTCGGTGAACAGGCCCTCTGTGGCGGCCAGCAGTTCGATGCCCTCCAGGATCTCGTCATCAGTCGCCACCTCGCCCCAGCCGCCGCTGTTGCGTATCGTCTCCAGGGCGTAGAAGCCATCGGCCGGATTGCCGATGCGAAGCGAGTGGTCAACCGGGGGCGGGTCGGTGCGCGGCTTGACGGGCTTGATGATGTCGCTCCCCTCGTGCAGCGCATTTATCACCGGGGCACAGGACTCCGCCTGCGCGGCATGGATGCGGGTCGTGACCGGCTCCTTGAGCAGGCCCAGCATCTCAAATTCCTTGATCCCCTTCCACACTTTCGGCAGCAGGGTGCCTCCGGCGAGCGGCAGCACGATGTGCTGTGGCGCGCGCCAGCCCAACTGCTCGGCAATCTCGAAGCCGCAGGTCTTCGCCCCTTCGGTGTAGTAGGGCCGCAGGTTGACGTTCACGAAGGCCCACGGATGCCGCGAAGCGAGTTCCGTGCAGAGGCGGTTCACTTCGTCAAACGTGCCGTCCACTGCGACCACCAGCGGCTTGTAGATGAGCGACCCCACCATCTTGCTCATCTTGAGGCCCCTGGGTATGAAAATCACGCATGGCATGCCCGCCTTCGCGCTGTGAGCGGCCACCGCATTGCCCAGGTTACCAGTGGTCGCGCAGGCGGCCACCTTGAACCCCAGTTCCTTCGCGCGGCTGAGCGACACGGGAACGACGCGATCCTTGTAAGATAATGTCGGATAGTTGAGCCCGTCGTTCTTGACGTAGACTTCTTTCATCCCCAGCGCGCGGGCCAGGTTGGGAGCGGGCTGAAGCGGCGTGAAGCCCGAGAAGAACCCGTCAGTTGGTTCCCCCTCGAGCGGCAGCAGTTCGCGGTAGCGCCACAGGTTCTGGGGCCGGGACTCTATCTTCTCGCGCGACAGGTCCGCGCGCACGGCTTGATAATCGTATGCGACCTCGAGCCCGCCGAAGCAGAAATCGCACACGAAGATGGCCTGCGTCGGGAATTCCCTCCCGCATTCCTTGCAGCGCAGCGATTTCACATAGGACCTGGCAGGTTTCACTTTTGGAACATGTCCTCCACGCTCCGGTAGCGCTCGCCGGTATCGGGCAGGATGGTCAAGACCCTCGCGCCCGGTCCAAGTTCCTGAGCCACCTGCAGAGCCACGAACACCGCGGCGCCCGACGAGGTCCCCGCAAGTATCCCCTCCTCGCGCGCCAGCCGCCTGCTGGTGGCGAAAGCGTCCTTGTCGCTGACCGTGCGCACTTCGTCCAGAATGCCGCGGTTGAGCACTTCGGGCACGAAGTTGGCGCCGATTCCCTGGATGCCGTGAATTCCGCACCATCCGCGAGAGAGCAGCGGAGAGCCGGCGGGTTCCACGCCGATGATCCTGGCTTGCGGGATGCGCTCTTTGAGCACCTCGCCGACACCTGTGATGGTGCCGCCAGTTCCTATCCCGGCCACAAAGGCGTCGAGGCGTCCGTCGGTCGTTTCAAGAATCTCCACGGCCGTGGTGCGCCTGTGAATCTCCGGGTTGGCAGGATTGGAGAACTGCGCCGCCAGGAAGGCCCCGGGGATAGTTGCTGCGATTTCCTCGGCCTTCTCGTTCGCCCCCGCCATGCCGCCATGGGCGGCCGTAGTAACCACCTCTGCCCCGAAGCAGTGCAAGAGAAACACCCTTTCCTCGCTCATCGAATCCGGCATCGTTACAATGCAGCGGTAGCCTTTCGCGGCCGCCACCAGGGCCAGGCCGATGCCGGTATTGCCGCTCGTGGACTCCACCACGGTGCCGCCGGGGCCCAGCAACCCTCTGCGCTCGGCATCCTCGACCATCGCCAGGGCGATGCGGTCCTTGACGCTGCCGCCGGGGTTGAATCCCTCAAGTTTTGCAAGCACCTCAGCCATCCGGTTCGACACCAGGCGCCGCAGTGGGACGGTGGGCGTGTTCCCTATCAGGCTGAGGATGTTTGGGCTCATGCGCTACTCAGTGTTCCAAGATTTGAAGGGCGCACTCGCTCACGTGACCATAGCGGATGCTGTAAACCCTGACAGCCGGCTGCCGGCCGGCCAGCGACACGATCAAGTGATAAAGGTCCGGATCCTGGGCCGCTTCCCTGTCCAGGTACGACGGGTAGGCAGGCGCATCCACATGCGAGTGGTAGATGCCCAACATCTTGAGTTCCCGGCGGTGCAGGTCTGCCGCGGTGTCCTCTTGCTCCTCGCGTGAAACGCGATAAGAATACCCTTGTCTGTCCTCGTTTGTCAGTTCGTAAACGCGCGTCACGGTTCCGTTCTTGCCGGCTAACATGCCGACACCCTCCCACGGCAGTTCACGCTGCACGTGTCTTATTATCTGTTGCAACAATGAGCGCGGTATCTTCAGCATGCCCGACCCATGCGGCGCAGTCAGATTGTGTACACTGGCGCCTTCTGCCGCTCTTTCTCCAATTGTCGTTCGCAGAGGTCGGCGAGGGTCGTCGTCTCGAGAACCTGGTTCGCCGCCTCCTCAACCCTGCGCCATAATTCACTCGCCGCCGAATCTCTCCACTTCGGCGGAAGCCCGGCCTGCCTTTCCTTGTCGGACTCCAGGGCTGCGAACCCGCCCTCAAGCACATCCATGATCTGCTTGATGGTTATCTCGTTGGGAGGCCTGGTTAATTCGTAGCCCCCTTTTGCTCCCCGGACAGCGTTTACCAGCCCGGCCCGACGCAGCGGGGCCATTATCTGCTCCAAGTAGTCGCCGGACACCCTCTGGCTTTCCGCTACCTCCCTCAGCAGCACCAGCCCCCGGCCATAGCGGAGGCCAAGTTCCATCATGGCTCTCAAGCCATAAGAACCTCGCGTGGTCAAGCGCATTTCCGACCTTACCGAGCAATATCCTAAAGAATCCACCCCAACCACATGAACTATAGCACCTGCCTCGGCTGATGTCAACACTGAGCCGGTCTCAGGGCACCCGTTGCCCAGGGCCAGTAAGGCTCATCACCAGCCCGGCAGGGAGCTTGGGGTAGAAGTATGTTGCCTTTTTCGGAAAGCGCCTGCCGGCAAGTGCGCCCTGTATTACGGCGCTGGCCGGCAGCGGCGCGACCAGAATAGCGGCGTCGAAATCGCCGCGCTCGACCAGGCGAACGGCTTTCTCGTGGCCTACCAAATAGGCCAGGCTTCCGCCTTCCTCCTCCGGCAGCGAGGGGTCCAGCAGCAGGTTGTGCAGGGCGTCGAGATGCGTCGGGTCGGGCTGATGCTTGAAGGTGAGAAGCCGGTAGCCCTGGGTGGTATCGAAGCACCCCACGCTCGTTCCGTCCACAATCCCTCGCTCGACGTCGGCCAGCGAGGAAAGATTGGCAACCGAGCAGTGCTCCTCGATCTGCCGCTGCAGGCGCGCGCGCTGGCCCGGCCCGAATCTGATCATCCTGTGGGCGGGAAGGATGATCAGGCCGGGATCGTACGCATCAATCAGCACGGCGAGTATGTAGTTCGATGCCGCGCCGGGGTCGGATGTGCTGCCCACCTCGGACCGGTAGGCAAGAGCAGCCTCGTAGCGGTGGTGGCCGTCGGCGATGAGGGCGGGGCCAGTGACACGGGAAATGACGGTTTGCACATCTTTGGGGTTGGTCACCCCCCACACGGCGTGTTCGTCCTGTGATGAGCGCAGCAGGGGCTCCCCGGCTGCAAGTTCCCGGAGCAGAGCCGCGGCGTTGCGCTGGCCCTGGTATATGCACATGATAGGGCTGAAGTGAGCCTGGCAGATGCGCAGCAGCGCAGTGCGCTGTGACTTTGGGCGCGCCATGGTGCTTTCGTGGGGCAGCACTTCGCGCCTGGAGTACTCGGCCAGGCCGAGGAGGCAGAAAAAGCCCCACCGCTCCTTGGGTTGCTGCCCAGACATGAACCGCTGACGGTGGACGTATATCGCGGGGCGTTCATCCACCTGAAGTATGCCCTGCTTGAGCCACTCCTTCATGGTCTGGGCAGCGGCTGCGAAGCGGGCGCTGTCATCCATGCCGCCCGCCCCCAAAGGATCCTCGAGCCGCACCGCGTTGAACGGGTGCTGTCTGTGCAGCCAGACCTGCTCCTCGGCGGCAATCACATCGTAAGGGGGACAGATCAGGTCGCAAATCGGCCCGGCCTTCGCAGTGTCATAATGAAGCGCCCGAAATGGCAGCAGCCGTGGCTTAGCCACTAATCTCAACTCCAGCAGAACGCAGATCAGCCGGATGGGCCAGCCGCTCGACCGCCGCTGGCCTCGGCCCTGCAGTGAGGATTATATAATCATCGGCCATCGCTTGGCAACCGCCCACCCGCTGACATGGGGCGGGGGGAATCTGATGGCCGGCCTCTCCTGTCATTCTGAGTCCCGTCCGCCAGCTGGCGGATCGGGACGAAGAATCCCACCTTCACACAGGAATTGTGGGACCCTTCGCGGAGTTTACCCTGAGCGGAGCCGAAGGGCTCAGGGTGACACGGCGGCGATCTGCGTGGGCGCACGCATCGCCGGGTTCTCTGACTCCCGCGTCCAGTTAGCAGCTACGCAACCGCTCACCCGTTTCGCAAGGGAGTGACCAGAAGAGCAGGTCGGCTGGCAGGGCCGGCGAAACCTAGAGCGCGAAGGCGGGGCTGCAACCGCATGCGGCGACGAATGGACAGGGCCAGTCGCATCGAATGGTTTGTGATTCTGGTTGGGCTGGGATTGCTTATTCCCTGGCCTTTCGTCAGGAACAGCCTCGGCTACTCGCCGTCGTGGTATCGGGCGTTATTGGGCCTTGACTTGGTGGCGATGGCGGTCATCGCTGTACGCCGCTGGAAGCGGGTGCGCAACATGTGGCGCTAGCGGCGGGCCCGGCTCGGCCTCTTGCCGGTTTTTCTGGCGGCAGCCCGCTTAGGCGCGGCTGCCTTTCTTGCGGTGGGGCGGGAAGGTCGCTTGCGTGGTTTGACAGCCGGCTTCGCCGGGCGCTTCGCAGGCGGACGTCGAGTTCGCTTTCTTTCAGGCTTCCTTTCGCGCTTGGCAGCAGGGGGTCTGCGGGCGGCGCGGTGCTGGATGGGAAGCGTAAGTGTGGTAGTTGCCTGCACCTCGGGCAGGTTCTCGAAGTAAACGCCCTTGAAGTGCCTGGAGTTAAGGCTGCCGCAGTAGATCACCATCGTATTGGGCTGGCCATAGGTGACCAAGTCTGTTACATCCACATAGGCGACTGGCAGCCCCTCCTCGCGATGCACTTGCACCGCGACCCCGTTGATCCAGACGCGGATTTCCCCTTTGTGCTCGCTGCTGTAACCGATTCCCGCCTTGTGGCCTAGGCCCCATTCGCATTCCGGCCGGCCCGAGAGCGGGCCGAAGGTGCGGATTGGGTCGAATGCGGAGGGCGGCTCGATGCGGACCACGCCTATCAGCCGCCGCTCCCACGGCCAGTAGGGGCTCGCCTCGCCGGCTTGCAGGGCGAAAGTCCCTCGCAATTCCTCAGGAAGGGTGAACAGCCCCGCCAGCCAGACGGACTGAAGAAAGGCCCCCTTTGCGCTTGCAAGATCCCACGATGGGAATGCCCCGGATTGCCAGCCTGCTTCCAGCCCGGCGTGCAGCTGATTGCAGGCCGCCCGCCAGGAGGCAATGCCGCGTTGAACAGGCTGCCCGGGGAATATGACCTCGAAGTCACGATGTTTTCTGCGCTCCATCAGCCGCGCCGGGATCGTGGTGCCAGGTCGGCCCCGCACTTGGGCCAGGACATCGTTGGCCATGCGGCGTATCCCGTCCACTTCGACGCCTGCGATGCGGAGCAGGCCGGGGCCCGCCTTGCCCTTGCGGATCTCGAGCACGCGAGCAGTTTTCGGCGGCAGCTCAACGACGATTGCCTCGCCGCGCTTGAAGAACAGGCCCTCGGCCGGCAGAAGCATTGCCCTTCCGGGATAGGTCTCGCCAACCCAATACTCGTGATCGCTCGAAAGGTCGAGCACCAGTTCAGCCTTCTGCACATCGTAGGTGGGATTGAACAGGAAAACGAAGCCCTCGTCTTGCCAGATATGAGCAATCCCGTCAATGCCCTCCATGCCGGGTTCGTTGAGCAAGGGATCCGCGCGAAGGGAGTACTTGGCGTGCTGCTGCTGCCAGGAGAACCATTGCCTGGCGAATTCCTTGTCTTCGTCCGGCAGGTCCGCGGGGAAATAGTTGACCGACACCCACATTCCCGCGCTTACCGCGCTCAGGATGCAAGATCGCCAGGCATCGCGGTCAAAATGGCTTTCTGCCCTCTGGCTGCGAGGACAGCCGATGGAGGAGCGCAGGCGGTGAGCCGGCATCAGAAAGTCGAGAGAGCGGCGCAGGTAGAGCCGGTTCATGTCGGCGCACATTCTCATCAGCCGCACGTCGGGCAGGCCGAGCGGGTATGGCTCGGCGAGCGTGACCACGCCGTCCAGCCGCGCGCCCACCGCGAGCCCGTAGCAGGCGTGGGAGCCGTAGCCGCGCGTCTGCTGGTAGTGCTCTGAAAGGGAGTCGAGCCAGCGGCTGTAACCGCTGAAGGCCTGGAACAAAGCGTACTTGCCCGGCAAGTGGGCATGGGACGCGCTTTCACATGGCGCGATAACTACGTCATCCAACAGCCCGTCGCGGTGGCCGTGGGTGGTGGCGGCGCGATCGTATTGCTCGATTTGCCAGTCCACGTAGGCACTGCCCAAGCACGGCTCCCCGAAGGTTACCGGGCTGCCGTCCCGCCAGGCGCGGACGAGCGACCAGTCCGGAGTGGGCGACTGGCGAGGAGAGATGGCAGCGCCTACTTCTATGCCCTTCTCCCGGGCGGTGGCAATGGCGCGGGGGTCAGCCAGGCCGGCAATATGGTTCAGCCCCAAGGCTTCGCATTTCGCCAGCGCATCCTCGTCCATCGCCTCGGAAGCCGCCAGTTCCAAGATCGGGCCATTGCTGCGTATTGGGCTGACATCCAGGGCATACTCGATGAACCAATTGCGCTCACCTCGATCCAGCTCCACTCCTTCTTCATGGTAGGGGTTTCGGTAGAGCCTGCCTGTCCTTTCATACACGCCCAGGACCACCGGCCCGAGAGTCATCGCATCACCGCTCTGGAGGCGCTGTCCGGGGAACTGGTCGAAGGCGAGCATTTCGGGGCTGGCGGAAGCAGAGGAGGCGTTGCCCTCGACACAGGCAAACACGCCGCCGCGCGGTGCGCGCGCGAACACGATTGGCAAGTAGGCCCCTCCCTCGTGCACTACGGGGTCCAAGACTTTCTTGCCGGTGAGCTCCAGCAGCCGCGCTTCCTTGACGACCATCGGCTGCCGCGCCTCCACCTCGACCTGCTTGCGCAGGTAGTGCTGCCCGCGCGCAAGCCGGTAGCGCACCCGCACATTGAGGTTCTCGTTGCGATAGGTGAACTCAATGCTCGCTACCTGTTGACTTTGCCTCGGCTTGCAGGTTACCTGGGCGAAGGAATCGGGGGTCAACGTGTGTTCATCAATCAACAGCGCGAACTCGCGCACTTCCCAAGAGTATCTTTCCTTCGTCAGGTGATTCACGAGCGCTGCCTCAGCAGGTTTGCCCGCAGCGAGCCGGATCGCCAGCTCCAGAAAGCCATTGCTCAAGCGTGCGGTCCCGCGGCCATACTGCGCGCGGGCCGCGGTCGAAGACCAGGGCCGTCGCTCGCGGTCAGGAGGGCTGACGATGTAATCCACAAACTTGGGCACGCGGCCAAGCCGGTGTGCCAGCGTGGGCCACGGTTCCATCGCGGTCATGCCGTCCATGTTGGCTGTTCCCCCACCAGGGAATTTGACGCTTGCAACCCTGGTCATATTCCGCGCCGATTGCTGGTTCCCCCTTGACGTGATGCAGTTTATTCTGATACACTAGCAAACGGGAGTTCTATACGCCGGGTGGGCTAGGCAGTCAGCGGATGGGCGAGGCGAGTGCTATCTTTCAAACCAGGCTCGGCTGGGTCTGTGCTGAGGCATCGGATCGCGGCATCACCCGCCTCAGCCTCTTGGCGCGCCGGCCGCGCGCCGGGATACGGCGCAGGGGGCCGGCCAGCGCGCAGAGTCACCTTGCCGTTTTGCGCCGCGAACTGAGAGCATATCTGCGCGGCGAGATCACGCGCTTCTCCGTGAGAGCAGATCTCAGGGATATGAGCCCGTTCTACGCCGCGGCGCTCCGTGCGGTGGCACGGATACCTTTCGGGCGAGTGAGGACCTACGGCCAGGTTGCTCGCAGCCTGGGCAAGCCGCGCGCTGCCAGGGCAGTGGGTCAGGCGGTGGCCCGCAACCCGGTGCCGATAGTCATCCCGTGTCACAGGGTTGTGGCTTGCGATGGCCTGGGGGGCTTTGGGCTCGGCCTGGATTTGAAGATCAGACTCCTTTGCCTGGAATCGCGACGCCCACGCCGGCCCTTCTCTCGCCAGCGCCAAATTGGAAAGAGGCTTGCAATGAGAGCACGCGCAAGGTAGAATCGTGCTGGCAGGAGCAGGCGCCGGGCGGCCCTTCAGGGCCGCCCTGAGGCTGGCCCTTCAGGGTCACCCGAATGGGCGGCGTAGAAGAAAGCCCGGCGCTTAGGCTACTTCTCCGGGCGCAACAATCTACTTGGAGGGTACGCGGGACTGCGATGATGCTTCTCGGCACACAGAGGATCAACGAAGCCGGTCATCTTGAGATCGGCGGCTGCGATGCGGTCGAGCTGGCCGAGCGCTTCGGCACACCGCTGTACGTGATGGACGAGGCGGAGATCCGCGCCAAGTGCCGGGCCTACCGGCAGGCCTTCGAGAAGCATTATGACGATGTAACGGTTGCCTTCGCGGGCAAGGCTTTCTTGACCCTGGCCATGTGTCGCATCGCGCAGCAGGAGGGGCTGGGCCTTGATGTTGCGAGCGCCGGCGAGTTGTTTACGGCGGTGCGCGCCGGATTCCCGACGCAGCGCATGTATCTTCACGGCAACTACAAGTCGGACGACGAACTGAGGGCTGCGTTGGACGTGGGGGTGGGATGGACCGTCGTTGACAGCGCGACCGAGCTCGACCAGATTCAGCGCGTCGCTGCGGAGAAGGGAACCGCTGTTCGCATTATGCTGCGCGTTACACCGGGCATCAAGCCGGATACTCACTCATATGTGCAGACCGGCCAGATTGATTCCAAGTTCGGGCTCGGCATTGAGACCGGCGAGGCGATGGCTGCCGTGATGCGCGCGTGCTCTCTGGCCAACGTGAACTTCGCCGGGATCCACTGCCATATCGGCTCGTCAATCCACGTGCTGGAGCCGTTCGAGATCGCGACCAGCATGATGGTGCAATTTGCGGCGGACGTGAAGCGCGTGGTCGGCGCCGAGGTGCGAGAAATAAACATGGGCGGCGGACTTGGCGTGTGCTACCGGCCCACCGACTCCCCTCCGTCAATCGCGGATTATGCGGAGGTGATTGTCCGCACCCTCCGGGCTGAGGTGCAGCGCTTCCGCCTGTCGCTTCCCAGGCTCTCCGTTGAGCCGGGCCGGGGCATCGTGGGGGAGGCCGGAACGACGCTCTACAGGGTCGGGGTCGTCAAGCATATCCCTGGCGTTCGCACTTACGTCTCCGTTGACGGCGGGCTTTCCGACAACCCCAGGCCGGCTCTCTACCAGGCCCGCCACAACGCTATTCTCGCCAACAGGGCCAATGAGACGGAGACTCGCAAGTTCACCATCTCGGGCCGCCACTGCGAGACCGACACCTTGATCACTGACAGCGAGGGCCCGCTGCCCAGGGAGGGTGATATTCTCGCAGTGCAGACCACGGGGGCTTATTGCTACAGCATGGCGAGCAATTACAATCGCTTCACGCGCCCGGCGGTGGTTCTGGTGGGCGACGGCAGGGCCGAGGTGATCGTGGAGCGCGAGACGCCCGAGGACCTGGTTCGCCAGGACCGCATCCCCGATCATCTCCAGTGCTAGGCGCCGCCAAACGGTGTTGACAAGCGCGCGAAGTTGCATTAAGTTCACGAACGGAGAGGCGGCAAATCACCTCTCCGTTTGTCGTTTTCGGTTGCTCGAAGAACTGCCGGCGGCGCCTGTTGGCGCACGCCGCCGTCCTTGCGAGGTTTGGCGACATGGAGCGTGAGCCTGGGCTGCGTTTGTCTAAAGCAGGGGAAGCGCGGCTGCGCGACTTGATCCGCGACGCCATTGAGAGCCGGCAAGCGCGGGGCGCAGTGCTGGCGCTGGGAGATTCGCGGCGCACGTTCTATTGCCGTGCCTTCGGCCTGGCCCAGGTGGCCCCACGGAGGCCCATGCGCACGGACACAATCTTCGACCTTGCTTCGCTTACCAAGCCGATAGCCACTACGCCCAGCATCATGCTATTGGTGGAGAGCGGCCGGCTGCTCCTGTCGGACAGCGTGTCTCGCTACCTGCCGTCGTTTGCTCGCGGCAAGAGGGCGGAAATCACGATCCATCACCTCCTCACGCATACCAGCGGCCTGCCCGCGCTTGCGGAACCCGGCCAGGCACGCAATCTCGCGCAGGCAGCCGAGAGAATAGCGCGCCTGCGGCTGCTTGCCGAACCGGGAAGCACGGTGCGCTACAGCGACCTGGGCTTCATGTTGTTGGCCGAGGTCGTGCGAGCCCTCTCGGGCGAGGGCCTGGACCGCTTCGCGGCACGCAGGATATTCGGGCCGCTTGGCATGCGCGACACGGTGTTCAATCCGCCGCCGTCTCTTGCGTCGCGCTGCGCTGCAGTCGAACCCGGCAGCGGGAATGTCGTGGTAGGGCGCGTGAGCGACCCGCTGGCCGCCGGGATGGGCGGCGTTTCCGGTCACGCCGGCCTTTTCTCCACGGCGCGAGACCTGGCGATCTTTGCGCGCATGATTCTCAATCACGGACTGCATCGCAACAGGCGCATCCTGGGCAGCGCGTCCGAGCGCGCGATGACATCGCCCCAGGTGGAGATCGCCGGCGAAAAGCGCGGCCTGGGATGGGATATTCATACCGCATATTCCAGCCCGCGCGGCGACCTGCTCAGCCCGGTCTCGTTCGGACACACTGGCTACACAGGCACTTCGATCTGGATTGATCCTGAGATGGGTCTCTTTGTGATCCTGCTCACGAACTGGGTGCGACGCGGGGGAGCGGGAAATGCGAACCGCCTTCGCGGGCTCGTTGCAAACGTCGCCGCTGCTCACGTGGAGCGCCGCGCATGACGGACCAGCAGGTTGGAAAGCTCTTCATGTTCGGTTTCGAGGGCACCAGCGTGACGCCGGAGGTACGCGCCCTGGTGCAAGACATGGAAGCCGCCGCCGTGATTCTGTTCGCGGGCAACTGCGAGAGCCCGGCCCAGGTGCGCGAACTGACGGAATCCCTGCAGCGTCTCGCTGCGGATGCGCGCCGTTCACCGCTGCTGATCGCCACGGACCAGGAGGGAGGCGCTGTTCAGCGCATCCTTTCCCCAGCCACGGAATGGCCGGGGAACATGGCGCTCGGCGCGGCAGCAGACCCTGAACTTGCCAGGAAAGAGGGCCGCGCCATCGCCCGCGAGCTGCGCGCGATGGGCATCAACTGGTGCCTGGCGCCTGTTGTTGACGTCAACAATAACCCGGACAACCCGGTCATCGGCATTCGTTCTTTCGGGGCGGATGCGAATAACGTGGCATCTCTTGGCGCCGAGTTTATTCGCGGCCTGCAGGAGGGCGGCGTTGCCGCGTGCGCCAAGCACTTCCCCGGCCACGGTGACACGACGCAGGACTCGCACGTCACGCTCCCCTCGGTGCCGCACAACGCGGAGCGGCTGTGGCGGATTGAATTGCCGCCCTTCGATGCTGCTGTTCATGCCCAGGTTTGTGGTATCATGAGCGCCCATGTCACATTTCCGGCTCTTGAGCCGCAAGCGGGCGTGCCTGCGACGCTGTCGCGAGGCGTGATCACCGGCCTGCTGCGCAACGGGATGCGGTTCCAAGGGCTGATCGTCGCAGATGCCCTCGAGATGGCTGCGGTTGCGGACAGGTTTGGCATCGGGGAGGCCGCGGTGCTAGCACTGCAGGCCGGAGTGGATATGCTGCCTGTCTGCTCCGGGTTCGAGCGCCAGAAGGAGGCTTTCAACGCCGTGGCGATGGCGATGCAAGAGGGGCGCATTGCGCCCGATTGTGCTCAGCGCTCGGCGTCGGGCCGCGCCAGGGCGCTGATGAGGTCGCTGGCCGTCGCGCAGCCGAGCGTGGATGTGATCGGCTGCGCGGACCACTTGGCGCTTGCTGGCGAGGTGGCGAGGCGTTCGGTAACCCTGGTTCGCAACCAGGCGGGGGTGATACCCCTTGCGCTGTCCCCGCAGGAAAAAGTGCTCGCGATATGGTTCAAGCGTCTGCCCAGGACCCCGGTTTCCCAGGAGGAGCGGGCAGCCAGCGCGCTTCATGATGCGCTGAGGGAGCATCACGAGGCCATCACCAGCCTCGCGGTTGACATAGACCCCGCGCCTGAGCAAATTGCGGCGTGCGTGAGGGAAGCGCGCTCCAGTGCAGCCGTGGTGGCGGGCACCCTCGATGTGCACCTGCACCCGTCCCAAGCAGAACTTGTGAAGGCACTGCACGCCGAGGCAAAGAGGTTGATCGTTGCTGCGGCCGGGTATCCCGCGGACCTGCGTTTCTTCCCACAGGTTCGGACCTATCTTGCTTGTTACTGCTGGCGTAAGGTATGCTTGGGCGCGGTCGCCGCTGTCATTTTTGGCAAGGCAGAGGCGCCCGGCCGCCTTCCGGTGGCAGTCCCTCAGGTGCAGGAATGAAACGGTTTGCCTGGGTATCTGCGGTCTGTGCCTTCTGCCTCGCTGGCATCGCGTGTGGTGCCACGCAGCCAGAGGCGCTCGCGGCCGCGCTCTCGCCCGACGACCAGAAGGCGATCGAGGAAGTTTCGCGGCAGTTCATAGGCGCGCTGGTTCGCAACGACCGCCCGACACTGCTGCGGCTTGCCCCGCAAAGACTGGAAAACCGCTGGGGCACATGCCCCTTTGCTTCCACCCCGACGCTGGAGAAGGTGGTAGTAGATAAGAGCAAGGCAGGCGCGTTTTTCTCGGGCGGGCACCAGGATCCCATGCTCCCGCACAAGAGCCTCTTCGCGCTGGTGCTCGTGATCCAGGACAAAGAATACCCGTGGAAGGTGCGCAGCCTGCTTTGGTACGAGCGGGTCCCCAATAGTGTGCGTCTCCCGGCGCACAGCATCACGGATGAGGACAGGGCCAATGAAAAGGTGGCGCTGCGCTGCGTGCACGCGTACATTGAAGCCTGGCGTCGGTCGGATTTTCAGTTCATGGACCGCATGACCTATCACTGGATCGAGTACAGCGACACGCGCAAGCGGCCGATACGGCTGAGGGGCGTTGACTTCGGGAAGATAACCGGCAGCAGTCAAGAGGCAAGGGTGGTTTTCACGGCGCGGCTGCGCGTACTGCGGATAATCCCCTACAAAGTTGATGGCATGCTGCAGGCCGTGAAAGAAGACGGGACGTGGAAGGTCAGGGAAAGCTCGATTGCATTTTGATCCTTCTCCGCAAACGCCAGGCGCCCGTCGAAACTGGCGGCTTCGTGCCTTGCCTGGATCACTCGGTGCCGCCGGGGATTCCGCTCGCGAACTTCACCCATTTCGTTGAGGTCGTCAGGTCGTGCTGGCAGCCAGGGGAGTAGGCGGCCTGGGGCGCGCGAAGCGATGGCGCCGTAAGGCAAGCATCGCCTTCGCTCTCGGAGTCGCGAACGGGATGCTTTGGAATTTCGCCTCCGCGTTCGTGAACGAGACGACTGTACTTCCGATGTTCGTGCACGACGCAGGTGGCGGGCCCGTGCTGGTCGGGCTGATTCCGCTGCTGGGCGTGGTTTGCTGGAACCTGCCCCAACTGTTGGCCGCAAACATGCTCCAGGCCGCGCGCCACCACATGCCCATGTATCGGAGCACGGCTCTCCCGCGGGCGGTGGCCTGGCCTGTGGCGGCCTTGGTGACCTACTATCTCTCGGCGCGAAGTCCAACACTGGTGCTTGGTATCTTCTTCGCCATGTATGCGCTGTTCATGCTCGCAGGGGGCTTCGGAGGGATGGCTTTCACCTCGGTAGTGGCGCGCGTCGTTCCGGCGACCCGGCTGGGCCTCTTCTTTGGCTTGAGGCAGATGGGGGGAGGGATGCTGGGCGCGCTGGGCGGGGCGATGGTCTGGCGCATGCTGCGCGACCCCGGCGGATCGCTTGCTAACTATACGGCTCTGTTCGCATGGGCGGCCGGAACCTTTATTGTGGGTTGGATATGCTTTGCGTTCGTATCGGAGCCCGAACCTGCGCCCGCAAAGCCCAGGGAACCATTGGTTCGTTTTCTGGCGCAAGCCTACTCGCTGTTGATCGGCGATGCCAACTTTCGGAGGTTTTTCATCTTGCGCTTGCTTCAGTCTGCTGCACTGATGGCGGTGCCGTTCTACGTTCTGTATTGCCGCGAGATACTGCGTGTCCCCAGGCAAATGGTGGGGGTTTACCTTTTCGCTCAGATGGTTGGGATGATAGTCTCCAACCTGGCATGGGCGCCGCTTTCGGACCGGGCAGGAAACCGGCTGGTGCTGAGAGTGCTGGCGCTGGATGTTCTGCTGGTCGCCGCGCTGGCGGCCGGGCTCTCGCTGGTATCCAGCCGGGGGGCGCAGTTGGGCTTTCCGGTGGTGTTCTTCCTGCTGGGCACGCTTTCGAGCGGCTCGGTGATAGGCAACACCAACTATCTGCTTGAGATTGCCCCCCTTGTTGACACCCCGCTTTACGTGGCGGCGATGAACACCTTCATGGCCGGCGGCGCGGCCTTCTCGCTGGTGGCGGGCAAGCTCATAGGTACCGTAGGGTTCCAGTCCGTGTTCGTGGCCGCGGCTCTCGTGGGCGCCGCTGCTCTTGCGGCCAGTGGGAGGCTTGATGAGCCCAGGTCAAGCTCCGGCTCCAGGGGGGAGAGCGGCCAATCTTAGCTGTGAGAGGATCAGGTCGAGGCTGCGCCGGGGGCGCATCTCGCGCAGTTCCTCCAGTGTCTCCAGGTCGGAAGCGACGGAGCCGGTCTGGCGCGCCAGCGCGAGCGCTCGTCCCAGTTCCGCGTCGCCTTCGCGCGTTTCGCCCTTCTCCAGAAGTGCCATCGCGCGCACGAAGCGCGGCGTGCTGCGGTGCGGGGCCAGGCCGACGGCGCGATCGGCGGCCTCAAGCGCGGCGTCGGGTTGGGAGCCCAGGCACAGAAGCCATGCCGCGTAGATATGCCCTACCGGGTCGTCGGGACGGCTTTCGCTGAGCCGCGCGCAGGCCGCAAGGGCCTCCTGGTCGTGGCGTTCGCAGGCCAGCAGTTCGATCAAGCCGCGTATTGCCGCGTAGCACAGTGGGTCGCGCTTCCACGCGCGGCGGAAAAGGGACTCGGCATCGCGGAATCGCCCTTGCCGCCGCATTATCCAGCCCAGGCGCGCGCCGGCGACGGCCTTCCTCGACGTTGCTTCGAGTGCCCTCCTTGCGGCCTGTTCCGCCTGCCGCCAGCGGCCCTGGGCGGCCAGCATGTCAGCATATTGGTCGAGAACCTCGGCCAGGGTTTCCCCGCTGCTGGAGGCCGCCATCTGTTGATAGAGTTGGTCCGCCTCCTCGATCCTGCCCGACTCGGCGAGAAGGTCCGCCAGTTCACAGCCGTAACGGGGCTCATCAGGTTCCGCGGCTACTGCCCGACGCAGCGACTCCTCAGCGTCTTTATGGCGGCCCTGGCGTCGGAGGAGCAGCCCCAGGGCAGTATGCGCTTCCGGCACATCGGGTTCCACGTCGAACACGCTGCGGTAGCAAGCCTCTGCCTCGGAATACCGCCCCAGGTCTCGCAGCAAATCCCCCAGCCTGCCGTAGCCGCGGTAGTAAGTGTTGTCCAGGATGATTGCACGGCGGTAGAGCTTCTCCGCTTCGCTCACGAGGCCGGCGTGAGCCAGGGCATCCCCCAGGTCGCAATATGGCACCGGGCTCGTCGGAAAGGTGACGAGGCTGTTGCGAAAGCATCGTTCGGCCTCTCTGAAGTATCCCAGTTCGTGAAGCAAAGCCCCCAGTTCCGAGCACTCCTCAGGGCCGGCGGGCCGAAGGGCTGCGCAGCGGGACAGGCACTCTACTGCCTCGCTGGTGCGGCCTGTCTCGTAAAGGAACCGGCCGAGAGACCAGCAGTTCCACTGGTCGTCAGAGGCCAATTCCACAGCCTTGCGCAGATGCTGTTCAGCGTGCGCGAAGTCACCCAGCTCCCAGTAAAGGGCGCCCAGGTTGTGGTGGACAGTGGGGTTGTCGGGGTCAATGCGCAGCGCGGAAACGTAAAGCTCCTGCGCCTCTTCGGTGCGATCGTATCGCTTCAGCAGAACGCCCAGGTTCACGCAGGCATCGGCGAATGCTGGGTCGAGTTCCATTGCGCGCCGATACCAGGCTTCGGCTTCCTCGGGCCTGTCGGCGTGGTCATAGAAGTGTGCTAGCTCGAAGGCCGCGACCGGGTCGCCCGGATTGATTTCGGCGGCCCACTGTCGCGCCTGTTCCTCGATGTCGTGCTCCTCGCCGTCGGGCGCTGACATGCCAAGATAGATTCGGGTGCGGGGCGCGATCACCTGCGCGAGAGCACGTCACGCCGACCGGCGGGCGCGCCGGCTGCAAAGGCCGCGGCGACCGGGGTGCTACGGCTGCCGATAGATATCTACGTACAAAGTGCCCTGGTTGTCTTCGCAAGCGTCGTCATTAACGCCCAAGAATAGCCGGCCGGCGCCGAGTTCCGACGACAGGTTGCGCGAGCGGCCAAGGAAGAACGGCTCCCCGCGGTCCCCGATCCGGACCAGAAGCCCCATGAAGGGGGCGCTCGGAAGGGGCGCGAGGGGCCGGTTCGGCCCCGCCGGGAACTCGGCTCCATCGGGCCCGAAGCCGGATGGGTAAGCCTGGTGCGGCGGCGTTGTCGGCTGCGTCCTGCCCCATGCGAACAGGCCCAGGTTGGATGACCCAAGGTCAACCCCGGTGTCCGTCCAGGGGGACTTGGGGTCCACGACGACATGCTTGACGAACCGCCATCCGCGCGCGGTGAAGGGGCAGAGCACGACCGCGAACCGCCTCAGCCCGCTGGAGGCAGACCAGCCCGAGGCGTCGCGCGCCCAGACGTGCCAGTAGTACGGGCCTCCCGCGCGGAGCGCCGCCGCCGCCGCCGCGGCGGGTGTGCGGCCGACCATGACGGGCTTCCCCGTCCAGTCATAGACTCTGATGTAGTACTCCAGCGCGCCAGCGACCGGCTGCCACGCCAGATCCGCAGAAGGTGCTACTGCGGGGTCCCCGTCAACCGGCCATAATAGAGCCGGCGCGGATGGGGTGGCCAGCGCCGCCTGGATGCCCCCCAGGAGGAACAGCAAGCCTGCTGCCAAACCGGCACTGCCCGCCCTGCGAATGCCAATCATCGCCCACCTCCTCGAGCCAGCATTCTGCGCTGGCAAGCTGGTGTTCTCGGATTGTGCTTCAGTAGCCCGGAGGGAATTCCTGCCAACCCGGCGTCGGTGCAGAGAGAAACGGAGAGGGAGAATACCCGGCGCGAGAGAAGATTGGAGGCGCCGGTTCGTGTGCCTGGTTCGAGGCTCCGGCCGGAATCAAGAGGTGGCCCGCTGTGCAGAGTGACATCCGCGTTCTCGAACTGGAACCGCGTTTCTCTGATGAGTTGTGCCGCACCCCGCTCAAGTTCGGGGCTGTGGTGATGGATCGTCTCACATACTGCGAGGTGCGGGCGAAGGTCGAGACGCGGGCGGGGCGGATAGGGGAGGGCTGGGGCGGGATTTTCCTTGCGGATTTCTGGGCCTTTCCCTCGCGCGCGGTGGGGCACGAGGCGCGCGACGCGGCGATGTGCGAGATCGTGTCGCGCTACGCGCGTCTGGTGGCAGGGATCGCGGTCCCCAAGCACCCGATTGACGTCTTCTTCGAGACCGAAGAGGGCTTGCGGGGGCTGGCGAAGGCCGTCTCGTCCCAAATGGGCTTCGCAGAGGAAATGCCATTCCTCGGGGCGCTAGTGTGCGCAAGCCCTGTTGACGCCGCGCTGCACGATGCGTTCGGAAATGCAAACGGCATCTGCAGTTACGACGGTTACGGCGCCGAGTTCATGGACCACGACCTGAGCCGGTGGCTGGGGAGCGCCTACAAGGGTAAGTACCCGGCCGATTATCTTCGCCGTGAGCATCAGCGCCTGGTGCCGGTATTCCACCTGGTGGGCGGACTGGACAAGCTGCGCAGTTCCGAGATCGGCGATCAGGATCCGAAAGACGGCCTGCCGGTGAGCCTCGACCAGTGGACCGAGCAGGATGGCCTGACATGCCTGAAGGTGAAATTGCGCGGGAACGACCTGGAGTGGGACATCAACCGCATCGTCGAGGTGGCTGCCGTCGCCCGCGAAGTTCAAGCGCGGCTGGGCAAGGACGAACTGTTCCTTTCGGCCGACACGAACGAGATGTGCGAGACCGCCGATTACATCGTTGAGATGCTCGTGAAAGTCAGAGACCGTTCGCGTCGCGCCTACGACCAGATCCTGTATGTCGAGCAGCCGACCGAGCGCGACCTGCGCGCGCGCCGCTTCGACATGCGGCCCATCGCGCGACTGAAGCCGGTGATCATTGACGAGAGCCTGATGACGCTCGAGGACTTCGACCTGGCGATGGAACTGGGCTGGTCGGGGATCGCGCTGAAGACGTGCAAGGGGCACAGCGGTGCGCTGGTCTTCGCCTCCAAGGCGATGCAGGAGGGAATTCCCTATTCGATACAAGACCTGACGAACCCCGCGCTGGCGCTGATCCATTCCGTTGGGCTCGCGGCGCGCCTGTCGCCGATCAAGGGCGTGGAGGCCAATGCAAGGCAATTCTTTCCCGCAACCTCGCAGCGCCACGCGCGAGTGCACCCCGGCCTTTTCAATCTGAAGAATGGCTGTTGCAGCACAGAGAGCCTGGGCGCAACTGGCCTCGGCTATCGCATTGAAGAAATCCTGGCGCAGAAGATGTGAGGCAACGGTAGGGGCGACCGGCCGGTCGCCCCTACGACGCTGCGGGAAGAGATCCGGAGGCGATGAACATGAGCAAGCCAAGGATAGCCATATTGGTGCGCGGCCCGCTGCACGATGAACTGTTTCAGCCCCAGGTCGAGCGCGCCATGCGCCGGTTCGCCGAGCCGGTTGGTTTCGCTGGCGAGGAGCAAGTCTGGTCAGCCGATGAGATCAAGCAAGCGCTTGCAGATGTTGATGGGTGCATCGGCAGTTGGGGAACATATCACATCGGGCCGGATGAGATTGCCGCAGCACCGCGCCTGCGCATCGTGTCACACGCGGCCGGGACAATCCGGGCGCACATTGCGCCGGAGGTTTTCGATCGCGGCATCGTCGTGACAAGCGCGGCCGCTGCCATCGCGCCCTATGTCGCGGAAGCAGTGGTTGGCCTTGCGATTGCGCTGCTGCGCGGCGTGCACATGCACGACGCCGCCATGAAGACGGACCGGACCTGGGGCGACGAGCGGCACAAGGCAGGGCAGACGCTCTTCAGGGAGAGAGTGGGGTTGGTGGGATTCGGCAGGGTGGCGCGGGAAGTGGTGCGCCTGCTGCGCCCGCTGGGGGCGCAGGTGATCGCTTACGATCCCTACTCAGATGCCGCGCTGGCAAAGAGAATGCGCGTCCGGCTGACGAGCCTGGAAGAGGTGATGAAGACCTGCCGCGTGGTATCGCTGCACGCCGCTCGCTTGCCTTCGACGAGACACCTGATCGGGCGCGACCAGTTGCGCTTGATGCAGGACGGTGCGGCCTTGATAAACACCGCGCGCGGCGCTATCCTGGACCACGATGCCCTTCACGATGAACTGAGAACGGGAAGGATTCACGCTGCCCTCGATGTTACCGACCCGGAGCCGCTGCCTCCCGACAGCCCGCTGCGCGACCTTCGCAACGTGATTCTCACCCCTCACATTGCAGGGCCGGTGAGAGGGCGGAGATGGGAGATGGCGATGATGGCGGTGAAGGACCAGGCCCTTTTCTTTTCAGGGAAAGAGCCTCTCTACCGCGTGACAAAGGAGATGCTTGAGTGGATGGCGTGAGCCCAGATGAAACTGATCATCCTCGATGTTAACAGTCTGCTGCACCGGGCCTTTCATGCGCTGCCGCCGCTCACGACCTCCAGGGGCGAGCCGACCAACGCGGTTTACGGGCTGCTCAACATGCTCAATAGGATTCTTCAGCAGGAGCGGCCGGACATGGTGGCCGCGTGCTTCGATTTGCCCGCGCCAACCTTTCGGCATCAAGAGTTTGCGGAATACAAGGCCACCAGAGAGCCTGCCCCGGACGAGCTGACGACGCAAATCGCCACCGCGAAGGAAGCGTTTGATGCCTTGCGCATCACGACGCTTGAGAAGGAGGGTTACGAGGCGGATGACCTGATCGGCGCCGTAGCCGCGCGGGCCAGCGACGCCGGGCACGATGTGGTGATCGTCAGCGGTGACCTGGACATGCTGCAACTCGTATCGGATAGGGTCCGCGTGCTGACAACCAGGAGGGGAGTGAGCGACACGGTGCTCTACGACCGGCGTGCGGTGCGCGAGCGCTTCGGCTTGGAGCCGCAGCAACTGGTGGATTTTCGCGCCCTGAAGGGCGACGCAACGGACAATGTTCCGGGCGTGCCGGGGATCGGTGAGAAAACAGCCGCCAAGTTGATCGGCAAATTCGGGAGCGTCGAAATGCTTCTCTCGCGCGCGGACAAGATCGCGGAACAGAAAATCGCAGCAGCCGTAGCAGAGCACAAGGACCAGATACTGCTCGCAAAGAGCATTTCCCGCATCAGGACCGAGATGCCGCTGGACCTCGACCTGGGGTCCCTGTGCAGGGCTGACCCGGACAGGCCCAAGCTCGAAGGGCTTCTGCGGCGGTTGGAGTTTCGCAGCCTCGTCGAGAAGCTTGCCGGCGCGGCCAGCGCCCCCAGCCCGGGCGCCCCGCGCGTGGAGGTGGCGCTGGAGGGCCCTGCGCTGGAGAAAGCGCTCAAGGAGTTGCGGGCGGCGGAACACCTCTACCTGCACCTGGTCACCGCGGAGGGCGATTCGATATCCCCAAGCCTGGCGGCGATCGCCATCAAGCCGTCTGATGGGGCGGCGGTTTTCCTGCCCGCCGCGACAGGCGCCGGGCTGTTCGACCAGCGGGCCGCCCCCGGCCTCGACCGGGTGCGCGATGTGCTGGGGTCCGAGGAGAAGCGTAAGTCAGTTCACGACGCCAAGCAGGCTCACCTGGTGCTCAGCCGGATGGGCGTCGCGCTGCGTGGGGTCACATTTGATCCCATGATCGCCTCCTACCTGCTGGACCCGGCGAGGCCAAGCCACGCGCTGGATGACCTCGCGCTTGAGTTTCTCGACCAGAAAGGAGCCGAGGTGCTCGCGCCTCTGCAGGCGGGGGACATCCAGGCCGCAGCAGCGCAGGCGGCGCTGCGCGCGGATTGGGTCGAGCAGATAGAAAAAGCGATCGCGCCCAGGATGCAGGAACACGGGCTGATGCGGCTGTTCGAGGAGGTGGAACTTCCGCTTGCACGGGTCCTGGCGCAGATGGAACTCCTGGGCGCGGCGATTGACGTCGGCGTGTTGACCTCGCTTTCCGAGAGCATGGGCAAGGCCGAAAACGAAATCCAGCAGCAAATTTATGAGCTTGCGGGTGAGACTTTCAACATCGGCTCCCCGAAACAGTTGCAGCGGGTCCTGTTCGAGAAGATGGCCCTGCCGAGGGGGAAGCGCACGAAGACGGGCTACTCGACCGATGTCGAGGTGCTGGGCGAACTCGCCAAGGATCATGAGATCGTCGCCAAGATCTTGCAGTATCGCGAGCTGTCCAAACTCAGGTCCACGTACGTTGACGCGCTGCCGCGCCTGGTTCACCCCGAGACCGGCCGGGTGCATACCTCCTTCAATCAGACGGTTACCGCCACGGGGAGATTGAGCAGCAGCGACCCAAACCTGCAAAACATCCCGGTGCGAACCGAACTGGGCAGGCAGATCCGGAGCGCCTTCGTGGCCGGCGGCGAGGGCCAGTTGCTTCTTTCCGCCGATTACTCTCAGATCGAACTCAGGATCTTGGCGCACATCTGCGGCGATCAGCACATGCGCTCGATCTTCGAGCAGGACCAGGACCTGCACACCGCCACCGCGTGCGAGATCTTCGGGGTTTCTGAAAAAGAGGTTGCGCCGGACATGCGGCGGCTGGCGAAGGTGGTGAACTTTGCGATCCCTTATGGCATCAGCGCCCATGGCCTGGCCCGCGACATGGGCATTGCGGTGGACGAGGCCGCCGCCTACATGGCGCGGTATTTCGAGCGCTTCCCCGGCGTGAGGCAATACGTGGACGCGATTGTCGAGCAGGCCCGCAGCCAGGGATACGTCACAACCCTGCTCGGCAGGCGCCGCTATCTGCCGGACCTGAACAACCCGGCGCGCCCGGTGCGCGAGTTTGCGGCGCGCACGGCGATCAACACGCCCATCCAGGGCAGCGCCGCAGACATCATCAAGGTGGCAATGCTGCGCGTGGAGCGTGCTTTCTGCGCCGGCGCGCTGGGCGCGAAAATGATCTTGCAAGTCCACGACGAACTGGTGTTTGAAGTGCCCGAGCCGGAATTGGAGCGCACCTCCCAGGTGGTGAAGCACGAGATGGAGACTGCTTTCCCGCTCGCCGTGCCGGTAAAGGTGGATACGAAGGCGGGCCCAAACTGGGCGGAAATGTCCGCGATGTGAAGAAGGAGAGCAGAAGGCGAGGGCGAAGTGACATGATGAGAGGCTCGGGCGGGGCCCTCGAACAAAGTTTAGGGCGCAGTGCTGCGGGTAATAATCCAGCATGCGCCGCAGGGGCTGAACAATGGAACCGACAGGGCAGAACGAACAGTTGCCGAGCCCCGCTCCGGCTAAGGGCGGGCAGCAGGAAGAGGGCCGCGAACAACAGCAGTACGAATCCACGTTTCGCGCACTCTCAGCCGGGGATATCGTCCCCGGCACCGTAGTCCAGATTGACGAGCAGGGGGCGCTCGTTGACGTGGGCACGAAGTCAGAGGGCCTCATCCCTGCCAGTGAGGCCAGGACCGCCAAGGGGGAGAGCGGCGAGCCGCTGGCAGTGGGCGACCGCATTGACGTGTACGTCGTGCGCCCAGAAGGGGATGAGGGCCAGGCGATCCTCTCCAAGAAGAAGGCGGATTACGAAAATGTCTGGCGCCGCGTGACCGAAGCGTTCGAGCGCGGCGAGGTCGTGAGCGCCATGGTTACCGACCGCGTGAAGGGCGGCTTGGTGGTTGACCTGGGGCTGCGTGGATTCCTTCCTGCGTCGCACGTGGTGGCGAAAAACGTATACGCCCTCGACCGGTTCGTGGGGCAGTCTGTTCGGTTGAAGATCCTCGAAGTTGACCGCGCGCGAAAGCGTGTTGTCGTTTCGCAGCGGCTGGCGGTAGATGACGAGCGCCAGCGCCGGCGGGAAAAAACCCTGGAGAGCCTGGAAGAGGGCCAGATAAGGAAAGGCATCGTGCGCCGCCTCACCGACTACGGCGCGTTCGTTGACCTGGGCGGTGTGGATGGTCTGCTGCACGTGACGGAGATGTCCTGGACCAGGGTGCGCCACCCTTCGGATGTAGTAAAGCCGGGGCAGCGCATCGAGGTGATGGTGCTGAAGTTCGACTCCGAGCAGCAGAAGGTGTCTCTCGGCCTGCGGCAGATCCTCCCCGACCCGTGGCAGCACGTGCACGAGAACTTCCACGTGGGCGACGTTGTGGAGGGCGTCGTTACCCGCCTGGTTCCATTCGGCGCCTTCGTCATGCTCGCCGGAGGGATCGAGGGGATCATCCCCACGGCCGAGCTGAGCGAGCAGCGCATTGCCCGCCCCGAGGACGCGGTCTCTGTGGAGCAGCGGGTGCGGGTAAAGATCCTCTCCATGCGCCCGCAGGAGAGGCGCATGACGCTGTCGCGCCGGCAGGCGGAGCAGGAGGCCGAGCGACAGGAGTATCAGCGCTACATGTCCAGCCGGGCGGAGTCCGGACGGATAACCCTTGGCGACCTAGTGGGTGGGGCCCTGCGCGCCGAGGAGGCACAGGCGGCGCCAAGAATAGCTGCAGGTGCACAGGCTGTTGCGCAGCCCGAGTCACAAGCGCTTGAACAGGCCGGCGACTCTGAGCAAGAAAGCGACCAGGAAGCCGAGCAGGGCCAGTCATGCTCGTCATCGGACTCACCGGCGGAATCGCCAGCGGAAAAAGCACAGTCGCCGGACTCTTCGCTCTGAAGGGAGTGCCGGTTCTGGATGCCGACTTGGAGGCAAGACGCGTCCTCGCGCGTGGAAGCCCGCTGCTCGAGCAAGTGCGGCGCGAGTTCGGTGAAGCGGGTCTCACCAGCGAAGGGGAGCTGAACAGGAAGGCGCTTGCGGATCTCATATTCGGCGATCACCGCGCCAGGCAGCGGTTGAACGAGCTAACACATCCCGCGATCATCGAGGGCCTCAAGCAGCGCCTAGATGCTATGCGCAAGGAAGGCCGGCACCGGGTTGCGATAGTAGTCGCCCCGCTGCTCTTCGAGGCAGGCATGAAGGGATGGTTCGACCGGGTGATAGTCGTCTGGGCCAGCGAGCGCGAGCAAGTCAGAAGGTTGATGGCGCGTGACAACTTGCAGGAGAGCGAAGCCTGGCTGCGCGTGAGGGCCCAGATGCCCCTGCAGGACAAGAAAGCCCTCGCCGATTGGGTGATAGATACCGAGGCCGGACAAGAGGCGGTGCAGCGGCAGGTAGAGCAGATCTGGCAGGAGGTCAATCAGGCCCCTGCTTAGCAGCAGGAGACTCCTTTACAGGAGCGGAAGTGCGTGGTACAATTGCGGGCCGAACTCTGCCCGCTGCCAGAAAACAGACAACGAGGAGGGACTCTGCCCCATGCGCCGCATAGCAGGAGGACCCGCGAGTAGAACGACCGCCAGGTTGGTGTGCTTATTGTTCATCTTCTCGTTCATCCTCGGGCCAGCCGCGCTGCCGGTTCTGGCCCAGGAAAGCGAGGTGAAATACCAGGCGGTTCCTGTGGTCATTCTTGACTTCCAGAACGTGAGCCAGCGGCCCGATCCTCTGCTGGGCCGAAAGGCGGCAGATGCCGTGGCCGTTTCCCTCGACCCGGAGCGCTACGAGGTGATCGAGCGCGCCACGGCCCAGGCACACTTAGACGACCTTCACCTGACCCCGCCACTTGACAAGGACAGCCAGATGCGTCTGGGCAGGTCGCTCAACAAGGCGGGGATCACGGTGCACGCCATCATTACGGGGGAAGTGCGCAAGGCTGCGGTAGTGGCCGGCCCCCACGGGGTCGAGGGCCTCGTCCAGATGGGCGTCTTGATGCGCGACCTGAGCACGGGAGAATACGTGAACGGCGCTCTTGAGGAGGCCAGGAGCAGCCCCAAGCCTGGTTACGTGGGCACCGAGGACGCGCTGATCAACGAGGCGCTGACCACCGTGGCCGACAAGTGCGTGCTTACCATGGCGACGCAGCAGATACGGGAAGCGCCGATCATGGTGGTGCGGCGGGACGCCGCGATACTGAATGCCGGCATCCGCGACGGCATGAAGCCGGGAATGAAGATGGTCGTCATGCGCTTCCGGGAAAAGGTTGGCTACCTGGTCACAACCAAGGTTGACGAGAAGCACAGCGAGGGCACGATCACGGAGAATATCTCCGGCGTTCACGAGCGAGACAAGGCAATCGCGATATACCAACTGCCGGAGACCCCTCAAGCTGGATTCGGTGAGCCCAAGGCGACAAAAAAGAGCAGGCTGTTCAGCGCCTCGGGGTTATGGGGGGTTATCGGCGCGGTAGCCCTGCTGGCTCTCCTGGGGGGCGGAAACAAGAAGAGCCCGGGGGAGGGCGTCACGGCCGATGTCGTGGCCACCTCGATGGCCAATACCGCCTCCGTCTGGCAGTTTCCATCCGGCGTTAATCTCCTAACATGGAGCGGACCGTCGCGCGGTTCCGAGGAACTGCTGGCCTACGTCATCTACCGGGATGGGCAACCGCTGTGGGTAGTCAATCCACGCGAAGGAGGCGGCTATTATTTCCTGGATCCGATGAGCATGGCGCTCGCGGTGACGCTGCCCACCGAGCGCAGACAGGTAGAGGTCACAATCACAATTGATATAGACAACGGAAGCTTGACCACGTGGAACCGGATCGTCACAACCCTCGCTGCCGGGGACGCTGTGCCCATCCCGAGTATCGCGCTTTCGGACACCGCGATTACTCTCACGGCTACCTTCGAGGTGCCCATCAAGCCCGTGGACGGCCGGCATCACACCTACACGATTCAGCGCGTCGCCAGGTACTCGTACCTGGTGCCAGATACGTCGCCAGGTGCGGCGACGACACAATACAAGATCAAGCTCTTCTCACCCCTTAGCGCCATCGGGGGTCCCGCGACTGCAATCCTGCCGCTGGCGCTGGTTTCCCCAATTGACAATGCATCTGCGCCAAACCCAGCGGCAGTGGAGTTCAAGTTCAATACTGCGGCAGGGGCTGACGAATACGTCATCCAGATCTGCCGCGACAGCCTCTTCCGGCCTGAGAACACAGCCACCATCAGCGCCCTGCAGGGCCTGTTCCCGGGCGGCCAAGCCAAGTCGAAGATCGTGGATGTTGCTTCATTGTTCCCCGGTGCGGGCGTGCAGTCGCTGTGGTGGCGTGCGGGGGCGCGCTATACCGGCGACCAGGCGCCTCCTCGCGTGCAGCCGGGGTGGGCCAGGCCGCAGGACGCCGGACACGTGTGGACTCAACCCGCCACGTTCATGATAACTATCGCCGCCTCAATGCCGCCGATGCGGCAGGGCCTGACGCAGCCGCTCAAGGTCCGCTGAGAAGGCGTGCCAGGCGCGCCAGGAGCATCGAGGCCAACGGGACGTTCGGTCATGAAGCAAGGACGACGTTTGAAAGGGCAAGCCGAGTAGGAGGACGCGAATGAGGAGTGTCATCCGCAGTAGTTTCTGCCGGGTCGTGGCGCGGCTGCTGGTCGCGGCAATGATGATGCCGATGGGGCTGCTGCCCGTGTCCGCGGCGCCGCAGCGCATGGGAGTGCTCGTCCTGACTCTCGAGAACAAGAGCGAGTTCGGCGGCGATGAGCTGGCACAGCGCGTCAGCGACGCACTGATCGTCGCCCTGGAAGCGAGCGACCGCGCCGCACCCGTTCGCCTGGTTGAAGACTCGCCCAGCCTGAAGCGTGCGGTGGATGTGGAAAGGACGCTGTCGAAGCAGGACTTGCGCCCGCCGTGGGATGCCGCCAAGGCCGCTCGTGTGGGCAAGGTGCTGGGCGTCGGGACGGTGCTCATCGGCAGCATTGACAAGTACTCCTACGACGCAAAGGCGAAGACCGCCGAGATAATCCTCAGCGTGCAGCAGGTGGATGTGGCCGCGCCCGAGGCCCCGAAGCCGATCGTTGTAAACGGAGTCAGCAGCAAGAGAGTGGGGGCAGTTCAACAGGCGCTGTTGACGAACGAGGCCATAGACAGTGCGGCCGCCAAGATAGCCCAGACCATAACTGGGGCGGCCCCCATCGTGAAGCAGGCACCCCCGAAAGCAGAGGGTGCGAGGAAAGAAAGAAACAAGAAATGGCTGCTGCCCGCGCTTGCTGTGGTAGCGCTCATCGCGCTGCTCGGTAGAGGCGGCGGGGGCGGCGGGGGCGTGGCGCCTCAAGGTCCCATCAGCAATGCTTTCTGTCAGGCTCAAGCCGGCAGTATGCTGTTGAGCTGGGAAGTCAGCAGCACCGTTGCCCCTGAATCCTTCAACATCTACCGCGCTCCTGCGGGCAACGCTGCGCTGGGAGGGCAGAACCACATTACGCTCGCTGCGCCAAGGGCGCGCCAGGCCGTCACAGGGCCTTATGAGAAGATCATGAATGTCCGCAGTGACATGCGCAGCGTGACGGACGCGGGGGTAGTGCTCGGCAAACTGTACGCCTACCAGATAAAAGCCGTCATCGGCGCAAAAGAAACTGCTCCCATTGACTTCAAGAACAAGCTCGAATTGCCCCTCCAGAGCATTGTCGTCGGCCCCGGGGTGCCAATCGCACCCAGGAACGTTCAGGTTGGGCCGGGGCCGGGCGCGCTGGTTCTCCGCATTTCGTGGGACCCAAACCCCGAGGCCTTCGTGACCGGTTACCGCGTCTATCGAGGCACCACGGCGACGAGCCTCGATCTTGTTCGCCAGGTCGCCAGTACGCAGAACACCCTGGACGATTCGACCGGCCTGGTCGCAAACCAGACCTACTTCTACGTAGTGGCTGCGCTTGGCGCCAGCGTTGGCGCCACGCCGATCGAGACCAGATCCGCTCCGGTGTCCCGCACGCTGCTGCCCGGGGCGCTGGGCCCGCCCACGAATCTGACCGCCTCGGCGAGCGAGACAACGGTGACTCTCAACTGGACGCCCAGCATTGACACCGCGGTAGCGGGCTACAACATCTACCGGGACGGCACCAAGATAAAGAGCGTCGTCGGCCGCACGACCTCGACCTATACGGATACCGGCCTGGCGAGCGGCCATACCTACAGCTACTTCTTGAAGAGTTTCGACGCTTCTGTACCTGCGCGCGAGAGCGCCGCCTCGAACCAGGTGACTGTGACGACGACCGCCCCGCCGAAGACTATCTTGTGCGCCGCCAATCCAGCATCCATTCTGGGCAATGGCGTTGACAAGAGCACTCTCATGGGCCAGGTGTTAGACACCAGTGGCCACCCGGTGGGCGGCAAGACGGTGCGCTTTCACCTGGCATCAGGGCCAGGCACCCTGGTGGCCGTGCCGCCGGGAACGAAACAGGCCAATGGCGATGTGACCGCGCCGACCGACTCGAACGGGACTGCCCAGGCAGTCCTGCGGGCGCCGCGCGTGAGCGCCCCGGCGGCCTCGCAGGTCACCGCGAGTGTGGAAAACGTGACACCGGTGATTTCCTGCAGCAAGACCGTTCAGATACTGGTGCCCACTACCGCTTCGCTCGAGATCGCCGCCAATCCCACGGCAGTGGTGGCCAACGGCACAAATGAAAGCACCATCACCGCCACGGCGAAGGACGCCAGCGGCGCGGGCGTGCCGAACGTGACGGTCACATTCTCCGTTGACAACACCTCCATCGGAGTGCCCAACCCGACTTCGGCCAAGACGGACGCTTTCGGGCGCGCGATGATCAAGGTTCGCAGTGCGGCGGTCAATGCCATTGGGACGGTGCAAGTTACAGCCACGGGCGCGGGCAAGACCGCCAGAATCACCGTGAGCTTCGTGGCGCAGCCTTCGCTGACCGTTTCCGTCAACCCGACCACGATTCCGGCAGGGGGCGTAGGGAGCACGGCGCTGATCACGGCCACGGTGAAGCAGGCTGACGGCACGCCCGTGGGCGGGCAGCAGGTGCGTTTCGGCTTCAACGTGTCCGGCGCTCCCACCAGCAGCAGCACAGGCGCCACCATTGCCCCCGCCTTTGCTAACAGTGATGGTGCGGGCCTGGCTTTTGCCACTCTGACCAGCCCGGCCAACCTTGACCGCGGCAACGCAGACGTGATCCTGGCCTGGATAGACTCGAATGCCAGCGGGGCCTTCGAGAGCGGGCAGGATCGCTGGGCGATCGTGGGCATAACCTACACCGAGGCCCCTGCTACCGTCACGGTGACGGCGGACCCAAGGGCGATCCCGGCCGACGGCACTTCGACCTCGAAGATCACGGCGTTGGTGCTGACCGCCCTCCCCAACCCCGCAGGCGGCGGCAACAAGCCTGTGGATGACGGCACCATCGTGCGCTTCCAGACCAGCGCGGGCAAATTCACCTCCACCGACACCAACGCGGCGACAGCCACGACGGTCAACGGGGTGGCGTTCGTGATGCTGCGCGCCGCAACCGATGTCGGCACCGCAACCGTGACCGCCACTTCGGCATCGGTGAGCAACTCGGCGCAGGTTCAGTTTCAGACGGTTCCGGAGCGCATCCTGGAGATCTCAGCCAGCCCGGCCTCCATAGCATCGGGCGGCGGCACCAATGGGACCAGCCAGATAACAGCCTTGCTGCGCAAGCCCGATGGCACGCCTGTCCCATCAGTGGAGATCACGTTCACCTCGAACCTGGGAACGCTGAGTCCCGCTTCGTGCATCTCCGGGACTGACGGCAAGTGCGTGGCTACGCTCACATCGAGCAGCGTGGCAGGCACGGCCACTGTTACCGCGTCCGCAGGAAGCCAGTTCGCCAGCGTCCTGGTCACGATTACAGGAGGGGCGCCAGCGCGGATCACCCTCGCGGCCGCCGTCCCGGGGCGTCTGGCTGCGACTGGCGGACTCCCAAGCCCGGCGGGCGTTCCGATCAGCAGCCAGATTGTTGCTGCGGTTACCGATGCCAATGGCAACCCGGTTCCCGATGGCACGCCGGTCCTGTTCCGGACTGACATCGGCGGCATTCAAGCGTCTGCGACAACTGTAAACGGGGTCGCCACTGCTACCCTGGTGGCGTCAACATTCGAGGTTGCCACCAACTTCGCGACCTACCAGCCCGGGATCGCCACAGTATATGCCTTCGCCGGGAGCGAGGCGGGGCGCAAGTCGAACGAGGAGCATGTGCTGTTCTGTGGGAACGCGGCCACGGCCACCTTCAGCGGCGCGCCAACTGCTACCGATCACTTTTGCGTCCAAGGCGGCGCTGATTTTCTCACGGGCACGATTGGCGGGTTCGGGAGCGAGCCCAACCTGAGGCCGGTAGCGAGCGACAGCACGGATGTAGAATTCATCGTGCAGCTTTTCGACGCCAATAACAACCCGCTGCCGATGGGCGTCGAGGTGGTGTTCCACCTGAAGGTTTGCGGAGTCGAGCAGGACCAGACACTGAAGACCAGTCTTGCCCCGTCAGGTGCGAGGGCGAAGTTCAAGGTGACGAAACTCAGTTCTGGCAGCCCTGGGCCATCCAAGTGCCTGGCGACATGTGATGTGGACATCCCAGGCATCATCAGTTCGTTTACGGTCTTGCGCGCTCTGGCTATCCAGCAGTGGTTCGGCGCGGCCGCCCCGGTCGCGATAAGCGCGCCGGCCGCTCCCACCTTCCTCATCCCGGCAAACTGTTTTGGTTCAGGGGCGGTCACCTTCCTCGGGATATTGGATAAGTTCGGCAACAAGGTGCAGAATGGCACGCCCGTGTGCTTCAACATAGATACGGCGGCCGTGAGCAATATGACCCTTCCCATCAACCTCAACCCCCTCCTGGGCTCAACCCTGGATGGAACAGCGACAGTCCTGATAAGCGGGACCACGACGACTGCGGCCGGGAAGTGCAAGACGGGCACCGTCAGTCTGAGGGCCGGTCTGGGCGGTAAGTGCCCACCGGATGGATCGCCCCAGACCGCCGTGACGGTCACCTGGAAGCCGCCGGGCTAGGCCGGTGGTGGTGCGCATTGGGGCGCCCGTACAGCGCGTGATTGAGGGAAGGGGAATAGAGGCCAGGGCAGGTGAGCGGAGGTCTGGAATGAGGATAAGGCTGCTCGCGGTCGCGTTGTTGGCAGTGATTTCGGCGTCAGCGGCGTGGGCCGGGGGGCCGATGATCCTACTGCGCGCCGCCGAGTTCGACCCGCGGGTGTCGGTGCCTGCCGTGCCGGCCAACCTGAGGGCGCAGGCGCCCGCTGTCGGGCAGCAGGCCCACTATATCGTTCAGTGCACCGGGCCGCTGTTGGCCGCCTCTTTGCGGCAGATGGAGGCCGGCGGCGCCAAACTCCTGGATTACATCCCCGAGTTCGCGTTCGACGTGCGCGCGACCCCTGAGCAGGTCGTGCAGTTGGCCGCGCTGCCTTTCGTGCGATGGATCGGCTTGATGCAGCCGGCGTACAAGATTGAGCCCGGCCTGCTGCAGCGGACGGGGACGATTGACGCCCTGGTCCAGGCGCACGAGGATGACGACTCGCGGCTCATGGCGAGCGCCGCAACCCTGCTCGGGGCCAAGGTGGTCGGGGGGAGCGCCATGCCCGGCGGTGTGATAAGGGTGCAGGCTCCGGCGCCTGTGATTGCTGCTCTCGCGGCGGTGCGCTCGGTTTCGTGGATCGAGACATGGAAGCCGATCGGGCCGCTGAACAACGTCGCCCGGCGCATCATGAACGTGAGTTTCGCGGTGGGCGAACGGCCCGATGGCTACGATGTGTGGACTAACGATGGGCTGTTCGGGGCTGGCGAGGTTGTGGCTGTAGCCGATACAGGGCTCGACACGGGTGACCTGGCAACCATCTCGCCTGACTTTGCAGGAAGGGTGCGGAAACTGATCACATACTCGCCCGACGGGAATTTCTGGGACCTCGATGGGCACGGCACGCACGTCGCAGGCTCGGTCCTTGGCAACGGGACGAATTCCGGCAGCATCCCCAGCGCCCACAACTACACGTCCTCTTACGCAGGGGTTGCCCCGGAGGCGGAACTCGTGTTCCAGAGATGGGCGGGCGACGATGGCGAGGCTCACTTCCCCGCCGACCTATTGACTGCGTTTCAGGACGCCTACAATGCCGGGGCGCGAATTCATTCCAACTCGTGGGGGGAGTTGAACGAGAAGAAGACGGCGTTCTTACACCAGATATACACGACTGGCTGCTCGCGGCTTGACACTTTCACATGGCAGCACAAGGACATGGTCATCCTGTTCGCCGCGGGCAACGATGGCGTGGACGTGACCGGCAAGTGCGGATCGCCCGACGGAAAGATAGATGGCGGGACGCGAGACCAGGCTTCTGTCACACCTCCTGGCACTGCCAAGAACTGCATAACGGTAGGGGCCTCCGAGAGCGAGAGGCCGGAAGGCAACATAACATGGCAGCAGGCCGGGGTGCCTGCCGCGCCTCCGATTGCAGGCGATCTCATCGCCAGTAATGCTAATGGCCTGGCCGCCTTCAGCAGCCGCGGCCCCACCTTCGATTTTCGCACCAAGCCCGACATAGTGGCCCCTGGCACTTTCGTAGCGTCCGTGGCCTCGCAGTTCGCGCCCTACGAATTCCCGCTGGCCAGCGGGCTATACGCATTTGAGAGCGGCACCAGCATGGCCACGCCGCTGACGGCGGGCAGCGCGGCTCTGGTGCGCGAGTATTACAGGAAGATTCAGAGGTGGTCGAACCCGAGCGCTGCGCTGATAAAGGCCACGCTGATGAACAGCGCCGACGAGATGGCGCCAGGACAGTATGGCGTGTGGGCGAACGCCAACTGCCCGGCCGGCGGGGCGCTTCAGGAGATTGCCCTGCGCCCGAACAGCGATGAAGGTTGGGGCCGGGTGAATGTGGGCGCGTGCATCATGAACAAGTCGCAGGGGGGAAGTATCTGGTACCGGGAAGGGGGCAGCACGCGGGGCGTATTCTCGCTTGACCGGATAGGGGGCCTGACGACCGGGCAGAGCGTGGAACTGTGGTTCTACGTGACCGACAATACGAACCCCTTCCGCGCGACGCTCGTGTGGACCGATTACCCGTCCTATGCAGGGTCGAGCCATAACCTGGTGAACGACCTTGACCTCGAAGTGCGCGCGCCCATCAGCGCCACACAGAACGTTGACCTTTTTGGCCATGGCGATAAGGCAACTGTGCAAGGGGAAACCACACGCGATCGCCTGAACAACGCCGAGGAGGTGACAATCCGGACCCCGCGTCCCGGCAACTACCGCGTGCGGGTGACTGCCTTCGGCGTGCCGAAGGGTGGGTCGCAGCCCTTTGCGCTGATTGTCTCGGGTTCCTTGGCCAATAGCCTGGGCATCAGCGGAGCGGTGACCGACGAAGCAGGATCGGTGAGGCGTGACGTACAGATGGTCCTCTCGGGGCGCACGGGCGTGCTGGCCAGCGTGTACACCGACCAGTTCGGCGAATACGAGTTCACCGGGCTTTCGCCCGGGACTTATACCGTAAAGCCAATCCCGAAGATCGGGCAGCCGGAGTTCACGCCCACGCAGGCGACGGTCAAGTTGCCCACGGGGAGCGGGAATGCCTTCGGCATTGACTTTGTCATGACCCAGGGGCGCACGATTGAGGGATTCGTGGGCATGCCGCGGTTGCTCAACGCGGCTGAGTTCGCACCGATAAAGGATGTCGTGGTGACTGCGGCGAGCGGCACGATGCGGGCGACAGCCATTACCAACGAGAAGGGCTATTTTCAGATTAGTAATCTCGCAGCGGGAACGTGGACGGTCTCTTGTTCCAGGCCTGCCTGGTATTTTCATCCGCCGACGCAGACCGTTGCGTTCTCGTATGCGTGGGATCTGATAAGGGACTTGTGGTTCTCGGGCGGGACCCCGGAGCCGAAGTACACGATCATCGGGGAGGTGAGAACGAAGACCAGCCGGCTTCTCCCCGGGGTGACGTTCAACATCAGCGGCGCACAGCGGGGCAACATCGGGAACGTGCTGAGCAACAGCAGTGGGTTCTACTCCAAGACTGGCCTGCTGTGGGACAGGTATACGATCACCGCGACGATGCCGGGATTCCTCGTTCACCCGATATTGAGCGCTGGGACGGTTGCGTTCGGACAGAACCGGACAAGTGTTGACGTCTTCATCTACAACGTGATCCAGGACTGGTTCGCCGAGGACCGGGGCCTGGCGGTCACCAACCTGGTCGTCGGCGGCATCCCCCGCGTCAGGCAAACTTCGCAGGTCACGGCAACGGTCCGTAACGTCAGCCGCGCCCTGGAGCAGAATGTCACCGTGAACGTGTATGACAACGGGGTGGCGGTCGCCCCGGCGCAGACCATGGCAAGCCTCGGGGGGCTGACCACCCATGACTTCGTATTCAACTGGGTGCCGACGACGCCGGGGGTGCACGTAATCCGCGCCGCTGTGAGCCGGGTTGTCGCAGAGCCGTACGTGGGAGACAACACGCGTAGCGTGAACATGACTGTTGTTCCGTAGCCGGATGAAAACGCTCCGTCGCAGGGCCTGTTTAGCGGCCGCATGGCTTGCAGTCGCGCTGCCTGCCTGGGCCGGGCAATGGCAGGTGACTGCGCGCGCGCAGCCGGCGCGGGTGACCTCGCAGACAGGTTCAGCGGAGATCATCGCCGAGGTGCGCAACGAGGCCGGGCAGCCAGCTCCCGACGGGACCGAGATCTTCTTCGCGTCCACGCTCGGCACCATCGTTCCCAGCGCCCAGACCCAGGGCGGCCTGGCCCGCAGCCGGCTTACCAGTGCCACCCCGGGCACGGCAGAAGTGACCGTTGTTGCTGGCGCGAGCAGCGCGCGTGTGCTCGTGGAATTCAGCGGAGAGGGCAGAAGCGGGCGCTCCGAGTCGCGGATGGTGCGGCTCTCGGGCCGTTATGTGGCCTACAGCCTGGAGCAGCAGGTGGTGGTGGCTGCTGATCGGGCCAGGCTAGAGCAGGGGCGGCTCTTCATCGAGGCGGAAAACCTGCAGTACGACGTGTCCTTGAGCAGCGTCAGGGCGCAGCGCAATGTGCGCGTTGGCAATGGGGCGAAAGTCCTCGAGGGGGAGCGCCTTTCGTACGACCTGTCGAGCAAGAGGGGCATGCTGATGCGCACCCGCCCCGACGTAACGAGGGCTTCATTCGATGGCAGCACGCTGAACGAGACAGAGGTCCGGCTGTCCAGCGGCGGCGATGCGCTGAAGCCCGTGGAGGCGGATGCGGGTCGGTCATGGGTGGTGGCGCGGCAGGTCATTGTGTATCCCGGCGAGAAGATCCAGTTCATAAAGGCGCAGTTGTACCTCGAAGGCCAGCGCTTGGTAGTTCTGCCGTGCCATCAGATTCCGCTCAATTCTTACCAGTCAAAACAGGGCCTGGTGAGTCAGGTTTTCTCTTTTACTTCCGGCGGCGGCCTCAACGTTGATTTCCCCGTTTACTACCTCACGACTGGCAAGCGCAGCGGCTCGCTGCATATCCGGCGCAGCTCATACTCAGGCTTGTACGGGCAAGGCTGGTCACTGGGGCTGCAAGAGGAGTATGACCTGGGGCGCATGCGCGGGATGGTCTCGCTGGATAATCCTCTCAGCAGCACGATGGGATTGCGCTGGGAGCACCACCAGAACTTCGGCGAGACGACGGCGGACATATCTTTCTCGCGCTATCGCTACGACTCGGGTTATCCGCCGATCTCGTACGGGAATGCCTTCATCAGGCGCAGCCTCGGGAAGGCCGACCTGACCGTGACTGCGAGCGGCAGCGGCTACGGCGGCGGCACCGACTGGAGCACGAGCAGCGCCATTCGCTGGCCCCAGGTGCCGCTGGGAAACCGCGGGTGGCACTACGATGTCGGGGCAGACATGCGCGTTGGCACGGGTCTGGGCCTTGCCTGGCCGGGGGTTTACGATCGCAGCGGAGTGCAAACATCACTTGGGCTGGACATCGGCCTGGCCGCGCCCATGTGGCAGCTCGGTTCGAAGTCCACCTTTTCCACCAATTTACTGGCGCGAGGAGGCATGGGTGCCGGGGGCAGCAGGGAGAATCTGGAGGCCAGGCTCTCTTTTCGGCGCAGCCTGGGGGCTGCCTCCAGCGCCATGATTACCTATACCCATATGCTCGGGAGCCAGGACTACTGGTCTCTGGGGCGCAGGCGCCTTGACGGAAACGTGTTCGTGGATAAGAACGGCCGCTGGTCGCTCTCGGGGTTCTTTTCCCACGATCTCACCACATCGGGCCTCTTTGCTTCGCTCGGAGGCAGGTACAACCTGCCTTTTGAGCGGTACTCCAATGGCACCGCGCGATGGCGCCTGGAGGCAGACATGGGCCACAGCAGCTATGGCGGTTTCAAGGTTACGGACAGCCGCATCGCCCTTTCACGCAATGTGGGCAGGGGCGTGGTGTCCGTGGTATTCTCCCCCAGTGGGGCGACCGGCTATGGTCCCTATGGCGGCGGGTTCGGATTCAACCGCGGCAAGCGCGTGTGGATTGAGGTATCCCTGGGTCAGTTGTCGTTCTGATGACGCACGCAGATGCCTCCCGTGGTCGCGTCATATTCCTTTGGAATGATCGTTGTTGATGGGCGTCAATACACTTCGGACCTGATTATCCGCCCGGATGACGTGGTCGCGGGCTGGTGGCGGAAACAAGGGCATGTTCTCGAGTGGCCCGACCTCGCGGCCGCGATAGAAGTGAACCCCGAGGTTCTGATAGTGGGCACAGGTGCAGCGGGCGCGATGCGGGTGGCGGACGAGGTGCGTGAGCGCGCGAGCCGGATGGGCCTTGAACTGATGGTGGAGACGACTGCCAGGGCTGTTGAAACTTACAACCGGGTCGCGCCTCAAAAACGGGCGGTGGCAGCGCTGCACCTCACCTGTTAGAAGTCGCCGGGGCTGTGATGGGCGCCTGTTTTCTCTGCGGGGCACACTCCCAGACCATTTGTGAGGCGATTGCGTGCTGCTCGGCGTGCCTGCGCGAGCGCTGGGATGAGGCCGCGCCGCTAGTGCAGCGCGCGCACCGGCGAAGCAGGCAGGAGTTCGGGCTGCCTGAGCGGCCGCCGAGATCCGACGGCGGCCTGAGGTGTCGGCTGTGCGTGAACGAGTGCCGCATGGGGCCCGGCGAGGCTGGGTTCTGCGGTGCAAGAAAGAATGAGGGCGGAAAACTCGCCGGCGCGACGGCGGAAGTGGGCAATGTCACGTGGTACTACGACCCTCTGCCAACGAATTGCGTTGCGAGCTGGGTCTGCCCGGCCGAGACCGATGCCGGTTATCCGCGCTTCACCAGGGTGCGCGGCCCCGAGTACGGCTGCTACAACCTGGCGGTGTTCTACCAGGCCTGTTCTTTCAATTGCCTGTTTTGCCAGAACTGGCATTTCCGACAGGCGGCGAAGCGGCCCGACTGGGCCGGTGCCGACAAACTGGCTGCTGCGGTTAACGAGCGAACTGCGTGCATCTGCTACTTTGGCGGAGACCCGGCTCCCCAGGTGACCCACGCGCTTCGGGCAAGCCGGATCGCGCTCAAGCGGGCAGGAGACAGGCCGCTCCGCATCTGCTGGGAAACCAATGGGAGCGTGAACCCGGATCTTCTGAATGAGATGGTGGACTTGTCACTGCAAAGCGGCGGATGCATTAAGTTCGACCTGAAGGCGTGGAACGACAATGTGCACCGCGCGCTGACGGGGTTCGCCAATAAGCGCACCCTTGAGAACTTCCGGCGCGCATTCGCGCGCTGGAGCGAACGGCCTGATCTTCCTCTTCTAGTCGCCAGCACGTTACTCGTTCCCGGCTATGTGGATGAAGAAGAGGTGCGGGCGATTGCGCGCTTCCTGGCAAGCCTGAGCGACGAGATTCCCTACAGCTTGCTGGGGTTCCATCCCCAGTTCTACATGCACGATCTTCCCTCCACCTCGCGGGAACATGCGCAGGCGTGCCTCGACGCAGCCCACGCCGCCGGCCTCAAGCGCGTGAGGATTGGCAACGTCCACGTCCTCGGCCCGCCCTACTCGTAGCGCCGCCCTCGCGGCTATCGTAGCGCCAGCGTCTCGCTGGCATGCCGCCGGGACGGCGGCGTTACGATGGCCGGGCGCGTGCTTGAACCAGTTCGTAGGGGCGGCCCTCTGCCCTTCAGGTCCCCATCGAGGGGCGGCCGCCCGCACCGGGGAGCCCGCCGAGGGGCTGCTCGATGATCGGGCCTTCGAGCCGGTTCTTCAGAGCGCAGGTCGGGGCAGCAGTCGCTTTGCGCCGTGCTTTTCGTGCTGGGCCTTCACGTGCTTGCACAGCGAGGCGGCGAGCCAGCGCTTTTCCGGGCTCGGCTCACCCAGCACCTGGCCCCATTTCCCTGCTTTCTCGCCTTTGCCCTCCACCCATGCAGCCACGCCCGCCATGATGGGGCGCAGTTGGGCGATCCTGTCGGGCACGTACCCGTGGGCATGGTATCCGCCTGGTACGCGCCATTCGAAGAGCCGCTTGCCCGCGCCTATCTCTCGCAGCACGATGCGCAGATTCTGCTTCCAGTCGTAGTTGCAGATCTCCAGGTGCTGGATGCGCGACTCCACGCGGTCGAAGTCCTCGTCCTCGTCGGCATAGACGCGGTACTCATTATCGCCCAACTTGCCGATGAGGTGGCTGACAAGCCGCGATTTCTCCTCGGTGAGGTCCCCTAGCAGGTCGAACACCTCGCGAGTGGGCTCGCCCGCATCCGGAGGAGCGGTACGAGAGGCTCGCCATGTTTCTAGCGAGCGCCTGTAAGCGGCCGCCTCTTCCTTGCGGGCGTCGCAGGCTTCACCGCAATCGAGAATGGGTGCGGGCGTCATCGCGCCGATCATCGCCACGACGGCCTCGATGTTCTCAAGGTAGTGCTCGTGGCAGGCCTCCATGCTCGCGATCTGTCTGCGTATTTCGCTGCACTGCGGCGATATGGGTTCTAGCCCGACCTCAACCTCTACCAGGCGCACCCACTCGGGGTCCGCCTCCACCATCTCGGCCTTCTCCTCCGCCGAGCCCTTGAAGCGCTCCCAGTGGCGGATGCGCTTGAGCACTTCCTGCCGGAACCGGGGAGATAGCCGCTGTTCATGCAAACCCTCCTCAACCATGCCCATCATCTTCTCCTTCAACTGGTTTCGGGAGTCGTGGAGCCGGCGTTTCACGGTGCCCACGGGCGCCTGCAGGAACTGGGCAACCTCCCGGACGCTGTATCCGTTGATGTAGAAGAGAACCGTCGCCAGGCGATTTGGCGGCGACAGCGAGCCGATCGCTGACAGCACGGCGCGCCGCATTTCCGCCCGTTCCGCGAATCGCACCGGGTCTTCGGCGGCCGATGCCCCGGCCTCGGGGTCGTGTAGCGGCAGGCCGGCCGACCGCTTGCGCGCTATCGCGCGGCACGCGCTGAGCACTATCCGCCGGAACCAGCCGGCGAAGCGCTGCCGCTCTCGCAGGTCGCCAAGGCTGCGGTAGGCCAAGATGAACGCTTCCTGGACTGCGTCCTGCGCCTCGTGGAAATCCCCCAGGATCGAGTAGGCGTACCCCAGGGCCATGTCCTGGAACCGTGCCACAACTACGCCGAACGAGTCCAGGTCTCCCGCAAGTGTCCTCTCCAGCAATGCGGCGATGTCGTCCACACCGGATCCCTTTCGCTTCCCACTCATATGAGGCAATTCCGCGCAAGAAGGTTCGGTGCCGGGCTGGAAAGCTCCGGCCGAAAGTCCGCAAAGCAGTCCGCCGGCTGTGGGATTGTCCCCTGCGTCAGCGCCTCTTGTCAACGTCCGGTGCTTGTGATAGACTGACTCGTCCAGCCCCGGCCGGGCCCGCAACGAGGCCGGGGCCGTTGGGGACACCCGGAAGGTGACTGTCGGGAGGTAAGTGTGGCACTAGTGAGCATGAAGGAATTGCTGGAGGCGGGGGTTCACTTCGGCCATCCCACGCGGCGGTGGAACCCGAAGATGAAGAAGTTCATCTACGGGGGCCGCAACGGGATTCACATTGTGGACCTGCACCAGAGCCTGAAAAAGATAGACGAGGCCTACAGGTTCGTTCGCGACTTGGCGGCGGCAGGGGGCACGGTTCTCTTCGTGGGCACCAAGCGGCAGGCGCAGCAGGCGGTCCAGGAGGCAGCCCAGTCGTGCAGCATGTTCTGGGTGACGCAGCGGTGGTTGGGGGGCCTGCTGACGAACTTCCGCACCATCAGGCAGAGGGTGGAGCGGCTGAAGGAATTGCGGCGCATGCGCGACGAGGGCATGATGCAGGTGCTGCCCAAGAAGGAGGTCGCGAGGCTGACGGACGAGATGGAGAGGCTGGAGCGGCTTCTCGGCGGGATTGAGGGCATGGAGCAACTGCCGGGCGCGATCTTCATCGTGGATGTGAAAAAGGAGCGGATCGCACTGCTCGAGGCGCGCAAGATGGGCATCACGACGGTGGCGGTGGTGGACACGAACTGCAACCCCGACGAGGTGGATTATCCCATACCAGGGAATGACGACGCGATTCGGGCGATAAAGCTGCTCTCGACGAAGATGGCAGATGCGGCGCGCGACGGGCTTGCCCTGCGGTCCGCCGCTGAGGGTGAGCGACTGTTGCCGCCCCCGGTGGAAATGGAGGTAAGCGAGCCCGAGCCCACCATGGAGGAAGTCCTCGCAGAAGCAGAGAGGGCGTTGGCTGCTGCCGATGTGGAGGAAGTGGTGGTCGAGAAAGCAGAGGAGCCGGCTGCGGAGCCAGAGGATCGCTACCGAAAGATGGCCAAGGAGTTGGGCGCGATCGAGGAGGAGGAATAGGCGCCGCGATGAGCGAGAAGGTTCGGATCACTGCCGAGATGGTGAAGCAGCTGCGCGAGCGCACGGGCGCGGGAGTCATGGATTGCAAGCGCGCGCTTCAGGAGACGGGCGCAGAACTCTCGAAAGCGATGGACTGGTTGCGCGAGCACGGGGCGGCGCGCGCGGAGAGAAGAAGTTCGCGCGCCACTGCCGAGGGGACGATTGGCTGCTACGTTCACGCGGGGGGCAAGATCGGCGTGCTTGTGGAGGTCAACTGCGAAACGGATTTCGTTGCCAGGACTCCGGACTTCCAGGACTTTGCACACCAGGTGTCAATGCAGGTGGCGGCGCAGCACGCACAGTACCTGCGGCGCGAGGACGTGCCCCAGGCAGTGCTGGAGAAGGAGAAGGCTATCTACCGCGCGCAGGTCGAGCAGGAGAAAAAGCCTGAGCACGTGGTGGAGCGCATAGTGCAGGGGAAGCTCGACCGATTCTTCCAGGACATGTGCCTGCTCGAGCAGCCGTTCATTCGCGACCCGGAGAAGACGGTTGAGCAGTTGATGAAGGAAACGGCGGCAAAGGTGGGCGAGAACATAAGGATTGGGCGCTTCATGCGCTTCCAGGTCGGCGAACCGACCGGCGAGACAGAGTGCGGGGGTTCGGGTGGCGCAGCCGAAGTATAAGCGAGTGCTGCTAAAACTGAGCGGCGAGGTTTTCGGGGGGCCGCTGGGCGCCATTGACCCGGAAGTCGTGCGGGCACTGGCCTCCGAACTCAAGGAAGTCGCTGAGATGGGGGTGGGACTAGCCGTGGTCGTGGGCGGGGGCAACATTCTGCGCGCCCGCACCGGCACTGCTCAAGGCATCGAGCGCGCCCAGGCCGATTACATGGGAATGCTGGCGAGCGTGATCAACGCGCTCGCTCTTCAAGATGCCCTGGAAGGGATGGGCGTCGCCAATCGCGTGATGACCGCCATCCGCATGGACGAAGTGGCCGAGCCGTACATTCGCCGGCGCGCGATCCGGCACCTGGAGCGCGGCCTGGTGGTTATTTGCGCTGCCGGCACTGGCAATCCCTACTTCACGACCGACACCGCGGCGGCACTGCGGGCGGCAGAAATCGGGGCGGAGGTGCTGCTGAAGGGCTCGACGGTGGATGGAATCTACGACCGCGATCCGCACCTCGACCCCACTGCGAAGAAGCTCGCTGAGCTGGATTACATGCAGGCGCTCACGCTGGACCTGAGAGCCATGGACGCCACCGCCATTTCGCTGAGCAAGGAAACGAGCCTCCCGATCATACTCTTCGACATACGGCAGCGCGGCAACGTCAAGCGCGCCGTGATGGGAGAGAAGATCGGGAGCATGGTATCTTCCGCCGGGCGGACAGACCGCGCATAGCGGGGAAAGAGCCAAGATGATTGACAAGGTGCTGGCTGACGCAGAGGAGCGGATGAGACATGCAGTGGAGGCGGTGCGGCGCGAGCTGGCCTCTATCCGCACGGGCAGGGCGAACCCGGCGCTGTTGGACAAGATCAGCGTGGATTACAGCGGCGTGATGACGCCGCTCAAACAGGTGGCCACGGTTTCCGTCCCGGAGGCCAGGCTTCTGGTGGTCGTGCCGTGGGATAAAAGCCTCATCGGCCCGATCCGCAACGCCATCACCCAGTCGGACCTGGGGCTCAACCCGATCAGCGATGGGCAGGTGCTGCGCATCCCGATTCCCCCGCTGAGCGGCGAGCGTAGAAAGGAACTGGCGCGCCTGGTGGGAAAGAAGGCGGAGGAAGGCAAGGTGGCAGTGCGCAATGTGCGGCGCGACGAGGTCGAGCTCTTGCGAAAACGCCAGAAAGCGCACGAAGTCTCCGAGGACGACGTCAAGCGCACCCAGGAGCGCCTGCAAAAACTCACCGACAAGTACATCGCGGATATTGACAAACTGCACGACACCAAGGTCGCGGAGGTGATGGAGACCTGACCGGTGCGCTGTCATTCTGAGCGAAGCGAAGAATCTCTCTGTCTGTGCAGCCGCTTGGTACTCACTCTAGGCCCGTCCTCTGCGGTCAAAGCGCATGAGTGAAGCGAACAGCGCAGCCGGGCATCCAGCACGGCGCGCGTCGGCAGCTCCCGTCCCCAGGCACGTTGCGATCATCATGGACGGCAATGGCCGCTGGGCGCGAGAGCGCGGCTTGCCCAGAATTGAGGGGCATCGCGCCGCAGCGGAAGCCATTCGCTCGGTGATCGAGGCTTGTCCCCCGCTGGGAGTCGAGGTGCTCACCCTTTACACCTTCTCGGTTGAGAACTGGCGGCGCCCAAAGCGCGAGGTGGACGCCCTGATGGTCCTGATAGAGGAAAACCTGCGCCGCGAGGCCGACGAATTGAACGAGAAGGGTGTGAGCATCAGGGCGGTGGGCAGGCTGCAGGAGCTGCCGGCTTCACTGCAGGCGGAGCTGGGCTGGGTGCGCAAGATGACGGAGAAGAACCGCAGGCTGCGCCTGTACCTGGCGCTGAACTACGGGGGCCGAGCCGAGATCGCGGATGCCGTCGCTGCCATCGCCAGGAAAATCGAGCGGGGGAAACTTGCGGCGGGCGACGTGAGCGAGGAGTTGATAGCGAAACACCTTTACGATCCGGAGATGCCCGACCCGGACCTGCTGATACGAACCGCCGGGGAAATGAGGATCAGCAATTACCTTCTCTGGGAGATTGCATACACTGAAGTCTGGGTGACCCCTGTGCTCTGGCCTGACTTTCGCCGCGAGCACCTGGAGTCAGCCATCCGCGACTACCAGAAGCGCACCCGCAAGTTCGGGGGCCTGACCGAATACGGGTAGGGCGCCTGTCTCTTGCCGTCCTGTGTGGGACAGCCGCCCTCGGCTGTGCTGCGATCGGGTAGCGCCGGCGTCTCGCCGGCTGCCGCCGGGACGGCGGCGCTACAGTCCGGCTCCGCCCTTAGCGCCCATCTCGTTGGCGATCGTGTAGTGGAACCCGTATTCGAGGGCCTTGCGGGGGAGCGATCGCTCGGCTTTCGCGATCATCTGAGGCGAGATCCCCAATTCCTCAGCACGCCAGCGCAGCCCTACGCGATCCATCAGGGCGGCAATCTTGTCCTGGCTCTGGCCCTGGTGGCCGCTCATCACCCGAATCCCGACGCCGACCAATTCGCCGTGCAGCACCTTGATGGATGCAGGCAGCAGCGGCTCGATGGTGTAGGCGAAGAGGTGCTCCGACCCCTCCTCCGGCCGCGAACTCCCCGCCTGGTCGCACAACTCGACCTCTTTCCTCAACGCTGCCAGCAACGCGTGAATGCCTTGGCTCGTATCCGGGCGGCAGGCCGTCTCCAGCAGTGCGAGCCCCTCGTCCGCAATGCGCTCGTCAAACGACTCGCCGGTGCGTTCGTGCCCCAGGCGCCAGTCCCATACGGCAGTATAAATGGAGAGTACGTCGCCCCAGCCCGCGGCATTGTGGGTGATGGGAGCGGATAGGAGGATATCCTCGTGAATCACGACCTCGTCGGGCGCTCTGGTGGGTACGTAAACAACCCTGCCGGCGACGCGCACCGCAGCGCCGGGAACCAGCGGCGCGTCAACAGAGAGGATGGTGGGCACGGCAATCACTCGCGCGTGGCAGCGCTGGCCAACAAACTTGGCGACATCAATCGCCTGCCCGCCGCCGAAGCCGTACACCACATCCCCGGCCGCATCGCCGAAGCGGGACAGGAGGTGGTCGAGATCGGTCGTATCAACGAAGTGAACCAGTGGGTTCGCGGCCGGCAGGCGGTCGCCATATCGAGACCACACCTCAGGGGTGGTGAAGACCAGGTCGCGCGATTTGGCCATTTCTCGCCGATGATAGCAAGGCGAGAGGGCAATCGCAACCGCTTGCCTACAGGGATGTGGGGCTTGAATGCAGAAGAATGAGCTGCTGGCTGAGGCGGGAGGACAAGATGGCAAGCAAGCGGGACGACATGAGGAAGCGGTTTCGCAGGGTGCACCTGGACTTTCACACTCCGGAGTTCCCGGCAGGTGCGCTGGAGAAGTTCGACGCCCAGGGCCTGGCTGAAGTGCTCGCCAAGGCAAGGGTCCAGGTGGCCAACTTCTTCGCGAAATGCCACTATGGCAACTCTTACTACTTCACGCAAGTCGGCCACCGGCACTGCGCGCTCAAGCGGGATATGCTGGCGGAGTTCCTGCAGGCGGCCCACGAACGCGACATCGCCGTTAGCGTTTACTACTCTCTGCTGGTTGACGACCGCGCCTGCAGGCAGAACCCGGACTGGGAGATGCGCGCCGCCGATGGAAGTGCGATGGGTGGCGTCTTCCGGCGGCCGTGCATATCGAGCCCTTACGTCGAGGAATTGGTGCTGCCTCAGATCAGGGAGTTGCTGACGGGCTACGCGCTCGATGGGCTGTGGTTCGATTTCACGCTTGCGCCGTACTGCGCGTGCCAGTACTGCCAGCGCGCCTTTAGGCTCGAGGCCGGCAGAGCGCTGCCTAGGGGGCCGGATGACCCGAACTGGGATGCGTATGCGGCCTGGCGGAGGAATGAGAGCGCGCTGCTGATGCGCCGCATCAGGCGCATGGTTGACCAGTTGAAGCCGGGCACCCAGTTGTGCGGGAACTGGGCCTACTGCACGGTGCAGCCCGAGCCCGTTCCCGTTGACAGCGTGACGTATCTGACGTGCGATCCCCCGACCACGGAACTGGGCCAAGTGAACTTCTCGTATGAAGGCCGCTACCTTGGCACCACAGCGATGCCCTATGAGTTGATCACGACGCGCTTTCACGAGGGCTGGGGCGACTGGACTGCCAAGCCCGCCGAGATGCTGAAGGCGGAAATGGCGACAATGCTTGCAGCGGGCGCAACGTGCTGCATCGGGGATCAGATCTACCCTGATGGGACGGTCGAGCCGGCGGTCTATCAGGCTATCGCTGAAGTCTTCTCGTTCGTCGAGGAGAGAGAAGAGGCGTGCGCGAATTCAGAGAGCGTGCCGTTCATAGCGGTATTGAACGGGGCAGCGACTTGTCGGCTCGAGTGCGGCCTGGGCGGAGGCTATGGAGGACTGGAAAATGTGCGCGGGTGTCACCTGGCGCTGGTCCAAAGCGGCATGCACTTTGATATCGTGAACGAGGCAACTCTGCTGTCGCGCCTGGCAGACTACCGGGCCGTGGTGCTGCCGGACCAGGTTGCGTTGCGCGAGGATGTCGCGCAAGCGATTGCGAAGTTCGTTTCTGGAGGCGGCGTGCTGCTCGCAACCCACCGCTGCGGCCTGCTGGACGAGAACGGGCGCCAGGCGAAGCAGCCGGCGCTCGCCAGCGTCATGGGGATAGAGCATCGAGGGGTCAGTTGCTACTCGAACTGCTACATCCAGTGCGATGACCGGAATTTGCTGGCGGGGCTGCCGGCCATGCCCATCCTGGTTAAAGGCCCGAGCGCGCTGGTAGCGCCGGTGACGGCAAGGCCGCTGGCGCGGCTCGTCCACCCTATGACTGAGAACGCGCCCGACCGGTTCGTATCACATCGGCAGGCGCCCCCTGGGCATGAGAGCGGGCTTCCTGCCATAACCTACGAGGAATTCGGCAAGGGCAAGGCGATCTACGTCGCGCCCGACATCTTTGGCGCCTTCTGGCGGACCAGCGATCCCCGGCTGCGCCGCCTGGTGGCCAATCTGTTGGAGGTTGCGATTGACAAGAAGTTGCTTGCCGCCAGGGCTCCCGCTTCGGTTGAAGTCTCGCTGCGCAGGAAGGGAAGCGATTGGTTCGTGCACCTGGTGAACCACCACGAGGAGAAGAGGGTTGCCGGGGTGCCCACCTTGGAACGGATGCCCCTGGTCGCTGATGTCGCAGTTGAAGCCAATCTGCGCAAGGGGCAGAGAGTCAGCTCCGTGACGCTGCTGCCGGAAAAAACGCCGCTGGAATTCTCGCAGAAGGGCGGGGAGTTGTCGTTCGTTGTGCCGCGCGTGCACATTCACGCCATCGTGCGGATCTCGTTCGCGTAGCCGGCCGGCGCGCTAGAGGTAACCTAGCCGCTGCAGTTCCTCATGCACCTCGCGGTAAGCGGGGTCGAGTCTGAGGGCTGCCCGGAAATGCGAAACGGCGGCCGCTGAGTCGCCCATGTCGCGGCACACGACTCCCAGGTGGTACAGCAGTTCCGGCTGCTGCTCGAGTGCTACAGCGCGCTCGAGGAAACGACGCGCTTCGCGGAGATGGCCCAGGCGGTAGTGCGCCCACCCAAGGCTGTCAACGATCGCGGCGTTGCTGGGGTCCAATCGCGCCGCGCGCTCGAGCAGGCGAAGGGCTGTTTCCACATATAGCCCCCGGTCGGCGGCGAGATAGCCCAGGTTGTTGAGCGCCATGGCGTCGTTGTAGTGTGCTCTAAGTGCGCCTGCGAGAACCTGCTGTGCCTGCTGCCCGCGGCCGGTGCGTTCCAGGCAGGTGATAAGTGCCAAGCGGACCGTGACGGGCTGGCGCGGCATGAGGGCGAGGGACTGTTCGAGAAGCGCGAGTGCCTGCCGGCACATGCCGGCGCCGCGGTAGGCCAGGCCGATGCGTGCCAGAAGGTGGGGCGAGGGGGACGCTTGGCGCGCTTTCTCGAAGGCCCGGGAGGCGGTCCGCATCCTTCCCTCGGCGAGGGCCGAAATGCCCTGGCTCAGGTAGTCCTCGGCGGCGATGGTGTTCGTGTACCGGCAGCCCCGGCTGGCCACCACAAGGGCCCCCAGAAGGGCCACAAGGCAGGCCCAGAAAGCACGACTTAGTGCGCGTGGCGGAGACATCTGAACGGGGTATTCGGCGCGTGCGCGGAAGAGCCCTTTTCGGCCTGCGAGGCCGGAAAATGGGGCCGGCAAATGGTTGAGTACAGAGCCTGTTTCTGCTATAATAGCGTGGTCATCCTGGGCCTCCGGCGGCCGTCCCCCCTTGGGTCGTGCGAGGCCCGAACAGGTAGCAGAAATCGCACAACAACGCCGCAGCACGAAACGGAGGAATCACCCGGTGGCAACGCAAGCGGTTCCCAAAGGTAAGCAAGACGCGTACAATGCCAAGCAGCTGCAAGTGCTGAAGGGGCTGGAGGCGGTTCGCAAGCGGCCGGCGATGTACATCGGGGACACCTCGGTGCGCGGCCTGCACCATCTTTTTGTAGAGGTGGTTGACAATAGCATTGACGAGGTGCTGGCTGGCTTTTGCACCCAAATAGACGTCGTGCTGCACCCGGATCATTCCATCACCGTGGAGGACAATGGCAGGGGTTTCCCTGTTGACATCCATCCCGAAGTCAAGAAGCCGGGGGTCGAGGTTGCGATGACCATGCTGCACGCCGGCAGCAAGTTCGGCGGCGGGGGATACAAGGTTACCGGCGGATTGCACGGTGTCGGGGTGAGCGTGGTCAACGCGCTCTCGGAGTCGCTCGTGGTGCAGGTCGCGCGCGACGGCAAGTTGTATGAGCAGAAATACAAGCGCGGCGAGGCGGTGACCCCGTTGAAGGTGGTTGGAAAGTCCAAGCACACGGGAAGCGTCGTCACCTTCAAGCCCGACACGAAAATCTTTGAGGCCACGGAGTTCCACCCCGACTTGATCACCGCGCGCCTGCGCGAATTGGCTTACCTGAACCGGGAAGTCACCATCACCTTCAAGAATGAAATTACTGGCGACCAGGAGCAGTTCCATTACAAGGGGGGCATCGCCGCGTTCGTCGAGCATCTGAACAGGACGCGCGAGCCGATGCACCGCGTGGTGTATTTCAACCGCGAGCGCGACGGAATGCAGGTCGAGATCGCGCTGCAATACAACAGCGGATATCTCGAGAGCATTCACTCCTACGCCAACAACATTCACACTACCGAGGGCGGGACGCACCTCTCGGGGTTCAAGACGGCGCTTACCAGGGTGCTCAACAACTACGCCCGCAAGTCTAACTTGCTCAAAGAGAAGGACCCCAACTTCGGCGGGGAGGACGTGCGCGAGGGCCTGACCGCGGTCATCAGCGTCAAACTGATGAATCCACAGTTCGAGGGGCAGACCAAGACCAAGCTGGGCAACAGCGAGGTCGAGGGCCTGGTGAACTCGATAGTGGGGGAGGGGCTGAGCGAATACCTGGAGGAGAACCCCCCGGTTGCGCGGCGAATAATTGACAAGGCAATCACGGCAGCGCGTGCGAGAGAGGCGGCGCGCAAGGCCGCGGACCTGATAAAGCGAAAGAGCGCGCTCGAGAACAGCGGGCTGCCTGGAAAGCTGTGGGACTGCTCGGAGCGCGATCCCGAGAAGTGCGAGCTGTTCATCGTCGAGGGGCAATCGGCGGGCGGGAGCGCGAAACAGGCGCGCGACAGCAGGCACCAGGCCGTGCTCCCGATCCAGGGGAAGATTCTGAACGTCGAGAAGAACCGCGAGGACAAGGCGCTCAACAACAGGGAGATCGTGGCGTTGGTGAGCGCGCTCGGGACCGGGATAACCCGGTCCGAAGGAAACGGGGACAACGGCAATGGCGGGTCTCGCGCTGAGCACTTCGACCTCTCGCGGCTTCGCTACCACCGCATCATAATCATGACCGATGCGGACGTTGACGGGGCCCACATCCGCACTTTGCTGCTGACCTTCTTCTTCCGCTATATGCGCCCGGTGATCGAGCACGGGCACGTTTACATCGCACAGCCCCCGCTTTACCGCGTGCGCGCCGGAAAGGAAATGCGCTACGCGTATTCCGATGCGGAACTGCAGCGCGTGCTCAAGCAGGTGAACGTGAAGAACCCGGAGATCCAGCGCTACAAGGGCCTTGCCGAGATGGACGCCGAGCAACTCGCGGACACTACCATGGACCCGCGCAACCGCGCGCTGACGCTTGTTACCATCGAGGACGCAGTGGCTGCCGACGAGATATTCTCCACCCTGATGAGCGATGCCGTCGAGCCGCGCCGCGAGTTCATCTCCAAATACGCCAAGGAAACGAAGAACCTGGACATCTAGCCGAGGCGTCGGTGTAGGGCAACCCCTTGTGGGTTGCCGTTGCGGCGGCAAGGGACAAGCCCTTGCCCTACACAGGCATAGGGAAGCAATGCGCCCGCTGGCGGACTGCTCGCATGCGGGCGGAGCAGCGCTCCGTCCCTACGGGTGTGCTTTGCACGAATGTAGCCGCAGCCTTCAGGCTGCGCGGTGAGAGGTTGCGCAGTTGGCGGGCGGTGGCGGGCGGCCACAGGGGGCCGCCCCTACGGCAATGCAGGGATGTAGCCGCAGCCTTCAGGCTGCGCGACTGACGCGCAGGCTAAAGCCTGCGGCTACACTTCTGGGGAAGGTGTTGCGTGGAGGGGAAGATGAGTGAGACGGTTGGGAGAGTTTCGCCGGTAGCGATCGAAGAGGAGATGAAGGATTCGTACGTCTGGTACGCGATGAGCGTGATCGTGAGCCGCGCGCTGCCGGACGTCCGCGACGGCCTGAAACCCTCGCAGCGGCGCATACTCTATGCGATGCACCAGATGAACCTGGGGCCCACGGCGCAGCACAGCAAGTCGGCCGGGATAGTGGGCCACACGATGAAGCATTTCCACCCGCACGGCGACGAGTCGATCTATCCGACGCTGGTGCGCATGGCGCAATCGTGGAACGCCCGCTACCCGCTGGCTGATCCGCACGGCAACTTCGGCAGCGTTGACGGCGACCCGCCGGGAGCGATGCGTTACACCGAGGCGCGCCTTTCGCCCGTGGGCGCCGAGATGATGCTTGACATTGACAAGGACACGGTTGACTTCGTGCCCAATTTCGACGGCCTCCAGAAGGAGCCGGTGCTGCTGCCGGGCCGATTCCCGAACCTGCTCTGCAATGGGAGTTCGGGGATCGCGGTCGCAATGGCGACGGAGATCCCGCCGCACAACCTGAACGAAGTTGCGGATGCGTGCGCGCTGCTGATAGACAACCCGAATGCCGAACTCAAGGATGTGATCAAGGTTCTGCCAGGGCCCGACTTCCCGACGGCCGGGGTGATCCTTGGCACGAAAGGGATCCGCGAGGCATACACCACCGGCAAGGGCCACATCGCGATGCAGGCGCGGTCGGTGATCGAGCCGCTGGAGGGCAGTAAGAGCGCGATCATCATCACCGAACTGCCTTACCAGGTCAACAAGGCGAAGCTGGTAGAGGACATCGCGGAGCTGGTGCGCTCGCGCAAGATCGAGACAATATCCGCGATCCGCGACGAGACCGACCGCACGGGCATGAGGGTCGTAATCGAACTGAAGCGGGAGGCCAATCCGCACCAGGCGCTCGCTTTCCTGCACAAGCACACGGCGATGCGCACCACCTACAACGTCATCTTGCTGGCGCTCGTCGGCGGCGTGCCGAAGACGCTCGCGTTGCTGGACTTCCTGCGCCTGCATGTCGAGATGCGCAAGGATGTCATCACGCGGCGCACGCGCTATGAACTGAATCGCGCGCAGGAGCGCGCGCACATCCTGGAGGGATATCGAATTGCGCTGCGCCACCTCGACGCCATAATTCAGCTGATCAAGGAGTCGCGCACCCCGCAGGAGGCGCGCGAGGCCTTGATCAAGCGCTACAAACTGAGCGAGCGCCAGGCGCAGGCCATCCTGGAGTTGATGCTGCAGCGCCTGACGGGGATGGAGCAGAAGAAGGTCCAGGAGGAATACCAGCAGGTCATCCAGCAGATCGCGGAGCTTGAAGACATACTCGCGAACCCGCGGCGGGTGCTGGCCCTCATCAAGGAGGAGTTGAAGGACCTCAAGAAGCGCTTCGGCGATGAGCGCAGAACGCGTATTCACGCGGAAGAGGCAGAGGAGATCAACGTCGAGGACCTGATTGCCGAAGAGGACATGGTGATCACGGTCACCCGCGACGGTTACGTCAAGCGCCTGCCCGTTGATACCTACCGCGTGCAGGGCCGCGGCGGAAAGGGCGTGATCGGCCTCACGCCCAAGGAACAGGATTCCGTGGAGCACCTGTTCGTTGCCAGCACGCATCACACGATCCTGTTCTTCACCAACAGGGGCCGCGTTTACCGGCTGCGCGCCTTCGAGGTTCCCGCGGCCAGCCGCCAGGCGCGTGGGACGGCGATCGTGAACCTGATCCAGATTCAACCCGGGGAGCAAATCACGGCCGCGCGCACCGTGCGCGGCTTCTCCGACAAGCAATTCCTGGTGATGGGCACGAAACAGGGGATGGTCAAGAAAACCCAACTCTCGGCTTACGAGACGAGGTTGAAGGGCGGTCTGTTGGGGATCAGACTGAAGAAGGGCGACGAATTGAAGTGGGTGAAGACCACCGACGGCAAACAAGACGTGACGATGGCCACGCGCAAGGGCATGGCGATACGCTTCAGCGAGAAGCAGGTCCGCCCGATGGGCCGCGTGGCCGCCGGCGTTCGCGCGATACGGCTGCGCAAGGGCGACGAGGTGGTGGGCATGGAGGTTGCGCAAAAGCGCGCGGACGTGCTGGTGGCGAGCGAGAACGGATTCGGCAAGCGTACGCCGGTCTCCGACTACCGGGCGCAGGCGCGGGCGGGAATCGGCCTGAAGACGATGAACGTAACGACCAAGACCGGCCCCGTAATGGACATGAAGGTGGTGGCAGATGACGATGACGTGCTGGTCATCACCACCGGGGGCCAGATGATCCGCCAGCCCGTGGCACAGATCCGCCGCACTGGTCGTGCGGCGCAGGGCGTGCGGCTAATCAGGCTTGAGGAGAATGACAAGGTGGCGGCGCTGGCGCGCGTGGTGCGGCGCGAGGAAGAGGAAGTTGATGAAGGAGCGCCGCTTCGAAATCCTTGACCACACCGCCGACGCAGCGATACGGGCCCATGGCAGCAATGCCGCAGAACTGTTTGAGAACGCCGCGCGCGGCATGTTCTCGCTGATGTTCGACCTCAGCGAGATCCCCGGAACAGAACTCCGCGTAATCAAGGTCGAGGCGAGCACGCCCGAGGACTTGCTCGTCTCGTGGCTGAAGGAACTTCTGTTCCTTTTCGAGACGGAGCACATGGCGTTCGGCGAGTTCCGCGTGAGCTCCCTTGTCATGCCCGGTGGTCCACAGCAGGGGACCCTCGTCGGCGAAGCGATGGGCGGGCCCTGCGCGGGCTTGGTCAGGCTGGGGGCTGCGGTGAAGGCGGTAACTTATCACGGCCTGCGCATTGAGCGGGCTCCTTCGGGGCGGTGGCAGGTGGACATTGTTTTCGATGTCTGAGAGAACACGGCGAGGGCAAGATTCCAACGGATGTGGCACAGCCGCCCCATTCGGCAGGCTCAGGGCAAGCCTCGGCTGTGCTGGAGCTGGGCAGACACAGGCGGGGGCGCCTGTGCCACATCCGTCTCCCCGTCGGCGCTGGGCTTTTCTGGCTTTGGCAGTCCTTCTCGCGCTCCCCTGCCCTGCCGCGCCCGAACTGCGTTCCGAACGCATGGTCGCCCCCGGCGTCAAGCACGTCAACATCTATCGCCCTGCGGGGCCCTGGGCGATACAGGTGCTGGAGGTGGATACGACGCAGAACTACATTTCGGTCGCCACCGTGCTTGCGGGAGACCAGATTCCGGGTCTTGAGACGGTCAGCGCAAGTGCGGCGCGCGTCTCCCGCGCTGATCGTTACGCGGTGGCGGGCGTGAACGGCGACTATTTCATCCGCAACTGGTTTGGGTTCCAGGGCGGCCCCCTGGGGTTTCAGGTGCTTTCCGGTGAAGTAATCACTTCGCCTGTCGGGCGCTCGGCGCTCATCGTGCGCGCGGATGGAGCAATGGCGATCTGCAGGCCGGTGCTTCGGGCGTCGGTGCAGGCTGGGCAAGCGTCGTTCAATGTTTCGTCAATCAACAGCGAGGGCAAAGCGGGCGAGCTGGCCCTCTGCACGCCCCGGGGTGGCCGGGCTCCTGCGCCGCGCGCGGGCCTCATGTGCGCGGCCCTTCAGCCGGACAGCCCGCGTTTGACCACAGGGACCTTCGCGGCATCGGTGGGCCGTCTCGGGGCGAGTCCCACGAGCGGCACCATCGGCGCTGACGAGTGGCTGCTCTGCGGCGACGGCGCCGCAGCCGAATTCCTGCGCGCGCTCGCGGCAGAGAAGCAGGTCACACTGCGGGTCTCGATATCCTGCGGTGGTCAGGAAGACAATATCGCGGAGGCGATCGGCGGCGGCCCGAGGTTGCTGCAGGATGGCGCGCCCTGCGCGGATTATCAGCAGGAGGGCTTCTCAGCGGACTTCGCGCAGCGGCGGCATCCCCGCACCGCCGTCGGCATTGACGGCCGCAGGCTGGTGCTGGCCGTCGTTGATGGCAGGCAGGAGCCCTACAGTGCCGGCATGACGCTTGCGGAACTCACGGGCCTGATGGCCGAACTGGGCTGCAAGGAGGCTCTCAATCTCGACGGCGGAGGCTCAACCACGATCTGGGTGCGCGACAGGGTGCGCAACTCGCCATCGGACGGCGTGGAAAGGCCGGTTGCCAATTGCCTGCTCGTTTTCAGCAAGGCGCCGAAAGGGCCGCCGGCCAGGCTTGTCATTGACCCGCCCGAAATAAGGACAATCGCCGGGCAAACGGTGCCAATCGCTTGGCATTTCGAGGACGAGAACTACAACCCGGTGGCCGGTCCTGAAAAACCGAAATGGGACGCAGCCGCGCTAGGCAGCGTGGATGATTCCGACCGGTTCCTGGCCGCTGTCGAACGCGGCCTTCCTTCGCGTGGTGCCGTCACGCCAGAGTCGCGGCGAGGTACAGTAACGGGTTCGGCGGCAGGCATGACCGCGACGGTGCCAGCAACGGTTTATTCGTCTGCCCCGACCTTGCGGCTGTTCCCTGCCAGCGTGCGCCTGGAGGTGGGGCAGATGCAGCGGTTCGCTCTGGCGGTGGCGGATGAGAATAGCCTGCCGCTGGCCTACGACCCCGCAACCATCACCTGGGATGCGTCAGGGCCGGGAGAATTCATGGCCCCTGGTTTGTTCCACGCCACTCATGCTGGGCCAGGCACTGTGCGCGCATCACTAGCCGGCCGAATTGCTTCAGCGGAGGTAGTGGTTTACCAGGGGGCCGCGCCTGCCCGGCAAAGCGTCGCTGTCGAGGATTTCGAGCGAACTGGCACTTGGACGTTCTCTGCCTGGCCGGCAACTGTAAAGGGCTCCTTCGCTCGTTGCGCGGGTGGCCTGAAGGGGAAATGGGCGGGGGAGCTAGAATACGACTTTACGAACGCGACGGCGGCCTGTGCAGCCTATGCGGGCTTCGACCGGACACTGCCCGCCGTGCCCGTTCCGGCCGCGCTCAGTCTGTGGGTGCGCGGAGACGGCCGGCGCCACTGGTTGCGCGCGCGCCTTCGCGACGAAAAGGGCGAGAAAATCGTGCTCGACCTGGCGCGCAGGATCGAATGGAAGGACGAATGGCGTCAAGTTCAAGCATCGCTCCCGGATGGCCGGGGGCGACTGGTCCTTGAAACCATTTACGTCGTTGAGACAGATCCGACGCGCTGCGACGCTGGGCGCATCGGCCTCGACCAGATCACAGTTGAGGGGAGGGGCAGCGATGATGCGAAATAGGGTGCTGCTACTCGCGCTGTCAGCGGTAGCGGTGGCCGCGGCCGCGGAGCCGCTGGCACCCACGGCCAGCGGCAGGTTTCCGGGGCTGACCGGGCGCACTTTGCGCAAACTTGGAAAGGCCAAGTTGTGCCTCGCCTTTTTCACGAAACAGCCTCCCAAGATTGATGGCCTGCTCGACGACCCGGTGTGGCAGCAAGTCAGCGAGTGCGGGGTGCTCACGAATACGGTGGACGGCACTCCCGGCAGCCTCCGAACCTCCTTCAAGGTCTGCCACGACTGGCGCAACCTGTACATCGCCTTCGACTGCCAGGACCCTGATGTCTGGAGCCAGTTCACGAAGCGCGATCAGCCTCTCTGGGAGGCGGATGTGGTTGAAGTGTTTATTGATCCGAAAGGGGAGAGGAAGCATTACTACGAATTTGAACTGAGCCCCCGCAACGTCGTGTGGGATGGCTATATCACGAACCCGAAAGGCAAGCAAGAAGGGATCATCCCGGATTCGTCGTGGAATTGCGCCGGCTTTCGCACCGGGGTCAAGGTGCGCGGCACCTTGAACAGGCGCAACGACCGCGATCTTGGCTGGACTGCGGAAATGGCCATTCCCAGCGAGTGCCTCGTGGGCAGAAAAGCAGGGCCGGGAGAATTCTGGCAGGTGAACTTCTACCGCATCGAGGCGAAGAGCAAGAAGAAGATCGAGCTGCTGGCGTGGAGTCCCACGCGCCAGCCTTATTTTCACGTGCCGGCGCGGTTTGGGCGGTTGGTGTTTTGGGCGCACGAGCCGCCCGGGGCGTTGCGGGCACGCGGCACACATCCTTCAAAGGAGGCACCTAAGTGAGAAGGGCGATTGTGATTCTCGTGCTGTTGCTTGTCTGCCTCGGGGCGCAGGGGGCTGTTGTTCAGCTCCCCGTGACGGCGTTCTACCGTTACGATGCTGCGCTGCCGCTGGACGTGGAGCAGAAGGTTCTGCGCGAAAGCGCCGAAGCCATCACGTACCATTTGACCTATGCCAGCGCACACGATCAGCGTGTCGCCGCGCTGGTGACCGTCCCTAAAGGGAAAGGGCCCTTCCCCGCCGTGATAGCCCAGCATGGCTACGGGGACAACAAGGAAGTGGACTATGTCGCCGGTATTTCGCAGGTGTTGGTCAAGAACAAGTATGCCGTGATGGCGATTGACGCGCAGTATCACGGCGAGCGGGTGAAGCCCGGGAGAGACATGTTCATGGTGGCCACCGCTCCATACGCGGCGCGCGATGCTTTCGTGCAGACGGTGATTGACCTGCGCCGGGCGGTTGATCTGCTGCAGTCGCGGCCGGAGATTGACGCAAACCGCATTGGCTACTGGGGGGCGAGCATGGGGGCCATGCTCGGCGCCATCTTCTGCGGCCTCGATACCAGGGTCAAGGCCGCATGTCTCGTCGTCGGAGGCGGGGGGCTGGAATCCGCTTTGTCGAAGCGCTTTGGCGTCGTGCCCGGAGAGGGAATCAAGGAGGCACTGGCCGTGATGGAGCCGGACAACTACGTGGGGATGATTTCCCCCAGGCCGCTGCTGATGCTAAATGGGAAAAAGGACAAGACAATCTCCCCGGAGGCCGCGCAATCGTTGTTCGACGCTGCCGGCGAGCCAAAGCGCATCATCTGGTATGACGCTGGGCATACCGACCTGCCGCCGGCTCAGGTGATGGGAGAAAGCCTGCGCTTCTTCTCGGAAAATCTGCCGGCTGGGGCGAAGCAAACGGCGGCGCTTGACCCTGTCGCTCCCCTGATGGCGGGGGCCGCGCGCGTTGACATCACACCCGATCTCAAGCGATTCAAGAAACTCTCGCTGGGCGGCTTCGGTGATCGGTTCGGGCATTATGCGACAGGCGTGCACGACCCGCTCTTCGCGCGCGCCCTCGTGGTCGCGCGCGGCAAGACGAAAATCGTGATAGTCTCGCTCGATGCCATCGGTGTGCCGGGCGAGCTCACTGAGGCCGTGTTGAAGCAAATCGCGGACCTTGGATTCGCGCCGGGGGGCGTCGTGATCGCAGCCTCGCACTCGCACTGCGCGCCGGAATGTCTGAGCCCGCAGGGCGACCTTTTCCCGCGCGCCTTCGGCTATTTCCACAAGGACTTCTTCGACTGGATGGCAGAGCGCGTTGCAGACGCGATCCGCCAGGCAAATGCTGATCTCCAGGAGAGCACAATCTCGGTCGGCGCGGCGCAACTTGAGGGCCTGAATCGCAACCGCCGCGGCGAGAGCACCCTGGATAAAGAAATGACCGTCCTGCGGGTGCAGGGCAAATCGGGCGCGCCTGTCGCGGCGGTGGTGAACTGGACCGCACATGCAACCATCATGGGGGCGGAGACGCTCCTGGTCTCCGGTGAGTGGCCCGGCGAAATGGAGCGCACCATCGAGAGCGCGCTGCCGGGAACAGTGGCCCTGTACCTGAACGGCGCTGAGGGCGACCAGACGACCGCCGGCAACTTTGGACAGGGCTTCGACCGGGTCAAGGGATACGGCCAGCACATGGCCCAGGAGGCGTTGAGGCTGCTCGAGGGGGCGAAGCCGATGCGGGACCCGGCGGTGGCCGTATCGGGCAGCATGGCGAAATTGCCGCCCTACAAGATCTCGCCGGTATTTAGCGAAACCACGGGAAAAGAATACCACATGGATGCCAAGACGGTTGAGGCCTACGCGGCCAGGCTGATGCCCTCTCGGGCTCCGCTCTACGCGGTCAGGATCGGCGACGTGGTAATGCTGGCCGTTCCCGGGGAAATGACATCGCCGCTCGGCCTGGCGTTGAAGGAGCGCGTGCGCAAGATGGGGGCGTCGTGCCCGGTGATTGCGGGCCTGGCGAATGCGAACATCTTCTATATCGTCGGCCCGGAGCAATATCGCGCGGGAGGCTACGAGGCAGCGACGTCGTTCTACGGCGAGAATATCGGCCCGTTCATTTCCGACGCGCTGGCCGAGGACGCGCAGGAGGTCTTGAAGCCGTAGCGTCTTTCAACCACGAAAAATAGTTCGGGTTCCCCTTGCAGATAGGGGCGGCGATAATCTCGGGCACCTCGTACGGGTGGAGGCGCTTGATCTCAGCCTCTATCTTGCGGTAGAGCGGCTCGCGTGACTTGATGATGCAGAGCCATTCCCTCGCCTGCTCGACTTTGCCCTTCCAGCGGTAAACGCTGGCGATCGGCCCTGCGATCTGGACACAGGCCGCCAGCCTGGCCTCAACCAGCCCGCGCGCCAGCCTTTCCGCTGCCTGCGCATCGTCAATCGTTGTGAAGACCTGGAGGTATCTGTTCATGGCTGTGAGCCCAGTTCTTCCCGCAGCCGGAGTCTCCTGGCGCTTCACACGGGCGCGATATTGTGGTATGATGCTTTGCCCGCATGTTGAGGACACGCGGGGCTGTGGTGTAGCCTGGTTTAACACACTGCCCTGTCAAGGCAGAGATCGCGGGTTCAAATCCCGTCGGCCCCGCCAGAAATGTAGGGGAGCAGCGCTGCTGCTCCCGAAACATGGGCGGAGCAGCGCTCCGCCCCTACGTGATCCCTTTGGCGAGGCGGGCACCGCTCAGCGCAGCCAATCGTCGAGGTGTTCGGCGACGAAGGCGTCGTCCGTGAGGTGGGGATAGGCGGCGATCACGCGGTCAATCTCCTCCATCTGGCCAGGTGACAGGTCCTCCCGCGGGTTCAGGCACCATCGCCCTTGAAGCAGGCCTTGCCGCCGCAGCACCTCGTGGATGCCCGCGATGCACCCTGCGAAGGCGTGGGCGGGATCGAAAAGCGCGGCATTGCAGTCGGTGATCTCGGCGCCGCGAGTGAGCAGTTCCTGGGCCACGGGAGATCCTGACTGCACGACAGTGTGGATCTCCTCCAGCAACTCGACAGCCCTGCGCGTCCAGACTGCCCAATGGCCAAGCAGGCCGCCCACGATCTGCAGGCTGACCGGCTTGCCGTCAACCGCGAACCGGAACGTGGTCAGCAGATCATTCACGATGCTGTCGTCATTGCCGGTGTAAAGCGCGATCTCCGCCCCGCGCCCCGCCTCGGCCACCGCCCGCACCACGTCGAGCGTCTGATAGCGGTTGAAGGGCGCAATCTTTATTGCCACCACGTTGGGGATCTCGACGAAGCCCCGCCAGAAATCAACGCCGAGAATCCGGCCGCCAACAGATGGCTGCAGGTAGAAGCCGAACAACGGGATCACCTCCGCCACCGCCCGGCAGTGGGCGATCAACTCGTGGGCCCCGGCGTCCTTCATCGCGCCCAGGCTGAGCAGGCCGGCGTGATAGCCCGTTCCGGCCGCAGTCTCGGCCTCGCGGACTGCCTGCGCAGTATTGCCGCAGATGCCTGCGACCCTCACTACAAGCCGGCGGCTCGCGCGCTCGCACTCGTCAACAGTCTCGGCAGCCAGTTCCAGCACCGGCTGGCAAAGGGCGAATTTCGGGTCTCGGATCTCGAACTGCGTGGTATGCACGCCCACCGCCACGCCGCCAGCCCCCGCCGCCACGTAGTAGCGAGTGAGAGCGCGCTGGCGGCGCTCGTCGAGTTTTCTTTCGGCCGTCAAGGCCAGCGGGTGCGCGGGGATCACCAGCCCGCGCCGCAGCGCAGCGAGAATGTCGGCGCTCGGCATCGGCGCACTCATCAGGTCTCCTTTCCGTCAGAACTTGCCGTTGCGCTGCTCGAAATGCGTTGGCTTGTTGAAGGTAGGGCCTCCTATCATCACCCAATGGGCGGCCCACTGGATCATCGTGTCGAGCGGGACCTCCGGCTCGCCGAAAAGGGTGCGGGCGCGCGAGGCGTTGCTTAGCAGCGCAGTATCCGACTCGCGACCTTCAAAAACCGGCTTCTTGCCCATCAGTTCGCCCAAGCGCTCTGCCATCGCCCGCACGGACACGGCCTCCGTGCCTGTCAGGTTCAAGATCGCGGGGGGGCTTTGGCACAGCGAAAACGCCCGCAGCGCGCGGTCGTTCACATCGCCCTGCCAGATTACATTGACATATCCCATGGCGAGATCAATGGGAAGCCCGCGCTGCACCTTCTGCGCCACGTCGAGGACCACGCCGTAGCGCAGGTCAATCGCATAATTCAGGCGGAGGATCGTGACCGCCGTGCCTAACCGCCCCGAGAAATGCTGGAACATCCGCTCTCTTCCCAGGCACGACTGCGCATACTCGCCCACCGGCCCCACCGGATCGTCCTCCGTCGGGCCGCCCGACGTGACCGGGGTGAAAGGATAGACGTTGCCGCTCGAAAACACCACAATGCGCGCAAGGCGAAACTGCTCGGCGACCAGGGCGGGCACATAGACGTTCAGCGCCCAGGTGAGCGGCTCGTCGCCGGTCGAGCCGAACTTGCGGCCGGCCATGAAGATCACGTTGGGCGCCTCCGGCAGGCGGGGCAATGCCTCGCGGTCGAGCAGGTCGCAAGTGATGGTTTCAATGCTGTCGGCTTCCAGCGCCTCGCGGGTGGCTGGTGACGGGAAAAGGTCCACGGCAATCACTCTCACAGCCTTGCCGGCCTGCGCGAGCGCGCTGCGGGCCATTCCCGCCAGGCTGGGCCCGACCTTCCCGCCGGCGCCGAGAATGAGCAGGTCGCCTTGCCAGTCAGACAGCGCCGCGACAAGCTCAGACGGCGGCGTGGAGAGGGCCCTATCAAGGTCAGACTCGTTCTCGATCAGAGGCACAGTGAACCGCCATGATTGAGGCTTGTTTCTCGACATGGCATTGCTCTTGAGACTGGCGAAGCGCGCGATCCCTTCGAGATCGCTCTGGCCTCACCACTAGACCCTAAGCCGCCAGGGGTTGCGCCGCCGGAAAGGCTGATGGAAGCGGGCCTGGATCCTACCTGTTTCCTCGAGGTGCATCATGCACGCGCGTATGCAGCCTCTGGCCCCGCCGATTGCGCCCACGTGATGGAACACACTCTCGGAGGCGCGATTGTAGGGGATTTTGGCAAGCGAGCCCCAGGGATCTGCAGCCGCCTCGTCGAGAGGGGGGAAATCGGGCGGCGTGAAAGGCGAGAACTCGCGCACGCCCCCGGTGTAACCAACCGTGCAGCGGTTCACCTGAAGCGCGCCCCACTCCAGCGGCTTGCCGCCTACGGAGATTCTCACGGTCTCATCCCGGCTGATTGCCTGAGCGCAGCATTCCTCGACGCAGCGCATGCATCGGTCGCAGATTTGCCCATCGAACAGGGGATCGGGTTCCAGAGGCGCATCTGTGATCAGCAAAGCCAGGCGCTGCCGCGGCCCGAACTGAGGTGAGAGAAGCATCTTGCTATATCCGATCTCGCCCAGGCCCGCAGCGACCGCCGCCAGGCGGAAATGCACCACCACATCGGGCACCGGCCTGCCAGGCGCAACGCTGGGGCGGTCCGCTTTCGTGCCGTGGTGTATGTTGATGCCGCCCATGATCACCATGTTCTGCACTGGCACCGCCTCGTAGCCCTCGTCTTCCAGGAATAGACTGACCTCGCGCAACACGCTGGGCGCATATACCAGGTTGATGTGCGCATAGCCCATGCTGGGGTAGGCGCCGAAGTAGGTTCCCTCCTCAATGCCGCGGAAGCAGCCGCGCGGAATGCGAAACCCGAGCACGACAACGGCCTTGGCGTCCGGGAAGATGTGGCGCGGGTCCATCTCGGGCGGGGCGCCCTCGAACCGGTCCATGGCAGCGATGCCGACGAGGTCAGCCCCACAGTGGTGAGCGAATTCCTTCAGTCTTGCTGAGTCAATCATGGCATGCTCCTGGCGTCATTCCCGTGCTCAGACCGCCCAAGGCCAAAGCCGTCCAATGATACGCGGACCCGCCTCCCTGTCAATAGCCGTAAGCGCCCCGCGTGGAGGGTTATTGGCCGGCCCGGCCAGCAGGCGGAAAAATGTTTGCCTTGACAGGAAGGAGGTGCTGCCTTATAATCGAATCTCGTAAGGGGTTGCCTGGAATCTCCGGGACAGGAAACAATGGGTAGCAGCCGCAGCCGCACTTCTCAGCCGCGTTCAACCACGCTCCCGGGCTCGGGGCAAACAAGCCATCTAGGGAGGAAGGTCATGCCCAAGCAGGAGAGCCGTTTCGCTCGCATCAAGGTTATCGGGATCGGCGGCGCCGGCAGCAACGCGGTGGACCGGATGGTCGCCTCAGGGCTGTCAGGGGTCGAGTTTGTGGCCTCGAACACTGACGCCCAGGATCTCGAGGCCAGCACGGCTGACATCAAGATCCAAATGGGGGAGGAAGTCACCAAGGGATTGGGAGCCGGGGGAAACCCTGACGTGGGGCTGCGCGCGGCGGAGGAGAGCCGCCAGCCCCTCAAGAACGCCCTCGAAGGCGCAGACATGGTATTCCTCGCCGCGGGCATGGGCGGCGGCACGGGCACGGGCGGCGCCCCGGTGGTGGCGGAAATCGCCAGGGAACTGGGCGCCCTGACAGTCGGGGTGGTCACCAAGCCGTTCTCCTTCGAGCGGGGCAAGCGCACGGCGATAGCGGAGGAAGGGATTGAGCGGCTGCGGGCCAAGGTTGACGCTCTCATCACCATCCCCAATGACCGCCTGCTCGGCATCACCGAGGGGCGCGTCACCCTGATAGAAGCCTTCAACATGGCTGACGAGGTGCTGCGCCAGGGGGTTCAGGGCATCTCCGACCTGATAACCGTGCCCGGGCGGATCAACCGCGACTTCGCCGACGTGCGCAACATCATGCAGGACGCAGGCACCGCGCTGCTCGGCATCGGGACCGCATCCGGAGAGCACCGCGCCGTTCAAGCAGCCCAGGCTGCGATCTCCAGCCCGCTCCTGGAGACGCCCATCGAGGGCGCGCGGCGTATCCTCTTCAACATCACTGCCAGCGAGGACCTGGCTCTTTCCGAGGTCGAGGAGGCCGCCCAGATCATCGCCGGCGCCTCGACAACCCTCGATACCAATGTTCTCTTTGGCGTTGTGCTGAACAAGGAGATGAAGGACGAGGTGCGCATCACGGTCGTCGCCACTGGATTCAGCGCCGTCGGCACGGCGCCGGAGAAGGCTGTTAAGGCGATGGCCGAAGAGGTCGCCTCGACGCCCCTGGCGGAAGAGCTCGAGATTCCGGCTTTCCTGCGCAAGCGGTAGGCCGCGCGCTTTCAATCGGGTGACAAGGCCTCGTGGCCCGCTGGCCGGGATAGTGGGCTGCGGGGCCTTTCTTCCCTGGAGAGGCTATGGCATCGGGGAAAATAGCGGTCATCGGGGGGGGAAGCACTTACACGCCCGAACTGGCGGAGGGGCTTATCGCCCGCGCAGGCGCTCTCGGCCTGCGTGAGCTCTGGCTGATGGACATCAACCCACGGCGATTGGAGATCGTGGGCGGGCTGGTGCAGAGAATGGTGAGGGCGGGCGGCGATCCCTTCCAGGTGACGATGACAGGCGATCGCGCTGCCGCCATCGAGGGCGCCGACTTCGTGATCGTGCAGATACGCGTCGGCGGCAATGCTGCCAGGGCGGTTGATGAACGGATCCCGCTCGAATTTGACATCATCGGCCAGGAGACGACCGGCCCGGGCGGGTTCGCGAAGGCCCTGCGCACTATCCCGGTGATGCTGGACATCGCGCGCGAGGTGACCGCCCTGGCCCCCCAGGCCTGGGTCATCAACTTCACGAACCCCAGCGGGATCATCACCGAGGCCGTTCACCACTACCGCACCCGCAGGGTGATCGGCCTCTGCAACGGGCCGATCGGGCTTCAGCGGGGCCTCGCCAGAAGGTTTGGTGTCAAGACCGAAGAGGTGCGCATGGAATACCTGGGCCTTAACCACCTCTCCTTTGCGCGCAGGGTGTTTGTCAATGAGAAGGACGTAACGCAGGACGCCATTGCCAGGTCCCTGGAGCGCGCGGATCCGGCCGAGGCCGAGTACATCCAGGCTATCGGGATGATTCCGTCCGGATACTTGCGCTACTACTACGCGCGCGAGCAGGTGGTGCGCAAAGCGAAGGAGGCGCCGCGGACGCGCGGGGAGGAAGTCGAGGAGATCGAGCGCGAACTGCTCAGGGAATACGAGAACCCGGCCCTCGCGAAGAAGCCGGAAAGGCTTTCGCTTCGGGGGGGCGCTCACTACTCGGATGTCGCCCTGGCTGTGATCGAGTCTTTGCGGAGCGACGGCGGCCAGGAGCATATAGTCAACGTTCTCAATCAAGGGGCGATCGAGGACCTGCCCGATGATGTCGCTGTCGAGGTGCCGGCTTCGATCGGTGCGGCGGGCCCGGTCCCCAGGGCGATGGGCAAGCTGCCGTTGTGCATACGCGGTCTCGTGCAGGCCGTGAAGTCCTACGAGCAGCTAACTGTAAGAGCGGGCGCGGAGGGGGACCGAACCGCGGCACTCCAGGCGCTGATCGCACATCCGCTGGTGGGCTCTGTTCGCATCGCGGCCCAGTTGCTCGACCGGCTGCTGGAGGCTCACCGGCAGTACCTGCCCCAGTTCTTTGGTGGGTGAGAGAACACAGCGGCCTCAGCAGACGTCCTACGACGGGTAGCCCATGTCCTACGTGCTTGGAGTTGACGGGGGAGGCAGTAAGACACATGCCCTTGTAGCAGAGGCCTCAGGCGTGCTGCTCGGCTTCGGGCAGTCAGGGACCGGCAATTACGAGGGCGTGGGCCTGCCGGCAGCGATGCAAGCGGTTGCCGCCGCGAGCCTCCAGGCGTGCGAGCGCGGGGGCGTGAGCGCGAGCGAGATCGAGGTGGGCTGTTTCTGCCTGGCGGGCGCGGACTTCCCGGAGGATTTCGATATGCTGCAGCGAGCCGTGGAGGAGAAGCACCTCGCGCAGCGGGTGATAATCAAGAACGACAGCTATGCTGCCCTGCGGTCTGGGACGCGCAGGCCCTACGGCATCGTGATCATTATGGGCAGCGGCTTCAACGCGGCGGCCATTGACCCCGCGGGCCGCGAGCACCGCCTCGCCGGCGAGGGATATCTCTATGGCGACTGGGGCGGCGCGGGGGACATCGGCCCCGAGGTCATGCATCGGATATTCCGGGCTCACGACGGCCGCGGCCGGCCCACAATGCTCACCCAGATGGTGCTGGAATTCCTCGGGACGGCCAACATGGAGGAACTCACGCGCAGGCTCTACCGGGGACAGATAGAGCACCGCACGATCGCCGAGACCACGCCGCTTGTCTTCGAAGCGGCATGCGCTGGGGATGAGGTGGCCTGCGACATCGTGAGGAAGATCGGCGCGGAGACCGTGACGGCAGCGGCGGCGATGATGCGCCGTGGGGGAATGGAAGAGTGCGAGGTAGATGTCGTGCTGGGCGGGGCAGTGTTCCGAGGCAAGGGGCCGCTGCTGCGGGAGGTCATATCTGCGGACGTTCATGCCGTGAATCCGCTTGCCAAGATTGTTGTGCCGGAATACCTGCCAGTGGTGGGGGCTGTGGCAGCCGCGGCCGAGGCAGCCATCGGCCGGGCTGACGACGAAATGTGGGAGAATCTCGAATCCTCCTACCAGGCGGTTGTGGCTGGAGCCGGCAAACCTGATCAGAGTTGACATTGCCGGTCGGCCTTTGCTATAATCTGCCCCGGCTACCGTGGGAGGGTGCCTCTTGCGGGTCGTGGCCGAATCGAAGCAATCCATGGCAGCCGCGTGCGGCCTGACGGCCACATGCAAGGAGAAAGAGTCGTGGTAAACATCGCCGTCATCGGCCTCGGCCACTGGGGCCCCAACCTGCTTCGCAACTTCCACAACCTTGCAGACGTGTATGTGGCAGGCATCTGTGACCTGGACGAGTCGCGCCTGGCGCGGCTCAGGCCCAGATGCCCGTTGTCAACCTTCACAACGCGGTATCAAGAGCTGCTGGATGACACAGGGCTGGATGTGGTGGCCATCGCCACCTCGGCCTCGACCCATTTCGAGATCGCCCGAGACGCGCTGCTGGCGGACAAGGACGTTTTCGTCGAGAAGCCGATGTGCCTGCAGGTGCAGCAGGCAGAGATGCTCGTGAACCTGGCCAGGGACCGCGGGCGTGTGCTGATGGTGGGGCACCTGATGAAGTATCACCCGGCGGTCAGATATCTGAAGCGATACCTCGACTCCGGCCGGCTTGGCGACCCGCTCTACGTTCACTCGCAGCGGCTGAACCTGGGCGAGGTCAGGAAAGACGAGAATGCGATGTGGTGCCTGGCGCCCCATGACATTTCCCTGGTGGGGTACCTGCTGGGCAAGCAGCCTTACGAGGTCTGCGCTTTCGGTCAGAGTTTCCTGCGGCGTCCGGTGCAGGACACGGTGTTCCTGCTGATGCGCTACGACGGAGGCGTACTCGCCCACCTGCACGTGTCGTGGCTGGACCCCAACAAGGTGCGCCGGATTACCGTGGTGGGCAGCACGCAGATGGCCGTCTTCGACGACATGGAGCCGATGGAGAAACTGCGCATCTACGACAAGGGCGTGGAATTCCCCAACGGAGATTACCCCAGCCCCGATGCCGCCCTCTCGCTGCGGGTCGGCGACATATTCACCCCCAGCCTGGAACCGCAGGAACCGCTGCGCGTGGAGTGCCAACATTTCGTGGACTGTGTGCGCACGCGGCAGCGCCCGATAACCGACGGCAGCGAGGGGCTTGAAGTGATGCGGGTGCTGGAGGCTGCAGAGCGCTCGCTCAATCTTTCAGGCGTGCCGGTGTCCGTTGATGGCGTGCCGGTGCCCTCACAAACCGTCGCCGATAATGGGTCAGCCCGGCGGTAAGCGCTGGAGGCCGGAATGCGAATCCTGGTGACAGGCGGGGCGGGCTTCATTGGGAGTCATTTCGTGCGCTATTGGCTTCGCCGCCACCCCGGTGATGAAGTCCGGAACCTGGACAAATTGACCTATGCTGGCAACCCGGAGAACCTGTCCAGCGTGCGCGACAACCCTCACTACAAGTTCGCGCGCGGGGACATCTGCAATAGCGACGATGTGGATTCGGTGATCGGCGGGTGCCAGTTCGTGGTGAACTTTGCCGCTGAATCCCATGTGGACCGATCGCTCGTCGAGCCGGAGTCCTTCGTCAGGACCGATGTGGCCGGGGTCTTCGTGCTGCTGGAGGCCTGCCTGCGGCACGGCGTTCAGAGATTCTTGCAGGTGAGCACCGACGAGGTTTACGGCGCTACGCCCTCAGGGGCGGCCACGGAAGAAGCACCGCTGCGGCCGAGCAATCCATATGCGGCCAGCAAGGCCGGCGGGGAACTCGCGGCGCTGTCGTATTTCGCGCAGCGCGGAATGCACGTCGTGGCAACCCGCGGTGTGAACACCTTCGGGCCGAATCAGTACCCAGAGAAAGTCATCCCCCTATTCCTCACCAACGCCATTGACGACCTGCCGCTTCCTCTCTATGGTGACGGGCTGCAGGAACGCGAGTGGATTTACGTGCTCGACCACTGCACGGCTATCGAGGCGGTGCTGCTGCGCGCCGAAGCAGGGCAGGTTTACAACATCGGAACCGGGGTGCGCCTGACTAACCTTGATCTGACCAAGCGCATTCTCGGCCAACTGGGCAAGCCGGAGTCGCTGATTGTATTTGTCCGTGACAGGCCGGGCCACGACAGGCGCTATGCCCTCGACTCGCAGAAGATTGCCGGCCTGGGCTGGACACCAACCCACGACCCCGAGAGCGCGCTGGCGGAAACGGTGCGGTGGTATCGCGAGAACGAGGCGTGGTGGCGGCCCATAAAGTCCGGTGCCTTCCGCCAGTTCTACGAGCGACAATACCGCGAGCGGCTGAGACAGGCGGGGCGTGGGTAGCGCAAAATGTCGGGGCGGCCCGCTGTGTCCGCGTGCTGCTGGCACTAGGTAGAAGGGACACCCCCAATGTGTGAGACGCCAGACGAGCGGTCGCCTGACAGGAGCGCCCTGGCTGCGCGCATACGAGATGCCGCCTATCTCGAGGGCGACTTCACGCTCTCCAGCGGCCTGAAGAGCAAGTATTACCTCGACAAGTATCTTTTCGAGACCGACCCCGTGCTGCTGCGCGATATAGCGCGGGCCATGGCCGGCCTGCTGCCGGAGCGATTCGACCGGCTTGCGGGGGTGGAACTCGGAGGCGTGCCGCTTGCGACCACGCTGGCGCTCGAGACGGGGAAGCCGTTCATCATCGTGCGCCGCGAGGCGAAGGCCCACGGCACCGCGCGCGATTTCGAGGGCACGCTCAATCCGGGCGACCGGCTGATACTCGTCGAGGATGTTTTGACGACAGGAGCGCAAGCAATCGCCGCTGCCAGGCGGCTGGAGCAAGCAGGTGCCAAGGTCATCAAAGTCATCTACGTCGTTGATCGCCAGCAGGGCGCGGCCGAGAACATTGCGCGGGCCGGATACGAACCGGCGTACCTGTTCACCTCGGAGGATCTTGGCATCCACAAAACGCCAGTGTAGGGCAAGCCCTCGGGTGGCTGTTTCATGATTCGCTTCCCCCTTGATGGGGGAGGCAGAAGGTGGGGATGCGAGCACATTGGAGCCAGCATCACGATCGGATCGGGGCGGCACCATGGCCCCCCACCCCCACCCTCCCCCACCGCGGGGGGAGGGGACTACACCGGCGGCTGCTGCGAAACAGAGTTACGAGACAAGCACCAGGCCCTTGCCCTACACGCGCACGACCTTGGGATCCTCGGGACGCCAGTGTAGGGCAAGCCTTCATGGCTTGCCGGGGCCCGAGGTGGCACAGGTTTCCAACCTGCGCCGCCATCCGCGGCGCAGGGATAGCGCAACGGAGATCTCGGCTGGGGCGGCGGTTTTCAAGAAAACAGGTGGGCGCACCCTTCTCTGCCTCGTGCTTGACCGGTTCGGGATGTGGACGCTGCCCAAGGGGCACGTTGAGGCCGGCGAGTCTCCCCTTGAGGCCGCCCAAAGGGAGGTGGCGGAAGAAGTGGGCCTGCGCCGGTTGGCGGTTGTGGCGCCCCTTGGAGCCTCGCGCTATCGCTACCGCCGCGCCGGGGCACTCGTCAGAAAGACCGTCCACTGGTACCTGATGAGGGCAAGGCCGGATGCCCGCTTGCGTCCCACAGCGAGTGAGGGCATCCACGGCGCACGATGGCTTCCAGTCGGCCGCGCCCTGCGCGAGTGCGGTTATGCCGGAGTGCGCCGTGTCCTCGCGAAGGCCGGCCGCATTGCAGGGACAGAAGGTCCTGCCGCCGAACCGCTACGGCGGGCCGGAGAAGGCCGGCGCAAGGCGTGAGCACTGCGAACAACGGCGGGTCCCCGCTCTTGCTGATGCAGGGCATCACGAAGGACTTCCCCGGGGTGCGCGCCCTGGATGGGGTGACATTCGAGGTGAGGGCCGGGGAAGTGCACGCGCTCGTTGGCGAGAACGGCGCGGGCAAATCCACCCTGATGAAAATCCTGTCCGGCGCTCTGCCCAGGGACGGAGGACAGGTGCTGCTGGACGGGCAGCCGGTTGAAATCACCTCGCCCCATCGCGCTCAGGAACTCGGCATCAGCATGATTTACCAGGACTTCAACCTGGTGCCATACCTGAGCGTGGGCGAGAACATACTGCTGGGCCGCGAGCCGCGGAAGCACGGCTTCATTGTGGACTGGCGGGCGCTGCGGTCGCAGTCTCAGGCAGTGCTTGACCGGCTGCACGTATCTCTCGATGTCGCCGCGCCGGTGCGCGCGCTGAGCGTGGCGCAGCGGCAGATGGTCGAGATCGCGAGGGCCATTTCCGCCCGGGCGAAGATCCTCATCATGGACGAGCCGTCCTCGACCCTCACCGACCACGAACTGAGGCGGCTCTTCGAACTGGTCCGCTCGCTCAGGGACGCCGGCGCGGGCGTGATATACATATCCCATCGCCTCGAAGAGGTATTCGAGATCGCGGATAGGATCACGGTTCTGCGGGACGGGAAAAGCATCGGCACGCACAGCCTGGCCGATGTGGACAGAGACGAAGTAATCCGCATGATGGTCGGGCGCGAGATAACCGAGAAGATCCCCAAGCAGGCAGCGCCCATCGGCGGGGAGGTGCTGCGCGTTGAGGGCTTGTGGGGGAGCGGGGTGCGCGACATCGGCTTCAGCCTGCGCGCCGGCGAGATTCTGGGGCTCACGGGCCTGGTGGGCGCGGGCAGAACTGAGGTCGCCCGTCTTATCTTCGGCGCCGATGCTGCCGACTCCGGTGCCATCTACCTATCCGGGAAACCCGCGGTGATACGCTCTCCGCGCGACGCGATAAGCCTCGGCATGGGCTTCGTTACCGAGGATCGGCAGGGGCAAGGCCTGGTGCTGGCGATGAACGTGCGCGAGAACGTGACCCTGGCCAACATGGACCTGCTGGCGGTCTATGGCTTCGTTCGCAAGCAGGCTGAGCGGAATTCCGCAAACCAGGCAATCGGCAGTCTGCGAATCAGAACGCCCAGTGCCGAGCAGTTGGTCCGCAACTTGAGCGGCGGCAATCAGCAGAAAGTCGTGCTCGCCAGGTGGGTTCTCACGGAATCGAAGGTCTTGATCTTCGACGAGCCAACGCGCGGCATTGACGTGGGCGCAAAGGTCGAGATTTATCAGTTGATGAACGAACTGGCCGCCAGGGGCGCGGGCATCCTGATGATTTCCTCCGAACTGCCCGAGGTGCTCGGCATGAGCGACCGAATCTTGGTGATGCACGCCGGCAGGATCGTCGCGGAGCTGTCGCGCGGCGAGGCTACCCAGGAGCGGATCATGTTTCACGCCACGGGCGGCGCGTAACGGCCCGGCCGCGGCGTCATGGATTGACATGCCGAGCAGGAGGCAGTGAAGCAATTGCTGCCGCAGGGAGTTGCCATGCGAGTCATGCTTGCTATCGTCATGTTGGTCGCCATGGATGCGGCTCCGGCCGCCGGGGCCTCGCAGGCCCCTCCCGTCGTCAGGCTGCCCAGGGGCGTGACCCGCCTGGTTGACATCGGAGCCTACCGGCTGGCCTACAAGCGGGACAAAGCAGGCGTGGTGGATATGCCCGCGGGCTGGAGCGGCCAGTTCAGCCCTGACGTTGGCATCGCCTTCACTCCCTTCGGCGTCCAGGATAGAAAGCCGGCGCTTGTGATGCACTGCCCCTGGCGCCAAGGGCCGGGGATCACCTTCGCGGAATACCGCCTCTTTCTCCCGGAAGTCAAGCCCCTGCGCTTTCGCACCGCCATCGCCATGTGGGCCGGGCGCGGCCAGCCCGGCGATGGTGTCACTTTCCGCATTTCTGTGGCAGACAACGGCTCGACGCACGAACTGCTGAATCAGCACTACGCATCCAATAACTGGAAAGACTTGGACTTCGATCTTGGTGGCTTTGCTGGCAAGCCGGTTGCTCTTCATCTTGAGGTAGATCCCGGCCCGGCGCGCGATCCGGGCTGGGATTTCTCGCTCTGGGGTGATCCGCGCATTCTCGCTGGCCGCGAGGTTCCGCTGGCCCAGCGCCTGCGCCATCTCATCAGCAAGCGCGCCCGCTGGCTCGCGCCGGGCAGTTTGCTCAGACTTTGCAACGACCCAACCATAGCCTGCCGCCCGTCGGTCGCACAGAAACACACCAACCGCGTCGCTCGCTCAAGGAATGACTTCGTCTTCGAGTACCGCGGCTCCGACTGCGCGATCCGCTATTACTTGCCGATTGCTGACCCGCGCCCGTGCAATATTACAGGGCGGGTGGACGACCTGCCGCTTGTGCCGATCTGCGCCGGTGAGGGACTGGAATTCCCCGGGCATCCCGACGCCGAAGGCCGGGTTGTGTCCGCGTCTCTACAAGGCACCGAAGTAGTGCTTGTGCGGCGGTATGACCCGCCTGGGGTGCAGGTTACCACGCGACTGAGCATCGAAGGCAAGTCTCTGATCATCATCACCGAGTCGGACCGTGGCGGTGCCGAGAGGTATCACCTTGGAACAGTTGGCGCGGTTCCATTCCGCAAGGCTGTTGCCGTGCCTTATCTGTTCAACGCTGACGTTCAGTGCCTGCCTGAGCAAGCGGTATTCGTATCTACCTTTCTCGACTGGCTGAAGACCAATGCCTCCTACCACGAGGGCACAAGCGCGGTCTATGCCCCTCTGACAGACGGCTCGCGCAGCCGCCTTTCCCAGGTGGGCTATGTGACTTTATCTCCCGACCTGCGGGAAGTGTTGCCCAATGGTCCCTATCCTCCGTCTCCCTATTTGAGACTGCTGGCGCCGAGGGTGATGCTGGATGTCTGGGGCCGCACCTATGACGAGAACGGGGCGCTGGTGCGCGAACTGAGTTCCTACGGAGTAAAGGATGCTGCGATCATCCATCACGTCTGGCAGCGCGGAGGCTACGACAACGAACTGCCGACCACTCTGCCCGCGAACGCCGCGCTCGGGGGCGAGGAAGCCATGAAGCGCTACTCGCAAGCGGCCCGCGCCGCGGGCTTCGTCTTCGCGCTTCACGAAAACTACGTGGACTTCTACCCGAATTGCGAACTCTACACCGAAAACGACGTCGCACGCAACTCCGACGGAAGCCTGATCAAGGCCTGGTTCAATGCCGGCACGGGCATCCAGAGTTTCGCTACCAAGCCCACTGCGATGCTGAAGTACGCCCGTATGTTCAGCGAGGAGATTCACCGCCGCTACGGCACCAGCGCTGCCTACCTGGACGTTCATCCCTGCGTGCCGCCCTGGTTTCACGTTGATCAGCAGGCAGGCGTGCCGGGCGCGGGCACCGCTTCCGCCGTCAGGGTGGAGCAGGAAAAACTGTTTGCTTACGAGCGGCAGGCCCACGGCGGGCCTCTCTTCGGAGAGGGCAATCAGCACTTCCACTGGGCAGGCATCGTGGACGGCGTCGAAGCCCAGGTGGAAGGCGGCGAATCGGCGCCCCTTCTGCTGGACTTCGATCTTCTCAAGATTCACCCTCAGATGGTCAACCACGGCGTGGGTTACTACGAGCGCTGGCTCAAAGAGGGATACTCCGCAGATTGGTGGAGTAGGATCCCCAGCCAGGCGCGCATTGACCGCTACCGCTCGACCGAGATTGCCTTTGGTCACGCTGGGTTCGTTGGCGCCACACTTGTGGACAAGCCAGACTACGCGGTGAAGGAATGTCACCTCGTCAGCCCTGTCCAGGCCAGATATGGGGCAGCGAAGGCAACCAAGGTGAAATACGAAATCGCTGGGCGGATGGTGGATGTATCCGTGGCCGCGGCCCTGGGCAGTTTCGACCGGGCGCACATCTGCTACCAGGGAGGGCTTCAGTTGTGGATCAACCGTGCAAAGGAAGACTGGGTTGTCCGTGGCCGCAATATCCCGACCGACGGGTTCCTTGCCATGGCGCCCGGCCTGATGGCAGGCACCCTGCGCATCGGCGGCCGCATCGCGGACCTGTGCGAAGCCGGCAACACGGTGTACGCCGACGCGCGTTCATTCATACGCCTGCCGAGCGCGGCGCGCAAACGCATCCGGCCCATGGTCAGGTCTTTTGAGAGCCTGGGCCAGAGGAAGTTCCGCGTAACCTACGCCTGGCAGGTGGGGGAGAGGCTCGACCGCGATTACCACGTTTTCGTGCACTTCGATCCTTCGAGCAAGAGCCAGGAGGCTATCGCTTTCCAGCAGGACCACCACCTTCCGGTGCCGACCTCCCGGTGGAAGGTCGGTTCGACAGTGGTGGATGGGCCATATGAGATCACCGTGCCTTCGAATGCTCCTGGCGATTCGTTCAAGTTAACCATCGGTCTGTTCGCGGCGGGAGGCGCGCGCCTTCCACTGCTCGGGCCGCGCGACGGCAACGACCGCGCCGTCCTCGGCACCATTACGGTATCAGCCAATGGGCAGGTTGCTCTTCGGCGCGACACGACTGGTGACGAGCAGATGAAACATGAGGACTCTCTTTACATTGAGCGCATGAACCCTGAACGGCAGGCGGTGGACTTCGGCTCCGTGATTACCAACGGGGCTGTGCGCGTCAGCCGGAAGGGCGGCGCGGTTGAGGTCATTCCCCTGCCGCGCGACGCGGCCTTCGATGTCGCTCTTCGCCTTTCGCGCTGGGAGCTGCCCGCCGGTAACACTGCTCGCGCGCGCGCTCTCGCTGCTGACGGCCGTGACCTGGGGCAAGTGAGGTGCGCGGTGAAGGACGGCGAACTCACCCTGCGCGTCGGCCGGCCTGGCGCAGCGAAATATGTCATCGAGCCTGAACGGTAGCATCGAGCTTCCAGGGGTTGCGCTGGCAGGCGCACCGGCCCGCAGGGCGCAGGCTTTTCGGACGAGCGCATTCTCGTCGGCGATGAGAAGGTCTGCAGGCCAGGGAGGGAGAAACACCCTTTCCGCGAGGCCTCACTTTGACGGTCAGAGAACAGGTTGCTGCGCTCTACGAGCTGCAGCAGATTGACGAGCGAATAGCGCACCAAGAGCGCGAACTCGCTGGCCTTGATCCGGGAGAAAGCCAACGTGCCGCCGCCGAAGCGGCCCAGCGCGAAGTGGAGGCCGCGCGCCAGCGGCTGCATTCCGACGAAAGGGAAATGCTCGACGCCGAACTCGCAATGAAAAGCGTGGAGGAGAAGAGGAAGGCGTACGAGGAAAAGATGTACGGCGGCCTGATCCGCAACCCTAAGGAATTGCAGGACATGCAGCGCGAGGTCGAGGAGCAGTTGAAGCCGCAGATTGACAAACTCGAAACCAAGATCTTGCAGCTGATGGAAGACATCGAGAAGCAGCGGGCCGCACTCGCCGCCTGGCAAAATACTTGGGAGCAGGGGCGCGCCGAGGTAGAACGGGTGACCCAGGCGCACGGATCGGCCAGCGCGGAACTGACCAGCGAATTACAGGGACTTCGTGCTCAGAGGGAGCGCTGCGCGGCAGCCGTCCCTGGCGATCTCTTGCGCCGCTACGAAGAGCTGCGCTCCAAGAAAGGGGGCGTGGCGGTGGTCAACGTGCTGGCGGACGGACTTTGCACCGGCTGCCGTGTCGCGCTGCCGGCAGACCAGGCGCGCTTCTTGAGGCGGGAAGAGAAGGTCTTCTCCTGCGAGAACTGCAGCCGCATACTCTTCTGGGCGGGGCCGCCCGGCGACTAACCCGGACAGGCGATGACGTGCGCCACATCGCCCAGCCAGATCTCAATCAGACCGCCCTCCACGCTGAGTGTCATGATTGTGCGGTCGAAATATACGAGCCGACCCACGCGCGTGGTTCCATTTCTCAAGTGCACGATGAGGCGCACGAGCCCGTGCGGGCGTGTCCGGTCGTGGAGCCGCCGCCACAGAACCTCTCCCGAATCGCTGCGCGAGTCGTAGATCAGACTCGGCGGCGCAACCGGATGCCCTTCCGGTGTCTGTGCCTGCGCCACAGCGCCCTCCTCTCCGGGCCGGACGGATGCAGAATTATAGCAGGAATCCGCACCCGCGTCAAGCAGGCTGCCGCCTGAGAGAGGTGGGCTCTGCCCCTCGGTGGCGCGCGCTAGGGCGGCTCGAACAGCGAGCGAGCGTAAACGGAGGGGTCGAAATCCTCGAGGTCTTTGGCTGACTCGCCGGTGCCGATGGCTTTTATGGGCAGGCCAATCTCGCGCGCAATCGTGATCAGCGTCCCGCCCTTCGCCGTGCCGTCAAGCTTGGTCAATATCAGGCCCGACACGGGCACGGCGCCCGAAAACTCCTTCGCCTGAGCGAGAGCGTTCTGTCCTGTCGTGGCGTCCAGCACGAGCAGCGTTTCCTCGGGCGCGCGCCCGCTCGCGCGGTTTGCCGCCCTGGCTATCTTCTTCAGCTCTTCCATCAGGTTATGCTTGGTGTGCAGCCGGCCGGCGGTGTCTGCTATCACTGCCTCCGCCTTGCCAGAGCGGGCCGATTGTATCGCGTCGAAGATCACCGCAGCAGCATCGGAACCCGGCCTGTGGGCGACCATTGGCACGCCCAATCGCTCCGCCCAGATGCCCAACTGCTCGATGGCGGCCGCGCGAAATGTGTCGCCTGCTGCAAGCATGGGGCGCTTGCCCGCCAGCAGCAGCCTGTGCGCCAGCTTGGCGATGGTCGTCGTCTTTCCTGTTCCATTGACACCCATCACCAGCCATACCAGAGGCCCCTGCCCGGCCGCCTGCATGCAAAGCGGTGCAGCATGCGGCCGGAGCGTGTCCGCGATGATGGTGCGCAGGTTCTCGGTCATGTCTCCCCGAGTGCGCCGCAGTTCGCCTATCAGGTGAGAAGCGGTTTCAACGCTCACGTCGCCCGATACGAGCGCCTCCTCAATCTCGCGCAAGGTGTTCTCATCAACCGGGCCGCGCAGCAGCTCCGTGAGACGTGAGAAAAAGCCCCTGAATCCCACGCGCATTCCCCCTAGTGCATGGAGTCGAGAACCTGCTTCGCTTCCCTGAGCGGCAGGCCATATGTGTGCACCGCGACAGCCGTGTTCTGGATGACCTTCTCCAGCACGTACTGCCCCGGCTTCGGGCGCAGTACCCCGCTGGCCTGGCGCGCGGGCCCAGTCGCCCTGCTCTGCCGTATCCATATCACCGCTGCCGGCGGGCTCTGATATGCCAGGTCCAGTTGCAGCCCTTTTCGCAGAGGGTCTGGTTTGACCGCGGTAACGAGCACGTCCACCAGAACGGCGCCCTTCGGCAAGTAACGCGGCAGCACTGGCTTGAAAGGCACGGAGCGCACCGCGTCCTCAAGCCGGTGCCTTACCGACACTTCCGTGGCCACAGGCTCGCGGCGCAGCGTCCCCCGCAAGGTTTCCCCCGATGGTCGTTTGAAGGTGACGTTGACGTGGGTTCCAACCTTTCCGCGGATCATGCGCGTCACATTGCTTGAGCGCATGCCGCGCACGGACCTGCCGCCCACCGCAACCAGTTGGTCCCCGGATTTCACCCCCGCTCTATGGGCCGCCAGGCCAGGGGTTACCTCCAGCACCACCGGCGAGCCTCCAGCCCACGACAGCAGAACCCCTATCCCGCCTGGCGCAAGCGCGAACCGCGGGCGCGGCGATACTTGGGGTGCGGCGGGCCGAACCGACAGCGCCACCTTCATCAGTTCATCCTTCCTGTATGCGCCCGTCAGGCCGAGGCGGGTTCCCTCGATGTTCCAGCTGATCGTAGTATAATCGCTTGCTGGCGTTTTCAGCAGCCAGAAATAGCGCTGGCCTGGCCCCAGTAGCACCTCGGCTGCTCGCCCGGTCACCGCGTGCATGGCTGGCATCTCCCACATTGCCAGCCTGTCGCCCAGCGGCAGGTAAACCTGGTCGGGTACCCTCTCGGTCCCACCTGTCTGCTCCCGCACGATCACAGGTTTGCCTGGCTTGGCACCCTCAGGCAGGTAATCGGGAAGGAAGAAGACGAAGTCAAGCTGCCCTTGAATGCGGGCCGCTTGCCTTTCGATTTGCGCAGGGAAGTTCGCCGATGCGCGCTGCGCGATCTGGCAGAGGCACATCAGCGCCGCAGCGCATACCCAGCAGTGGCAACGTTGTAGCATCGCTAGCTTCTCCAGTTCTCAATACCGGCTCGCGGTCCAGAACTTGCCATCGCGATAGACATCCAGCCTCAACGCGCCCAGCAGCGCTGTCAGCGCATCCGCCGGAGGTGCCGCTATCGTGACCACCAGACCCGCCCCCAGGTCAACCGGCGTCAGGAGCCAAACCCCTGCGTCGGATGTCAGGCGGGACAGCGCGTGCGCCGGCTGGCTTCGCAGGCTGGGTGTCCATCTTGCTGGCCTCATGCCAGGAGTGAACAGGAGGAACGGCAGGCTCTGTCCGTCCGCGGTCGAGAGGGTCAGTTCGAACACCTCCCCGCCTGGTTCCTTCGGCACCCCCCGCTGCAAGCCGGCCCCCCGGGGCAGGTTCATTGGGAGGTTCGCGTTGGCGCCTTGCGCTCCGGTGGCGGATGTGGTGGCGACACCGACAGCAAACGCCGGCCCGGGCGGCGCAACGGGCCGCAGCGATGCGCGAATCTGGTTCTCCGGCGACTGCTGCCGGGCCAGCCGGTCGTGCTGGCTCTGCTGCCTCTGCTCCGGTGCGGGCAACTCTATGGATAGGGCCGCCTGCGCGCGTCGCTGCGCTGTGCTCGGCGATAGGCGCACTCTCGCGTACGCGAGCCAGCCTGCCCCTCTCAGTGCTCTACTCTCGGCCGTTGCCATCGGGGGCTGAGAAGGCGGAATCGGCATCACAGCGACATGCGGCTTGTGTGCCGAGACGGCTGCGGACGTTAACGGTTCGGGAGCGCCGGCTCGGCCTTCCTTTCCAGCACCGGCAGGAGCGCGCTGCTCGGGGCCTGCACTTCCCTGCGCGGCAGTATTGGCCTTTTCCTGCGGCATCACGGTCAACGGCGGAAGGGTCTTCTGGACTGCCAGCGGCGGTTGGCGGGGCTCACGGGCCCCCTGCAGGCCCAGGGCCTTCTCACCTGCAGCCTGCGAGGGCGGGATGCCATAGGTCGGCTTTCGAGCCTGTGCTGCTTGCTCCGGGGGCGTCAAGGCTTCACCGACCCCCGTCCCCTCGGCCGCTCCCTTCGACGCGGGCAATGCGCCGGGTCCCGCTGGCCCCTTGGCTGCCTCCTCTGGCCGCCGCGAGTATGGCTGCTCTGTTCCGGTGCCCACGGCCGGCGCTGGAGGCGCGGTGGGCAGCCTCGGTGCTTTCCCTGAAGCCTGGAAGGCACGCTGCTGGAGGCCGCCACTCACCATGCGAACGCGGCTGGGATGGGTCACGCGAAGAATCCCGAAAGAGATTATCACAAGCACGGCGCCTGCCGCGCCGGCGATGAGAAAGCGCGCCAGTGGCAGTGAAGACGTCCTGTCCAGCCGCTGCCGCAACTGCGGCTCGAAGCCAGCGGGCAGGGGTGCTAAAGGCACGGCCCGCAGCGCGCGCGCTAGCGCCTGGAAGTCTTGTGCTGCGCGGCTGCAAGGTGCGCACGTGTCCAGGTGCTGTCTCATCGCAGCGGCGGCCTGCTGGGGCAGGCGCCCTTCGAGGTATTCGGTCAGTTGCTCAAGCGCAGTCTTGCATTCCACGGCTCTTCTCACTGGTTAGACTCATTCACTACCGGATCAGTTCCATGTGCGGCTCAAGAGCGGCCCTCAGCGCGAGGCGCGCCCTATTCAGCCTCGATTTCACGGTGCCCAGCGGCAGGTCCAGCATCGCACCGATCTCCTCATACGAATGCCCCTGCAGATCGTACAGCACGATCACAACACGATGAACGGGCGGCAGTGCGGCGACTGCCGCCAGTATCGTTTCCCGCTGCACGCGCTCGAGCGCCAGGCTCTCGGGGTCTGCGCCCGGGGCCGCCAAATCGGGGCCGTCATCGTGTGGGTCGGGCTCCAGGTCCGTTAGTGGCAACGGACGGCGCTTGCGGCGCTTTATCTCGTCGAGGCAGGCGTTGACGGCGATGCGGTAAAGCCAGGTCGAAAATGCGCACTGGAAGCGGAACTTCCGCATGGCCTTGAAAGCGCGCACCAGCGCCTCCTGTGCGGCATCGCTGGCATCTTCGGGGTTCCCGGCAAGGCGGAGCGCCAGGTTGTAGATGCGGGGCGCATACCGCGCAGCGAGCGCGTCGAAAGCGGCACGTTCGCCCCGGCAGCATCGGCGGATGAGTGCCGTTTCACCCTCAGCAGATTCTGAATGGGCTGCGGGAACTGACTCCACCGAAGCGATTATATCCCGTGCAGCGTCGCCTCGCAAGGCTTGTGATTGGTACCTTCACCGGCCAGCCGCGCCTGCACGGCAACCCCGAAGGCGCCTGTCGGTGGGGGCGGTTCGCGACCTGTCCTGAGCGGAGCCGAAGGAACCGCCTCTACAATTGGCTGGCGAACGCGAGGGGGGTAGCGGCAGGTTCCAAAGTTGCCCCACATGGCAATCCCGAAAGCGCGGTTTTGTAGGGGCGACCGGCCCCTCGAAGAGGGACCCTGAAGGTCCCCTCTTCTCGGGGTCCTGAACGGGCCGGTCGCCCCTACGTCGGAATACCAAATGCCCGCACTATCAACACGCCTCGTAACGCCAGCGTCCCGCTGGCATGCCGCCGGGACGGCGGCGTTACAAGGGAATCCCGAACGCCCGGACGAGGAAGACGGCCAGTTGAGCGCGGGTGAGAGGTGATTTCGGGCAGTAGCACTTGGCCGGCTGCGGGTAGGTTGAGGGGCAGACGCAGCCGTTCGTGACCGCAATCCCACCGGGCCAGGAGGCCCGGTCCGCAAGGCGCTCGATCCACCCGTGGAACGGGCTAGCTGTGGGCACATCAGCGAAGGTTGGTGCTGTGCGATCCAGCCGCGCTTTGCCGGTCGCGCGGCAGAGGATCCACGCGATTTGCTGGCGCGAAACCGAAGCGGTGGGGCAGAACTTCTTCCCGCCGAATATTGCGCAGGGCGTCCCTGGCGCAGTCCCGCCCCAGGAAGCCGGGTCGCAGAAGCGCTCGATCCACCCATAGTAGGGATTGTCCTTCGGCACATCAGTGAAGGTTGGGGTCGGACGGTCGAGCCACGTTTTCCCCGCGGCCTTGCAGACGAAAACCGCGACCTGGGCTTTTGTTGCGCTGGCGTATGGGCAGAAAAGCGGAAGACCAGCCGAGCCTTGGGCGGGCAGGCAACCGCTTGTTATACCGCGCGCGGCGATTGTCTCGATGGCATCGAACGCCCGATTGTCGGGCGGCACGTCCTCGAACGTCTGGTTCCGGACGGTTACCGTGATGCATTGCTGCGCCGACCGCCCGCACGCATCGAAAGCCTTTGCGCATATCTGCGCCGGGCCGTTTGTAGGGGCGACCGGCCGGTCGCCCCTACGGGTATCCCAGGTGCAGGAGTATGGGGCGGCCGTGTCGGTGCACAGCAGTTGGCCGTTCGCGTAGAACTCCACGCGCTCGATGCCGTCTGCTTGTAACGCCGCCGTCCCGGCGGCTTCCCTCCCCCTGAGATGGGGGAGGGGTAGGGCGGGGGTGACGAACGCCCCCGGATGGGTTCCCCCCCACCTCAATCCTCCCCCACGCAGGGGGGAGGAGGATGTGGGCGATACGGTGGCGGTGATGGTGATGGTGCCGCGGACTGTTGCGCCGTCCGCGGGGGATGTGATCGAGACGTGCGGCGCGGTTGCGGAAACCGTGAACTCGCAGCGCGCAGGCGTCAGGTCTTCATTGCCGGCGAGGTCTCTTGCCTTGACCTCGATAACATGCGCGCCATCGCTCAACCCCGTCAACGTCGTCGCCGTATCCGTCGTCCACACGCTCCACGTGCCTCCATCCAGCCTCCACGCAAACGCCACCGGCCCGACCTTCCCCTCCACCGGCGGATCAGTCCCCTGCCAGGATATGCTCCGGGCGCCCGGGGAACACAGGACCTGCCCGCAAGGCCCGGAAACAATCTCCGTCTCCGGCGGCACCGAGTCGCCTCTCCTGTCATAGACGAAAACGTCGCTGACACCGTTGGTGTCGCCGGGGACGAGGTTACTTGCATTGGAGGTGAACCCGACGTACCTGCCATCGGCACTCAATGAAGCGCCCCCAGAGCCGTCGTTCGCTTCTTCGCCAGAGCCTGAGACGGAGTCCCGCTCAGTGGTACCATTCAGCCTGTCGCGCACGAAGACATCGGGCATTCCGTTCGTGTCGCCAGGAACGAGGTTGGTCGCAGTTGAAGTGAACGCCACGAACCTAGCATCGGGGGTGATGCTGTCATTGGCCGAGTCGGCATTACCTGGCTGTCCAGCGTTTGAAAGCGATGCTTGTTCCACGCTGCCGGTCGCCCTCTCAACGAGGAAGACCTGCCGTCGCAGGCTGCCATCGTACCAGTTGTAGGCCACGAACCTACCGCCCTCGCTGATCTGGGGGTTAGCGCCTTCGGCAACGTTTTCTCCCGTGCGGGTCACCCGGTCGTAAACGAAGACGAACTGGTACGAAGGATAGGCTGAGGTGCTTTCTAAAGCGACGAAACGCCCGTCCGGGCTGATTGAGGGGTTGGTATCTGCTCCAGCCTGCTCGACCACGCCCGTGAGCCTGTCAACAACGACCACGCCTGACGCGCACAGATCGAAGGGTGTCTTGGATAAGTGGGGGCTGGGAAGAATCTCCCAGCAGGCCTGGACCTGAAAGGCCACATACCTGCCGTCGGCGCTGATGCTCGGATCGAAGGCGCCAATCAGTCCGACTTCGTAAAAAGGCACGATCTCGGTGGTTTGAGCGACCCTGTCGCGGATGAATATCATGGAAGTCCCGGAAGGGTTTCCCGGCGCGAGCGTCGTCGCGTGGGACGCGAACGCTATGAACCTACCATCCGCGCTAATGGCAGGTGCACGTGAGTGGGCGTCTCCCTGCTGCTCTGATGCGCTGACACTGGCTAGTTCCGTGATTCCGGTCAGCCTGTCGTGGACGAAAACATCGGCGGCTTGGTTTGTGTCCTCTGGGACCAAGTTGGAGGCCGCCGAAGTGAACGCAACGAAGCGTCCGTCGGCGCTGACCGACGCCTCGCCGCTAGATTCGTTGACTTGTTGGCCACCGCTCGATACGCTGACGCGCTGTGTTGCGCCTGCGTGGACAGCGGCACAGGCGAGCGCAGAAAGCGCAACGCCCATGAGGAGGCACAGCCCTGGCACCGCGCTGCGGCTGCTCCTAGCTGTCATTTCTGCCCTCCTGTGGCGTCGGGGCGCACGCTTGCCCAGCATAGAGCCTGCACGATCGCTGTTGCGAGGTGTCGCCGCCTATTGCGAGCCCTGGGCTAGTCATGGCTGGCTCCAGTTCTTCGGCCGCCGGTGTAAGTAAACGTCCATTCTCTTATTCGAGTCTCCGAAAGACTGAGGGGGTGCTGGGTGATAGGGATCCATCAGGCTCCACGCATCCGTGGAGAAGGCGGCAAGAATCTCAGGACTCGGCTCGCCCTGTCTGTCTTTCAGAACGACGCAGGAATAGATGGAAGCCATGTCGCCGTCGGCGCAAGGCGGCATCAGCCGGATTTGCCTTGCGCCGCTCATTTCTTGCGACCCCCTCACCCCGTCTTGGCCGCGCAGATCGGGCGCGGCCCCCCGGCCAGCGTGGCACCCCATTATACTCCTCCCCGGCGCCTGTGAGTAGCTAACAGGACGGGGAAATCAGCAGGTGATCCTTCCCTGCGCTCGCCGGCCTGCGTCGCAGCACAGCCGGGGGCGGCTGTGCCACAGCAGATTCACCCCCACCGGGGCCTCCCCCGTCGAGGGGGAGGTGAGGGAAGGGCGGCCACCCTCCGACTTCGCGCAGGCAGGCGGGAACGGCGGCACCTGTTCACGTGTTCATCTGCACGAGAGGATAAGGGCTCTGGCCGACGGTCGGTCTGCCTCTGAATCGCACGCGAAGGAGGGAAAGTCAGTGGTCAGAATCGGGCAGGAAGCGCCGGATTTCACCGCCAATACCACGATGGGGCCGATAACCCTTTCGGATCTGCGCGGCAAGTGGGTGGTGCTATTCGCTCACCCTGCGGACTACACCCCGGTGTGCACTACCGAGTTCATGGGGTTCGCGAAGAAGCACGACGCATTCAAGCGCCTCGGCGCTCAGTTGCTGGGCCTGAGCGTGGACAGCGTGTATTCGCACATCTCCTGGCTGCGCGACATCGAAGAGAACCTCGGCGTTCACATTCCTTTCCCGGTGGTTGCGGACCAGGACAAGGAGGTCGCGCGCCTGTACGGCCTGGTTGACGAGGCTACCGGGATGACCCTGCGCGGGGTTTTCTTCATTGACCCGGCCGGGATCTTGAGGTTCATCATCTACTATCCGTTGGAACTCGGGCGGAACATCGAAGAGATACTGCGCAGCCTCGAGGCGCTGCAGACGGCGGACGCTTACGGCGTTGCCATGCCTGCGAACTGGAGACCGGGCGACTCCGTGATTATCCCGCCCCCTCCAACAGTTGATGAGGCAACCCGCAGAGACAAGGCGGGTGCGGCGCGCTGGTACTTGATGACAAAGCCCCTGTCCGAATTGAAGAAGGCGGCAAGAACGAAGAAAGGGTGACCCGTGACAGCCACAGAAGAGCGCACCTTCGACTTTCGCCCCGCGCTGGCGAGGATCTGCTGCGGGGACCCGGTGCTCTACCTGCGGGCGATGTTCGCGCGCGTTGCCAGGGAGCTTGCACCGCGGGAAAAGGGGGTTGTGCTCCTCGACCTGCGCCACGGCCAGGTCTCACCGGCGGGGGCCGGCACGCTTGCGAAAAGCGTCGGCCTGGTCGTGGGCCGGAAGAAAATGACAGGCAGCGCCTTGAGGATGGAGGTAACCAGGTAGGTGCGAAGAACTAAAGTGGCTGATGGAGCGCCGTCGCCGCGTGTTTTTGACTTCCGGAGTGTCACGCAAAAGGGGTGCGCGGGCAACCCTGTGACATTCCTGAAGGCGCTCTTCGGGCGCGTCGCAACCGAGATCCCCGCTGACGAGGTTGCCGAGGTGGTGCTGGACCTGAGCCGCGCAAAGGTCTCGCCCAACGGGGCGTCAACCGTTGCCAGGAGCGCGGGCCTGGCAGTGGCACGCGTGCAGGTCCGGCAGCGCGGAGTCGTTTCCCTCCTCGTCAAGAGAGAGGTATGATGCAGATGACAGTTGCCGAGTTCCAGAAGAAGATCGAGGAAACCTACTACGCGCGCGACAGCGCCAGGGGCCTTGCGAGAACTTTTCAATGGTTCGTCGAGGAGGTGGGAGAACTGGCTCGCGGCCTCAGGGACGGCGACCAAGAGAGGTTGAGGGGCGAGTTCGCGGACGTGCTTGCCTGGCTGGCCACGCTTGCTTCCCTGGCAGGCGTGGACCTGGAGTCCGCCGCCCTGTCGAAATACGGGGCGGGATGTCCGAAGTGCGGAGGTGCACCATGCAGTTGCAAAGAACGAGCAGGCCGGCGCTCTTAGCGGTGCTTGCGGTGGCGGCCGGTTTGCTCGTTGGCGCGATGCTCCTGCGGGTGCACGTCGAGCGCCGACGGGCGGGCCTGGAACAGGCGCTCGACAGGGCAGAACACCTGCTGCACATGGGAGAGTCGGCGAAGGCCGAGAAGACGCTGCGCCGGGCCTTGCGCAGCAGCCCGAAATCGCTGGCCCTTCGCGACATGCTCGCCAACGCTTATGAGTTCTCCGGCAAGAAAGAGAAGGCCTTCGAGCAGCGGCGCCTGGCGGTGGAACTCAATCCGCGCGACGCCGATGCCTACTTCATGTTTGGTATGTTTTGCGTCTCAGAGGGCCGCTACAAGGAGGCCGTCAGCCTGCTGGAGCAGGGCCGGTACGTCATCCGGGACCACAAGCCCGCGCGCGAGGTGCTGGCTCGCTGCTATTGGCACGAGGGCCAGCCCAAGAAGGCGATGGAAGAGTTTCGCAGCATACTGGCCGACTTCCCGGATGATAAAGCCGCCTTGCAGGGCATAAAGGCCCTGGAGCGCGATATGGCAAAGAAGAAAGCGCTCGCGGCGAAGAGCAAGTAGGCTAGCCGCCCAGATATGCCTTTCGCACCGCCTCGTTGTGGGCCAGGTTCACAGCCTGATCGTGGAGCGTAATGCGCCCGCTTTCCAACACGTAGCCCCGGCGGGCGAGGCGCAGCGCCATGTGCGCATCCTGCTCCACGAGCAGAATCGTGGTCCCTTCTTGATTGATGCGGCGTATGGTGCGAAAGATCTCGCGCACCAGGAAGGGCGCCAGACCCATCGAGGGCTCGTCCAGCAACAGCAGCCGCGGCCGCGCCATCAGCGCCCGCCCGATGGCGAGCATTTGCTGCTCGCCCCCGCTCAGGGTCGCGGCCAACTGGCGCCTTCGCTCGGCCAACTGGGGAAAGAGATTGAACACGCGCTCGAAATCCTCGCGGACCGCGCTTGCGTCATTGCGGGAATAGGCGCCCAGTTCAAGGTTGTCCTCCACCGAGAGCCCGGGGAAGACCCGCCTGCCCTCGCGCACGTGCGAAATGCCCATGCGCACTATGACGTGCGGGGGCGTCTTGGTCATGCTTCTTCCCTCGAACAGGATCTGCCCGGCGCTCGGCCTCACCAGGCCCGAGATCGCGAGCAGGGTGCTCGTCTTGCCAGCCCCGTTCGCGCCGATCAAGCATACGATTTCCCCGGCTTCGACTGTCAGGGAGATACTCTGAAGCGCGCGGATCCCTCCGTAGTGAAGGTCCACGTCTTGCAATACCAGCATCGGCCCCGCGCTTCCCATTCCGCTTGCCCTAGAGTGGCTGCTCGTTGACTTCTCCCAGGTAGGCTTCGATCACTGCCGGATCGCTGCGAATCGCCTCTGGCGTCCCTTCCGCGATCTGCACCGCATGGTCGAGCACCACCACTCGCTCGCAGATCCCCATCACCACGCGCATGTCGTGCTCGATCAGCAGGATGGTCAGATTCAGGTCGTCGCGCAGCCCCTTGATGAGATGCATCAGGGACTCGGTTTCTACTGGCGTCATCCCTGCGGTGGGCTCGTCGAGCAACAGCAATCTGGGGCGTGTAGCCAGTCCCCTGGCGATCTCGAGGCGGCGCTGCAGTCCGTAAGGCAAAGCGCTGGCGGGGTCTGCCTTCACGCCGCTCAGCCCCAACAGGCGCAGCAGCCGCAGGGCCTCGCGCGTGATCCTGGCTTCTTCCGAGCGAAAGCGCGCCGTGCGCAGCAACGTGTGCGCCAGGCCGTGGGCGGCGGTGTGGTGGGCCGCGATGCGCACGTTATCGAGCACCGAGAGCGCCCCGAACAGCCGGACGTTCTGAAAAGTGCGCGCTATGCCCAGGGCTGCAATCTGGTGTGGCTTGAGGCCGACGATCGAGCGTCCGTCGAAAACGATCCTGCCGGCCTGCGGCCGATAGGCGCCGGTAACCATGTTGAACACCGTGGTCTTCCCCGCGCCGTTGGGGCCGATCAGGCCCACCAGTTCCCCTGGCTGCATAGCAAGGGAGAAGTCCGAGACCGCGGTCAGCCCCTCGAACCTGAGCGTGCAGTTGCTAAGTTGCAGCAAGGCCACTGTGAGATTTCCCCGACGCCCGTGCAGTGGCGGAACGCACGAATGAACGAAGCACCCGCCACGTGAGTTCTCGGCCCCCGAGCAGCCCTCTTGGTCGGGCTAGCATCAAGCCCACCAGAATGCCGGCATAGATCACGAGACGCAACTGGCTTACATTCGCTTCCACCCACCCTTTGGCCGCGAGCAGAGGCCCGGGGAGCATGTTGGGGCCGACCAGCAGCAGCCCGAAGCCCAGAGCGGCAACGCTAACTGCAACCGTGCCAAGCGTCCGCGCGCGCCCGCGGGCAAGCCAGCAGGAGATAAGGCCGGCGCATGCCGCAGCCAGTCCGAGCCCAAGCATCCAGTCCAGTTCCGAGGTGCTGCCTGTTCCCGCCCCCAGTGTCAGGAGCGCTGCGAGGCCAGCGGTGCTCATGGCAAGCAAGCCGAGCGCACGCGCGGCGCCGGGGCGCCCCAGGGGCCGCGCAACTGTGATGCTGATCGCGAAACAGTAGCCGACCGCAAGGGCTCCATTGAAGGTTCGCAGCACCTCCGGCAGCAGTGTGAGGACAATCGCGGCTGCCGCCGAGCCGATCAGGCTGCCCATGCCGCCCAGCACCACCATCACCACGATCTCGATAGACTTTATGAAGGTGAACGAGTTGGGGTGCAGGTACATCAGGTAGTGGCCAAAGAGGCCGCCCGCAATGCCGGCGAAGAAAGCCCCGATTGAGAAGGCGAGCACCTTGTAGCGTGTGGTGTCCACCCCCACCGCTGCTGCGGCGACCTCGTCTTCGCGCACCGAGACGAAGGCGCGGCCATGTGACGAGGCGAGCAGGTTTCGCAGGCAGATCAGAGTCAGCGCCACCCAGGCTGCCACCCAGGCGACTGAGGTCAGCTTGGGGATTCCTGAAAAACCCCTCGGCCCTCCGACTGCCTCGATCTGGGAAATCACGATGCGCACGATCTCGCCGAAGCCGAGGGTCGCGATGGCAAGGTAATCGCCGCGCAGGCGCAGGGTCGGAAGGCCCACCAGCAGCCCTGCAGCGGCGGCCGCAATGCCCCCCGCCAGCAAAGCGGCCAGGAAGACCAGGGGGCTGGCAACCGAAGAGGGCACGCCCGCGTGGCCAAAGGCATTGATCAGGCCTGACGCCTGGCCGGCGGTGCCCTCGTAGCCGCCCAGGTAGTATGTGAACGCCGCGGCGGTGTAAGCTCCTATCGCCATGAATCCAGCATGCCCCAGGGAGAACTGTCCCGCGAACCCATTGATTAGGTTCAGGCTGGCAGCCAGGATCACGTTGACACCCATGTAAACGAGAATCTGGAGTAGGTAAGGGTTCATCCCCTCAGAGAAATGGCTGAGGGCTAGCACCGCGGCGGCGGCAGCAGCCGCCATCAGGTATGGCACCGCCTTGCGCATCTCAGACCTTCTCCACCATGCCCTTGCCTGTCAGTCCCGTGGGCCGCACCAGCAGCACCACGATCAAGAGGCCGAAAGCGATGGCGTCGCGGTAGGCTGACGAGATGTAGCCCACCACGAGATACTCCGCCACGCCCATGATCAGCCCGCCCATCATGGCGCCCGGAATGTTGCCGATGCCTCCCACCACGGCCGCCACGAACGCGCGCACGCCCGGCATCAGCCCCATGATCGGGTCAATCTGCGGTTCCTCGAGGGCCACCAGAACGCCCGCCGCGGCGGCCAGCGCGCTGCCAATGAAGAAAGTGAGCATGATGATATTGTCCACCCCGATTCCCATCAGGCTGGCTGTCTCCCTATCCTGGGCCACGGCCTGCGTGGCTTTGCCGACCTTGGTTCTGCTGATGAACAGGCGCAGCGCCACCATCAGCAGGACGGAGGATATTACGATCACCAGTTGCGCCGTTGACACGGAGATGCCGGGATGCGCTTTCAGCGCGTCCGAGACCGCGTTCAATGCCCTCAGACTGGGGCCTGTAAGGACATCCGTGGGGAACTTTCGCGGGGAGGCGCCAAATACCAGCTGCCCTCCATATTCGAGCAGCAGCGATACCCCGATCGCAGTGATCAGCGCGGTCAGGCGCGGTTGATTTCTCAGGGGCCGGTAGGCGCAGCGCTCGATCACCACGCCCAGCAGGCCGCAGCCTGCCATGGAAACAAGCAGGGCGGGCAGAAAAGGCAAATGCCAGGCGGTGATCGCGAAGTAGGCGATGAAAGCGCCTACCATGTAAACGTCGCCGTGGGCGAAGTTGATCAGGCGCAGCACACCGTACACCATGGTGTAGCCCAGGGCGATCAGGCTGTAAACCGACCCCCGGGCGATGCCCTGCACGAGCAGCTGCGCGAACTTCTGCAGGCCGGTCATCTAATGGGCTGCTGCGGATTGATCTGCGTGACCAGCTTCCAGTGCCCGTTCACCAGTTTCAGTATCACTGCGGGCTTTCTGGCGTTGCGCTCGGCGTCAAGAGTGATGGTGCCCGTGGCCCCCCGGTAGTCTCTTGTTGCAGCGATGGCGTTCCTGAGCGCGGGCCCGTCCACGGTGCCGGCGCGCTTGATGGCCGCTACCAGGATGCCGGCGGCGTCGTATCCCAGGGCGGCAAGCGCGTCGGGCGTTTCACCATAGCGCTTGCGATAGGCCTCCACGAACTTCCGCACTCTCGGGTCCGCGGAATCCACGGAATAGTGGTCACTGATGTAGGACCCCTCAACCGCTGTGCCCCCGATCTCCATCAGTTTCGAGGAATCCCAGCCGTCTCCGCCGAGCAGCGGCACGTCGAGCCCCAACTCTCTGGCTTGCTTCGCGGCCAGCGCCACCTCGGTGTAATAGCCCGGAATGAAGATCCCGTCAGGCTCGGCCTTGCGGATATTGGTCAACTGGCCGCGGAAGTCCTTGTCTCCCTCACTGTAGGATTGCTCGGCCACGATCTTGCCGCCCGATTTCTCAATGTAGGCGCGGAAGAAAGTCGCCAGGCCCTTGCTGTAGTCGTTCTTAACGTCCATCAGGATCGCCAGGCGATCTAGTTTCAGGTTGTTCCTAGCGAAGCGGGCCGCCGCTTCCCCCTGGAACGTGTCCGTGAAGCAGGCCCGGAAGATGTAGTCTCCCTTGCGCGTCACCTCTGGGTTCGTGGAAGACGGGGAAATCATGGGCACGCGGGCCTGCTGGCAGTAGGGCGCGCCCGCCAGGCTGCGTGAGGAAGCCACTTCGCCCAATATCGCGCACACGTGGTCACGGTTGATCAACTTCTGGACCGCGTTCGCCGCCTCCTCGGGCATGCTCCTGTCGTCCTCGGCGATGACGGCCATCTTCTTGCCGAGTGCGCCGCCCTTCGCGTTGGCCTCGTTGATCGCTAACTCCACGCCGTTCTTCGTGGACTGGCCGAATGTGGCCGTGGTGCCTGTCAGAGAAAGGAACTCGCCGACCAGGATCACCCCCTGTTGGGGCTTCTTGCCTGGCCCCGCGCAGCCGCACAGTGAAACCAGGGAGAGCGTCGCGATTGCCAGCTGTCGCAGTCTGCGGCTCATCTTTTACCCCTATCAGGTGGCGTCGCGCTTTTCGCGGGCCTTTGGCTCGGGCTCAGGCCGCACGCGCACGGGCGACGTAGCCCTGCGCAAGGCGTTTTCCCACTGCTGCCGGCGCAGCCGGTAGGCCTCAGCCAGGCGTGACCACTCCAGGTAGTCGTCGTCCGCCGCGCTGTCCTCGCCGGGCACGAAGGAGGCCTGGAACTCCTCGAACGTCATCCGGTAGCGGGACTCGAAAGCGGCCATCTGCTCGCGCAACATCTGCGTCTCGGCGTACAGCGCCTCCGCCTGCTTGCGCGCGCGTGGGTCGAAGATCACGTCGGCCGCCAGGTCGTCTTCATTCCCTGGCCGGGCAGGCTCGTCGGAGTCACGGGACTCGTCCAGCGTGGCCATCTTGACGTCCGCCTGGCGCATTTTACTTTAGCAGAGGATAGGTGTCAAGCAAGCAGGTATGCACCGGCCTCGAAAGGAATCTTGCTGCGCGAGGTTCATCGTGACCTATGGCATGATCGCCGGGACCGGCCTGCTTGACCTGCTCGGGACGGCGGGCAATTCCCAGGTTGTCCGGACCCCTTACGGGGATGTTACCGTAACATTGGGAACCCTCGGCGGTGAGGAGGTGGCATTCCTCAACCGTCACGGCCCGAAGGGTTTCGTGCCGGGGCACCTGGTCAACTACAGGGGCAACCTGTTCGCCCTTCGCACCTTGGGGGTACAGCGGGTTCTGGCAACGGCGAGTGTCGGGTCGCTCAACGAACGCCTGCAGCCGGGCGAGTTCGTGCTCGTCAATCAATTCCTTGATTTCACGAAGTCGCGGCCTCTGACTTTCTATGGTCTGGCAGAAAGGCCGCCGGTCCACATTGATGTTTCTGAGCCCTACTGCCCCGACCTGAGAGGAGACCTGGCGCGTGCCGGCTTTCCGCTGGGCGACCGGCTGCACGCCGCTGCAACCTACATTTGCGCAGAGGGCCCGCGCTTCGAAACTCCGGCCGAGATAACGATGTTTCGCCGCCTGGGCGCAGATGTCGTGGGGATGACGGGGGTTCCGGAGGTCGTGCTGGCTCGGGAGGCGAGCCTTTGCTATGCTTGCGTGGCAGTTGTAACAAACTGGGCAGCCGGGATTTCTGCCGAGCGCCTGGAAGCCCAGGCAGTGGTCGAGGCCATGAGTCATCACGCCCAGACGCTGCGCGACCTTTTCGCCGAGGCCATCAAGCGCGGTGCAGACAGAGCGGGCCCTTGCATTTGCCAGTCGCTTGGTGGCGCCGAGTGGCCGCCCTGAGGCGGCCCTGCCCTTCAGGACCCCATTGAGGGGAAGGACCGCGGTGGATCCAGTCGTATTTTGGTACGCCCTCAACAGCGTCCCTGGCCTCGGGGCAGTGGGGATGCGCAGGGCCGTAAGCGTTTTCGGGTCGCCTCGAGGGGTCCTGGAAGCGCCACCAGAGGAACTCGTTGCCCGCGGCAGGCTGCAACCCTTTCAGGCCTACGCTCTCGGCAAGATCGCCGAGCGGCTGGATGCTCTGGAGGCGGAACTTGCGTCAGCGCAGAAAGACGGCGTCTGCCTCATTCTTCTGGGTGAGCCTGGATATCCGGGGAACCTTGCGGAAACCTCTGATGCGCCGCCTCTGCTCTACGTGCGAGGAAGTCTATTGCCGACCGACAGCAACAGTGTGGCATTGGTGGGCACGCGCAGGCCGGATGCCCGCGGGCTGCAGGCTGCACGGGAGTTGGCCTGGGCCCTGGCGCGCGCAGGGATCTGCGTTGTGAGCGGCTTGGCCGTCGGCATTGATGGCGCTGCCCACAGAGGTGCCCTGGAAGCGGGCGGCAGAACGATTGCGGTGCTGGGCAGCGGTGTGCTCCGCCCCTATCCCTGGCAGCATCAGGCCCTGGCCTCGGCAGTCGCCCGGCAGGGGGCCTTGGTGTCGGAAGTGCCGCTGCGAGCGCGCGCCACCACGCCCACGCTGATGGCGAGGAATCGCCTGCTGGCTGGGCTTGCGAAAGCTGTGGTGGTCGTCCAGTCGCGCGGAACTGGGGGCGCTCCTGTCACTGCAAAGCGGGCGGTGGCCCTGGGGAGACCGGCGTACTATCTCTCCCGCCAGCGGGAGCCGTTCAAATCGGGATGCCGCGAGCTTGAGGCGCTCGGCGCCGCTGCGTTCGATTGGCCGTGTGATGTGGCCGCCCTGGCGGCAGCGGCCCAGGGGTGAGGGATGAGGAGCGAGCGCCCGACGATTCCCGCAGTCAGTTTCGGCCGCCTGGCTGCCTGCTTATCAGCCCTGCTTGTCATTGCAGGCGTCGGCGGCGTCTGCAATGCTCGGGGCAGAGCAAAGCCAGTGTTCGTGCTGTTGGTAGCCGACGGAGTCTGTTGGCAGGACATCAGTGGCGCACTGGCGCCCAATCTGCACCGTTTGATTCACGATGGCGCGGTAGGCCTGATGAGCGGCAGGGTGGCCGGGCGCAACGTTTCGGAGGCCGCGTATCTATCCCTGGGAACCGGCAGCAGGGCGGTGGCCGAACAGAGCGGCGCGCAGATTGGCTGGTGCGGCGCGGCGGACGACGCGGCTATCGAAGCCCTTGCCGACAGATTCACTTCCCGCACGGGCGTGCACCTGGGCCCGCTGCAAGTTGGCTGCTGGGCCATTGTGGCGATGGCGCGTGAGAATGCTGCCCAACCATATCCCGCGAGGCCGGGCGCTCTTGGGGATGCGCTGCGCGCGGCCGGAAGGATTGCAGCGTGTGCCGGCAACGCTGATCTGAAAGGCCAGCCCAGGCGGCTGATCGCAACGATCGCGATGGATTCGCGCGGCATCGTGCCGCTGGGACTTGTGGGGGCCGAATTGCTGCGCGCGGCCCCCGAATCGGCAGCGGGAATTCGCACCGACTTCGCGCGGCTTTCCCAGGCCGCAGCAGGGCTGCTGGAGAGAGGCGACTTCATCGCTCTTGATCTCGGAGACACGGGTCGGCTGGCAGCCCTGGCTGATTGGCTCGGGGACGATGTCTATCGTGACGAGAGACGCGCTGCGCTCGAGGCGGCAGATGCCTTCGTGGGCAGGCTGGCGCGGGCCCTGGCTGGGCAAAAGGCCAGGATCATGATCGTGGTTCCATCTGGCGTCCAGCGCGCGGCCGGCCTGCGCGACGCGCTGACGCCAGTCGCGCTGTGGGGCAAGGGGGTGCAGCCGGGGCTGCTCGTCAGCCCGACGACGCGCACGCCGGGTCTGATTGCAAACATGGACATTGCGCCGACGGTGCTGGAGTTTCTCGGTGTGGCTATCCCGCCGGAGATGATGGGCCGGCCAGCGCGTACCACGCCGCGAGACGAATTCAACAAGATGCGCGATGTCGAGAAATTGGCCCAGACTCAGGCGGTCATCGAGCAAGTGCGTGTGCCAGCGATGCGCGGGCTGGCTGGTTTCATGGCTGTCGCAGTGGGGCTTGCCCTGGCTCTGGCCCTGCTCGGAGAGCGGCGCCCGGCGTGGCTCTCCTGGCTGGCCAGGCTGATGATCCTCGTTCCAATGGCCTTCGCGCCCGCAGCCATGCTCGCCGCGAACCCGGCGCCGCGGGCGGCATTCGACTATGTGGTTATCGCAGGCATAATCACCGCGGTCTTCTGGGCGCTGGCAGCGCTGTCAATCGGCACTGCCCAGCGCTGGCACTGGGCAGCGTTCCTGTGGGGGCTCGCGGCAGCCCTGTGCGTGCTCGACGTGGCCTTCAGGGGGCCGTGGGTTCGCTATTCCGTTTTCACCTACTCGGTGAGCCAGGGCGCGCGTTACTATGGCCTGGGAAACGAGGCTGCAGGCCTGGCTCTGGCAGGCTCCATCGGCTTTGCGGCAAGGCTGGTCGAGCTGCGGCCTTCCCGTTTTACGCGGGTGGCGGCCCTTTTGGCCTTGCTGGCCGTCTGCGCCGTGATCCTGTGGCCGGGCCTGGGGGCAAACTTCGGCATGGGGCTGGCGGCGGCGGTCGGGTTGGCGGCTGCGACCTGGCTGATGTGGCCGCCCGATTCGCGAAAACGAGTGCTGGTCAGCATTGCGACATTGGCGGTGCTGGCGGTGTTGCTTGCCATCGTGTGGGACCTGGCGCGCGGCGGAGCGGCTGAGTCACACGTGGGCAGGGCGTTCCACGGCGGCTTTGCGAACCTGGTGGCAGTAGGTGCCCGAAAGATGGTGCGCAATTGGATCTTGCTGCAGCACTCGCCATGGACCTGGACCATGACCGTATGCGGGATTGCCCTCTTCATTCTCTACCTGGTGCGGCCCGGACGAGTGAATCAAATCCTGGGTGAAACCAGCGGTCTTGCCGTGGTTGCTGCCGGTTGCGCGGCTGGAGCGGCTGCGGCGCTGGCGTTCAACGATTCCGGCGTGATTCCGGCAGCGTTCTGCCTGTTCTTTGCGGCTGCATGTGTCCTTCTCGAAGCCCTGTCGGGCGAGCGCGGGGCGTCCCAAAGTGTGCTAAAATAGTCGTTGGGGGTATCAAGAGAGCGATGAGCGTGGCGACTGTCGAGAAGGAGTGCTCTTACTGGGAGCCTGCGGGTGAGCGCGTGCTTTGCACGCTTTGCCCGCTGAACTGCCGCATTGCTGAGGGGCGTGCCGGGGCCTGCCGCGTGAGGGTCAACCGCGGCGGGAAGTTGCTGGCCGCCACCTACGGGCGAGTTTCCTCTGTTCACATGGACCCGATAGAAAAGAAGCCGTTGTTTCACTTCTATCCGGGTTCCGCTATTCTCTCCGTGGGCGGGCTGGGCTGCAACCTGTCGTGCCAGTTCTGCCAGAACTGGACGATATCGCAGGAGATGAGCGGGACGCGCGCCCTGCCCCCGAAGCAGGCCGTGGAATTGGCGGCCGGTGAGCCGCGCAACCTCGGCATCGCCTACACCTATAACGAGCCGATCATCTGGTTCGAATACGTGATGGAGACCGCAGCCCTCGCCAGGCAGCGCGGCCTGAAGAACGTGCTGGTGACGAATGGGTTTGCCAACCGGGAGCCGTGGCTCGAGTTGATGAACTGGGTTGACGCAGTAAATGTAGATGTGAAGGCGATGCGCCCGGAATTCTACCGGCGCATATGCCGGGGGAAGATGGAGCCGGTGCTCGACAACGTGCGCCTGGCGAGGGAAGCAGGCTGCTGGGTGGAAGTCACGAACCTGGTGGTGACCAATCACAATGACACGGTGCAGGATTTCGAGCGGCTGGCGGACTGGCTGGCTTCGGTTGACCCGGATATACCGCTGCACCTTTCTCGCTACCATCCTGATTACAAGATGACTGATCCGCCGACCCCGCTGGCAACGCTGGAGCGCGCCGCGGAAATCGCGCGGCGAAAGCTGCGCTACGTTTACCTGGGCAATGTGACGGCCGGGGCAGGGGAGGACACGATCTGCCCTTCCTGCGGCGCGGTTGCCATCGGGCGAAGCGGTTACAGCATAACGCGGCTGGCTGTGCGCGAAGCCAAGTGCGCAGCCTGCGGCTTCAAACTGGCGCTGGTAGGAGCGTAAGCAAGGGAGGATTCACATGACTTCCAGGGGCAGGACAGATGTGCGCGAGGCAGTAGAGTCGGCCGTTGACGTGGCGCTGGGCGCTACGGTTGTCGCGGCGCGGACGTTGGGCAGCGCGGCAAAGGAAGCCTACACTAGGTGCAAGCCGGAAACGGGGAAGAGCCGGGAGCTGCTGGAGGATTTCGAGCGCAGCGGGCGAGAAGTGCGGGCTCGCATACGGGATTATGCTTGTGCGCTCGGCTGTGCCCTGGCAGAAAAGGGCGGAGTTGCGCGCGCGGCCGAACTTGAGACACTGCGCCAGCGAGTGAGAGACCTTGAGCAGCAAGTGGCGCAGATCAAGACAAGAGAGTCCTGATCGGGCCCGGGTATGCTCCCCTACCATAGCCTGAGGCATCTCAGGCGGGCGAGGCACATTGGCGCTGTACTGATCAAGTATGGCCTAGGCCAGGTGGCGGCCAACCTGCGCCTGGGCCGGTTCTTTCTCTTGCCCCGCTGGGGCCGCCTCGGCCGGCAAGGGCGGATGACGACCCCCGAGCGCGTTCGCCTGGCGCTGCAGGAACTTGGCCCCGCCGCTATCAAGTTGGGGCAGGTGCTCAGCACGCGCAGCGATGTCATCCCCGAGGCATACGTTCACGAGCTGCGCCAGTTGCAAGATGCAGCGCTTGGTGCGCCTTTCGAGCAGATCAAGCCGATCGTGGAACAGGAACTGAAAGCCCCACTCACCTCGCGGTTCGTATCCTTCGACCCGGAGCCAGTCGCCAGCGCCTCGCTGGGGCAAGTGCACAATGCGACGCTCGCCGATGGCCAGCCGGTGGTGGTGAAGGTACAGCGGCCCGGGGTGCGCGAACTCGTTGACGCGGACCTGGCAATCCTGGCAGACATAGCGGCGATGCTCGATGCGAGGGTGCCGGCGCTGCGGCGCTATGATCTGCCCGGTTTCGTGCGCGAGTTCAGCACCACCATGCACGACGAACTGGTGTACACGGTCGAGGCGCACAATGCGGAGCAGATGGCCCGAGGCCTGAGCAGGGACAACGGCGTGACGCTACCCAGGCCGAATTGGGATTACACTACGGAACGGGTGCTGACGCTCGAGCGCCTCGATGGGATTCGCATTGACAGGGTGGAGGAGATCGAGCGCGCGGGGCACGATCGCCGGCTGCTCGCGCAGCGGCTGGCTCGGTGCATCCTTGACCAGATTTTCGTGCACGGCTTCTTCCACGCCGACCCGCACCAGGGCAACCTGCGCGTGCTCCCAGATGGGCGAATCGGGCTGCTCGACCTGGGGATGGTAGGGAGGCTCGATGAGCGTTTGCGCAGGCAGCTGGTTGAGCTTCTGCTGGCAGTGTTCCGCCGTGACGTGGATACGGCGGTGGAGGAACTCAGCGAGATGGGAGTGGTAGGCGAGCACGCTGACATGCGCGCCCTGTCTGCTGACCTGTCGCGGCTTATCACGCGCTATTACTTCCTGTCGAGACGGCACCTGCCGCTGGGCGAATTGCTGAACCGCGCTGTGAGCCTCATGTTCCACCACGATGTCAGGCTTCCGGGAGAGTTTCCTTTGCTGGCAAAGGCGATTCTGGTGACAGAGGGGATCTGCCGCGATCTGGACCCGGAGTTCGATTACAATGAGGCGGCGGCGCCGGTGATCGGGGCCTTGAAGGCCGAATACCTGAGCCCGGTGAGACTGGGGGGAGACCTGCTCGATGCGGCGCGCACATTGCGGCGGCAGATGTTGACCCTTCCCGGCAGAATGAGCCGCGTTCTGTCCGCGCTGGAGCACGGGAGCCTGCGCATCAGGATGGCGGAGGATGACCCGGAGCGCCGCTCGAGGAACGCGTTGGCCCTGGCAAGCCGGCTGTGTCTCGCCATCGTGCTCTCGGCGCTGATCGTGGGCTGCGTGATCGTCGTGCTGTCGCCGTCGGTGGGAACCGCGATCAAGTGGTGGTTGGGGCTGCCGATGCTCGGGATTACGGCTGTGGCGATAGCGAGTTACATTCTGGGGGCGCTGCGCGCGCCTTAGCGTGGCAGGAGATAGGCTGCTGTCGCGGAATCATAGCGCGGTCGCTCGCTGCCATGTCCGCATGCCCGCTGGTGTTGGCATCTGCCTCGCCGCGCAGGCAGGCCCTACTTGGCCTGATCGGCATTCCCTTTCGCGTCGTGCCGAGCGGCATCGAGGAGAACACGCTGCCGGCCAGCACCAGCGACGTTGCCGGTTTCGTCGAGCGTGCTGCCGCCGAGAAGGCCCGCGCGGTTGCCGGGAAGGCAGGAGAGAGCCTTGTGCTGGGGGCGGACACGGTGGTCGTGGTCGGTGGGCAAGTCCTTGGCAAGCCAGAGGATGAGGCGGATGCAGCCCGAATGCTGCGGCTGCTGAGCGGCCGCGCGCACGAGGTCTGCACAGGGATCGCGTTGATACGAGCAGAAGGAGGCCAGGGCCTTGGTGCTCTGTGTGCGCACGAGACGACGACGGTGACTTTTCGAGAACTGAGCGAAGGTGAGATACAGGCCTATATTGCCAGCGGCGAGCCGATGGACAAGGCCGGCGCCTATGCCATCCAGGGGCGGGGCGCGGCGCTCGCGAGCCGGATCGAGGGGTGCTACTACAACGTCGTCGGCTTGCCCCTGGCAAGGTTGGTTGAGATGCTGCTGCAAATGGGGCTGGCGCCGTGGGGCTGGGAGTGCCGGCAAGCGCCTTGCCCTTCGGCCTGAAGCCTCAGGGCTGAAGGCGGGACCCTGAGTCCGCCGGCAAGCGGACGAAGGTCGGGCCGGCGCGCGTTCGATGTGAGGTGGGCTGCAGTGTGGCAGGCGTGGAGGAGTTTCTTCTCGCGCTTTTCGCGCGACATGGGAGTTGACCTGGGGACCGCAAACACCCTGGTCCACGTGCGCGGCAAAGGCATCCTGCTGCGCGAGCCATCAGTCGTGGCGGTGGAAAACGAGAGCCGCCGCGTGCTCGCCGTGGGAGAGGAAGCCAAGCGCATGCTGGGCCGCACCCCCGAGAACATCGTCGCCATCCGGCCGCTCAAGGACGGCGTGATCGCGGACTTCGAGATCACCGAGCACATGCTCAAGCATTTCATCCAGAAAGTCCACCGCCGCAGCACGCTGGTTCACCCCACCGTCCTGATAGGGATTCCCTCGGGAGTCACGGAGGTGGAGCGGCGAGCGGTCAGGGATGCGACGCTGCGCGCCGGGGCGAGGGAGGCGCTCCTGATACAGGAGCCGATGGCTGCGGCTATCGGGGCCGGCCTCGCCGTTGCCGAGCCGGTCGGCTCGATGATCGTTGACATCGGGGGCGGCACCACCGAGGTGGCGGTGATCAGCATGGGCGGCGTGGTAGCCTCGAACTCCATCCGCGTGGCGGGCGACGAGATTGACGAGGCGATCGTCGAGCACGTGCGGTACGAATACAACCTATTGATAGGCGACAGGACGGCCGAGCAGATAAAGATCGAGATCGGCTCCGCGTGCCCGGTGGGCAAGGAAGAGTTGATGACCGTGCGCGGGCGAGACCTGATGACGGGGCTGCCGAAATCGGTGAAGGTTACCTCCAGCGAGATACGCCGCGCGATCGAGAAGCCGGTGAGCGTGATCGCGGATGCGGTGCGGATAACGCTCGAGAAGACCCCGCCGGAGCTGGCTGCCGACATCATGGAGCGGGGAATAGCGCTGGCTGGCGGAGGTGCGCTGCTGCGCGGCATTGAGCGGCGCATCGAGCGCGAGACCGGCATCCCGGTGCACCTCGTCGAGGACCCGCTCTCCTGCGTCGTGCTCGGCACCGGCAAGGCGCTCGAGGACATTGACATCTTGCGGAAAGTTGTGGATGGCACAGGCGACTGACCGCACCAGATTGCGTTTCCTGGTTTCATTGTGCCTGCTGGGGGCGCTGTGGTGTTGCGGCGTATTGGTTGACGGCAGGCAGCGCGCGGCGCTTCAGCGCGGCGAGACAACGCGGCTGGAGGAAATGGTTGCCGCTCTCGCGGTTCCCTGGCAGCAAACGCTTGTCAATGCCGCCGCGCTTCTTGGCTTGCGCGCAAGGGGCGCGGCGCGCCAGGCGGCCAGCGCAGATGAAACGCGGCCCGATGTCGCGCGCCTGATGAACGAGAATGCCGTGCTGCGGGAACAGGCGCGGGAGAACGAGCGCCTGCGCAAACTCCTCGGCCTGCGCTCACCGCCGCAGTTCCGGCGTGTTGCCGCATCGGTCGTCGGGCGCGAGGGGTGGCCTTGGGCCAGTGCCCTTGTGATTGACAAGGGGAGGGCGCAGGGAGTGCGGTCGAAGTGCGCCGTCATCGCGGCAGGGCGGCGGGGAGAAGGTCTTCTGGGGCAGGTGATCAGCGCGCGCCGCGGCAGCGCGGTGGTGCTCCCTCTGCTGGAGTCCGGCAGTGGGGCTGCCGCCCTAGTGGAGCGTTCCCGGCAGACAGGGATCGTTGAAGGTATGGCTGGCGGGCGGTGTGCCCTTCGCTATCTTGCGGGCGGCGCTGATGTCAGGCCGGGCGATAAGGTGCTGTCGTCCGGGCAGGGAACAGTGTTTCCAAAGGGCCTTCCGATTGGCACCGTCGCCGGAGTGAGGCTGGAGTCGGAAACCGGCCTCAAGGCAGCCGACCTTCAGCCTGCCGTTGATCCCAGCCTGATCGAAGAGGTGATAGTGCTGATCCCCGGCGAAACAAGGTGAGCGGAGGCCAGGCGCAATGATTGGGGCGGCCATGATCCGAGTTAGCGCCTGGGCGGCCAAGGCTGCTGGGGCCTGCGTGCTGTTCTTGGTTCTCGCCTGCCGGGCAGGCGCTCAGAATAACGAAACCCCTCCCGCCCCCGGAGTTAGCCGACCCCCTGCAACAGTAAGCGCTGTGCGCGCCGTGTGGATGTGGCCCTCCGAGGGCGAAGGGGGAGCGGCCCAGGCTGTCCGGCAGATGGAGAGAGCGGGCATTGACACGATCTTTCTGCTGGTTTTCTCGGCGGGCCACACCGCCTACCCCAGCCGCGTCTTCCCGCAGCAGGACGACCTGCGCGGCCAGGACCCTGTGGCTGCGTTCGTAAACGAGGCCCACGCCAGGAGTATGCGCGTGTTCGCTGCGATTGACACGCTTTACTGGCAGCGGGGCGGAGCGTCCTCGCCCGCGGTGGCTGCTCACCCGGAGCGCATGGAAACGAATGCGGAGGGAGGAATCGTGGGGGACGACGGCCAGCCCGGGGGTGCGTTCGCCAGCCCGTCGAGCCCGGAGGTCGTTTCGCTGCTTCAGGAACTGGTGGCTGAATTCGCGGCGAAGTATCCCTTCGATGGCGTGGCTCTCGACTACGCGCGCCTTGCCCGCAGTGATTACCTGGGCTACAGCCTTTCCACCCGGCTGGCGTATCTTGCCGCGAGCGGAATGGATCCGGCTGATATTGACCCGCTGGGCTATGCGACGGGGATGGAAACCAGGCGCGCTTTTGCGGTCTGGCTGGAGGGACAGGTGAGTTCCGTTGTCGAGCGCCTGAGCGCATCGTTCCGAAGGGTGAAGGAGGGCGGCCTGGTTGCGGCGGTTGTGCTGCCTGATTACTATCAGGATCGGCTGACGAACCCGGCCCGCCAGGACTGGCTGACGTGGGCTCAGAAGGGATGGGTGGACACGCTGATCGCGGCGGATGTCGCGGTCAATGACCCGCGGCGGGCGGCGAGCCAGAAGGCTAACCTGGCTCGCGGGCACCGGGCCAATGTGCTGGCTGCCGTGGGATCGCTGCCCGCCGGGAACGCGGTGGGCGTGGCCGATGCCGCCGGCTTCGCCGGCACAGTGCTCTGGGCCGGCGACTCCCTTTCAACCCGCCGCGCCATGCTCCGCGAGTTCGGCGGATACTAGGCAGAGCACCTTGCAATGTAGGGGCGGAGCATTGCTCCGCCCGCTTCGGGAGCAGCGGCGCTGCTCCCCTACGGCCAGGAAGGGCTTCGGCAGCACGCTACCGAAGCAACGAAATTCCGCCTGGCCATCGCATCGCCACCCCACCCCACCCCACCCCACCCTCCCCCACGGTGGGGGGAGGGGAACAGGCTGCGCCGCGGGGAAAGATGGTTGCCCTCCCCCTCGACGGGGGAGGGGCAGGGTGAGGGTGACATCGCCCAACCGCAACCGAAGGGTTGTGAGACATCCACTAGGGCGTTGTGTCCCCGATGTAGGGGCGAAGCGTTGGTTCGCCCGCTTCTATTGAGGTAGCACAGGTCCCTCTGGGATGCCGTTGGCACCCAACGGGATGCCAGAGGCATTTGAAACCTGTGCCACCCTTGAAAAAGATGGGAGCAGTCCGCCAGCCGGCGGACTGCTCCCCTACAGTTAGGCAGGGCTTCGGCAGCACGCTACCGAAGCAACGGGAAAGCAAAGGGCCCCGTGTGCCTCTGCCGCAGCGCTGCGCCTGGTGCCGCGCTCCCATCTGTGTGGAATAAGGGAGCGGGTCTTCATACTAATGCGCCTTGATGGAGGTGACGAATGCTCGACGTCGGCGCGTTTGACCACCACGGATTCATGCGCCAGGCGCTGCAGGAGGCCCGGGCGGCTCTCCGCCGCGGCGACGTACCCATCGGCGCCGTGGTGGTGCACGGCAACCTGGTGGTCGGCCGAGGCTCCAGCACGCGCAATACAAGCGCGTGCCATATCAGCCACGCCGAGTTGAACGCTCTTCTCTCATGCTCGCAGTACCTGTGCGAGCATCACGACGAATGCATCGTGTACAGCACCGTCGAACCCTGCCCTATGTGCCTCGGCGCCATCGTGATGTGGGACATCCACCATGTGGTATTCGGGGCATTCGATTACCGCGCCGGCGCTACTCATATGGTCGAGCGCGTCCCCTACGTGGCTCACCACATCCGTACCTACCTTGGCGGCGTGCTCGAGGATGAGTGCCTCGATCCGATACGGCAGTATTCCGAGGCCGACGCAGATGTCATTCAGGGGAAGATACATCCCTTCCGCACGCCGCCTCAACTGGGTTCCTGAGTCGTAGGGCAGGAGCTTGCCTCCTGCCTCATGAGCCACTGCCACCAAGGCCAGGGATCGGGGCAGAACGCAAGGTTCCGCCCTACGGCTTACAAGCCCAGGCGCTCGGCGAGCCAGTCCACAATCCCGGGGGAGGGGAGGCGGATTTGCTGCATGGTGTCGCGGTCGCGGATCGTCACCGTGTCATCCTGCAACGTCTGCGAGTCAATCGTAACGCACCAGGGGGTTCCGATCTCGTCCTGCCGCCGGTAGCGGCGGCCGATGCTTCCGCCCTCATCATAATCTGCGAAGAAGTGCTTGCGCACCGCGTCGTAAATCGCCCTGGCTTTATCGGGCATCCCGTCGCGGCGCACCAGCGGCAGGATTGCGACCTTCAGCGCGGCCAGCCGCGGGTGCAGGCGCAGCACGTACTCAACCTCCGCCCCTGCGGTGCCGCGCCCGCCGGGCACCTCCTCGTACGAGTCCACCAGGAATGCCAGCGTCGCCCGATCAACTCCGCCTGATGGCTCGATCACGAAAGGCAGATACTTCTCCCGCGTCTGTTCGTTGAAATAGGTGAGGTCCTTGCCTGAGAACTCCTGGTGGCGGCGCAGGTCGTAGTCCTGCCGGTTCGCGATCCCCTCCAGTTCGGACCAGCCAAAGGGGAAGCGATATTCAAGGTCCGAGCACGCGGCGGCGTAGTGCGCAAGTTCATCTTTCTCGTGCTCGCGCACGCGCAGGTTTTCGGGCTTCATTCCGAGAGACAGATACCAGCGCTTGCGTTCGTCGATCCAGTCCGCATAGCAGCGCTGCGCCTCTGCCGGCGGGACAAAATACTCGATCTCGAACTGCTCGAACTCGCGGGTGCGAAATGTGAAATTGCCGGGAGTGATCTCGTTGCGGAATGACTTGCCGATCTGCGCGATGCCGAATGGCGGCTGCTTGCGGCTGGAGGTGAGCACGTTCTTGAAGTTCACGAAGATCCCCTGGGCGGTCTCGGGCCGCAGGTAGGTAAGGGAGGCGGTGTCCTCCACCGGGCCCATGAACGTCTTGAACATCATGTTGAAGGGCCGCGCTTCGGTCAGTTCGCCGCCGCACTGGGGGCATCGCAGCCTGGGGATCACCTGGTTCAGGGCGGTCAGGATGTCCAGGTGCTCGGCGGCGGTGTGCTCCTCGGAGATGCGGTGCAGTTCCTCCCTCAGCGCGGGCTCGACCTGAGCCGCCTGCTCCACGAGATGGTCGGCGCGAAAGCGCGCCTTGCACTGCTTGCAGTCCACCATCGGGTCGGTGAAGCTGCTCACGTGGCCTGACGCCTCCCAGACCCTCGGATTCATGAGGATAGCGGCATCCAGACCGACCATGTCGTCGCGCCGCATCACTACCGCGCGCCACCATTCCTGCTTTACGTTGTTCTTCAGCAGCACGCCCATCGGCCCATAGTCCCACACCGAGCCCGTCCCGCCGTAAATCTCGGAGGAGGGGAAGATGAAGCCCCTCCGTTTGCAGAGCGAGACGATTTTCTCCATGGTCGCCGTTGGGTTGGTTTCCTTGTTGCTCATCTGTTCCTCGGTGGTCTAACCCCTTCGCCTGCGAACGTTGTGTCAGGCTCAGTCCCGTCCGCCAGCGCGCGGATCGGGACGAAGCATCCCATAGGAGATGGGATTCTTCACTTCCAGCCTTCGTAGCCGAGCCTACTTCGGCGGAGTGGGCTCGTTCAGAATGACATTCTGCTTTCTCGGACGCGCGCTCACGCGCGCGGATGGCTGCTCCTATAAACCTCGCGCAGATGGTCTTCGGAGGCGTGGGTATAGACCTGCGTGGTGGTTATGCTGGCATGGCCGAGCATTTCCTGGATCGAACGCAGGTCGGCGCCGCCCTGCAGCAGATGGGTGGCGAAAGAGTGGCGCAGAGTGTGCGGCGTGACAGCCTCGATGTTTGCGGCGCGCGCATAGCGGCGGAGAGCCTTCCAAAAGCCCGCGCGTGTCATCTGCCGGCCGCGGTAGCCCGGGAACATGCAGGGCCATTGGTCGGTGCGCGCGGCGAGGTATTTTTCAAGGGCTTGCGCGGCGAACTTTCCGAAGGGCACGATGCGCTCCTTGCCGCCCTTGCCGGTGCAGCGAACATACGCCACGGAAAGGTTGACATCGGTGCGCTGCAATCCGACCAGTTCGGATACCCGCAGGCCGGTTGCGTACAGGAGTTCGAGCAGGGCGCGGTCGCGCAGGCCTCTCTTGCCCTCACCGGGCTGGGCCAACAACTGGTTGACCTGATCCAGGGTCAGGGTCCTGGGCAGGCGCTGGGCGAGGCGCGCCGATTCGAGGTTCGCAGTGGGATCCGCTTCCATCTTCCCTTCTCTGGCCAGCCAGCGGTAGAAGGCCTTCAGGGCGGCAATCTTCCTGAGCCTGGTGGAGGGGGAGGCGCCCTGCGATCTGCGCAGGAACCCCAACACGTGCGATTCCTTGACATCGCGCGGGTCATCCAGGCCCTGCCGCATGGCGAACTGCGCGTGCTGCCGCACGTCGCGCCCGTAGCCGGCCACCGAGTTTGCCGCCAGGCCCCGCTCGAGCGTCAGGTAGTCCAGGAACTCCTCCACCAGCGCCGCCCAGGCAGTTCCCGCAGAGCGATCAGAGTTTGAAGATTCGCCGCGCATTGGCATTCAGTATGCGTTCCTTGATGCTCGCCTCTAGGTCGGCATCGCGCACCATTCCCATGCCGAAGGCAGGGTGAACGAGAGGGCAATTGCTCCCGAAGATCAGGCGGTTGGCACCAACCGTGTCCACGGCGTACTTCAACTTGTCCCTGTCGGCCACACTTCCGCCGCAGTCCAGAATGACGTTCGTCATCCGCTCTGCCAGCGCCACGGCGGCCGGCCAGGCGCTTCCGCCCATCTCGGCGACGATGAAAGTTGCGCTCGGATAGTCGCCCGCGGTCTCGGCGAGGTGCTGGAGATCGCCGGGGTTCCTGGCGTGTACAAACAGCGGCTTGTCGAAACGGAGCAGAGCCTTCACGAGCTGCTTGGTTGCCGGGGAATTCAGCGGCTGGGCATTGTAAGCCGAGTGTATCTTGGCGCCGCAGAAGTCTGCGCGCGGCAGATACTTTCTCATCTCCTCCATGCTGAGAGCAGTGAAGTTGGGGTTGATCACCGCGTATCCCAGGAAGAATTGCCGGGATTCTATCTCCTGCGCAAGGCTGCGGTTGCCGTGCTCAAGGTCTCCCATGATGGCCAGGCTGGAAGCCACGCAGGCGCGCTCAACGGCAAACTGCCTGAGGAGCGCCTCCAGCTCGGCCATCCCGTATTCCGGAACCGGATAGGGCCATGGTCCCCAATGGATGTGGCAGTCAACTGTGGGCACTGGGAGCCTTCGCGTAGCGCCTCGAAAGCGCAATGAGATTGTCGCCCAGCACGGCGCGCTTATCGCGTTCCGAGAGCCCCGAGTACCTGACGCGCAGATAGGGGCTGGAGAAATAGTTGAGCGGGCTGCGGGACCCGAAGAAGAGCCTGCTGGCCCCTGCCTGCTCGCAGGCTATCTCGATGGCTCCCACCGCGGTAAGCGAGCTAGTGCACAGGCCGATGCCGGGGCATTGCTTCATCACCGAAAGGGCCTCGCCCAGGTTCCGGTAATTCACTCCTGTCAGGATCACCCTCTTTTCGGGGTCTTGGGGGCCGCCAGTGGCTGCGGCAGCGCGCGTCGGGCCGCCCTGCTGGCTGGCTTCAAGCATCAGGACCGCGCCTGCACCGAGGATGGCCCTTACCAGGACGCAAAGGGAATGCTCGTCTTCCCACCAGCCTTGCGTTTCCGGGAAGAGCGCAAAGAGCCAGCAGCCCTTTTCAATGGCCTGCTGCACTGCCTGCTCCCAGCCCAGGTGCCGCCGTGGGTCCACGGTGGCGATGGGAATCAGATGGGGATGTTGCTGGCAGGCGGCCAGGGTTTGTTGATTGCCCAAGACAAAGTCTGAGAAGATGCCCACTGTGGTCAGAGTGGCAGCGGTCGTGACCTTGTGTTTGCGCAGTGTTGTCAATAGCGTCTCGAGGGAGATGTCCACGCCGCGGCTCGTCCAGAAGCCGAAAAGCGTGAACGCGTCGGCGACTTCCTGGCTGCCTTTCTCTTGCTCAATCACTTATGCACACCTGTGAAAAAGCCTGTGCAAAATGCGTGGGTGGCCGCGCCATGCGAATCGTCATTTGTGCGGCCACTGGTGCAAAAGTCGCGCGGTGCACGGAGCAAGGCCCCAGCATCTCGATGGCGCGCAGGTGCTGCGCGGTTGCGTAGCCCTTGTGCTGCCCGAAGCCGTAGCCGCGATAAGCACTGTCCAGACCGTGCATCAACCTGTCGCGAGTCACCTTGGCAATGATGCTGGCGGCCGCGATGCTGGCGCAGCACGTGTCTCCAGCGACTATGGCGCGCTGCGCGATGCCCAATTCGGGAACCCGCAGGCCATCTACCAGAAGGAAGTCGGCCGCAGGCCGAAGGGCGCCAACTGCGAGTGCCATTGCGAGCCTAGACGCCTGCAGGATGTTGTGCGCCTCTATTTCCGGCAGGCCGGCGATCCCGATGCCCACCGACTGGGCGGTGGACATTATCTGGCGGAAGAGGCGCAGCCGCTGGCGCTCGCTCAAGGCCTTGGAGTCGGCCAGGCCGGCCGGCCTGCGCCAATCGGAGGGCATCACGACCGCAGCCGCAGCGACCGGGCCTGCCAGCGGGCCTCTGCCGGCCTCGTCCACGCCTGCCACGCGGTCATATCCGGCCCGCCTAAGTGCAGCCTCGAATGGTTTCATTCCGGGCACTCAACGCGTTAGCCTGATACGGTAGATGGGCCAGAATATGACCATTGACTTGCCTGAGATGCGATTCATGGGTAGGAATCCCCAGGCACGGCCGTCGTTGCTGTTGTTGCGGTTGTCGCCGAGCACGAGAACCTTTCCGGCCGGCACCTTTGCAGGGCCGTAATCGCTGTCAGGAACCTGATAATCTTCCTTGATATACGGTTCTTTCAGCCGGTGGTGGTTGATGTAGACCGCGTCGAATCTGCGCACCTCGACAGTGTCGCCGGGAAGGCCTATCACCCGCTTGATGAAGTCCTTCTGCTCGTGGTCGGTCAAGACCCGATCCGGCGGCCGGAACACGACGATGTCCTTGCGCCTCACTGGAGATAGGCGATAGATGAACTTGTTCACCAGAATCCGATCTCGTATCTGCAGCGTCGGCTCCATGCTCGGGGACGGGATATAGAACGCTTGCATGATGAAGGGGCGCACCAGGAAGAAAACGAGCGCGAAGGCAATCAGGGCGGAATCGAACAGTTCCACCAGGAACACGCGCGCTGGCGCTTTCTTCCAGATCGTGTAGATCACGCGAAGCAGCACTATGCCGGCCACCAGGGAGGTGATTTTCCAGGGAGAATCCAGGTCGAACATAGCTTTCCCCGCTCCGATGTCCTGTTTATCTGATCTCTTCGATCCTGGCGGCGCGTCCAACCTTCTGGCGCAAGAAGTACAGCCGTGCGCGCCGCACCTTGCCCCGCCTAGTGACCTCGATGCGCTCGATCCTTGGCGAGTGAAGGAAGAAGGTGCGCTCGACCCCCACCGCGTGCGAGATGCGCCGCACCGTGAAGCGCTCCCGAATCCCCCTGCCGTAGCGGCGCAGCACGGTGCCCTGAAATGCTTGCACGCGCTCCTTGCCGCCCTCGGTCACGCGCAGTTGGACTCTCACGGTGTCTCCGGGCCCAAAGGCGAGCGCCTGTTGCTTGATGTTCTCCTTCTCGAGCTCCACGATCTTGGGATGAGTCATATTGCTTCCTCCTTCAATCGCTGCAGCACAGCGAGATCCTCTCTTGTCAGTTCGGCCCGTTCGAGAAGGTCCGGCCGGCGTTCCAACGTTCTGCGCAGGGCTTGCTCGCGTCTCCAGCGCCTGATCTTTTCGTGGTCCCCGGACAGAAGCACCTCGGGCACGGACCACGACCCGAAGTTGGCCGGGCGCGTGTAGTGGGGATATTCGAGCAGCCCCGTGGCGAACGAGTCGTCCAGCGGCGCAGCGTCGTCGCCCAGCACGCCTGGCACCAGCCTGGCGACGGCGTCCACGAGCACCATCGCCGGCAGTTCGCCTCCGGTCAGCACGTAGTCGCCGATGGATACCTCGTCGGTCACCAGATGCTCGCGAACGCGCTCATCCACGCTTTCGTAGTGCCCGCACAGCAAAATCAGGTGGTGATTGCGGGCCAGTTCGGCGGCGATCGGGTGGGTCAGCAGCCGCCCTTGCGGGCACAGCAGCACGACTTGCTCCCGGCAGCCTTTCTCGGGGGGACAACGCAGGGCTTCCGTGGCAGCGAACAGCGGTTCCGGCTTCATGACCATTCCCCCCCCGCCGCCGAAAGGCGCGTCGTCGGTCACCCGGTGCTTATCGGTGGCGAAGTCGCGCAGGTTCACGACGCGGATCTCGATCAACCCTTGGCGCTGGGCGCGTTCGAGCATGCTGGCCTGGAAAGGCCCGCTGAACATCTCCGGGAACAGTGTCACGATGTCGAATCGCATCTTGGCTGCGCTACCCTTCGGGCGGCAGGTCAACGGTCATCGTGCCGCTCTCCAGGTCAATCTTCTTCACGATGTCCTTCACCGCCGGCACCATGGCCCGCTCCGCAACATAGACATCGTGCGCGGGAAGGCGCATCACCTCGGTAATTTTCCCCAGATCCTCTCCGGTCTGGTTGAAGACGCGCAGGCCGACGATCTGGTGCCAGAAGTACTCGCCCGGCGGCAGGCTGACCGCACGGCGCTCCGGTATCTTCAGCACCGCCTGGCGCAGGCCTTCCGCCTGCTCGCGGCTGGTGCTGCAATCCAAGGTCAGGCATGGCCTGTCGTTCACCCACTTAACTTGAAGGACTTGCACCTTCCTGCAGACCTCGCTACCCTCCAGCAATACCTGTTGGCCGACCAGTTCCGCAAAGCGCTCAGGGAAGTCGCTCAGCGATTCCACCAGCACTTCTCCCCGAAGGCCGTGGGGGCGCACAACGATTCCGATGGCAAGGTCCCACGGCTCTTCTGTTACGGAGCGCGGATCTCGGTCACCACGCCGTCCCGCAGCACGATCACGGCGCCCTGAACCTTCTCCCAGAAGTTGTCGCCCGGATTGATCTCGACGCTGCCCTCGATCGTGCCGCGGACTTTCTCGCTGCCCAGTTCCCATTTGTCAACATCTTCCGCCTGCTCAAGCAGTTGCCTCTCAAGGGCCTGCAGGCGTTCCTTTTGCGCTTCCAATTCCCTGCGCGCTGCCAGCGCCTGGTTGAAATCCACGCGCTGAAGGTCGGACAGCACGCGCCTCCCCTCGACCTCCACGCGGTCAATGTCGCGCCGCGTCTGCTCGACAGCCTCGCGCAATTCTTCCTTGACTTGTTCCTTGAACGCATCGGTGACGATCACCCGCAATGTCACCGGGCGCTTGATCTCGAGACCCGGCATCATTCGTCTCCTTGGGCCGCCTGATCCGGGCGCGCGGCTGGACCCGCTTCGAGTTTGTTTATGTCCACCCAGACCCTCTTACCTGTCGGCAGGCCGGCAGCCTTGGCCAGCACGCGGATCGAGTTCGCCACCCTGCCGTGCTTGCCGATCACCCTGCCCAGGTCCTCTTCAGGCACGCGCACCTCGACGACTACGCTGCGCTCGCCCTCGGCCTGCGTCACGGAAATCTTGTCCGGGTCGCTAACCAACCCGCGAACAATGGCTTCCACAACTTCCTTCATTTGGTCTCCTCCGGGGGGCGCCACTTGGCCCACACGCCCGCGCGCTCCAGCAACTCCTTCACGGTCTGCGTCGGCGTGGCGCCGCGCTGAAGCCAGTGCAGCACCCGCTCCTCCTTGACGCTGACTGAGGCGGGGTCGGTCCTGGGATTGTACCAGCCCAGGATCTCGATGAATTTCCCATCGCGCGGGGCTCTCGAATCCGCAGCCACGAACCGGTAACTGGGCTGCTTTTTGGCCCCCGTGCGTCTAAGTCTAATGCGAACTGCCATCTTCCCTCCTGTCCTACTTTGTGCTTTCTATGGCCAACGCAGAGGCAAGCGCCCCACACGTTTCCCTTGAGACAACCCGCGCAGCATCGCCTTCATCTGCGAGAACTGGCGCAGCAGTTGGTTCACTTCGTGCACGCTGGTGCCGCTGCCGCGCGCAATGCGCCTTCTGCGGCTGCCGTCAATCAAGTCGGGGTCTTGTCGCTCTGCCTTTGTCATTGACTGTATCATGGCGCGGGCGGCTTTGAGGGAGTTTTCATCCACCTGGGCCCGGATTGGCGCCGGCAGGCCCGGAATCATCTCGGCAATGCGTTCCAGCGGGCCCATTTGAGTCATCTTTTCCATCTGCTCCAGAAAGTCGGCGAGATTGAACTCGCCCGTGCGCAGCCGCTTTTCCGCGCGCTTGGCCTGCTTTTCGTCCCACGTCTGCTCGACTTTTTCAATCAGGGTAAGCACGTCGCCCATGCCGAGGATGCGCGATGCCATCCGGTCGGGGTGGAACGGCTCCAGCCCGTCCAGGTGCTCGCTGATGCCTGCGAACTTGATGGGCTGGCCGGTTATCCGGCACAGCGAGAGCGCCGCCCCGCCCCGCGCATCTCCGTCCAGCTTGGTGAGGATGCAGCCCGTCAGGCCCACCTGTTCCTGGAACTGGCGGCCCATGTTAACCGCGTCCTGCCCGGTCATGGCGTCAACTACCAGCATCACCTCGTCGGGGGCCAGCGCCTTCTTCATCTCGGTGGCTTCCTGCATCATATCGTCGTTGCTGTGCAGTCGGCCCGCGGTGTCAACCACCACCGGGCTGAGGCCGCTGCCGGCCGCAAAACTCACCGCTTCCCGCGCTAGCGAAACCGGGTCTCTACCATCCTGCGCCTCGAATGCCGGGATCCCCGCTTGCTCGGCGAGCACCTTCAACTGCTCTATCGCGGCTGGCCGGCGGACATCGGCTGCCACCAGCAGCGGGTGGTGGCCGTGCTGTTTCAACCACACGCCCAGTTTGGCGCAGGTTGTCGTCTTGCCGCTCCCCTGCGGGCCCACCAGCATGAAGACGCTGGGAGGCTTGGGCCGGAAGTTGAGCGCGGCGGATTCTCCGCCGAGGATCGCGGTCATCTCGTGGTGAACGATCTTGGCGAACTGCTGACCGGGAGTCAGGCTCTCGGCGACCTCGTGGCCAGTGGCCCGCTGCTGGACCTGTTCGATGAACTCCTTTGTCACCTGGTAATGCACGTCCGACTGGAGCAGGGCCAGCCGCAGTTCGCGGCAGGCCTCGGCGACATCGGCCTGGCTCAACTTGCCGCGGCCCGATATCTTGCGCAAGACCTTGCGGATATTGTCGCTAAGGGATTCGAACATCCGTAATCCGCCAGAGCCGGAAAAAAGACGCCAATTCCCTCTGGCGCTGAAGCACTATAGCAGAACCGGGCAGAAAATGTCAACTTCCGCCCGAGCCTGCAGAGCGGCAGCCCGTGGGGCATGAGGCAAGCTCATGCCCTACGACTGCCCTGCCAAACTCACGTAGCCGCAACCCGCCGGCTGGCGGGTTGCGCGCCCTCGTGCGGCCGCCGTCGTGCGCAGGCTCCCTTCGCCTTCGCTCGCGGCGGGGAAGCCTGCGGCTACAGGCAAGAGGCCACGAAGAAGGCCCGGTCGGTGGAGGGGCCGGGGGGCAGGCGCGTGTAGGCGGCAAAAGTGTCCAGCAGCGCCAGGCCCGCGGAGTCCAGCAAAGCCGCAACCTGCCCCGTGTCGTATGCGCGCTGGATGTGGAGTTCCTGGAACTCTTTGTTGCCGATCGTGAACCGCATGTGCACGCGCGCCAGGCGGGTCTTGAGGTTGAACCTGCTTGTCCACTGGTAGCGAAGTGGGCCCACCTGGCCGCTCTGCGTGAACATCTCCCGTTCCAGCGCGTAGGGGGTGTTCATGTCGAAGACGAACAGGCCGCCGCGCCTGAGAGCGCGCGCGACGCCTCGGAAAGTTCTGGACAGATTCCTCGCCTGGGTGACGTAGTTCAGGCTGTCGTAAAGGCATACCGCTGCATCGAAGGCCGCGCTGGGCAAGGAAAGGTGCGCCAGGTCCTGGCGCAGCCAGCGCACGCGGACCGCAGCCTTTCGCGCCTTTCGGCGCGCCACGGCTAGCATGGGCTGCGACCTGTCAACAGCGGTCACCCGGTAGCCGCGCGCCGCCAGTTGAAGGGCAACGCTGCCAGTGCCCGTTGCCAGGTCGAGTATCTGCGTCGCCCTGCAATCGAAGGCGCGGAAGAGTTCCTCCAGGTAGTCCGCCCATTGCTGGTAAGGGACAGGCGCCATGAGCAAGTCGTAGTACGGGGCGATGCTGGTGAACGATGTTTGAGCCGTGCCGCGTGCCTTCATGCCTCTCCTGTTTTCCACTCATGGAGTGCGGGAACCTGTGTTGACTAGGCCCTTGCCCGGTGTTATTATCCAGCGCGCGATTCGCTGCGCAGGCGGTTTGGGAGCAAACGATCGCCGGCCGGGCATATGGCTGAGGCAGCGACGCGCATCATCAGCCGCAGGAGCAAGCGAGGGAGAGGAGTTCGATGGCAATCATAGCAAAGCCCCTGGACCGGGTGGCCGCCGACGATTTGAAGACCCTGATCGGAGAATCCGAGTCTCAGAACTTTCTCTTCCGCCGGGACCCGTACGGCGCGGATGATGACGGGCGGCTGGAAATGCTGCGCGACGTGAGCGCCTTCGCCAATGCCGCCGGGGGCCACCTGCTGATCGGCGCCCGCGCAGATAACCGCGGGCGCCTGGCTGCGGTGGAGGGGATCCAGGATGGCCCTGCGGCGACCAAGGATGTCATGGCCCAGTGCGCTGAACACATTGAGGAGCAGATCATGGGCCTCGGCGCCGTAACCCTGGACGCGGCGAAGGGCAGGCAGGCGGTCCTCGTGTTCGTCCCGGAGAGCGCCGCTGCCCCGCACATGGTGACTTTCGCAGGCACGCAGGAGTTCTGGAAGCGCTATGGGCCGGCAAGGAACAGGATGAGTGTGGCGGAAATCCGCGCCGCGTGCCAGGCTTCGGGAAGCCTGGTGCACAAGGCAGACGAACTTCACGATCAGCGCAAGCAACTGTTCCTGAACGCCATCAACGCCGAGCCGTATCTCCGCCTGGCTTGCACCCCGCTTGCCGTTCCGCGCGACGGCATTGACGTGAGCGATGACGCCATCGCTGCGCTGCTGATGTCTCGACGCTGGGGCGCTGACCTGGCAGCATCTTGCGGCATGACCGACCCGCCGGGCAAGCCGGGCAGCGAGCCGCCAACGTCAAAGCCCTCGGCCGAAGGTCTCACCGTCGAGGCCTCCAACCGGCGGCGTCAGGAGATACTGCGCAGCGGCTTCCTCGAGTTCCGCGTTCCGGTGACAGCGTTCGATTTGCGCAAGGAACGGCCCGCGCTGGAGGCGCTCACCACCAACCCGCGTGCGCTGTGCGAGTTCGCGATTGACTTTATGCATCTCGCGCGCGATGTGTATGAGCGCGCGCAGGTCACGGCGCCGGTGGTCGTGCGGCTGGGGCTGTATAACGCTCAGAAGTTCAATTTCTACCCCTTCCCTCAGGGCTATTCGGGGCCCACCCAGGCCAACCGCTGGCAGGAGAGCGAGCACCTGGAACTGGGCATGCCGCCGATAGCGCACCCGTTCGAGCCCGTGGCAGCGGCGAAGGGCCTGCTGGACAGGTTCTGGAACGCCTTCGGACACGCTGGCTGCCCGTTCTTCGATGTGCGCGGGCGCTACATTTTCTCTATCGGAGGCTGAGCCGTGGTCTTCATCCGCGAGCAGGACCAGGCAGCGGCGCGCGAGCGCCTTCAGGCAATGACCGATCCGGTGAGGCTGGTGTTCTTCACGCAGCAACTGGAGTGCCAGTTCTGCCGCGAGACAGGCCAGTTGCTCGAAGAGTTGGTGGCGCTTTCGCCGAAATTGGTCCTGGAGACCTACAACTTCCAGATAGACAAAGAAAAGGTAGCCCAATACGGGGTTGACAAGATCCCGGCCACAGTTGTCGAGGGGAAGAAGGACTACGGTATCCATTTTTACGGGATAGCGGCGGGCTATGAGTTTGCGAGTCTCCTGGATGCGATCTTGCTGGTTTCGCGGGGCGATTCCGGGCTGTCGCCGGAAACGCGCCAGGTGCTGGCATCGGTCACCAGGCCGGCGCGCATCGAGGTCTTCGCGACGCCCACGTGACCTTACTGCCCGCAGGCCGTGAGCCTGGCGCACAGATTCGCGGTGGAGAACGACAACATCGAGGCCGACATGGTCGAGGCCAGCGAATTCCCTCACCTCGTTCAGAAGTATGCTGTGATGGCAGTCCCGAAGACCGTCGTCAACGGGCGAGGCGTGGTAGAGGGCGCAATGCCTGAATCCACCTATGCCGCAGCGATCGCGAAGGCCGCCATGGAGGTTGCCGCGAGTGGCTGACGCATCGGGTGAAACCGCTGCGCTGGAGCAACAGCCTGCGCCGCTTTCGCTTGAGGTCGGCGCCGAGCCGGCGCAGCCTTACGACGTGGTGATAGTTGGCGGGGGGCCTGCCGGGGCGACGGCCGCTCTTTACGCAGCGCGCGGGAAGCTGCGCACGGTTGTGATCGACAAGGCGGTTTCCGCCGGGGCGCTGGGCGTGACATCCAAGATAGCCAACTTCCCGGGCGTGCCTGGTGAGATGGCGGGCGCAGACCTGGTGCGCACGATGCGCGAGCAGGCAGCCTCCTTCGGCGCCGAGTTAGTCCAGGCATCGGTGACCGGCGCTGATGTGTCTGGCGAAGCGAAGCGCGTGTTCACCAGCGCGGGCGTTTTCTCCGGGCGGGCGGTGATCATCGCCACTGGTTCCATGGGGCGCAAGAACAAGGTTCCCGGTGAGCAGGAATTCCTGGGCCGCGGCGTGAGTTACTGTGCGACCTGCGATGGCGCCTTTTTCCAGGGCCGCGTGGTGGCAGTGGTGGGCGATGGCGAAGAGGCGGCTGAAGAAGCGCTGGTGTTGGCCAAGTTCGCCTCGCGCATTCACGTGTTTGTGACCTCGGAACGCTCTGCCCTCGACTCCCCGGAGTGGCAAGAGGTTAGGGCTAATCCCATCATGACGATGCACATCGGCAAGAGGCTGCGCGAGGTGAACGGTGAGGCGATCGTGGAGGGCGTGGTGGTCAGCGACCGCCAGGGCAACAGGGAGACGATCCCGGTGAGCGGCGTCTTTATCTACCTGCCGGGGAGCGGGCCAAGCACGGAGTTCCTGGCAGGCCAGGTGGCAATGAAGGAAGATGGGGCGCTGATCGTGGATGAGTATATGCAGACCTCTGTGCCGGGGGTCTTCGGGGCCGGAGACGTGCGCGGAAAAGCTATCAAGCAAGCGGTTGTTGCCGCCTCCGATGGCTGCGTTGCCGCCATGGCTGCCGAGAAATTCATCAGAAAGCGCGCCCGGATTACGCCGCAGTATTAGGCCCAGTTAGCGGGGGAGCGGAATGGGCAGGGCGGCACTGATGGGCGGCACATCAAGGGGGGCGGGCTACCGGGTCTTGTAACGAGGAGCGGTGCTATGGCACTCCAATCGCTACCTAACAACCTGCCCTCCCCCTCGATGGGGCCCTTCAGGATCCCGATGGGACCCTTCAGGGTCCCAGAGGGAGAGGATGAAGGTGGGGGTGAAATCCCCCTCACCCGCGGTGGGGGGGAGGGGGACTGATGGAATCACGCCCGCCGGCGGGCGAGCGGAGACGTTCTTGAAACACCCGCTCAACCCCTTGCGTATTCTTCAGCGGCAGGATAAGTGGTTCCTGGCGAATGGCCGCGGGGCGATGTATGCGCCGCCCTTCCCGCGCTGGCTCGAGAGTATCGGTTTCTGGGATGAATGTTATTGGGCGGAGGTGCGGCTGGAGCGGCTGTTCACCGTTCTGGTTCTGGACGAGAGATTCCGCCCGCTGCCGCTGCGGTTGATCCGCAGGCGTTGGCGTCCCGACCGGCTGATACAGGAGTGGACGGCCGAAGGGGTGCGCATCCGCGAGACGCGCGTCGTTGTCGGGCGCGCTGTATTCGCAAGCAAAGTGGAAGTGCGCAATGGCGGCAGCAAGGAGCGGCGCCTCAATCTGATTCTATGGAGTATGCCCGAATGCGGTGTTGAGCGGGCCGGCGGACCGGCTGCTCACGGGGTCCGCCTTGAAAAAGACGCCGTTCTCCTCGAACTGAACGGGCGCGCGAGTGAAGGCGAATATGCCCTGCACCTCGCACTTGCGGCGGACCGCAAGCCGACCTCGCACACGATCAACCTTTCGGAATGGGCGGACACCTCGCCAACCTGGCAGGTGGCCCCTTTCGCCGAAAAAGTTCGCAAGGGTCTCCTGGCGGGAGACGAAAAGGTTGATTTCACCACCGAAGGCAGGGGCCTTCTCCACATCGGCCTGCACTATCGCCTGCGCGTTGGGCCGGGCGCTGACGAGAGCATAACCTTCGGCGCTGCGGTGTCACCGGAGCCGGGCGGGGCGCTGCCCGCGCTGCGCGAGGCATTTGCTGCCGATGTTGCGGCAACCAGCGAGCGCGAATGGAAGCGCTTTTTCGAATCGGTGCCCTATTTCGAATGCGACGATGAATACCTCACCCGCTATTACTGGTATCGGTGGTATGGCCTGCGCTTGCTGATGGTGTGCGCCTGCCGCGGGATGCTGCGCTACCCGTGTGTTTTCGAGGGCATTGACGGCTTCCGCTGGCACATTTCCTATTCCGCGCAGTGCCACATGCGCGAGTGCCGCTGGATGCATTTCGCCTCCTTCGCGGAGGGGAGCCTGCTCAACTTCCTCGCAAACCAGTTGGAAAGCGGAAGCCTTCCCGGCCACATCGGCGTGCATTCCCACGATCAGGGGTTCTACCACGCGGACTGGGGAGACGCGGCGCTCGCTGTTTACGCGATCCACGAGGACAAGGGCTTCCTGAAGACCACTTACGAGCCGCTGGTTCGCTACGCACAGTACTTCGAGCGCGAGCGCGACCGCGAGAACCTTCACCTCTACGATGTCCTGAACCAGGGCGAGACCGGACAGGAGTATTCGAGCCGCTACCTTTTCGCGGATCCAGAGGCGGACAAGTGGGGGCCGATTCGCCTGAAGGGCGTTGACAGCACGGTGTACATCTACAACCTCCAGAGGAGCCTTGCGCGCAGCGCTGCAATCATTGACCGGCCGCAGGATGCCCGGCGATGGCAGCAACAGGCTGCTCTCACGCGCGCCGCGATCCTGGCGAAGATGTGGGACGAAAAGAGGAAGGAGTTCTGCGACTTCAGCGCCCAGAAATCGCAGCGCTCGCCCTACTCGCCCAGCGTGTCTTTCTACCCGTTCTTCACCGACTTGCCGGCCAAACGACACCTGCCCGCCCTGAAAGGACACCTTCTCAACCCGAAGCGGTTCTGGACTCGCTTCCCCGTTCCCACCGTCGCGCTCGATGATCCCTATTTCAGCGCCGAGGCGGAGTGGAAGGGCAAGAGACATGCCTGTCCTTGGAATGGTAGGGTGTGGCCGATGACCAACAGTCATGCCTGCGAGGCGCTGGCGGCGGCAGCGCTCAGCCTGGATGCGTCGCTCAAGAAGCCGGCTGCGGAGTTGATAAAGCGCTTCGTGCGCATGATGTTCGGCGATGGCGACGTGAACCGCCCGAATTGCTTCGAGCACTACAACCCGCACAGCGGGCTGCCGTGCACCTATCGTGGGATTGACGACTACCAGCATTCGTGGGTGGTTGACCTGATTCTCAAGTACGTGGCAGGTGTGCAGCCGCAGTTGGAGAAAACGCTGGTCGTGGCCCCGCTGCCATTTGGACTTCGGCGTTTCCGAGTTGACCGCATGAGATACAGGGGGCGCTGGGTGAAGGTGGCCTGGGATACAAAAGCCGGCCTGCGCGTTTACGTGGATGGCAGGCTTCGCGCCCAGAGGCGCAGCCTGGCGCGCGTTGAGATCGCGTTGTAGCGCGCGGCAGCAAGGAGGGTGAGTTGTCAAGATTTCGCCTGGTGAGGCTCGTGCGCACAGAGTCCTCTGAGGTGTTCGTGGCGTGGGATGAGAGGCACCGCATAGGGCAGATTGACCTCCATTACGGAGACCGCACCATCCACGCCACCGTGATCTTCGAGGGGCAGCTTTCTGAGAGCGACCAACAGGAACTCTACGCCCAGATAGACGAGGACGTGGTTTCGTCCTACATGCCCAGTTTTGAGCGCGACGACCTGGTGTTCACGGTCTTCAAGGGCCAGGAAGTGGACTCCTTCAGTTACCCCGAGGAAGAAGAGGAACTGGCGGAAGAGGAGGGGGCGCAGGGCCAGTAGGCCTTATGAGTGCGCTTGGCGAGAGGCGTGCGCGGCGAGGTGAAGCGCCCCGTCGGGGTTCTGAAGGGCGGGCGGCGTTCCTTTTCCTGCTGCCGAACGCCGCAGGTTTCCTGGCGCTCACGTTCTTTCCGGTGCTCGCCGCCTTTGCGCTGAGCCTCACGCGCTGGCAGATCACCGGCACGCCGTCCTATGTCGGCGTGACCAATTTCGCCGCGATCCTCGGGTTCCACCGCGAAGGTCACCGGCTTGCGGCGAGCGACCCGGAGTTCTGGCGCTACCTTTACAATACTGTCTTCCTGATGGCGGGGATCCCCATCGGCATGGTCTTGTCCCTGCTGTTGGCGCTTCTCCTCAACCAGCGGCTGAAGGGAGTGGTGTTCTTCAGGACATTGTTCTTTCTGCCTCAGGTGTGTTCTGCGGTCGCGGTGGCCTTGCTCTGGAAGTGGATCCTGGAGCCGGATGTAGGTTTGCTCAACAGCGGCCTGCGATCGTTCGGGATCGCCAACGCGCCCGCGTGGCTGCTTTCCACGCAGTGGGCCAAGCCCGCCTTCATCATGATGGCCCTTTGGATGACGGTCGGGGGATACAACTGCGTGCTCTACCTGGCCGGGCTTCAGGGTATCCCGGCGGAACTCTACGAGGCCGCCGACATTGACGGCGCGGGGGCCTGGCGCAAGTTGCGCCACATCACCTGGCCGATGCTTTCGCCCACCACGTTTTTCATCCTCGTCATCAGCCTGATCGCCGGGTTCCAGGGAGGGTTCATCGCCGCATTCATGATGACCGACGGTGGGCCCGCGGGCGCCACAACGACGCTCATGTTCTACATCTACCAGCGCGCTTTTCGCTGGTTCGAGATGGGATACGCCTCCGCGCTGGCGGTGATCCTGTTCCTGCTGGTATTCGGCCTGACGCTTATCAACTGGCACGCGGGAAAACGGGTAGTCCACTATCAATGAGGATGCGCACCGCGATCGCGAATACTGGCGCGTATCTGCTGCTGGTGGCGCTTGGGTTCACGATGTCCCTGCCGCTGCTGTGGATGTTCTCAACTTCGCTCAAGGACCCGAACGCGGTCGGCCTCTATACCCCGAGATGGATTCCAACCCGGCCCGAAATGGTGGTCGTTGGTGGCAAGGAATACCGCGCTGGCGTGCTGAATGAGCGCGGGCGCCGCACCACCGTCGCCATCGTCGCCGCGCGGCTGGGGCGCGTCGTTATTATTGATCCTCGCGGCAGAAAGCGCGCAGTCCCACAGTCGTTAGTGGTTCCGAAGGAGGCCTTGCATTTTGAGTGGAGCAACTACGCCCACGCCTGGAAAGCCTTGCGCGTCGAACGCGGTTTCCTCGGGCTCCTGCGCAATGCCGACGGGTTCCTCGTCTTCTACCTGAACAGCATGCTCGTCACGATCTTGGTGACCGCGGGGCAGCTGGTCACGTGCTCGCTTGCGGCATTCGCCTTCGCCCGCCTCAGGTTCCGAGCGCGGGATGCGCTATTTCTTGCTTATCTTGCCACCCTGATGGTTCCCGCTGTCGTGACGATGATTCCGCTGTTTGCGATGATGCGCGTGGCCCGGCTCACCGATACCTATTGGGCCTTGATACTGCCGGGGCTGTTCTCTGCCTACGGCACTTTTCTGCTGCGCCAATTCTTCATGACAGTGCCCACCGAACTCGAGGATGCTGCGAGGATTGATGGGGCAGGCCCTTTTTCGATCTACTGGCGCATCATCATGCCGCTCTCAAAGCCAGCTCTGGCGACTCTGGGGACGTTCGTCTTCCTGCACACCTGGAACGAATTCCTGTGGCCCCTGATCGTGATTGATGACCTGGGCAAGAAGACGCTTCCGATTGGGCTGGCCCATTTCCAGGGCCCCTATCTCACCGAATGGCACCTGCTCATGGCGGCTTCCGTGATCGTGATGTTCCCGGTGCTGATCGTTTTCGTGATCGGCCAGCGCTACTTCGTGCGCGGCATCGCCCTCTCGGGCCTGAAAGCATAGTGTAGGGCAAGGGCTCGCCCCTCGCCGTTCTGTGTGGCACAGCCGCGCGCGGCCGTGCTATCTTGGTGGCACAGGTTTTCAACCTGTGCGACTGCAGACCGGGCTTGCCCTCCACCTGCGGCGTTCGGCCCCGCTTCAGCCTTCGCCGGCGCGCGCAGCCTGACTGGGAACGAGCTCCGCCAGGATTTTGACCCCTTCCGCCGAAGCACCCAGATGTAGGCGGCAATGGCGAAAAAGGAGCAAACTGTGGAATGAAACCGCAAATGCAGAGGGGTTTAGCGGCGGCCCCATGGGGCTCACGAGGAGCGGCAGCGGAGGCTCTTGCTGCTGCCGTGCGCGCGGTGATACTGCTCGCCGCTCTGAGCATGATCGCCCTGCGCGGCTGGTTGGCCGACGCCGGCACCCTGGGCCAGGTGATCGCCTCGGCCGGGGCGGCTTACCTAGTGGCTTCGGCGGCCTTGGCGTGGAGGAGCCCCCGGGCGTTTGAGAAGAACTCGCTGGTTTTCACCAGCATTGATATCTTCTGGATTACGTGGTTGGTATGGCTGACAGGGGAAAGAGGGCCTCAATACCTCTTGTACTATGTGCCCATCCTGCACGCCGCCGTGAGGCTGAGCGTTCGAGATGCCACAGCGGCAGCGATACTTTCCACCGCTTGCTACGCTTTTGCGGAAATCGCCGCACCCCACGCGCAGCCTGGGACCCGCTTCCTGGCGCCCGTTGTGTTCGGCGTTTCGGCGGTGGTGATAGCAGGGATTCTCGCGGGTCTTGCCGGTCAGTCTCGGTTGGCGCCCATGGAACAAACCAAGTCGCCGGCTGATGCCGTAAACCTGGTGCGCAGCGCAGCCATCTCTGCCGACGCCGACTCTGTGGCGGCGGCCATGGCAGGGGCTGCTTGCCGCGCGCTCGATGCTGACGCGGCCAGGTTGTGTCTGACGGACCCTGCAACCGGCAAGCTGTGCGCGGTGGCATCGGCGGGCAGTTCCTCCGCCTGGTTCGGCGACGATGCGCGCCTGGCGGAACGCATTCAGGACAAGGGTGAGCCCGTTTTCGCCCCGCGAAAACTGCCTGACGAACTCGATGTCGCGGGCCTGGCGCTTCCCGGCTCGGCCGGCTCATACATTGGGGTGCCGCTGCGCGCGAGGGGTTATCCTGTCGGCGTGCTCGAGGTTGCCTGGCGGAGCCGTTCCCTGCAAGAGGAGGACCTTGATACTTCATTGGTGTTGGGCGCCGAGATCGCGCAGCGGCTGGCAGGCGCGATGCAGCCTGCCGTTGCGCAGTCGGTTCGCGATCCCGTAACCGGGCTTTGGTCGCACACCGAGTTCCAGCAGCGCCTTGCTGAAGAGATCGCCCGTGCGAGCAGGATGCGGGAGCAATTGTGCGTTCTTCTGGTTGATATTGACCGCTTCGGCCTTTTCAACGAGCGCCACGGCCACCGGGCAGGCGACTCGCTGATCGCGGCAATGGCGCGCAGGCTGGAGCTCGAGACGCGCGCCGCGGACGTTCTCGCGCGCTACGGCGGCGATGAGTTTGCGCTGCTCCTGCCCCAGACGGATCGAGACGGCGGTCTGCTGGCAGCCGAGAGGCTGCGCCAGGCTGTGGAGCAAGCATCTTTGAGCGTGCCGGGGGGCGTAGTTGAACCGGTGACGGTGAGCGTTGCGGCGGCATGTTTTCCCGAGGATGGCAATACTGCGCGCGACTGCGTCGCCGCTGCGAAGCGCGCCCTGGGGTCCGCAGGAGCAAATCGCGTGGTTTCGGCAAGGGAAGGCGCATGAACGACAGAATCGGCCGGGCAATCAGACTGCTCATCGCGGACGAACAGCCCATCTTCCGCGAAGGGGTGAAGGCTGTCTTGCTCAGGGGTAGGGAAGCCCAGGTTGTGGCAGAGGCAGGCGACTTCGAGCAGGCGGCCTCTCAGATGGAGACTTCCCGGCCGCAGGTGGTTCTTGCGTCGGAGACGCTTCCCGATGGCGGGGCGGAGCGACTGCTGTCCCTCTTCTTCCAATCGCGCAAGGCGTGCGTCATTATCATCGGCGGCGACGACAGCCACGATGCCGCGGCAGGCTGGATGAAAGCCGGGGCGGCGGGCTATCTCAGCCGGCGGGCCGGGCCGGCGGAAATTGTCAAGGCCGTCGCCTGCGCCGCAAGAGGGGAGCAATGGGTGAGCAGGAAAGCAGCCAGCCTCGCGCTTGAGCAGCTGCTGCGCGCTCCCGCGGCCGAGCCTCGGAAGCCCCTGCTCAGCCCCAGGGAGCGCGAGATCGTCGGGCTGGTAGTGCGCGGCTGCAGGAACTCGGAGATAGCCGCTGCCCTATACATCAGCGAAAAGACGGTGAAGACTCACCTGAGCAGCATCTTCCGAAAACTGGGGGCGCGCGACAGGCTTCAGGCAGCGATGTTGGCTATCAGGGAAGGCCTGGTGCGCGAAGCAGGAGTAACGCCATAGACGCCTTTGTGATGCTGAGCGTAGGCAAGCGCCGCGTGCGCGTCGCCCGGTTCAACATGGGTCTGCTGAGCGAGGCCGATCGCGACCTCGATACCTTGGGCCTGCAGGAGGCGCTGCGCCGCTGGCAGCCGCAAATCGTAACCATTGATGAGAGCGATGCTGAGTCGCTGCGGACAGCCGCTGAGCATCTCATGGTGGCTGCCATGCCCCGCGGCCGGGCGGCGAAGTTTCGCACCTCCATTTGTCTTGCCCTGCCCCCGGGGGCAGAGAGCAAGGAGCCTGCGCGCGTGATCGCCGCCATGCTCCAGGCCCTGCTCCTCAGCCCGAAGACGGGCCTTCTCGGGTCCTGGGCGCTGGAGGCCGACGTCAAGCACAGAATCTCCGCGGGCAAGCCCTTCGGCTATCTGTACTCGGACATAGACAACTTCAAGGCCTACAACGATGTTTACGGCGTCAAGCGCGGCGATGACGTAATCATGATGCTGGCCCAAGAAGTCGAGCGCGTCCTCGAAGAAAAGGGGGGCCCGGACGACATCTGTGCGCACATCGGCGGCGACGACTTCGCGATCGTGACGACACCGGACAGAATGAAGTCCATCGCGGAGGCCCTCATCAACCGCTTCAAGGGCCGCGCGCAGACCTCGACTTTCTACGAGCCGGAGCACCTGCAGGGAGAGGGCATCGAGGTTGAGAACCGCCGTGGGGAAAAAGAGAAGTTTCACCTGATGACCATCACGGTTGCAGGTGTGAGCAGCAAACGGCGCAAGCTGTCCAGCTATCAGCGAGTATGCGACATCGGCGCCGAACTGAAGGAACTCGGCAAGAGACTCGGCGGCAACGTCTACGTCGAAGAGCGGCGCCGCGACCAGCAGCAAGAACAGCAGCAGAACCAACGTGCGCCGGCGCGCACCCCCTGAGGCCCAGCCGCCCGCCGGGGTCAGCCACACCGCCCAGCAGGAGTCGCCCCCCAGAGCGCCCGGCAGGAATGCCTCAGCCCGGCGGCGAAGGTCCATCCGACTGGCACTCTAAACTGTCGCATTCCGGAGAAGGAGCAAATGAGAGCAGGTAGGGTTGTGGCGTTGCTGTACTTGGTCTGCGCGCTCGGCGCGGCTTGTCCTGCGGCTGAGGTCAAGCCCAAGGCAAAGTCCGAGCCGAAGCCCGAATCTAAGCCAAAGCAGGAGAAGCAGTATCGGGTTACGGTGGCCCCGTTCGACGTGGACCAGTCCATTGCGCGGCGCGTCTCCGTCAGGCTCAGCGGCGAGCCCGTCGAAAACGCCGTCGTGAAGATTCTGGAGCTACCCCAAATGAAGGGAACCAGCACCAAGGTTGACCTGAGGGGGATCCGGGGCAAGCGTGTGTCTCTCAACGTGAAAGACACGCCGCTGGGAACAGTGCTGGCCATGATCGCACGCGAGACCGGCGTTAATCTGTACAGGAGCGCAGACAAACTAATACTGTCTCCCCCCCAGTATATCAGAATCGAAGAAATGAAGGCCACTCCCTTCATCTTGCTCTGGAGCCCGCAGCTCAAGGAGCCGATCTGGAAGCGGCAGGCCGATGCGCTTGCCTACGAGGCCCGCATGATTGGGATCAAGCGGGAGCGCGCTCAGGCCCGTGCGTTGCTCGGCTACCTCTATGCCGCTGAGTTTCGCGCAACCAAGTATTACTTGCCCGCAGAGCAGGCTCTCATGTCGCTGGCGCGCTTGGGGGACTCTGATGCGTTGGAACACTTGCATCGTCTGCTCAAGGACCCCGCCACCGCGCCGCCGGCGCTGGCGCCCTACTACAGGGTGGCGCTGGCGCGAATACAGGCAGAGGCGACTCCGGCATCAGGCTTGGCTGGAGACAAGCTGGCCGCGCGCCTCAAGAAGTTCCTCCGCTATCTGGCGCTGACGCCCCAGCAAGTCGAATCAACTGCTCGCCGCCGTTCCGCGGCTGTCTCCCGGGGTCACAGGGAGTTGCCCTTGGGGGTCCTGGCGATACGCCAGATGGCCGACATGGTTGCCTCTGCGCGCATGGCGGGCGAGGACACATCGGCTGCAGAGAAGGTGGTCAACTTCAGCGTTGACCCGCCCGCTGATGCGAAACTGCAACTGGCTGCCCTCGCCCCGCACGAAAGAGCGCCTTGGCTCGTGAAGCGTGTCCGCTCTCTTACTGCCCTCGATGAGGACGCTTACCGCCTGATACAAGCGCTTGGGGATGAGGGAACGCCGGCTGCCGAGGCGATCGGCCGCAGGCTGCGCGAGATGTCAGCGTCCCGCGAGCGTGTGGCGCAGGCAAACATCGGAATTCAAGCGCTGCTCAAAGCGCTGTTATACGCCGGCGGGCCCAAAGATGCGCCGTTCGCAGAGGCTTTCATGCGTGACAAGGATCAGGAGCTGGCCAGCCTCGCGCGAGCGGTTGCGTGGGGGCTGCGCGCAGGCACCAAGCAGGTTTACGCGCCGGAGTACTGACCCGGCCGCATGCGACTGCTATCTTGAGAGGCGGGCGCAGAGCTCCAGCGCCAGGCGCATGGATTCTTCGCTCGCTATCCCCCTGCCGGCGGTCTCGAAACTCGGCCCTTGATCAGGCAGGGCGCACGCCATCGGCATTCCTATCACGGTGGCCGCCGCGGGCATGGCGCTTGAGGCGGGGCCTAGCCTGAAGTTCAGCAGCCTGACCGCGATCTGAGCCTGGTCGCAATACATGGCGACCACGGCATCGAACTGCCCCTCCGTCGCCTGCGGAATCGCAAGCGAGGCTGGTAGGGGCCCCCGGGCATCAATACCCTCGTCTCTCGCGAGCTGGATCGCTGGCATAAGCAGCTGCTGCTCCTCTTCGCCGGGCTCATTTCTGTCTGCTGCGGGATTCACGCCCGCCACCGCTATCCTGGGGCGCGGGATCCCCAGGCGCTGAAGGGTGCCGTTGGTCAGGCGGATCACAGTCAGCACGCGGTTCCTGTCCAGTTGGTCAATGGCCTGGCGAACGGACACGCAAGGGGTGCATAGCGCCACCCTTAACGGGCCGCAGAACAGCATTACAGCCCATCTGGCGCTGCGTGCCAGAGCGGCGATGGCGTCCGACTGACTGCCATGAGGGGCACCGCTGTGGCGCAGCGCCTCTCTGGTTACTGGGGCCGCGGTGATGCCCTGGACCACCCTGTTAGACGCCATCTCCACGCTCCGGGCGAGGCACTGGAACGCCGCTTTCGCGCCTGCCGGGCTCGGATTGCCGACGGTCACCGAGCCGGCAGGCACGTTGCGCATGTCGAGCACGTCCAATAGTCCATGCTTGAATCGCGCTTCCGTTGGCTCGCGCACAGGGCGGACTGTGAGCGGAATGCCGGCGATCTCGGTCGCCTGTTGGATGACTGCCGCGTCGGCCACCACCAGCGGCCTGCAGAGCCTGTAAACCGCTTCGTGTGACAGCGCCTTGACGACGATCTCTGGCCCGATCCCCGCCGGGTCGCCCATCGCAACCGCTATCACAGGCAGTCTCGCGTCCCCTGCCATAGAGGGCCCCCTCTAGTTACGAATACGGTTTCTGCGGGCGAAGGCATTGCCCTGCCTGCGGCGAAACGGAACTGGCGCCGTGCGGTCGAGCACTGTGGTAGTGATAGGCAGCGCGAATGCAGACATGCTGGTGCGCTGCCGCAGGGTCCCGGAGCCTGGCGAGACGCTGCTGGGCACCGGCTTCGCCACCGTCCCGGGCGGAAAAGGGGCTAATCAGGCTGTGGCCTGCAGCCGTCTGGGGGCGCGGGCCCATTTCATCGGCTGCGTGGGGGGTGACGCGTTCGGAGCCTTCCTGCGCAGGACCTTGGCCGAGTCCGGCGTGCTGCTCGATCATCTGGGTGTGGACAGGAGGCTCCCGACCGGTGTCGCGCTGATCATGGTCGCCGCGACGGGTCAGAATAGCATAGTGGTGGCTCCAGGAGCCAATGCCAGCGTTACGCCGCGGAGTGTGCGCGCGGCGCGCAAGACCATTGCGGCTGCCGCGGCGGTGCTGCTGCAACTGGAGATTCCCCTTGATACTGTCGCGGCCGCGCTCGATCTGGCCCGGGAATCGGGGGTGCTGGCCGTGCTGGATGCCGGGCCGGCGATCAAGGTTTCCCCTGGTATCCTGCGCAAGGCCAACATCGTTTCCCCCAATGAGAGCGAGGCGCAAGCCCTCACCGGAATCCCCGTTCGCAACCTCTCTTCCGCCCGGCGCGCAGCGAGGGCGCTAATCGAAATGGGAATCGAGTGTGTGGTGATGAAGCTGGGCCGGAGAGGTGCCCTTCTGGCGAGCGGGAGCAGGATGCAGCATTTCCCGGCGATACCGGTGCGGCCGGTTGACACCACTGCCGCGGGAGATGCTTTCACCGCTGCGCTGACGGTCTGCTTAGCTGGCGGGGCGGAAATTGGCGACGCAGTGCGCTTTGCCAACCATGCCGGTGCGCTGGCGACGTTGACATTGGGCGCTCAGCCGTCAATGCCGACGCTGAGTTCGTTGCGGCGGTTCACGAAGAAGACCGCTGCAGCGGCGTGATGTGCGCAGTTCGTCTGCGGCGGTTGCAGGGCAACCTTGGTGGTTTGGTGGCCGTCTCATAACTCGCGTCACTGCTGCAGGACAAGTGCCTTCCTCCCCCTCGATGGGGGGAGGGGAATCTCCGGAGTTCCCGCGGTGAAGGGGGATTGTGAGACATCCACTTCGGGGAGAAGGAAGGCGTCAACGGGAGGGGAAATACCCCTGGGGTGATCGCATGGGACAGCAGCCGGACGAGAAGGAAAAGATTGACCTATCGCAGTTCACCATGAACCCGGTCGAGGTCCGGGCTGAGCGCGTCAGGTTCGCAGGGGCTCGCCTTGGCGCTCGCATAGTGGCGATCGCAGTCGTGGTGGGGCTCATCGTGGGCGGCATCTGGCTGCGCTCGTGGATCGGCCGCGGTGGCAGCCTGCACGGTATGGCTCTCGACGAGGCCAGGGACCCGGCTATCAGAATGAATGCAGAGGACTTCAAGCAGGGCCTGATACAGGACGTCCCCGGCCTTGCTGGGGAGATCGAGGCGGTGGCTTTCGTTCGGCCCTCTGAGGACTTCGACAGCCCGGCGCGGCTGGACATGCGGCTCGCGGCTGTGGAGCGGACGGAAGCGCAACTGAAAGAGATCCTCGAGAGAGCGATGCACGCCCTGGTTTCATTCATGAAAGAGCAGGAGTCGCTGCAGTTCGACCGGGCGAGCGTAAGGGCCTACATGTCAGGCAGATTCGTCGGCGAGGCGACCTACAGCGTTGCCAGCGGCAAAACGACCGTCGAGTTGGCGCCGGGCGCCGCCCCCGCGCCGAAGCGCTGAGGGACACTGCGCCGAGGCCGCACCAGGTATCGGTCAGAGTTCCGGGTAGAGAGGAAAGCCAGCGCACAGGTCAGCGACCAGGGCGCGCGCCTTCTGCACCATTGATTGGTCGCTCGGCGAGCGAAAGAGGGCGGCGATCGTCGAGCCGACCTGGCGCATTTCCTCTTCCTTCATCCCGCGCGTAGTCACCGCGGCAGTGCCCAGCCGCACGCCGCCCGGATTCCTGGCAGTGCCCGTATCGTAGGGTATCAGGTTCTTGTTGGCGATGATGTTGCACTGGCGCAGGATGTCGGTGGCCTGCTGGCCGAATAATCCGACAGGGCGGACGTCAACAACCAGCAGGTGGTTGTCGGTTCCGCCTGACAGAAGGCGCAGGCCGGCGTCGGAAAGGGCCTGCGCCAGCGCCTTGCAATTGCGGACCACCTGGCGCGCATAATCCCTGAACTCGGTGGTGCCGGCCTCGCGGAAACAGACTGCCTTGGCAGCCGTCACGTGCACCAGCGGCCCTCCCTGGCACCCGGGAAAAACGGCCGCATCAACGGCGCGAGCATGTTCTCGCTTGCACAGGATGAAGGCGCCGCGGGGGCCGCGCAGGGTCTTGTGCGTGGTGGAAGTGGTTATGTCGCAGTAAGGAACAGGATCGGGGTGAGCATCGGCCGCCACCAGGCCCGCAACATGTGCCATGTCGGCCATCAGATATGCCCCGACCTCATTGGCGATCTCGCGCCAGGGGCCGAACTCGATGGCGCGAGGGTAGGCGCTGGCTCCCACCACGATGAGTTGCGGGCGGTGTTCCAGGGCCAGTTCGCGCACCTGGTCGAGATTTATGGTCTCAGTCTCCCGGCTGACCCCGTAGGGGACCACGTTGTAGAACCGCGATGAGTAGTTGCTGCGGCCGCCGTGGGTGAGGTGGCCGCCCTGGTCAACCGACATGGCGAGTATCGTGTCGCCGGGCTTGAGCACGGCCATGTAGGCCGCGAGGTTGGCCGTGGCCCCTGCGTGCGGCTGAACGTTGGCGTGCTCCGCGTGGAAGAGCGCCTTGACGCGTTCGATCGCGAGGGATTCAACCTCGTCTGCGTGCTCGCAGCCGTGGTACCAGCGCATGCCGGGGTAGCCTTCGGCGTATTTGTTCGTGAAGATGGTTCCCTGGGCCTCGAGTATCGCGATTGACGCGTAATTCTCCGAGGCAATCAAGATCAGGTTGTTGCGCTGCCGGTCGAGTTCGCGCTCGATGGCGGCAGCGACTTCCGGGTCGCTATTCCTGAGAATTGACGACATCAGCATTCTCCGGCGGAGGATTCTGCGCATCAGCAAGCATCTCCTTGTTGGGCGCAGAAGAGGGGCGCAGGGACGTGGTGGGGAATTGTGGTGCGTATGAAATGCGGCGCGCCCGCAAACGGAGCCGCGTCACGGCTGGCAAGCAATATGACGAGTAGGCCGAGTTCGCGGAAACCCTGGCAGCGCTGGATGCGGCGCATGGCGATGCGTTCTTCGCCAGCGCGCATTGACCATCCGTTCTGCGTTGTGAAGACCAGCAGGGAGATCGCCCAGGTTGAAGCCAGGGGGCGCAGGCGCAGGGTCGCGGCGCGCCAGTACGACTTGATCGTCCCGTACCGCAACATGTACGGCCGCGCGAGGAGCGCAAGAGCGCGGCTCTTCGTTCCGGAGGGCGCAAGAGATCCCATGCCGCTGGTCGTCGCGCTGCACTACGAGACAGGGTTCGCGGGAGCGGCAGAGTATCTGGCCGAGGGGTGGGCGGTGATGACGCCGCGCAGGGCGCTCAACCCGTTCGGGGAGGGCGTAAATCTCAACCTTGCGCTCCTTTCGGCATGTCGCCTGATGCCCTTCGTTGACCAGCAGCGTGTGGCATTGACGGGCAGCAGCGCGGGGGGCTACATGACACTGATGGCGGCCTCGCAGGCATTTCCCATCGCGGCCGCAGCGCCCGTCGTCCCGCTGGTGAGCATTCCCTACCAGGTCGAGTACTACGCCAAGAACATCGGCCCTGCACGGTGCCGGGCAAAGGACGAGAGAGGCAATGATGTCTCGCGCGTGCCGGTCTTTTGCCAGGTCGCCGAGATGGTGAAGGGATTAGCCGCGTTCTTGGAGCCCCTGGAGAAAGACTGGCGGACTTGGCTGCGAAACTGTCCTAACGGGGTGATGGACTTCGTGACCTGTCCGACGCTGGCAACGTTCAGCACCGCCGACGTGCTCGTGCCCATCAACCAGGTCGGCGATGGCTTTGTCCGGCGCGCGCCCAGGGGAGCCTTTCCGGACGGCTTTGAGTTCGATAGGCGCGCGCTGGTCGGGCCGCCGGGCGCGCGCAAGACCTTCATGGAGGCAGTCGGACGCCGCGTTCGTGTTTTCAATGTCAAGATACCGGACAACCTGACGCCTTTTTGGGAAGACGAGAAGCCGGGAAGCCAGGTGGTCGCACACAATATCCCCTGCGTCTTCTCGAAGCGCGCGCCCTTCTCGGTGGTGATACTCGACGAGGGGGCGCCTGACCCGCGCATCGGCCATTTCAAATATCGCTTCGCCTACTCGATCCTTCCTTTCTTTGAGCACCGGTTTGGCAAGAACATTCCACTGGCGGTCGAGCAGTTGACCGCTGGCAAACTGGAGCTCCTGATGCGCCGTTTTCGCGGGGAGGACTTCGAGCCGCTGCGGGGCTACGAGCAGGGCGGAAAGGCGCTCGTATCGCTCACGCGCAGGAACAGGCCGAGCAAGGAGAAGGGCGATGTCATCATCGGCCTGCGCGCGTATGCTGAGAGCAGCGCGGCGCACCAGGAGCATTTGAGCATTCTCTATCGCAGGCTGCCGGCGGCGCTGCGGGCGTTGGATTTGCGGGGCGCGCGCTTCGATGAGGATGTCATCGGCGGCCTTGCTTTTCACGAGGCAAGGCTTCACTACCGCTGGGGCGACCGGGCAAGGGCGCTCGCGCTCGCGCGGCGGCTGCTGAGGGATCCCAAACACAGAGCCCATGCAGCCTGCCTGCCGGCTGGGCTGCGCGGCCGCGCGCCCGGCTAGCATGTGATTGTTAATCGAGGACAAAGGCACCATGGTGCTCACGGTAACATTGAACGCCTGCGTTGATAAGGCGATCTTCATCGGGCGGATGCAGAAGGGAAAGTTCAACAACGGGACGTGGTGCCACGATGTCGGAGGGGGCAAGGGCGCAAATGCAGCAAGGATGCTCCATCGCCTCGGCGTGCCGGTGAGGCCGCTCATCATCCTGGGGGGGCGCAGCGGCCAGCGCGTCGCCGACCAACTGCGCGAGGAAGACGGCATGGACCCGATCGTCGTCTGGACCAAAGCGCCCACGCGCACGATTGTGACGATTCGCGAGCAGGATGTCGGGGTCAACACCGCGTTCGTCGAGCCTTCGCCGGATGTCACGCGGGAAGAGGTGCAGCGGTTGATGCAAGAGTTCGCGCAGGCCGTGGAAAACGCGCGCATCGTCACGTTCGGGGGCAGCGCCCCGTGCAAGAGCCTGGAGGGCGTCTATTCCGAGATGATAGAGATCGCGAAGGCGAAAGGCGCTTGCACGATACTGGACTCGCGCGATGCCGCCCTGCGCAATGCGATTCCCGCGCGGCCTTTCATGGTAAAGCCCAACGCAGTGGAGAGCGAGAACCTCCTCGGGCGCAGGTTCGAGACGGAGCAACAGCTCTGGCAGGCGGTTGAGTGGTATCGAAGCCAGGGCATGCAGGCGGTGGTTCTCACCATGGGTCGCAAGGGGGCACTGGCCGACTGGGGAAGCAAGCGCTGGGTCGCTCGCCCTCCTCGGGTGGAGACGGTGAACCCGGTGGGCTCGGGGGATTGTCTCGTGGGCGGTATTGCAGCCGGGCTGTATTGGGGTTGGGAGCCTGTCGAATGCCTGCGCCTGGGCGTCGCGTGTGGCGCTGCCAACGCGGCGGTTTGGGACCCGGCCTATGTCACCAGGGAACAGGTTGAAGCGCTGCTCGATGGGGTTAGACTACGGCCCGTCTGAATCGCTGGGCCGGGCCACGAACTCGCCCACGACCAGCGTGATTGCCACGCCTGCGAGGCAGATGGCCGATACCAGTGCCGGCAGTGGTTCGATGCCCCAAAGTTTGAAGAAGTGCTTGCGCTCGTAGAGCCATGCAGCGGCGAACAGCAGCGAGCCGACGGCCGCGATGCCCGCTGCCAGGCGGCGCAGCACGGCGGCCTTGCGCAAACAAGCACGCACATACTCCTCGCGCCGGAACGCCATCCCTGCCTGCTAGCGCTCTTCGTGCGCCAGGCGCGCTTTCCTGCCGGCAAGCCAGGCACGAGAGAGGGGTGACCGCTGACCGTTCGCGTAATGTGGAGTGCGGCGGCACGCCGCCGCTTTCGAAAGCGGGAGTCCGCCGGCTGGCGGACTCCCGCACTCCATAAGCGCCTCGCGCCCAGCGGTTGCGGCGGACGGGCGGGCGGCGTTGAGCCCGGCAGGAGCGTGTGCTATAATGCGGCCGGAGGCGTGGCATCATGGCTGAAGTCGTTCTTACCAACCTGACCAAACTATTCAAGAACGTGGTCGCGCTGCAGGACCTGACCCTCGAGATTCAGGACCGCGAATTCCTCGTTCTCGTCGGGCCTTCGGGCTGCGGCAAGACCACCGCCCTGCGTTTGATTGCAGGCCTGGAGGAACCCACCGGGGGCGAGATTCAGATCGGCGGCAGGCTGGTGAACGACGTCGCGCCGAAGGACCGCGACATCGCCATGGTGTTTCAGAACTATGCCCTTTATCCTCACATGACGGTTTTCGACAACATGGCTTTCGGCCTGCGCATGCGCAAGACCCCCAGGCCCGACATTCAACGGCGCGTCCAGCAGGCTGCCGAGATGCTAGGCATCGAACGACTGATGAAGCGCAAGCCCAAGGAACTGTCCGGCGGCGAGAGACAGCGGGTTGCTCTGGCGCGCGCCATCGTGCGAGAGCCCAAGGTCTTCCTGATGGATGAGCCGCTTTCGAACCTGGACGCGAAACTGAGGGTGCAGACGCGCGCCGAACTGATCAAGCTGCACCGCCGCCTGGGCATCACCACCATCTACGTGACTCACGACCAGGTGGAAGCAATGACCATGGGCGACCGCATTGCCGTTCTCAGCGGTGGCTTGATGCACCAGGTGGATACGCCCATGAACTTGTACAACCATCCGGCCGACCGCTTTGTGGCTGGATTCATCGGAAGCCCCTCAATGAACTTCCTGGATGCCACGGTGGTAGCGGGGGACGGGCGCCACTACGTTGCGATGGGCGATTTCCGCCTGCTGCTACCTGAATCCAAGGCTGCCGCGGCCCGCGAATGGGAGGGTAAGAAAGCCACTTTCGGCATACGGCCCGAGGACATCTACGATTGCAGTTTGCCCTGCCCGGTCTCGGCAACCGCTGAGAACGCCGCGCGCGTGATGGTGGACGTCACCGAGCCGATGGGCTCGAGCGTTTACGCCGAGATGACGGCAGGCCAGCAGAACCTCCGCGCCGACCTGGCCCCGGAGACGAAAGCCGCCTTCGGGCAGCCGCTTGATGTCGTTTTCGACATGGAGAAGTGTCATCTCTTCGACCCCCAGACCGACCGGGCGATTTTCTAGCCCGGCGACCCCCGAGAGCGGCGGAGAGACAGGTGTCGCAGCCATGAGAGAAGGCGAACGCGCCGGCTTCTTTGACCAGCGGGTCGCCGTGACTGTTTCGAGGATCATTTATCGGCGAAGGCGGGCCGCCGTCGCGCGCGCAGCGCCGTCGCCCAGCCAAGGAGGATGAACAGGTGCCACTCACCCGCGAGGAAGTCGAGCACGTCGCCCTTCTCGGCCGGCTCGAACTGACGCCGGAGGAACTCGAACGGTTCACCGTGCAACTGAACGCCATCCTGGAGTACTTCGAGCAACTGCGCAGCATCAACACCGAGGGCGTGCCGCCGACCAGCCACGTCATCCCCCTGCAGAACGTCTTCCGCGAGGATGTGGTCGAGGAATCCTTGCCGGTCGAGGACGCGCTCCAGAACGCGCCCAGCCGTCTGGCGGAAACCTTCCGCGTTCCGCGCATCGTCGAGTAGGTGCTTGCGGTGGAATTTCACGAACTGACCGCTCACGAGATCTCCGGCTTACTGCGCCGCGGCGAGGTATCCTCGGTTGAGGTGACGGAAGCCTTGCTGCACCGCATCGAGGAAACCGAGCCCCACCTGAAAGCCTATCTGACTGTCACTCCTGAAATCGCGCTGGAGCAGGCGCGGGCAGCAGATCAACGCCTACGCCAGGGCAATCCCCTCGGCCCACTGGATGGCGTGCCCTTGGCGATCAAGGACATTCTGTGCACCAAGGGGGTGCGCACAACCTGCGCCAGCAAGATCCTCGAGAACTTCGTTCCGCCCTACGATGCTACCGTGATCTCGCTCTGCCGTAAGGCAGGCACGGTCTGGCTCGGAAAGACGAACCTCGACGAGTTCGCGATGGGCTCCTCGACCGAGAACTCCGCCTTCGGCCCCACCCGCAACCCCTGGGATCTGGAGCGGGTGCCGGGCGGGTCCAGCGGAGGCTCGGCTGCCGCGGTGGCAGCCAGTGCGGCTGTTCTCTCCCTGGGCACGGACACAGGAGGCTCGATCCGACAGCCTGCCTCTCTCTGCGGCATCGTGGGCCTCAAGCCAACCTACGGGCGGGTCTCGCGCTTTGGCCTCATCGCTTATGCCTCTTCCCTCGACCAGGTGGGCCCCATCACCAGGGACGTGACCGACTGCGCGCTGTTGATGACTGCAATATCTGGTCACGACCCGAGGGACTCGACTTCCGCCCCGGTCGCTGTTCCCGATTTTCGCGCCGCGCTGGCGCCTGATGTCGCTGGGCTTCGCATCGGCATCCCGCGCGAGTTCTTCGAGCACGAGGGGGCCAAGGTGGATGCCGAGGTAGCCCAGGCTATTCGCAGCGCGGCGCGGAAGATGGAGGAGATGGGCGCGCGCTGCGAGGAAGCATCCTTGCCCCACATGACTTATATAATCCCCGTGTACTACGTGCTCGCGCCTGCCGAGGCCAGTTCCAACCTGGCGCGCTACGACGGCGTGGCCTACGGATTCCGCGCCCCAGGCCCCCACGCCGACATCGTCGAGATGTTCAGCAGGACGCGCGACCAGGGCTTCGGCCCTGAGGTGAAAAGGCGCATCATGCTCGGCACCTATGCCCTGAGCGCGGGGTACTACGACGCATACTACCAGAAGGCCCAGCAGGTGCGCACATTGATCAAGCAGGATTTCGACCGGGCATTCGAGCGCTTCGACCTGCTTTTCACGCCCACAAGCCCCACGGTGGCATTCAAGATTGGAGCCAAGACCGAGGACCCGCTGGCGATGTATCTTTCGGATGTCGGCACCATCCCGGTGAACCTCGCCGGGCTGCCTGCGATTTCCTTGCCGGCCGGCTTTCAGGACGGCCTGCCAATCGGGCTTCAGATCATAGGCCGGCCGTTTGACGAAGCGACCATCCTGCGCGCTGCCTTTGCCTTCGAGCAGGCCACCGATTTCCATCGCCGCCGCTCGCTTCCGGCCGGCCCCGGCTGCAAGGCGCTGGTGGCGAGGGGGTAGGGGAGGTGACAGCGATGAACTCCTTCTCCGTGAGCACGAAGGGGCATTGCGACATGCTGGATATCACTCCGCAGGTGAGCAAAGCAGTGAGCCAGGCTGGAGTGATGGACGGGCTGGCCACCGTGTTCGTGGCCGGTTCAACCGCTGGCGTCACGACGGTCGAATACGAGCCGGGCCTGGTGAGCGATGTTAAAGATGCCTTCGAGCGAATCGCTCCGCAGGCTGCAGGTTACGCTCATGACTCGCGCTGGGGCGATGGCAACGGATATGCGCACGTGCGTTCCTCGCTGCTGGGCTGTTCTCTCAGTGTGCCGATTGCAGACGGCGAACTGACGCTCGGCACGTGGCAGCAAATCGTTCTCATTGATTTCGATAACCGGCCCAGGCAGCGCAAAATAGTCGTCCAGGTTCTGGGCGAACGAAGTGGCGGGGAGGTGGACAGTGGGAAGCGCTAAACGGCAGTGGCCCGTCTTGCAGGTGGCCCTCGATTTTTTGGAACTCGAGCGCGCACTGAAGGTGGCCGCAGAGGCCGCCGCGGGCGGCGCTGACTGGATCGAGGCGGGCACGCCCCTGATAAAGAGCGCCGGCCTCGACGCCGTGCGCGCGCTTCGGCGGGGGTTCCCCGACCGGGTAATCGTGGCCGACATGAAGACCATGGATGCGGGGCGCATTGAGGTGGAGGCGGCGGCGAAGTCCGGGGCATCAGTGGTCGGCGTGCTGAGCCGCGCCTCGGATGCGACGATCTCCGAGTCGGTGCAGGCGGCGCGCAACTACGGCACCACCATCGTGGTTGACCTGATCAATGAAACAGATGCCGTCGAGCGCGCCAAGCAGGTCGAGGCCCTCGGCGCGGACTACGTTGACGTGCACAGCCCGATTGACGTGCAGATGCGTGGGGCCGACCCATTTGACGAACTGCGTCGCGTCGCAGAGGCGGTGAGCATCCCGGTCGGCGTGGCAGGTGGAATTCATTCCGAGAACGCCGCCCAGGCGGTCGCCGCCGGGGCAAGCATCGTGATCGTGGGCGGGGCAATAACGAAATCCGCCGACGCCAAGGCCGCCGCTGAAACGATAAAGCGCGCGATGCAAACCGGCGCCTCGATCCCCACCGAACTCTACAAGCGCGCCGGTGCCGATGAGATCAGGCGCGTGCTCGAGGCTGTCTCCGCCGCCAACCTCTCGGATGCGCTGCACCGGGGCGGTGTGCTCGACGGCATAGTGCCAATTACGCCCGGGGTTCACATGGTAGGCCCCGCGGTCACGGTTCGCAGCGCTCCGGGCGATTGGGCCAAGCCCGTCGAGGCCATTGACCACGCGCGCCCGGGCGACGTGATCGTTATTGATGCCGGCGGGGTCGGGCCCGCGGTGTGGGGCGAACTCGCCACGCACAGCGCGCTGAATCAGAAGGTCGCAGGGGTGGTGATTGACGGAGCGATTCGCGACACGCCCGAAATCCGCCGTCTCGGGTTCGCCGCCTTCTCGCGCCTCGCCATGCCAAATGCCGGCGAGCCGCGCGGGTTCGGCGAGATCGGCGTGGCGGTCAAGATCGCCGGAGTAACGGTGAAGCCGGGCGATTGGATCCTCGGCGACGACGACGGAGTGGTGGTGGTCGCCAGAGAACAGGCGGCCGAATACGCCAACCGGGCGATGGATGTGCTGGAAAGAGAGAACAGGATCCGCGAGGAAATCCAGCGCGGCGGCACCCTTGCAAGCGTTGTCGAACTCCTGCGCTGGGAGAAGATCGGGTAGCCGCCCATGCGCATCGCAATCATCGGGCCCGGCGCGATGGGCTCCCTTTTCGCTGCGCTCCTGTCGCCGAAGGGCGGGAACGAGGTCGTCCTTCTTGACAAGGATCCGCGCCGCGGGAGACTCCTTGCGCGCCGGGGCATCAAGGTCGAGGGAGCCAGTGGCGAGTTCACTGCTCGCGTGAACGTCGTAGCCGCAGGCTTCAGCCTGCGCCCCTTGCCTGACCTCACTATCGTTCTCGTCAAGGCTTGCCACACTGCCTCTGCTGCCAAGCAGTGGCGCGGTGTGCTGAAGACCAGCCCTACGGTGCTCACCCTGCAAAACGGGATCGGCAACCTCGAGATCCTCCAAAAGGTGGCAGGGGACGCGGTCATCGCTGGGACCACCGCACAGGGCGCCACTCTGCTCTCTCCCGGGCGCGTGCGCCACGCGGGCGCGGGAGTTACGATCCTGGGCGAGCCCTCGGGGCGGATTACTCCCCGGCTGCGCCACATGGCGGCCACGTTCAGAAATGCCGGGATCCAGGTGCGGCTGACGCGCGACCTTCAGCGCGCTCTCTGGGAAAAATTGATCATCAATTGTGCCGTAAATGCCCTGGGAGCAATAACGCGGCTGCCCAACGGCGCGCTGGTGGAGTATGACGGTGCGCGTCTGGTGCTGCGCGCCGCGGCCCGCGAGGCCGCAGCGGTTGCGCGCGCGGTCGGAGTCCGCGTTGGCAAGGCCGATCCGGCGCCAAAAGTCGAGAAAGGATGCCGGGCCACCGCCTCCAACCTGAACTCTATGCTCCAGGACGTGCTTCGGCGACGACGAACCGAAATCGAGGCCATCAACGGCGCCGTGGTGCGCGCTGGAGAATCGCTGGGAATCCCAACTCCCGTCAACGAACTCCTCACCGAACTGATCCGCGCAATCGAGGCGAGCTACGCCCGCCAGGTAGGTCTGGCACGATAGGCGCGATTCGCGCACCGCGTCACATTTGCCATCGTGTGATCCTGAGCCCTTCGCCACCTGTCATTCTGCCTTCGCCCTGAGGCTCAGGCCGAAGGGAGCGAAGCGAAGAATCCCACAACAACATGGGATGCTTCGTCCGCCTCAGGCGGACTCAGCATGACATCTTTCAGTCGTAGGGCAGGGCCTCGCGTCCTGCTCCGATTGTGGCACAGCCGCCCCCGGCTGTGTCTTGTATAGAGAGTAGAGGCATATCGCGATACGCCCTTACAGCCCCCCGATGCCGGATGCCGGCGGCAAGTACAGGTTGAATACCAGGTCAAGCAGCGTGCGCAGGAAACCGGCGCTGAATTCCCCCAGAATCAGGCCGATGAAGAAGGGCAGCGCCCTGCGGTAGGCGGCCAGGCCGCCATAGCGCAGCAGCAGGCCCTTGATAACCCACGTGATCAGAATCGGCACCCACAGGCGGAACACGCCGAAGCTACCGGCCACCATGTATCCGATCGGGTGGAAAGGCCACCACAGGAAACGCGCCCGCATCGCTCCCAGGAACACCGCGAAGGCTGCGCCGAACAGGTAGGCGCTGATCGTGCCCATGTCTCGCTTCATCGGCGCGGTTACATCGCGCATGAACACTATCCACGGCTCCGGGCCGAAAGCCCAGATTGCAGGCCCCCTGAAGCGGGCGGAGTCGTAGCCCACCTGGTATGTAACGTGCAGCATCGCCCAGAACGCTGCGACGATCCCCGCCGCGCTTGCCAGCATCAGCACAATGGCAAGGCCCCGCAGCGGCATCTGGGTGCGGCGCCCGATGCGCAGCGCATCCACCTGGGAAAGCATGGGAAACTGCCTGCTGGTGCGCGTCAGCCAGAAGAACAGGCCCATGGCCGCCAGTTCGTGACGGTTCCACATCTCAACCCCGCCCGCGCGGCGGAGCACCTCGTCGCCGGCTGACATGAAGAATTCGAAAGTCGGCAGGCCGAGTTCCGCCCTCACGCGCGCCACCGCCAGCACGATGACGAAGAATATCCCCAGGAACAGTACGGCAGTCAGCGGGCGCATGCCCGCGAACATGGCGAACACCACCAAGGCCAGGCATCCCACGATGATTCCGAGCGCGGCGATGCGATAGGGCAGCGGCTCGTCGGCATCATCCAGCCTCTCGCGCCCCCACAGGTTGCGCCACACCGCCCTGAGGTGGTTCCGCGCGATCCAGAGCACGACCGCGGTCATCCCGAACGCGGCCCCCACTCCTTGCTGCATGAGATAGGGGAATCTCTGCCAGTCAGTGAGGCCATAAGCGACCGCGCCGACTACTTCCAGGCGGCCGACGAGTGTGAAGAAGAGGTACGAAAACATCAGTTGCAGCGGCAGCAAGAACGCAAGCCCATATATGAACGGGTACAAATAGACGGGGACAGTCAACTGTGGGTTAGCGTTCCAGGGAGGTGGAGGTGGGTAGTAGCGCCCCCCGACGGGGATTTCGGGCATCTGCGGAGCGACCATGTGCAGCAGGTTGACCAGTTGAGGGGTTGCGCCGATCACGAAGGCGATCCACAGCAGCCGCTGCCGGTAAAACCCCTCCGACGTCATCATCAGCGGGACTTCTGCAATCGGGTAGTTCAAGCGCTCGGCGTCCCACTGGCGGCGCAGCAGGCTTGCGAGGCACAGCATCACCCACGCGATGATAATCGCGAAAAGCGCCCACCAGCCGAGCGGGCCGACCCACGCGCGCCAGTGGCCGCCGGTGTAAAGTGACGAGTTACCCTTGAACAGCGCATCAATCGCCGCTGGATCGGTCACGACCAGGTGCCTCGGAAGCAATGGGTGTACTTGCGTCGCCCACTGGTTCTCCGGGGTGGCGTGCCCGATGACGATGGTAAGTGTGGCGACCAGGATCGCCAGTTGGTCGTGTCCGGCCAGGACGCTGGCCGCGGTGACCATCAGATAGACTACGAGCAGTTCGACGCGCGAGAGAGCCCACCGCGGCGCAATGCGCGCGGCCGCAGCATTGACGGCCAGCAGCAACAGCAGCAGAGCGACAGCATGGAAGAAAATGGCCGAGGTGGTGGAGTTGTCCGAGTAGCGGACCCACTCAATCTGTGCCAACCACCACGCGCTGAACGGAATAAGCGCCAGGCCGATCAGCACCGAGCGCAGCGTGACCGCGCCCGCCGCTCGCCCGCGCACCCGCTGATTGCCGTGTTGAGCACTTGCCATGTCATTCTGAGCCCTGACGCAGTCGGGGCGAAGAATCTCTCGGTTGACCCAATGACAGCAACAAAGAGATTCTTCGCTTCGCTCAGAATGACATGCTGGAAGCGCTGGCTTTTTGCCGGACGGTCTCAGGGAGCGGGGTTGGATGCGAGACGCCTGAGGGCCATAAGCCGCTCGCGGTCGCCGATTTTCGCGCGTTCCACAGCCTGCCGCAGCGCCTCAATCGAGCGGTCGTAGAGATCCCGGTCAACAGGATAGGGATGCCCGTCCTTGCCGCCGTGCGCGAAGGAGAACCTGGCCGGGTCGCGCAGGCTGGTTTTCACGCCGTACAACAAGTCGGCGATCAAGGACAGCGCGCGCAGCGTCTTCGCTCCCACGCCCTGCATGCCGAGCAGCCGCTCGAAATCCTCCGGCTGCCGTTCGTATGTCTTGAGCAAGATGCGCGCGAGCGAATCGGGCCGGATGTCGGACACCAACACCTCGTGCCGCCGCGGCAGGCTCAGGCCCTGCATCTTTCGCACCTCGCCGACCAGAACATCCGGCTTCTCGTGAGACAGCACTGTGACGGCCTGGCGCGCCTGCTCGCTCTCGTGCGCCACCAGGTTGAGCACGTGCTGGCCTATCGCTTGCGAGCAGATGGCTGCGTGCGGCTCGTCAACGAAACTGATGAGCGATTCGGAAAGCCAGTGGTACCGCCGCGCGTAGGCAGTGGCCTCGTTCATCCCCTGCTGCACGACCGCCCAGTGGCCCTGACGCGTGAAGAAGAACGTGTGCTGATAAATCTGGTACCCGTCCTGAAGGGCGTTGTTGTCCACCTTTGCCGAAAGGCGGCTGGCATATATCAGGGGGTCGCCCTCCAGGCCGAGTGTTTCGCAATGCTGCGCAATCTCCGCCGGTGTCTTGCGAGAGGTCTTCCCTTTGCCGCCTGCCACGAAGATCCCGGTGTCTCGCTCAAGCCCTCGCAGGCCCTCCTTCAATGCGCCGCAAGCGGTGGTGGTCAGGCCCGAACTGTGCCAGTCGAAACCCAGGACAGAGCCGAATGCCTGGAACCAGAACGGGTCCGAGAGCCTGGCGAGCACGTGCTCTGGGCCTGCCTCCTCCACGAGGCAGCGCACGATCTCGCGCGCCAGCAGGGTCATGCGCTCGAACAGCCAGCGCGGCGCAGCCCCGTAGTGAAGCGGCAGATGCGCAGTTCCTGTTCGCATCGGCTCTCGCGCTCAGCATAACGCGCTTTGCTCGGCAAGTCAACAACTCCTTGCTGCAGCGTGTGGAGTGCGGCCCTTCCGGGGTCACCCTGAGGGCACCCGTCAGGATCGCCCGAAGGGCGGCGGCAAGCTGCCGCCGTGGAAAGTGGCTAGGCCGACAGGCCGCCACGGCGGCCCCGACCGAGTCGGGGTCTAGCCGCCGGAGCGCGCTCCCGCACTCCATAACGCGCGCTCGGTCGGCGCTTAGGCACTTGCGCCCGGCGCTGGCGGCGGCTATCATATCCGCCATGAGCGAGCACTTCGTGCAGGTCGTGCTGATTTGCGCTTACGTGCCGCTGGGCATTACTCTGGCAACGTACGTGCTAGCCCTGATCCTGAGCGCTGCCGGCAGGCCGCAGTTGCTGCGCTGGCTTGTGCGACGAACCGAGATCCGCGAGCCAGAGACGCCGCCGGGCAGCGCCCCTGCTGCGGACCAGAAGGCAGGCAGCGGGCACTAAACGGGCCGCTTTGCGTTTGTGGGCCGTCGGGGGGGCGCCGGCGGCCTGTTGACACAGTGTCAGCCCTGCAACGGTTGGTCTCCCTCTGTCTAAGGCTGCGCAGCAAGTATGGAATAATCGCATCGCAATGGTCCCGGAGGGCGCGGCGACTGCTTCTCCTGCTCGTGAAAGGATTGCCGCTGCGGTTCGCTGCCTGGTGCTCTTGACCGTATTTGTCATGATGCGGTTGCCCGGGGCAGTTGAGCGCAGCACAGCTCTTGACTGGTGGTTGGCCAGCGGAGCGGTTTACGTTCTCCTCACTACATTCGGCCCCCTGGGCCGCGCGGGCGCGAAGCGCCTGAGCCTGGCCGTGATCTCCCTGGACGTGCTGTTCATAACGGGCTTGCTCTACCTGACGGGCGGCATGCGCAGCGAATATTATCTGCTCTACTACCTGCCCGTGCTCCACGCCAGCGTGAGGCTGAACTTCCGCGATGGCATCGGGGCTTCGATTCTCACGGCCGTTTCCTACGTCTTCATGGGCATCGCGCACCCACAGGCCGAGATCGAGATCCACCCGGTCTGGCGCATGAGCGCCTTTGGCACCTCTACATTACTGCTTGGCATCCTGTTCAGCCTTGCGGCCAGGGAGGCATCCCGGCTGCGCAACGCCCGCGATCACTATCGCCAAGTGAGCGAGGCCAGGAGCGACCTGATGGCCGTAATGGCGCACGAGTTCCGCAACCCCATGACCTCGATCGCCGGATTCTCGCAGCTGCTGGCGGCTAATCCCCTCGATCCCGAGCGGCAGCGCGAATACGCCGGCATCATTCACGAACAGTGCCTTCGATTGAATCGCCTGGTCTCCGGCTTGCTTGAACTCTCCCGCCTGGAGGCCGGAAAGATGGAGCCGCAACTGACGCGCGTGCCATTGCGCGCGCTGCTCTCAGCGGCTGCTGAGGTCTTCCGCGCCAGCGACGCGGCTGAGATCGTGGTTTCCACTCATCCCGAGAACCTTGAGGCTAAAGCCGACCCCGACATGGTGCTCCAGGTGTTGCACAATCTGCTGAGCAATGCGGCGAAATATGCCGGAGCACGGCCCCACATCTCGGTGGCCGCGGGCTATGCAGACCGACAGCAGCCCGGCATGGTGCAGATTGACGTGAAAGACAACGGCCCCGGTATCCCTGCAGATGAGTTGCCGCGCGTCTTCGACCGGTTCTACCGCTGCCCCAGCGCCAAGGCCGAGCGCGCCGATGGGACCGGCCTGGGTCTGGCGATATGCAAGGCTATCATCCAAGCGCACGGCGGCGCTATCTGGGCTGCGAGCGAGCCGGGCCGGGGCGCGACCTTCTCATTCACCCTGCCCGCCGCCGAGCAGTCCTTCGAAACTGAGGCAGAAGGGGCGCGTGCGCCCTCAGATAGTCGTCAAGAATGCCTCGCGCCTGCTGGATGTCCGTGATCATCGGGTCCATCAGGATCGCGTGCAAGGCCGTAGTCCGGTCTCCCTTCACTGCCGCCTCGACTGCCAGCTCGGCCACCGCTACCTGCCGGCGGCACAACTCCCCGGCCGGCTCAGGCAGGTCCCCCACCGCCACGCCCCTGATTCCCATTCCGCTCACCACGGCCGGCACCTCGACTATTGAGCGATGCGGAAGATTCGTGATGTAACCCTCGTTCGGGATATTCACCGACAGTTCGTAGGAATTGCTGTCTTTGACAATCGCTACCAGCACCGGGACCGCTCTCTCGCCCGACCCGCGGCGGTAATCCTCGATCGGCTCCTTTCCCGCCACCATCTTCTCGATGCGCTTCCACATCGCGTCGCGTCCCTTTGCGGCGCCGTCCCAGTTGTACAGGTGCAGGTTGTACTTCTCCCAGGGCTTGGTGCGCGGGTCGCAAACCCATGGCAAGTATTCATCCATGTGCCCGTCGCCCCCCACCGGGAAGAGGCCCACATCCTGAAACACGTCGCGCGTCAGCGGCTGGAAGTCTTTCGGCCAGTTCCTCAGCCGCCGTCTCAGGGCCGGGTAGAGGTCTTGTCCGGTTGACTTCTTGCGCACGTCGAGAACCCAGGTGAAATGGTTCAGGCCTGCGGTTTTCAAGTCGAGGTCTTCCCGCGGGATGTCCAGCAGCCGGCTTATGTTGCCGAAACCGGCGCCGATCTGGTGGCAGAAACCCGCAGCTTTCACCCCGCCGTACTTGTAGGCGGTGAGCGCGATTCTCGGCACCGGGTTCGTGAAGTTGAAGAACCACGCATCGGGGCACAACTTCCGCATGTCGGCGCAGATCTCGAGCACCGGCGGAATGTTGCGCGCCGCGTGCGCGAAGGCAGCCGGGCCTCCGTTCTCGCCCAGCGGCTGGCGCAGACCGTGCTTCAGCGGGATTTCCCAGTCCATGCGCCAGCGCTTCTCGCGCTCGAGCGCGATCGCGACGATCACGAACTCCGCCTCCGGTAGGGCGCGCTTGCGATCGGTCGTTGCCTCGATCTTCAGGCCGCAGCCCCATTCGGAGTTCATGCGCCTGGCCAGGCCCGCGATCAACTTCAGGCCCTGCGGGGCGATGTCAACCAGGGCAAGGGTGCTGCCCTTGAGGTCCGGGTGGGTCAGCACATCCGCGATAATCCTCGGCCCGAAAGATGCGCTCCCCGCCCCAATCACCACAACCTTAGTTCCTCTCAACTCTCTCCTCCAGGAAATGCTGACCGATAGTTCGACTCTGAACGGACAGCCCCTTCAGGATTGCATCTGTAGGGGCGCATGGCGATGCGCCCGCGACTGTGGGGCGGGCGTGCCCACGCCCGCCACCGGCGGGATATGGAGCAGTCCGCCGACTGGCGGGCCGCTCCCGGAGACGGTAGGGGCAGGCCCCCGCGCCTGCCCTTCAGGTAGGGGGCGGGTTTGAAACCCGCCCCTACATCACCTTGTCATTCTGAGCGACTCGTCCTGCGTAGCCCGCCTTCGGCGGACGAAGCAGCAAGCGAGGAATCTCTCTGTTACCTGTGGCACAGCCGCCCCCCGGGCCACGAAGCCACGGCGAAGTAGGCCCGGCTGTGCTCTGGAGTGCGGCGGCCTTGCCGCCGCTTTCAGACGGGCGAAGCATCGCTTCGCCCGTGGGCTGGCCGAAGTCCCGAGAGCAGGAGCCGCAAGCAGGGCATAATGTAGCTGTCGCAGAAACGAGGTCGCGTCGGCAAAGGACTCTAGGGAGGGGCCCATGGCTAAGATCACCGTCAGGATGGACAATGGATGGTACTACGAAGTGTCAAGGACGAGTAGTGGAGAGACGTTGGCCACCGCTGACGAAGCCGAAAGATGGTTCAGTGACCTCCTGGGGTGCGAGAGCGAAGGGGTTTGCGCAGAAGCCGACGATGGCACGTCTCTCGTCGCGAAGCATATTGCGACGTACGAAGTTGTCGAATAGAGACCAAGCGGCGCGCGCTGGGGCAGCGCCAACCCGGGGGCGATTCTGCGGCAACGACGCGGCGACGGGTGCCGAGATGGGGGTGTTCTTGCTTCGGTAGCGTGCTGCCGAAGCCCTTTGCAGTCTTCCTTCCCCTCGACGGGGGAGGATGAAGGTGGGGGTGACCTGGGCAACGTTCTCGTTGCTTCGGTAGCTTAGTGCTCAAGCCCCTCTCTTGTCTTTCTGAGTAGGGGCACGTAATGCCGTGCCCATGCGACCCTTGGTAGCACAGGATTGTATCCTGTGCAAGGCACGCACAGGTTGGAAACCTGTGCTACCGCCACTATCGGCAGCGCAGGGTGTTATCCTGCCTACCGGCAGGGGTTGCCATGATGCGCTTGGCGTGGTATAAGATAGCCGTGGCGGAAGCCGGAACGCACGCGCGGTGGAAGGCACCGCAGGTCATAGCACCGACCGGTCCGCCGGTTGGCGGAAAAGGCCAGGCGGTTTTCGCTCACAACAGCGAGCAGCAGCTGGCGCGGCTGCTCGATTTCTATCGCATCCGCTGGGAGTACGAGCCGACGTCTTTCCCCCTGGCGTGGGACTCGCAGGGCGCGATCAAGGAATCATTCACCCCGGATTTCTACCTGCCGGACTTCGATCTGTACATCGAGTTGACAACGGTGAAGCCTGAGCTGTCGGCGCGCAAGAAGCGCAAAGTGCGCAAGCTCCAGGAACTGTACCCGCACGTGCGCATCCGGCTATTCCGGCTTCAGGACTTCAAGCGGTTGATGCTGAGATACGGGATCCCCCATGAAAAAGCCTGAACGGCCGCCGCTAGGTCGGTTCTTTCGATCGGTGCGCTCTCGCTGCCCTGGGCTTCGCCGGCCCAACCAACCTTGCGGCTGCTCAGGCCGACTCGCGCTCAGGACGGCCGATCGGGACTTCTCTCAAGATGCCCGAGTTGGATCGGGCTTCCCTCCGGAAACCGCTTCCCTGCCGGCACCTCCGGCCGCATGGTTTGCCTTTCGGCACCGCCTACAGCCTTCGGTGCAGGCCCGGGGACGGCCCCTTTGGTCTCCACCTTGCCTGACGCGACCGTCCAGGCAAATAGTAGTATAGCACAGATCTGCCAGATGTCAAGAGGGCCTGGGAAGGATTTTTTGCCGCCGGAAATTGAGCGGGTGGTGATCACTGCGCCGCGCATCAGGCGCCGCATTCGGGAATTGGCAGGCCAGATCACCGCCGACTACCAGGGCCGGGACCTGTGCCTCGTGACCGTGCTCAGGGGCGGCGTCTTCTTCCTGGTGGACCTTGCCAGAGCCCTCGGGGTGCCGGTCTCGGTTGAATTCCTGGGCATTACCTCCTACGGCCCTGCCGCGCGCAGCGGCGCGGTGCGCCTGACGAAAGACCTCGACGAGGGCATCTCCGGCCGCCATGTGCTGGTTGTCGAGGACATCGTGGATACCGGGCTGACGCTGAGTTACATCTACCGCAACCTGCAGCAGCGGGCCCCGGCAAGCCTGGCAATCTGCGTCCTTCTGGACCGGCCCCGGCGGCGCATCGCCGACCTGCCCATCGCCTATCGCGGTTTCGAGATACCGGACATCTTCGTGGTCGGTTACGGCCTCGATTGGCGGCAGAAATACCGCAATTTGCCTTACATCGCCTCTCTGAGACCATCCGCTTACGAACCACGGGCCGAGTAGCGCGGGCGCCCGGCGCTCCCTCCTCCCGCATCCCAATCCGCGCCGGGCCGCAAGCCCTTTCCGTAGCATCTACGGCCCCGGGTTTCTGTTGCCCCCAATTTTTCAAACGGGCGTTTGCAAATCGGCGGGATGTGTGGTATAATACGCTCCAGCGACATAGCACTACGTGGCAGAAAGGAATGCAGAATGCACGGGCTCACAGAACGGCAGAGACAAGTCCAGCGGATCATCTACGACATTTACCAGGAGACGGGCCGGCCGCCGACGGTGCGCGAAATCGGGCAGCGGCTAGGGCTGAAGTCGAGCTGCACGGTGCAGCGGCACCTGGATGCCCTGGAGAAGAAGGGCTACATCAAGCGGACGCCCACGAAGGCGCGCTCGATCGAGATCGTGCGCAGCGATGACCCGCGCATGGTGCGGCGCCGCAGCGTATCTGTGCCGCTGGTGGGAACGGTTGCCGCGGGGAAGCCCCTGCTCGCACAAGAGAACATCGAGGAAATAGTCGCGCTCCCTGCCGATCTGCTTGGTGAGGAAGATGCGTTCATGCTGCGCGTGAAGGGCGACAGCATGATCGGCGACGGGCTGTTCGAGGGAGACCTGGTTGTCATTCGCCGCCAGAGCACGGCTGAGAACGGCGAGGTGGTGGTTGCACTGATAGATGACGAGGCAACCATAAAGAGATTCTACCGCGAGGGTGAGCGCATTCGTTTGCAGCCCTCCAATCCGAGCCTGCGGCCGCTGTACGTGAGCGATGCGGCGATCGTCGGCAAGGTGGTGATGGCGCTGCGGATGTTCAAGTGACGAAGTCATTCTGAATCCCGATTAGTCGGGATGAAGAATCTGGGCCCCGTCGAGCACGCTGATGTGATTCTGAGCGAGCCCACTGCGCCGAAGTAGCCTCGGCTACGAAGGCTGGAAGCGAAGAATCCCATGTCTGTTTGTTGCTTCGGTTGCTCGCTAGACGCGTCACAGTCTCTCCTCCCCCTGGATGGGGCCCTTCAGGATCCCGATGGGACCCTTCAGGGTCCCAGAGGGAGAGGATGAAGGTGGGGGTGAAACCCCCTCACCCCAACCCTCCCCCGCGAGGGGGGAGGGGTGTTGAAGTGGGCGGAGACGGAGCCGGGAGTGTCAGAGAACCGGCAAGTGGCTGAAGCAGCGCACGCGAGCGTCGGGTAAAGTAGGGGCGAATCTCGTATTCGCGCATAAGCGCCGAACTGCGGAGGGGTGTCCGAGTGGTTGAAGGAGCCGGTCTTGAAAACCGGTATCCCGAGTGATCGGGATCGTGGGTTCGAATCCCACCCCCTCCGCCAGCAATCGTCCGTCGGGTGGCGGACGATTGCTGACCCCGAGGAGCGTAAGCGACGAGGGGCCACCCGGATGGGATTGACCGTTAGGCG
>Ga0315280_10000080_pt1 | contig 166722 bp, 162 predicted proteins | sample YL17G06_40_MG_FD_203697 | JGI IMG/M metagenome (GOLD analysis project Ga0315280, IMG submission 203697) | Sediment microbial communities from Yellowstone Lake, YNP, Wyoming, USA - YL17G06_40 | ecosystem: Environmental > Aquatic > Freshwater > Lake > Sediment | place: USA: Wyoming | collected... | reverse complement strand
TGGCCTCACCACCGTTGCCGACCAGAGCATCACCACCAGCGGCGGCACCGGGAACGTGACCGTTTGCAACCTTATCGCTGGAACCTACACCGTGACCGAGAAAACTTTACCGGCAGGCTGGGGCAATAACACGGCCATGGTGCAAAGCGTGACGGTGCCCATCAATGGGACAGGCGTGGTAACATTCAGCAATACGGCCACGGGCTGCCTGAAGATAGTGAAGAACACCACCGGAGGCGACGGCACCTTTGACTTCACCGTCACAGGTGACTGGGGTGGCCTCACCACCGTTGCCGACCAAACCATCACCACCAGTGGCGGCACCGGGAACGTGACCGTTTGCAACCTTATTGCTGGGAACTACACAGTGACCGAGAAAACACTACCAGTGGGCTGGATGTCCAACGATGCCAGCATGACCCAGAAGGTGACCGTGCCCATCAACGGCACCGGCACTGTCACCTACAGCAATACCAAGCTCGCCACCATCATCCTGGTGAAGAACTCGAGTGATGGGGACAGTACCTTCACTTTCAGTGCTACAGTCCTGCCGTCTCCAATCTCGATCACAACATCGGGTGGGACCGGTTCGCAAACATTCAGCAACTTGGTTCCCGGAGACTATGGGAATATCACTGAGAACGCGAAATCGGGCTGGGTTCTAACTGTCCTTGGGTTCACCTCTGCACTGGGCACATCAACAGTATCGGTGAACCAGACCACGGGCGTTGCCACCATCAGCGTTCTCGCTGCGGGCGACACGGTAACCGTAACCTTCGATAACACAGCCGTGGGGCTGGGAACGCGGACACAGGGCTTCTGGGCAACACACCGTCTGCTTAGCGACGCGGTGTGGTTCGGAGGCACTGTCGGCGGGCATACCTATACCGGCCTTTCAGTTTCAGATCAGACCATCTGCAACAAGGTGATAGACAGCGACTGTAAACTGATGGGTGCTTTCTGGTCTAACATTGCCAAGACATCCACCGATGCTAAACGTAGCAAGCTGGATCAGGCCAGGATGCAAATGCTGCAGCAACTGGTGGCTGCCATCCTGAACAACGCTGCCTTCGGGTCTGACCCCACGAGCTTTGGCGTCAGTATCTCCCAGGCCAAGGCTGACTTCTGTGGAACTGACCTTAATAAGATAAAGGCCGACATTGGCTACTTGGGTAGCTTCAACTCGAGCGGAGACACTGTAGCGTTCACTCCTGGCATCAACGCCAACGGCAAGGATGCCAAGGATCACGCCTGCAATGCTTTCTGGGATGTCCTGCCTTAAGCATTGCATTAGCCGAGTTAACGGGAAAGGGGGGCGCTCAAGCGCCCCCCTTTCTATTGAGCTCAGTGGCTTAATCAGTCATCCGCCATTTCTCCCCGAAATTCATCGTGAATTACTGGCAAGCTGACACATCCAAAGCCCAAGGCAACACTGCTATTTGTTGTGTTTCTTCACGGTAAGGTTTGCTGATGTCAGACTATTCTGCTTATCCCAGGAGTATGGACTAACGACGCTGGTGACGGTGGCGCGCCACGAGCCCCAGGCGGGGTTCTTGTTCAATGTAATGCTGACTGTGCCAGTGGAATCAGAAATGCCTGATAAATTGTAGCTACTGCCCGAAGGTCCTGCTACGCTAACAGTCACAGTTGCATCGAAAATGCCATTTCTTACATTGACGACGCCATTTACGCTTGTGCAGGCAGTGGTTGTAAAGACAAGAGAGCCATCAATCAACTGCAGACTGGTATTTAGAGTCACGACGCTTTGGGTTGGTGTGGGGCTGGGCGTGGGTATAGGACTGGGTGTAGGACTAGGTGTAGGTGAGGGAGAAGGACTGGGTGTAGGTGAGGGAGAAGGACTGGGTGTAGGACTAGGTGTAGGTGAGGGAGAAGGACTGGGTGTAGGACTAGGTGTAGGTGAGGGAGAAGGACTGGGTGTAGGTGAGGGAGAAGGACTGGGTGTAGGTGAGGGAGAAGGACTGGGCGTAGGTGAGGGAGAAGGACCGGGTGTAGGTGTAGGTGAAGGACTGGGTGTAGCTAAAGTGGTAAATACTAATTGGTTTCCCGTCACACTAGTAACACCGTCATAAGCAATGGCAAAGAACCAGTACTGGGTTCCAGGCAGCAAGCTTGTCTTAGTGAAAAAGAACGGTCCTGGAGCGGACATCTGCTGCATCGGAGAATCACTACTCACCGTATCTCCCACCTTGCCAATAGCAAACCAAACCTTTACGCTGGCGCAACTACCCAGAGAGGTCAGTTGGCCGTTCAACGTCGCTGTCGTACTGGAAATATTAGTGGGATTTCCAGTTACAACTGTCGGCAATAAGCGAGGTGGCACTAATGGCATCTGTGGAGGATGAGGAATTAAGCTGCCAACAGCTTTAAGTGCATTAACCAAACCAAATCCGTATAAGTTGTCATATCCGGTGATACCAAGGTCATCAGCACCTGCATCAAGCTGTCCACGGATCGTTTTATTGTCCCAATCTGGATGAGCGCTTTTGACCAGGGCTGCTACTCCGACTACGTGGGGCGATGCCATGCTGGTTCCAGATAATACTTTGTATCCACCACCTAACCATGTCGAATTTATATTCAGTCCGGGAGCACTTATCTCAGTAGCAGGACCGGTGCTGCTAAACGAAGTCCGCACTTTATTTGTATCAGTGGCTGCCACGGCCATCACTGAATTGTATCTCGCTGGATACAGGGTAGTATCTTTAGTGGAATCCCCACCGGAATTCCCCGCTGCCGCTATGGACAGTATTCCATTATTCCAAGCATTCTGAAAGGCGGCCTCTACGATCGACGAATAATCTTGCCCGCCATAGGAATTATTCGTGATTTGTACTCCGTTAGCAACGGCCCAGTCCAGCCCTGCTAGGATCACGCTCCATGATCCCGAACCATTCGCATCCATGACCTTAATGGCATATAGCTCGACATTCGGGGCGATACCAACGACCCCGACTCCATTATCTGCAGCGGCTATTATGCCGGCCACATGGGTACCGTGACCGTTGTCGTCCATAGGGTCAGCGTCGTTATTTACGAAATCATAGCCGCCCTTATACACAGCAGCTAATTCCGGATGAGTGTAGTTAATGCCGGTATCTATAATGGCAACTTTTACCCCGGCACCTGTAATGCCTTCAGCCTGTGCAATTCCAGCACCAATTTGCTTAACACCCCACGAATTATCAAGTTCAGTATCGGTAATCTTGACCTGCGAGTCTCGTTCTATTTTAATCTTTGGATTCTTACTTAATTGGTTGATTCTGTCGCCAGAGAGCCGGGCTGCTACAGCATTGACAACCTTATATTTATGCAATATTTCGGACTTGGTCAGCACCTGATTTATGTCTCCAGAATAGGAGACAAGTACAGGGTATTCCTGAGGCTTAGCTGAAACTCCGCTTGCAGACAATAGCGACCCAATAAACACAAACGGCAGTAATAACTTAACCAACCTCATGTTCATTGCCATTCGCCTCCTCAAGGATTTCCGAGGGCAACAGTAATTCTCCACTTACATCCCATGTACAGCTTTTGTCCTGAGCTAATCCCCATTTAGGGATAAGCTGGCATACTGCAAGTTAATGGTAGAACTGCGGAACGTGAGTGTGAATCACCCATAAGGTCATTTTATTTAGGAGAATAGTACCTTGGGACAGGTTGAAAGTACTGAGTAAGCACTGGCAAGAGCGAGTTCATTGGGTGAAGAGATCATGAGTTTCGCAATTGTAGAACCAGTTTTGGCGTCTGCTTGATTCAAGCTCCTAGTGTCTGTATAATTTACTATTGCGTGGCAGAATCACATGTCCTCGAGAGTCCCTTCCCCAAGCCAAAGGCGAATGAGATACCACAATAAAGTAATTTTTTGGGAGGCAATTGCATAGTGAGTAACGATGGTTTCGATAGATTTAAAGGCTCGTCTGATTATGTTACCTCCAGGCCTTTGAGAAACGCTGTTAACGTGAGCATTACTCTGGGAAGACCTCTACTAATCCGGGGAGAGCCCGGGACAGGGAAAACCCTGCTTGCTCACAGTATCGCCAAGGGGCTGAAGAAAAAGCTGATCATCTGGAACATAAAATCAACCACCAAGGCTCAAGAGGGACTGTATGTCTATGATACTGTGCAGCGGCTTAACGATAGTCGCTTTGGCGACAAAGATGTTTCCGACATCAAGCAGTATATTAAGTTGGGCAAATTGGGGCAGGCCTTCGCTTCCCCGGAACAGGTAGTGCTTCTTATCGACGAGATAGATAAGGCTGACATTGAGTTTCCCAACGACCTGCTCAACGAATTGGATGAGATGAGCTTCTATATTCCGGAGACTAATGAGACCATTAGTGCCATCCACCGGCCTATAGCAGTCATCACCAGCAATGCCGAAAAAGAGCTTCCCGATGCTTTCCTGCGGCGCTGCATATTCCACTACATCGAATTCCCTGACGCTAAGCTGATGGAGGAAATAGTCAGGGTGCACTTCCCCGATATTAAAAATAACCTCCTTCAAGAAGCCCTGAGGACCTTTTACTCACTGAGGCAGATCGACCAGTTCAGAAAGAAGCCATCAACCAGCGAATTGATAGATTGGATTCGGGCTCTTATTGCCGGTGGTCTGGCCGATGAGAAAATATCTGCGGAGATTCCCTTTATCGGCACTCTACTGAAGAAGGAGCCGGATTACAATTACTTTTTAAAAACCCGCATGCCGTATAGATAAACATGTTCACTGATTTTTTCTATACCCTCAGGAAAAGAAAGGTGCCCGTCTCCGTTACCGAGTGGATGACCCTTATGGAAGCCCTTGACAAGAATTGCATCACTAACCTGGATGAATTCTATTATCTGGCAAGAGCGATATTGGTTAAAACCGAAACCCATTACGACCATTACGATGTTGCTTTTCAGGAATATTTTAAGGGAATAGAAGGCCCGGCAGATATCTCAGAGCAGATACTGGAGTGGCTCAAAGACCCTCTTAACCGGACGACCCTTACTGAAGAAGAGCGAGCTCTATTTGATAATATGGACCTTGACGAGCTGATTAAGGAACTGGAGAAGAGGCTTAAGGAACAGACTGAGCAGCATGACGGCGGCGATTACTGGATCGGTCGAGGGGGCACTGCTCCCTTCGGACATTCAGGATCTAATCCCGCCGGCATCAGAATCGGTGGTCAATCAGGGGGCAGACATGCCATACAAGTTGCTCAGGAGAGGAGATTCCGAAACTACCGCAGTGACCTGACCCTCGACGTCCGCCAGATTAAGATGGCTTTGAGAGGGCTGCGAGAACTCAACCGGATCGGTCCCGAGGATGAGCTGGACCTGGATAAAACCATTCAGGCTACTTGCAAGAATGCCGGCGATATTGAGTTAGTGTGGACACGAAGCAGAAAGAATGCGGTCAAATTGCTCCTGTTGATGGATGTTGGCGGGTCTATGGAACCGTTTGCCCAGCTATGCAGTCTACTTTTCTCAGCAGCTCACTCCAGCAGTCATTTCAAGGATTTCCAATATTTCTATTTTCATAATTGCATATACGATAACCTTTACCGGGATATGGAGAGGCGGGAGGCAATAAGTACTGAGCATGTGCTGCGCACCCTGGAACCTGACTATAAAGTGGTATTGGTAGGAGATGCTAGCATGGCTATCCAGGAGCTAACAGACAGATATGGGGCAATCTATTACTACGAGAGTAATGACAGCCCGGGGATACTCTGGCTTAAGCGAATTGCGGAACATTTTACCCACTGTATCTGGCTGAACCCGGAAGTACCAAGCTACTGGAATCATCCTACTGTTCAAATGATCGGGAAGCTCTTCCCCATGTTCGAACTTACCCTTGACGGTCTGGGGCAATCTGTGAAAAAGCTGGTCGTGAAGAAATGACCCTACTCACGGCTTGAAATGGCTCATGCCTCACGTTTTTGGGGCACAGTCCTTCAGAGAAGCTTCTACATACTCGCATCAAGGCCGAATCGAATAGCATGGGAAGGCACGGGCAGGAGGTATCAGATGGCAAAACTTAAAGATTATAGCGGCCCTTACAGACATGATTTGAAATTCGATGATTTCTCCAAGGACTTCTTGATAACTATGATGACCCAGTGGCAGCGGGCCTATCTCCGCTTGTCCTCAATCTGGTATGAGAAAGTCATGGAGAAATTCGGCATGGAAGCCGCCGATGCCTGCAATCTGGAAGTCTGGATGACAGTAGGCCAGAAAGTGGTTCCCAAGTTCGCCAAGATGGGAAATGTCCAGCCGAAGACGGTCCTTGATGCTCTAAAGATCGTGCAGTTGGCTCCGGACAGCCATGTCGGGTCACAGCTTTTCGCAGGTGACCTTGACATCAAAAACGAAAATCACGTCATAACCACCACTACCAAATGCGCGGTATTGGAGTTCTTCGAAAAGGCCGCACCTGAGCGAATAGAGTATTTCTGCCACAAACTGGAGCCGGCGACCATGGGAGCGTATTTCAATAATCCCAAGATTAAAGTGACGCCTCTGAAGCTGCCGCCCAGAAAGAGCCCGGACGAGCCCTGCTGCCGGTTCGAGATTAAGCTTGAAGAATAAGCGGACGTCGCGTGGCTAGTGATCGCCTCCGCTGCTTTCCTTCATCGTAATAGCCCCGTGCATTCTTGCTGGGGATTGAAAAGGCTTTAGGAACCCTCTCAGTTATACTTGTTCATCGCTGCCGCGATGCCTTCGGTGAGTATGCACTCGATGGCAGCAGCGACTTTGAGGTAGACTTCTCGCATGACGGTTTTTTCTGCTTCCGTGAAGTTGCTCAGGACGTGTTCTATAGCTTCAACCTTCGGCGCAGAGCTACTATCGTTGCCTTCGTGCGAGGCGATTCCCACCTTGATTCGAGGGAATTCCTGGGTGCCCAGATGAGAGATGATGGATTTCAGGCCATTATGCCCCCCTGAGCTTCCTCTCTCGCGAATGCGAATCTTGCCCAGGGGAAGGTCGAGGTCGTCGTAGATAACCAGGATGTCTTTTGCAGAAATCTTGTAGCGGCGCACCAGCGCCGACACTGCCTCGCCGCTCAGGTTCATGAAGGTCTGAGGCTTGGCCAGCACAATTTTTGTTCCTGAAACCTCTCCGGTACCCAGTTTACTGTGCGCACGGCGCTGTGTCAGCGAGATGCCGTGCTCGCGGGCAAACAGGTCAACGCATTTAAACCCTGCGTTATGTCTGTTGTTGACATAATCTCGGCCTGGATTACCTAGTCCCACAATCAGTTTCATTAGAACTTTTCAACCCCCTAGCCCCCACTCTTGGGGGGAATATAAGGAATTGGGGGACACCCCCAAACCCCCGTCAAAGGGACTTTGTCCCTCTGTACTCCCTAGTCCTTTTCTCCCAGCATCTTCAGGAATTGTTTTTCATTGAGCAGGGCGGTGCCCAGCTCGCGGGCGCGGTCGAGCTTGGAGCCGGGGTCGGCGCCCACTACCATGTAAGTTGTTTTTTTGCTGACGGAGCTGCCTACCAGGCCGCCGAGCTCTCTTATCCTGGCCTCAGCCTCCGTCCTGGTGCAGGAATCGAGCTTACCTGTGACCACGAACTCTTTGCCGGCAAGAGGCTGTTCTCGCGGCTTTTCTGTTTTTTCCTCGGCCATCCTTACGCCAGCTTTTTTCAGCTTGTCGATGACCTTGCGGTTGGACTCCTGCCGGAAAAAGGCGACTATGCTCTCGGCTATCGTGGGCCCTATGGTGGGCGCGGTCATCAGCTCCTCTGCGGTTGACTGCGCTAGTTTGTCTATACTGCCGAAGTGTTTGACCAGGATTTCGGCAGTCTCCGACCCGACATGGCGGATCCCCAGCGCGAATATAACCCGCGATAGGGGCCTGCTCTTGCTTTCCTCAATGGCTTTGAGCACATTGGCAGCGCTCTTCGCGCCCATCCTCTCCAGTCCGATGAACTCTTCTTTCTTGTCCTTCAGCGTGTAGATATCGCCGACATCTTTTATCAACCCTGCTTTGAGCAGGGCCTCCGCCAGCCTCTCGCCAATCCCCTCGATGTCCATGGCCCCGCGGGAGACGAAATGCTTGACCAGCTCGTAGACCTGGGCCGGGCAGGACATATTGGTGCAGCGGGACATGGCCTCGCCTTCCGGTTTTATGGCCTCAGCGCCGCAGACCGGACATTTGGTCGGCATGGCGAAGACCTTCTCTTTGCCGGTGCGCAGGCTGATCACAGGTCCCACCACTTCAGGTATGACCTCGCCCGCTCTCTGCACTATGACCGTATCGCCAATGCGGATGTCTTTGCGCCTGATGTCTTCCTCGTTGTGCAGGGCGGCCCGCTTCACAATGACCCCGCCTACGTTGACTGGCTCCAGGATGGCATAGGGGTTTAGTGTGCCGGTGCGTCCTATGCTGACGCCGATGTTGAGAAGGCGGGTGGTCTCTTGAGTGGCAGGGAACTTGTAGGCTATGGCCCAGCGGGGCTCGCCGCCCACGTTGCCCAATCGTTCCTGGAGGTCGTAGCGGTTTACCTTGAACACAATGCCGTCGGCTTCGTAGGGAAGGTGCTCTATTTGTTCGAGCCAGTGTTGATAGTAGCTTTCGGCCTGCTGCAGGTTTTTCAAAAGCTCATTTTGGGGATTCAGCTTAAAACCTAGCGACTTCAAATACTCCAGCGTCTCCCAGTGAGTGGAAAATGTTTTCCCGCCCTCGACCACGCCCACGCCGTAAATATAGATATCCAGAGGGCGCTGGGCGGTGATACGCGGGTCCAACTGCCGCACCGAGCCGGCAGCGGCATTTCTGGGGTTGGCAAACAAAGGCTGCTCGGCTTTAGCCCTGTCCTCGTTCAGCTTTTTGAATCCCTTTTTGGAGAGGAAGACCTCTCCCCGGACTTCCAACCTTGTTGGTACGCCCCTGGGCAGAGTCAAAGGTACGCTTTTGATAGTTTTAAGGTTCTGAGTGATGTCCTCGCCGCGGAACCCGTCGCCGCGGGTAGCCCCTGTGACATACCTCCCGTCCTGGTAAATCAAGGTCACGGCCAGGCCGTCCATCTTATGCTCGGCGACAAGGTCGAACTCTTGCTGGCCCAGCAGCCCTGAGATTCGTTTGTGCCAGGCGAGAAGCTCCTCGTGAGAAAATGCCTTGCCCAGGCTGAGCATAGGTATCTGGTGCTCCACAACGCCGAAGGCTTCGACCGGGGCTGCCCCCACCCGCTGTGTCGGCGAGTCGGGCATGAGGAACCGGGGGTACTCCTCCTCCAGGCGCTGGAGTTCCTTCATCAGCTCGTCATATTCGGCATCGCTTATCTCGGGACTGTCGAGGACGTTGTAGCGGTGATTATGATAATTTATTAGCTTCCGGAGTTCATCGATCCTTTTCTTTGCCTCGTTCTCGTTCATAGCGCCTGTCCATGCAGCGGGTTTTCCCGGCAAACCCGGCCTAAACTGTTTTTTGTAGTATAGCACAGTTGGTAAAGACGGTAAAAACGAATCTGCCAACGCTTTGACAAAAGGTTTTTTTTATGATATTAAATTAGGGAAGCGGTTCATGGCGAAATATATATTTATTACGGGTGGCGTAGTTAGTTCCGTAGGAAAAGGGATCGTCGCCGCTTCTGTCGGAAGGCTGCTTAAAAGCTACCAGATCAGTGTATCGGCCCAGAAGTTAGACCCTTACCTTAACGTTGACCCCGGCACTATGTCTCCCTATCAGCATGGGGAGGTCTTCGTTACCGAGGACGGCGCAGAGACAGACCTTGACCTGGGGCACTACGAGCGCTTTATCGATACGAATCTGACCACTGCCTCCAGCGTCACCACGGGGCAGATATACAGCTCGGTGATTGCCAAGGAGAGGCGGGGCGATTTCTTGGGCGGCACTATTCAGATAGTGCCCCATGTTACCAACGAGATTAAAAAACGAATTCGTGAGGTAGCTGAGAAGAGCGGGGCCGACGTAGTGCTGGTCGAGGTGGGGGGCACGGTCGGTGACATCGAGGGGCAGCCATTTCTGGAAGCTATCCGACAGATGCGGAACGACGTGGGGCGGGATAATGTTCTCTATATCCATGTCACGCTTCTTCCTTATATTGCGTCTACTGGAGAACTCAAGACCAAACCAACGCAGCACAGCGTCAAAGAGCTGCGCAGCATAGGGATTCAGCCGGACATTATAGTCTGCCGCAGCGACTATCCGGTTGCTGAGGAGTTCAAAGATAAAATAGCTTTGTTCTGCGATGTTGAGAAGCGCGCCGTTGTGGGTCTTACCACAGCATCTGTAATTTACGAGGTGCCTCTGATTCTGGACGAGGCGGGAATGGGACAAATTGTGGCTGAAAAGCTACGGCTGCCGGGAGCGTCACGCGACCTCAGTGAGTGGCGAACCATGGTGGAGAGGATGAAAAAGCCGAAGTCGAGGGTCTCCATAGCTCTTGTCGGCAAATATGTGAAGTTGCGGGATGCTTATCTATCGGTAAGGGAGGCTCTGTGCCATGCTGCTCTATACCACGACCGTGATGTGGAAATCGTCTGGATCGAGTCCGAGGAGTTGGAGAAGGATGGCGGTGAGGCGCTGCTGCACACAGCAAACGGGATAGTAGTACCGGGAGGCTTTGGCTACCGGGGTATTGAGGGGAAGATTATAGCGGCGAGATATGCCCGCGAGAATAATATTCCTTATCTGGGCCTGTGTCTGGGCCTGCATATGATGGTGATTGAATTCGCGCGCTACGTGCTGAAGTCGGCTAAGCCCAATTCGACAGAATTTGATAAGGACACCCCTTATCCTGTTATCGACCTCATGCTCACTCAGAAGGAAATAAAGGAAAAGGGGGGCACGATGCGTTTGGGGCTCTATCCCTGTCAGCTGGTGCCTGGCACTCATGCTGCTGCCGCCTATAACGAGCCCCTGGTCTACGAACGGCATCGTCATCGCTTTGAGTTCAATAATAAGTACAGGGATGTTCTGGGCAAGGCCGGCCTTGTTGCCAGCGGCATTTCGCCAGACGGCAAGTTGGTTGAGATAGTCGAGTTCGCGGGACATCCCTGGATGGTGAGCACACAGTTTCATCCGGAATTCACCTCCCGCCCCAATCGTCCTCACCCTCTGTTTCGCGATTTCATTGGGGCAGCTAAGAAGACTCTGAAAGTGGGCGATCAGCGTCCTTTACCGCTGGAACCCACGGTGAACAATTGACCTGTCATGTAGACAAAATCGTTGACTTATGCTATAGTCAAGAGGACTAGATGCGAGTTTTCTTGGATACCGCCAATATCGATGAAATTCGCCAGGCAGCCAAACTAGGTGTGATTAGCGGGGTCACCACTAATCCTTCTCTGGTGGCCAAGGAAAAGCGGGCGGATATGAAGGCGGTCATCCGGGAGATCTCCTCCATAGTCGATGGCCCCATTAGTGCTGAGGTGCTCAGCCAGGAGCCACAGGCTATGATCCGGGAAGCAAGAGAAGTCTCCTCATGGTCGCCCAATGTGGTTGTTAAGATCCCTGTGTCGGCGAGCGGCTTGGAAGCTGTCTCAGTTCTTTCCAAAGAGGGGATACGGACTAATTTAACGCTTTGCTTTTCGCTGAATCAGGCGATATTGGGCGCGATTGTGGGAGCAACTTACGTCAGCGCATTTGTGGGAAGGCTTGACGATGCCGGGCATGATGGGATGCAGCTTGTTGCTGAGATCGTGGAGATATTCGATAATTATAAGGATAGATTTAAGACTCAGGTGATCGCTGCCAGTATACGTCATCCGTTGCACGTTGTTGCTGCGGCCAAAGCAAGAGCTCATATAGCAACCGTACCTTACAGTGTACTCATGCAGATGGTTAAACACCCGCTAACTGATATTGGGATATGCCGTTTTGCTGAGGACTGGCAACGCATCTCTAAGACATAGGGCTACAATCCACGACTATAGCACCGAGGCAAGCATCTTTTATGGATTTTGTTCAATCTAATTATGGAGTAAGACTATGAATATCACCGAGCTGGAAGTCAAGACTAAAGAGGAACTTGTGAACATGGCCAAGGAACTTGGCATTACCGGCGTCAGCGCTTTGAAGAAGGAGGACATCGTACTGCGGCTGCTTCAGGCAAATGCCGAGCAGCACGGTTACTCCTTCAGAGGCGGCATCCTCGAGATTATGAATGATGGCTACGGCTTTCTACGCCAGCCGGATCTGCACCCCAATGCTAATGACATCTACGTATCGCAGTCGCAGATCCGCCGCTTCACTCTGCGAACCGGAGATATAGTCAGCGGCCAGGTGAGGGCTCCCAAGGATGGTGAAAAATATCATAGCCTGCTTCGTGTCGAGACGGTCAACAATATGGACCCCGAGGCTATTAAGGAGCGGCCGTCATTCGAGCATAAGACGCCTATATTCCCCAATAAGCTGATTAACCTTGAGACCACTCCTAACAATCTCTCCACAAGGCTGCTCAATCTCATAGCTCCCATTGGCCGCGGTCAGAGAGGGTTGATCGTCTCTCCGCCGAAGGCGGGAAAGACCATGCTTTTGAAGCACATAGCCAACGGGATTACGGCTAATTACAACGATATACATCTTATGATCTGCCTTATCGGTGAGCGGCCTGAGGAGGTGACGGACTGGAAGAAGTCAGTTAAGGCGGAAGTAATCGCATCCACCTTCGATGAGCCCGTTGAAGAGCATACCAGGGTGGCTGAGGTGGCGCTGGAACGCGCTAAGAGGCTGGTGGAGACAGGCATGGATGTAGTTATACTGCTTGATAGTATCACTCGACTGACGCGTGCCTATAACCTGGAGATGCCGTCAAGCGGACGCACACTCTCAGGAGGAGTTGACCCTGCGGCTCTCTATTCCCCCAAGAGGTTCTTCGGTGCAGCCAGGAACACGGAGGAAGGGGGAAGCCTGACAGTCATAGCTACCTGCCTCATCGATACGGGCAGCAGGATGGACGACGTGATATACGAGGAGTTCAAAGGTACCGGCAACATGGAGCTTCATCTTGACCGCAAGCTGTCCGAGCGCAGGATTTTCCCTGCTATAGACATCCAGCGCAGCGGCACCAGGAAAGAGGAATTGCTTCTCGATGAGAATACCTTGAAGCAGGTCTGGGTAGTACGCAGAATGATTACACTGATGAATAGCAACTCACCTAATTCCACCGAGGCTACCGAGCGGGTGCTGGAGAGACTGTCCAAGACCTCTACTAACGCGGAGTTTCTTGCTACTCTTTCTAAAGAGTTTTAACTCTCCCCTTGTAAGGCAAGCCTCATCGTTGTTACCCTCTTTACTTCGCTGCTATAATAGGAGCGATTTGCCATGAATTATCATCGCATCGTGATCAAATTAGGTACCAATCTGCTTACTGCAGGGAGCGATCACCTCAACCTTGAGACCATGGCTTCCCTGGTGGGGCAGATAGCGGGTCTTCATAAGGAAGGCCTGGGTGTAGTCGTTGTCACCTCGGGAGCGATCGCTGCCGGCAGACATCGCTTGAAGGTCACTGAAGAGCGCAGGGAAATTATCTCCAGGCAGGTGCTTGCCGCAGTGGGGCAGAGCCGACTTATGGATGCTTATGACCAGCTTTTCGGCTGGCATGCGATAATCATCGCTCAGACATTGCTTACAAGGGCTGACCTCTCAGACCGTATCAGATACCTTAATGCCCGTAACACTTTGACAGCGCTCCTGGAACTTCGTGTGATACCCATAATTAACGAGAATGATGTTGTGGCAGTGGAGGAAATCCAGGAAACAGTATTCGGCGACAATGACAATCTATCTGCCATGGTGGCGAATCTTGTCGATGCTGACCTTTTGATGCTGCTTACGGATACCGCCGGCCTTTATACGGCTGACCCCCACCGGGATTCCAATGCCAAGCTTATCGAGCGTGTCGATAAGATAGATGCTCGTATCGAGAGCCTTGCAGGCGGAAGCTCGAGCGAGCGGGGCACCGGTGGCATGGCGACAAAGATTGAGGCGGCGAAGCTGGCTACTGCCTCGGGTGTGGCGGTGGCCATCGCCGACGGGCGAGAGCGTGATGTCATCACCAAATTGGCCAGGGGCGAGGCTATCGGCACTTTTTTTCAGCCGGTTGCTTCCAGATTGGAGAGTCGGAAGCGCTGGCTGCTGAGCCAGCTTTCCAAAGGGAAGATTTACGTTGATGCAGGCGCGGCGACAGCTCTGAGAAAGCAGAACAAGAGCCTGCTGCCTGCAGGTGTTACCAAGGTTAGCGGTGAGTTCGAGAGAGGGGATGTGGTAAATATATTCGATAGTAAGACCGGTGAAAAAATAGCCTGCGGCATTTCCAACTACGGCTCAGGTGACATCGTCGTTATTAAAGGGGCTCGTTCGGACAAAATAGCTGAGCTTTTGGGTCGCGAATATGGGGCTGAGTTGGTGCACCGCGATAACCTGGTGGCGCTTTAGCCGTAAAAGGAGTGACCATGCGAGCCGCTACGAATGAAGTTGAGCTTAAAGCTAAAGCAGCGAAGGCTGCCTCAAAAAAATTGGCGTATCTGAGCACTGAGGTCAAAAACAAAGCGTTGCTCGCAATCGCCGACGAGCTTGTTGCCAAGCAAAGCGATATCTTGTCTGCCAATCACCGAGATTATGTGGAAGGCGAGAAGTCAGGCATGAGCGCAGCCATGCTCGACCGTCTGCTGCTGAACACCGAGAGGATTAAAGGGATTGCGGCTGATGTGCGCACTGTCGCCGCGCTACCCGACCCGGTGGGCGAGACCTTTGAGATGCGTACCCTGCCCAATGGGCTTCAGGTCGGCAAGAAGCGTGTTCCTCTGGGTGTAATCGGGGCTGTCTATGAGAGCAGACCCAATGTTACTGTGGATATCTCGGTACTTTGCCTAAAGTCGGGGAATGCTGTCATACTCCGCGGTGGCAAGGAGGCCGTGCACTCTAATGCAGCTCTGGCGAAGATAATACAGAGTGCTGCATATCGTGCGGGGGTTCCTAAGGGGGCAGTGCAGTTCATTGAATCAACCGACCGCGCTATGGTGGGACAAATGCTGAAAATGAGGGATTACATCGACTTGGTGATTCCTCGCGGCGGAGCCGATTTGATTAACTATGTGGCCCGAAACGCTGCTATGCCTGTGGTTACAGGGGGAATCGGCGTCTGTCATACTTACGTTGATAGGAGTGCAAATCTGGAAAAAGCGGTAGCCATTGTCTATAACGCTAAGGTGCAGAGACCGACTGTTTGTAATGCGCTGGATGCTATACTGGTCCATGCTGATGTGGCGAAGAAGTTCCTGCCGATGGTTGGCAAGGAATTGGGCAGAGCCGGTGTGGAATTGCGTTGCGATAAGCGAGCTCTGAAAATACTTAAGCCTTTGACGTCGATAAAAGTGGTTCCCGCTAGTGCCGAGGACTGGGGCAAAGAGTTCCTGGCTCTGGTTGCCGCTGTAAAAGTGGTGGATTCGCTGGAGGAGGCATTAGAGCATATCGAGCGCTATGGCTCAGGACATTCCGAGGCTATTGTGACCGAGGATTATCAGGCAGCGATGAAGTTCCTAGATGAAGTGGATGCAGCTTGCGTATATGTCAATGCCAGCACTCGTTTCACGGATGGCGGACAGTTTGGGCTGGGTGCGGAGGTGGGAATAAGCACGCAGAAGTTCCATGCCCGAGGCCCGATGGGCCTCAAGGAACTCACTACCTATAAATGGATAGTGCTAGGCAGCGGGCAGGTTCGTCCATAGAGGAGGAATGATATGGCAGAGTATCGGTTTGAAAGAGAATGCCGCACTGCACACTCTGAGGCTTATCTCATAATTGCCAGTGATGAGCAGGTGGGCAAGGTGGATATCCACTTCACGCCTTCGATAGTCTATGCTACCCTGTGTGTCGGGGAGAATATGACTCAAGATGAGATTCAAGACCTTATCGATACCATTGACGAAGATTTGGTTATGTCGGCTGACGTTGCCCGAGACGATTTTATCGTGACCGTGTATCAGGGGCGAGAAGCTGGTGTCTTCAGTGACGAGGAGTTTGAGGAAGAGGAAGAAGAATAAGACTTAGATATGGTCATGCTTCCGGGGGATTAGAGAGCGAGCGGCGCTCTCGATATCGGCTGCCGTGAGGCTGTATCTCCTCAACAACTCCTCAGGTTTTCCAGATTTGGCAAAAGTGTTGTTTATGGCGATGAAGGACATGGGTACTGGCCGCTGTTCAGCTACAATTTGAGCCACAGCGCTGCCCAGTCCGCCCCGTAGTAAGTGTTCCTCCGCAGTGATGATGGCCCCTGTCTCCTTGGCTGCCTTTACGATAGCGTCACTGTCCAGGGGCTTGAGGGTAGGCATACTGAGCACCCGGCAGTCGATTCCATCCAGTGCCAGGTTCTGAGCTGCTCCCATTGCGGAAGCCACCATCATTCCGGTGGCAATGATGGTGATGTCTTTACCTTCCCTCAAAGTCGCTGCTCTCCCCAGAATAAACTTGTAGTCTGGAGCATAGACCAGAGGCGTTTTGGGACGGCTAAGCCTTATGTAGAACGGGCCGTAGGTCTGTGCTGCTATCCTCACAGCCTGGGTTGTCTCTGCAGCATCGGCAGGAACGACCACTGTGAAACCGGGGAGGGAGCAAATCAAAGCTAGGTCTTCGATGGCATGATGAGAAGTGCCATCCTCTCCCACAGTGATCCCGCCATGTGTGGCGACGATTTTAACGTTCAGTCCAGGCTGTGCAACGCTCATTCGAATTTGGTCGAAGCAGCGTCCGGGAGCAAACACTGCAAAAGTGCTGACAAACACAGTCTTGCCTGCAGCAGCCAAGCCGGCAGCAATTCCCATCATATTCTGTTCAGCGATGCCGCAATCGAAGAATCGACGGGGGAATTCTTTGGCGAAGAGGCTGGTCATTGTGGACTTCGATAGGTCGGCATCAAGAACAACTATATCAGGGTTTTGTTTGCCCAGCTCAACGAGAGTTTTTCCGTAGGCTTCCCTGGTGCTCTGCTCCATGACTACTTCAGTTCCTCAAGAGCCTTTTCCATTTCAGCAAGAGTGGGAGCCTTGCCATGAAAATCTACATTGTTTTCCATGAAGCTGACCCCCTTGCCCTTGATGGTGTGGGCGATGATGACAGTGGGCTTTCCTTTAACCCGTTTTGCCTCATTGAATGCAGTTATTAGCTGTGACAGGTCATGGCCGTTGACCTCTATGGTGTGCCAGCCGAACGCCTTCCACTTCTCGGCCAAAGGCTCAAGGTTCATCACGTCGCGGTTCCAGCCGTCGATCTGCAGTTCATTATGGTCAACGATTGCGACAAGGTTGTCGAGTTTGAAATGGGCTGATGCCATCGCTGCTTCCCAGACCTGCCCCTCGTCGCATTCTCCATCACCCAGAAGAACATATACTCGATAGTCCCGGGTGTCGAGGCGCCCAGCCAGCGCTATGCCGATCCCGAATGAGAGGCCTTGGCCCAGCGAACCTGAGGACATCTCTACTCCTCGCGTGGCGGTCATGTCGCAATGCCCCTGCAGACAGCTACCCAGAATCCTCAGAGTAGCAAGCTTCTCCACAGGGAAATAGCCTCTTTCAGCAAGCGCTGCGTACAGGATGGGAGCGGCATGACCCTTACTCAGGATGAATCTGTCGCGCTCTGCCCAACGGGGGTTGGCTGGGTCATGTTTTAGAACCTTGAAGAAAAGCGCGGTGACAAGCTCGGCAGCGGAGAGCGAGCCGCCCGGGTGGCCACTGCCTGCTTTGCCAATCATCGTGATAACATGACGGCGCAGCTTTTTTGCCATGGACGACATTTCGTCTAGAGACAACGAGGGGACGGACGACGGATTTTTGCGAGGAGAAGTAATAGCCTCGGCTGTGGTATCAGCCGAGGCTTCAGGATTTTCCTTTTTAGCTCCCTGGCCGGACGAAGACATTCATACCCCCGGGAGGCAATTATATATTATCCTTGTCCCTTCGTCTATACCTTGTTATAATTTCCCCATGATTGTTGATTTTCATACCCATATCCTGCCACCCGGTTTTCGGGAAAATCGGGGCCACTATCTAGAGCGTGACGCCTGTTTTGACCTTCTGTACAACGACCCTAAAGCTAAAATCGCTACTGCTGAGGAACTCATCGCGAATATGGATAGAGAGGGTATTAATGTATCGGTGGTGCTTAACATCGGCTGGTCCAGTCATGAGCTTTGTCGCAAAACCAATGACTATATCATGGAAGCGATAGCCCGTTATCCGAGAAGGCTGGAGGGTTTCTGCGCTGTGCAGCCTCTGGCGGGTGAGAAGGCAATAGTCGAGCTTGAGCGCTGCATCAAGGGCAGGGTTAAGGGGATAGGTGAGTTGAGGTGCGATACGCAGGGGTTTGATCTGGCTGATAAGGATATCATGGGCCCAATAGCTCAGGTTGTGAGGAAGCATAGACTGATTATACTCACCCATGCCTCTGAGCCGGTGGGGCATTCCTATTCCGGCAAGGGCGATATAACTCCTGGCCTTCTGTATCGCTTCATAACGAATTTCCCTGAGTTGACCTTGGTGTGTGCGCACTGGGGTGGGGGATTACCCTTCTACGGTTTGATGCCAGAGGTCGCTAAAGCACTATCGAATGTCTATTTCGATACAGCCGCCTCACCCTGGCTCTACCGAGACGAGATATTCAAGCATGTTACGGAGATTTTAGGTCCGGATAAGGTGCTTTACGGCAGCGACTACCCACTTATGCAACAGAGCAAGCTTGTTAAGTCTATCCGAAACCTCGACCTCTCTGAGAAGGCCAAAAGCTTGATTTTAGGAGGGAATGCTCAAAGGCTCCTGTCTTTAAGTTGAGCTTCGTCATGGAACCTATACGCGCATTCATTGCCATCGAACTGCCGAGTCAGATTATGGCAGCGCTCTCTCAACTACAGGATAAACTCAAAACAAGCAAGAGCGGTTCAGTGAAATGGGTTGACCCGGAGGGCATTCATCTCACGCTCAAGTTCCTAGGAAACGTCGATGAGGCTGAAATACCGGCATTAAATAGGGCGCTCTCAGAAGCTGTCAAAGGGATTGCGCCTTTCTATCTGGAACTTGGAGAGCCTGGCGCTTTCCCCAGCTCTCAAGCCCCGAGGGTAGTCTGGGTTGGGGTAGGGGGAGAGATAGAGCCGCTCCTTACTTTACATAACAACATAGACCGTGTTCTTACCCCCTTAGGATTCCCCCCGGAGAAGCGGGCATTCTCGCCTCATCTCACTCTCGGAAGGGTCCGGGAAGAGACTTTGCCTGGAGAGAGGCGACGCCTGGGAGAAAATGTTGCTTTGCTGAAGACAGGGGCGAAGTCATCCTTTAAGGTTGAGTCCCTCAGCCTGATGAGGAGCAAGTTGAGCAGGGAAGGCGCAGTGTATAGCTGTCTCGCTTCTTTCGCCTTATGTAGTAGTTAAGTCTGTGATACAATTGCATAAGTCAAGAGTTTGGTTCTCACATCCAGGTCAGGGTACCTCTGTTTGCACAGTCGGCGCCCAATCTCCGCCCTTCCACTTGATAGGGAACACTAGTTTCACAGTTTGTGATGATCCTGACGTCAGGTAGACGGGTATCTCGTTCCTCTGGGTCTGTCCAGTTTGAGTGATGCTTCCGATCACGATTATGATACCATCAGCGCCCTCATTCTTAGCAGTGATATTGAGTATAGCGTAGTAGTTATCGAACACGCCTGCGGTGGTGGCGTTCACTAACAACACTGCTGGGCTTGGCTTGCTGATATTAGACGATGTTACAGCGGTGGGTTTAGGGTTTGTGCTAGCGCCGCCACCACCGCAGGCAGAAGCCATAACGGCTGCGATTGCTATGAGTATTATTACTACTGCTAACTTTGTGCACTTCATAGTGGCTTCCCTCCGCTCGATTCTATGCTTTAGCAATCATCTTAAAATTGGCATTTGGCGCATGATCAAGCTAAGACTGTGGCAGGTTGGAGTCGCCCTAACTGCCTAATGCCTTTGTACGCAGTATCTGGCTTGTCTGAGCCGAACCATCCCTGTGCTCTATGGAAAAGTCCGGGCCTGGTTGCCACGGTCTCTATCTCTGATTGAGTGTGGTCATACGATGCTTCTGGAGCCTGAGGCCTGCCGAACATGCTCCATTCACCACGGCGATAGAACAGGCCCCAGTTGGCTGCTAGTTTCTCGCTCCGGGTTTGCGGTTCGTCAAGGGTTGATTCGGTGGCATTAGACTGCATCCAACCTCTTGGTTGATAGAACAGCCCGTGACTGTTTGCTGCGGCTTCGCTCTGGCTTTCTGAGAGAGATGTTTCAGAGCCCAGGGACTTGCTGAACATGGGCCATTCCCGCTGTCTGTAGAACAACCCTCGACTGTCTGTAAGCTCGGTCTCAACTGGTACAGTAACGGGCTGGGGCTGGCCGAAGCGTATCCACTCATTAGGCCGGTGGAGTAGCGCTTGCCTGTGCATTACAGTCGGCTCTACAGACGTTACCATGACAGGCTCGTTCAGGTAAGAACGCATTGTGCCCCGCACCTCTTTTAGCTTGGGGAACATAACCATTGTGACAGCAAGACGGAGTACGCCGGAAAGCACGAAGAGAGCCAGGATGTTATAACCCAGGACCGGTCTGACAACACCGAGAAGATAGGCACCGATAAGCGCCCCCGCGGCCATAAACGCCGTGGTGAGAGCCTTATTATAAGCTATATACTTCAGCCGTTTGCCCAGAGGTGCGGCTTCATAGATGAAGTTGCCGCTACACAGGTCAAATCCTGCCCAGCACACTCCCGAAAACAACTGAACTAACACAAGGTAAAATACATTGTGCGACACGAGCCAGAGGAGCGGAACGAAGGGGATCGCGAAGGAAACGATTTTCATTACTTTTAGGTTACCGACCTTGTCAGCGTATTTGCCCCAGAATGTGACGATGAGCACCTTAGCCAGGAATTCACTGGCGAATATCAAGGCAAAGAAAATGTAGGTGAAATGCAGGTCGATCAGCATGTACGGAGCGAAGAACGGCGACGCTATGTAGACAGTAAACTGGAAGAACGAGACAAACAATATGAATTTTCCCAAGTTCCTCTGTCTGGTCTCGCCTAGGAAGTCAAGGAAACCGAAATTCCCATCCTTCTCCGGAGTAACCGGGGTGTTGTGTATTCTAGAGTAAGCTAGGAAGCAGACGGCGTCAGCTGCGAAAGCGACGAAGAAGAGGAGAGCAAAGCCGATCAACGCTCGTTCATGGAACAACTCCAGCACGCCACTGAATATGAAGAAAGCGCCAATGTAGACAGCACCTGATATGGCAGCCCTCATGCCGAAGTATCTGCCCCTGACGTTGGCAGGGACGAGGTCGGCCAGCCAGCTACTGCGAGCGGGTGAAAGTAACATGCCGGGTATCAGGTTGAAGATCCAACACGGTATGAGCCAGAGCGGATTGATGGGTTTGAAGAACAGCAGTATTGCGATGAGTGGCAGCCATCCGATAGCATCCAGAAAGGCTAGCAACAGAACAGCCTTTTTTCGGGAGCCCATCCTCTGAATGACTGTGGGGACTTTTGTATAAAGGAAAGCTGCCACGAAGTTGTTCAACGTGCTCATCATGGCTACCGTCGAACTTCCTGCGCCAGCAGCTATCAAGGACGCAGGTGCGTAGGCATTACTTGCCTCCCCTACTGCTTCTGCTCCCACTTCGCCATGGAAGTATTTGAGGCTTTTCTGCCTTTCTAATTCTTCATTAACGTGCTCACTCGGCACGTTTTGATGCTCAGCCATGGTGGTCTGTCCTGGTTCTAGCTTTTCACTGCTTCGACATTGCGACTAGAGCTGCGAGGGTGAATTGCATACTGGTTCAGGAGCGGTCCCGCCCGGCTGAACAGTCCCACCATCTCGTCGGCCAGCGCTTCGGCATCGGTCCCATATTCTTTGAGCAGTTGCTGCTTAGCCCAAATGCTGAACAAATACCAAGCGCAACGCTTGTCATCTCTTTCCGATGAGAGGAAGTCAGTGTGCAAGACATTGATTTTGACCGCATTGCCTCCATTGTCACTCCATGTCCTTAATTGTGACCTGCCCTCTGGAGGCGCACAAAGGTCGGCCTGCAGAAAAGACAGATGGTTGGTCCTCGGGGCACGGCTGCTGACGGGAACTCTGGTGCTCGGTCGTACAGCTGGCAAGTCAATTCTCTGTACAAGGTCGGGAGTTATCTGGTCACCGGCCATGATTTTCCTTCTGGGTAACTCGCCTGTCTCTTTGTAACGCAGGAAGTAGCCGATGAATCTGTCCACCCTGCTCATAATCTCGGCGAGCCGGTTCTGGCGATATTCTTGAGTAACCTGTCCGATTTTCTCTGTTATTTCGGGCTCTAGCCTATGGAGCGCCTCAGCCAGTGCCTTGTAGACTTCGTCCTGGACTACAGCAGCTTTGTCTGCAGTGCCCCGGAACTTGTCGCAACGCACATAGCCTTCCAGCCTCTGTCCCTGCCACGGCTCCTTCTTGAATTCCTCAAGGTCGGTCAGGGCACAGAGTCGGATACCAGCCCGGCCACAGAGGTCAATATTTGTTCCTTCGGCATCGAAAGGAAGTGTATATAGCTGTATGGAAGCATTTCCTAAGGAACCGAGGCGGATATTGCTGCTCAGCGTTGGGACGCCGCTGAAGATGCGGGGCTCAACGACCTCGTAGCCGTGACCATCGGTAATTTGCATGGTGTAGACGTTTCGCCTCAAGTCGTTAGCAAATTCGCGGCTCAGGTACTGTTTTAGCCGCGCTTTGGTGAGCTGGGGGGCGATCTCAGGCAGGATACCTATAAGGTGAGCCCTGGTGCCAGGTTTGCTCAAATGGTGCTGGGGGCATTGTTCGATTATCTGAGCTCTACCTTCCCTCAGCCATTCTCTCTTCAGAACGAGGCAGCTCGGTGTATGCCTCCCATTTAGTGAGGACAGGTGCAGCTCGTCTGCTATAAGCGCGAAGGCCAGAATGCCCACACCCTTCTCACCGCGTAGTACATGCTGTAGTTTCTCGGAGTTGCCGATGTTTTGAAGTATGTGGCCCATCTTTTCAGGGCCGATGCCGATGCCGTTGTCTTCGACTATTATCTGCGACGCCCTATTTTGCTGGTCTGAGGAATGGTCGAGGCGAACGCGGATGCAGCCATCGGTTTTGCCAGCTTGTTCTATGGCGTCAGCCCCGTTCTCCACGAACTGTTTCAGTGCTTCCATGGGACTGTGGCAAAGGTATGCTAAAACCTCGAAAACTCGGGTCCCTGTTTGAAGTTTTATCTCAGCCATGATTCCCCCTTCTCAAAGCTTTTTAGTTCAGAACGCGATTGATTATTAGGAAGTGCTCCGTTTACAATGACAGAACACTAGACTGCTATCCTTTGGCCTCCGGGCTTAATGTCTGTTACGAAACCGTCCTGTAACATACAGACTACAGGTTGTCCCATATTATCGAAAACCCATTGTAGGGAGACATTGAGTTCTTTCCGGGGGTAGACTTTAATTTCGCCAGTGCGGAGTTGAATGCTGACCTTGGTCTCTTCGAGGCCAGCTAAACGCCCTGAAATTATGCTTTGCATTTTCTCTTTCCTCCGAGGGGGAGGGCACAGAGAGACGGTGCCCTCCCCCCATCATGCTAGTTTTATTAAGGCCTTGGCGCTGTCCTGAACTTGTTGGGAGTCGCCGCATGCAGGTCATTGTTCTGGGCGCGAGATACCATTTGCTGCCTGCGATTCTGAATAGGATTGCGCAGGAAGGCTGGTATATCCATCTGATCCTCATCCAGCAAGTACTTACGTAGCTCCTTCATTTCCTTTTCCATCGCTTCCTTGTTAAGCTTCCCCGGCCTGGAATTGAAGCCAGTTGCGATTAGGGTTATCTTGACTTCGTTGGACATCTCAGGAGCGTAGTTCATGCCGAAGATGATGTTGGCAGATGGATCTGCTGCTTTGCGAATGACCTCGGCGGACTCTTGAATCTCGGCTAGAGTCAGGTCCATGCCCGCCGTGACAGTGAATAGTATGGCGGTCGCACCTTCTACCGAGGCATCGAGCAAGGGACTGGTGATACAAGCTTTTGCGGCCTCTACGGCCCGATTCTGACCAGTGGCGGTCCCTATAGACAGCCACGCTTGTCCCATGCCCTTCATCACCGCTTTTATGTCGGCGAAGTCCAGGTTAATTTCACCAGGGGTGGTGATAACCGAGGATATGGCCGAGACGCCCTGGTACAGGATATCGTCTGCCAGCTTGAAGGCGTTATCTGCGGCTGTCCTGCGGTCGCAGAGATTCAGTATGCGGTCGTTAGGAATGGTAATGAGGGTGTCGCAGACTGGCGCTAATCTCTCGATGCCTTGCTCGGCCTGCTCACGTCGATGCTGTCCCTCGAATGCGAACGGGCGGGTGACTATGGCGATTGTGAGGGCCCCAGACTCTCTGGCAACGTCCGCCATCACAGGGGCTGCCCCCGTACCAGTCCCCCCACCCATTCCAGCCGCAATGAAGACCATATCTGCGTCGCGCACAACTTTGCGCAGTTCTTCCCGGCTCTCCTCTGCGGCCATGGTGCCGACCTTGGGGTCACCACCTGCTCCCAAGCCTTTGGTTACCTTGGGGCCGATTTGGACTGTGGTGATTTTATCCTCGGATGTCGTGGTGTATGCTAGAGCCACGGCGTCGGTATTTATTGCATAGAGCTCCACTCCGGTTAACTTTCCTCTCGCCATGCGGCGCACCGCATTCGAACCTCCACCGCCCATGCCAAAGACCTTGATTTTAGCCGGAGGAGTAGATACCATGTTGCTGTCTCCCATCTTTCTAACCTCCTTTAATCTCTGTCTTTTTTTGTAATCCTTAAGACGCTAGTCCAGATGTCTAGGGCTTGCCCCAGGGAACGAGTTGCCTGACAGACTTAACTCTGTCGACGACCTTTTCTCTTATCCCTGCTTCACTTCTGATCCAGCTTTGTTCCTGCCGCCAATTTTTTCCACCACAGAGCAAGATGCCTACGCTGCTGGCATAGGCGGCATTGTGAAGCTGGTCAGCCAGGCCGGACATAGCTGGGGGGATTCCTACGCGGGTGGGGAGCCCAGTGATATCCTGGGCAATAGTCCTTATCCCGCCTAGATTAGCGGTGCCTCCGGTCAATACCAGGCCCGCAGGAAATTCGGATACGTAGGCAAGGTAGCTCTGAGACTGCACCTGCTGCACCAGTTGAGAAACTAGCAGCTTCATGATCTCATCTACACGTGCCTTGACGATATCGCTGATATCTTTCTTGTATATCTTCCCGACACCATCGAAGTTGACCTGTACTGCCGGCTCTTCTTTCTGGTCCGGGTCTTCCTTTTCTGCCAGGTTGCATTGCTCTTTCTTGAGCTGTTCCGCCATCTCAACAGGTATTCCCAAACCAACAGATAGGTCTCTGGTGATTTGATTGCCGCCTACGGGAAGTACGGCGGTGAGCAATAAATTGCCATTCTTGTAGGCAGAGATGCCTGTAGTGCCAGCACCAATGTCTGCCAGCACGACGCCGGCATCGGTCTCATCAGGATGGAGCACCGCTTGAGCACTTGCCAAACATTGAAGGACCAGTCCCTCGATAGTAAGTCCTGCTTTATGAGCACATTTGGTTATGTTCTCGGCAGAACTCTCTGGTATGGTAATAATGTGTGTATCCAGGTCCATCCTGAAAGCGTGCATGCCCTTGGGGTCCTGGACTCCAATCTGGGTATCGAGGGTGTACTGTGTAGGGATCACGTGCAGTAGCCTTCTCTCCTCGGGGATGTTGATTTCGCGTGCAACCCTCAATGCTCTTTCAACATCACCCTGGCGGACTGTGCGGGCATTCCTGCCTACGCTTACTGAAGCACGATTGCCCTGGGAACTAATATTGCTTGCGCTGATCCCCAGATAGACAGAGGTTATGCTCTCTCCGCTGGTCTGCTCAGCCCTTCTTACAGATTGCCGAATGGATTCGCTGGCTTGGTCGATATCGGCGACCAAACCTTTGTGTATCCCGGCGGAGGGAGTTATGCCAATGCCGACTATCTGGATAGAACCTTCGGCATCGACATTTGCCAGCAGGCTGCAAATTTTGGATGAGCCTACATCTACAGCTGCCACCATTCTTTGTTTCATTTTTTGGTTGTCCTCCTTCCTTTCCTTAATGCATGTCTCTTAATCATTGTCACTTCTTAACTCTCTGCTGGAAATATGTCCCTCTTTTCACCATTATTGTTCACATAACTTGCAGCAGCGTCACAACATGACCTGGAAGACAGGGAGTATGCCGACTGCCCTCGGGGCCCGGCAGACGTGCCTTTCGCCTCCTTTCCAGCTTCGAAAATTGCTTGATTACAAGTATTCTGGCAACTTGGATTAATTAGGGATGGCAATATCCTAATGACAGCAGAAGAGGGGTCAAATTTTTTTCCAACGGACAAATAGATGGCAAAAGAAGGATAATTAATCAATTCATTTGGCAAAAATTATTTGCCCCGGAGAATTCCCTTTTAGCGAGGAATAATGGTGGCGCCCTTGCCCGTGGATAATGTGGCTGAAAGGATATTGTCGGGAGCGTGTTTGAGGCTATTAGCAGGATAACCAGAACCTTTTGGTCCTTCTTTAAACCAGCGTCATACTTTTTGGAAAGGGTATTAGGGTGATGAGGACGTCATGATTTAAAGCTGGAGCAAGCGTTGGCAGTCAGTCGTGCCAAGCAAGTGCGGTTAGTGAGAAAATAGGTTGTCCAACTATTGCTTTTTTTATCCGGACATGATATGCTTCGCCCGACATAGCTTCAGCCCAAGGGGGACATGTGCAGGGCAAACAGAGAAGGTTGACCGAGGAGAGGCTGCCCCCTTATCTATCATATCGGGTATGGCAGAGATTGCTCAGCGAGCTGTCGGCACATAATCCGCCCTCGCGTTTCGATTCCAGCTACTTTGAGGAACTGAAGATAACCAAGAGCTGCCGGTCCATGTTGAAAGGCACGCTTCTTTTTTTAGACTTGATGTCTGCGGACAGCATGCCTACTCCCAGATTACATCAGTTGGTCAAGTCGGACGGAGAAGCACGACGGGCAGCCCTCGCAGAAATTGTGCGTAATGCGTATGGCCCCCTGTTCACAGAGTTGGACGTAACGCGAGTTACCCAGGCGCAGGTAAAGGAATATTTTAGTTCTCAGGGGGCGAGTGGTGACATCGGGCGTAAATGTCTAAGCTTCTTCTTCGCTATCTGTGCCGATGGTAACATAGCGCTTTCCCCGCACCTCAGGAAATCGGCTCGCAGGGGAAGGGGGAAAAATAGTGCAATCGAAGTACTTAAGCCCAAGGTCAGCAAGCTGGCTGACTCAGGTGGTAGTGTGGAGTGGGAAAGGATGCTGCTCGAGAAATTTCCCAACTTCAACCCGGAATGGTCAGAGGAACTCAAAAAGAAATGGTTTGACGCCTTCAAGTTTTTGAAGAAGAGCCTTGAGATATCAGCTCCTCGGAGGAGAGCCTCCCCCTCCCGGCGATGAGCCCAAATTAGCGAACTCTCTCGATACTATTCTGTAGGGGCCCCTGGAGACCTCACAAGCAAAAGCGGAGTATTTCCGGCTCGCAGAACCCTTTCTGCCACGCTCCCAATGGCCCAGCGGCTGACGCCGGAGCGCCCATGTGTCGTCATGGCAACCAGACTGGCATTGGCCTGGTCGGCGAAGTTTATGATCGTTTCAGCAGCGGTACCAAGCACGATCTCTGACTTTGCAGAGACTCCTTTCTGCTTCAGTCCGGTAATAATTTCCTCGAGATAGTCTCTGGCAAATTTCTTCATTGACTCTATTTGTTGCTCGGCGTAGACACCGTACTCGGGACCCCCAGCGGCGTAGATATGGTAGTCCGGCGCTATAACCTGGAGGAGGATGACCTCAGCCTGGAGTTTGGAAGCGAGTTCCTCGACATAAGGGATTACCGCTTCACTCTCTTTGGAGCCGTCAAGTGCAACAAGTATCTTGCTCAGTATGGTTCTCTCACCGAGCATATCCGGACGAGCGCCTTTGGCCCTTATGAGCGCTATGGGCTGTCTTGTGGCTCTGAGCACCTTATCGGCTACACTGCCCATAGCCCAGCGCTTGATGCCAGAGCGGCCATGGGTTGTCATGACAATCAACCCGATATCCTGCTTATCGGCATACTCAATAATCGCTTCAGCAGGCTCGCCGACCATCATAACCGAATCTACTTTAATTGTTCCTGTTCCTTGTCTATCCTGGAACCTTTCGGCGTCTTGCCTTGCGGTTTCTGACATTTGCTGGAGGTACAACTGATGCATGTGATGATACCTGTCTTCGTCTGATTCACTAACATATATGAGGATTAGTTGAGAACCTAGAGCCTTGGCCAGCTTCTCGGCGTATGGTAAAGCTATTTGGGCCAACTCAGAGCCGTCTAATGGAACTAGTATTTTCCCATACAAAACACTCAACCTCCGTTCAAAAATGCCTTTGCCCAGATGGTCAAGATTGTAGCTTGACTTGCGGGAAAGAGCAACTGCTATCCTGCGGGTTCGGTTTTAAATGTTGAAAAAATATTGCAAAAAGCTGCCAGGTTACTATTGACTTTATCGACTACCTTGCTTATGCTGAGAGAAACAAGGTAATTTATTAGAGGGCGGCCAAATCTTGATTTGGCTTGACACGTCATAGACACTGGTTTACAATCACCTGCAAATAATAATAAAGAATATTAAGGAGGTGGATGAACAATGGCTCCTGAAAAGTTGCCTAGGGTAGTATGCTACGATTGCGTCAATCGCCATCACTTAGTGGCTGCGTGTCCTAAATGTGAGACCGGGGTTTTGGTGACAACCTGCCCGGAGGACTTCAATGGGATCACGGAAGCCGTCTGCAATGACTGCAATGCGACCGTCGGCTTCTATGTAGTCATGAAGGAGCGAAGGGCATGGCTTCTGGCAGAGCCTGTTGAGGTCGTGAGTTCTAAGCCGAGAAAAACAAGCCGCAAGACTCCAGAGCAAGAAGCCCCCTCAAAATGAGGCGCTGCTGACACGCCCTGCCAAGGCTATTTAACAGATGGATGGTATTGCAGTACTAAGGTGATCGGCCTGAATTTTATAATATTCCTGCAGGCAGGAATGAACGTGAGGAGGTAGATGGATAATGAGCCCTGAGAAATTGCCGAAGGTAGTTTGCTACGATTGCGTTAATCGTCATCACCTGATAGCCCGGTGTCCTATGTGTGCTACGGGAACCTTGATGACAACCTGCACAGATGACTTCAACGGCGTCACGGAGACTAATTGCACGGAGTGCAATGAAGCCATAGCCCTCTATGTGCTTATGAAAGAGCGCAGGGCCTGGATACTGGCACAGTCCATAGAGATGGTAACCAAGCGCGTTACTTAAGAGCAGTCACCAGTATTACTGTCTATATTAGCTCGCGACGTTAGCGACTCACAGGAGTGGCTAGAGACCAGGAATGGTCTCTTCCGCTCCTGTATAGCTTCAGCGACCTAGACTTCATGGGCTGCGTCCTTAGCTGCATAGCAAGAGCCGCTATTATTCATCGGTCCCACTGTAGGTCAATCGACATATGCTGGAGTATCGGAACGCGAGCGCAATAGAGTAGCTCCTAACTCCAGTTCCAATTTACAGGTCTTATGAGCTATGTTATAATAACTAGCCTATTGGATAAATCGGGGTGAGTGTATGATAGAGAAAGAAAAGAAAGTTGCTACCGTCCGTGAATATCAGCTTCATGAAAAGGACAGTGGATCAACCGAGGTTCAGATCGCCCTGCTCACCGAACGCATAAATCAGATGACTGAACACCTGAAGGTTCATGAGCACGACCATCACTCGCGGAGGGGTCTCTTGAAGCTGGTTGGCCAGCGGCGCCGTCTCCTAACGTACCTCAGCAATAATGATGTGAAGCGCTATCGCCAGTTGATAGCAAGACTTGGTCTCCGCAAGTAGGAGAATTTCCTGGAGGGGCAATAGTATGGAGGTCCAACTTTGATTACATATTCTTTCCAAAGAGAAATCGGGGGAAAACCCCTGATCGTCGAAACGGGGGCACTTGCCGAGCAGGCTAACGGTGCAGTCACAGTTACTTACGGTGAGACTGTGGTTTTAGTTACCGCGTGCATCAGCACCGAACCTAGAGAAGGTCAAGATTTCCTGCCGCTTACAGTAGATTATGAGGAGAGGCTTTATGCTGCCGGGAAAATCCCCGGCAGTTTTTTCAGGAGGGAAGGCCGACCCGGCCAGGAGGCTGTGCTGACGAGCAGGCTCACCGATAGACCTTTGAGGCCGCTTTTTGCTAAGAGCCTGCGCAACGATGTTCAGATCGTGGTAACTGTACTTTCTGCAGACCAGGAGAACCCTCCTGATATTCTGGCCATCTGCGGTGCCTCGGCAGCGCTGGGCATCTCCAATATACCGTTCGGTGGGCCCGTGGCTGCTGCGCGCGTCGGGTATATAGATGATGAATATGTGCTAAATCCTACGTTTACCCAGCTTAATCAAAGCAAGCTGGATTTGGTGGTTGCAGGAACCAAGGATGGAGTGATAATGGTGGAGGCGGGCGCGAAAGAGGTGGCTGAAGATATTCTGCTCGGAGCTCTCAAGTTCGGGCAGGAAGGAAACCAGGAAGTAATCAAGCTGCAGGAGCAGCTTATCCAGGCCTGCGGCAAACCCAAGATGGAGTTTCAGGGAAAAGAGTTAAGCTCAGAATTGAAGGGGACTGTTTCTGCTATTATCCGAGATAAGGTAGGCTCGGGGCCTATCTGGAAGGATCGAACGGATAGAGAAGTTATTCTGGCCAAGGTTAAGGAAGAGATTTCGGAAAAACTAGGAAGCAATTACTCTGCTCAGGAGATCGGCGCTGCCTTTGATGCGGGGTTGAAAGAAGCAGTGAGGTCTCTCATTTTGGAAAAGGGTATCCGCGCAGACGGCCGTGGGGTAACGGAGATCCGCCCTATCAAATGTGAGGTTGGGCGTTTCCCTCGCACTCACGGCTCGGGATTGTTCACCAGGGGACAAACCCAAGTGTTGACTATTGCTACGCTTGGTTCTCCAGGCGAGGAACAACAGATAGATGGCATCGGGCAGGAAGAGACAAAGCGCTATATGCACCATTACAACTTTCCGCCATTCAGTACCGGCGAGGTAAGGCGTGTTGGCTCTCCGGGGCGCCGTGAGATCGGGCACGGGGCGCTTGCAGAACGGGCCCTGATCCCTGTGCTTCCCAGTGAGACGGACTTTCCTTACACTATTCGTCTGGTCTCCGAGGTGCTCAGTTCCAATGGCAGCACTTCCATGGCCAGCGTATGTGGTAGTACCCTGTCTTTGATGGACGCAGGCGTCCCTATCAAGGCGCCGGTGGCCGGGGTAGCCATGGGGTTGGTGACGGCGACTGATGGAAGATATGTGGTGCTTACCGATATTGAGGGGCAGGAGGACGCCCTCGGCGATATGGACTTCAAAGTAGCGGGAACTGCAGAGGGTATAACTGCCCTCCAGTTAGACCTTAAGGTGAAAAACGTAAGCTCTGAGATTATGGAGAAGGCACTCAGCCAGGCAAGGGTTGCCCGCATGTTTATCCTGGAGCGGATGAAAGAGACTATCAACTCCAGCCGCCCCGAGCTAAGCAAATACGCACCCCGGCTTACCAAAATAACCATTGATCCTGAAAAAATCCGCACTGTAATTGGCTCTGGAGGCAAGACGATAAGGTCGATAATGAGCGAAGCCAAGGTTACTATTGATATTTCGAACGATGGAACTATCCTTATTGGCTCACCTGATGAGGATGCAACTAAAAAAGCGATAAAGATCATCGAGGAACTGACACGGGATGTTGAGGTTGGCGGGATGTACAACGGGCATGTAACTCGTGTAACCAGTTTCGGTGCCTTTGTCGAGATACTTCCCGGCAAAGAAGGATTGGTTCACATCAGTGAGCTGGCTGACTATCAGGTCCCGAGCGTTGAGGATGTGGTTAAGGTGGGGGACGAGGTAATGGTCATGGTCACAGAGATCGACCGCATGGGCAGGATAAACCTTTCCCGCCGTGCCGTGTTTCAAAAGCAAGCTCAGGTACCCGGTGCCCAAGTAGGCACTGAGCAAAAGGAGTCCTCAGACTACCCCTTCAAAAAGCATACAGAATCTCGGCCTCCCCATCGCCGCCGTGATGAGGGCAGCGGGCATGAAGGCAGAAGACCACCTACTAGTAGTAGGGGCGTTCCCCACAAGAGGCCGCCTGCAAGCAGGTAGGCTGCGCTTAAAGCAGGGATAAATCGAGGAGCAGATGGAGCGGGTAAAGGTTCTGGTACATGGTGTGTTGGGAAAGATGGGGCAAGAGGTGCTCAGCGCTGCATGTCGTGATCCCAAGCTTGAAGTGGTGGCCGGCGTCGATGTAAAGGCGAGCAAAAAGGAAATCCTATTGCCTGATGGGGCAAGTTCGATTCCATTGTCCCGAGATCTAGAATCTGTTCTTCAGCGCTGTCATCCCGACGTTCTGGTAGACTTCACTACTGCCGAGGCCGCGATGCCTGCAGTGCGGACTGCGATGAAACATGGCGTTGCCCTCGTTGTGGGGACTACAGGGTTGTCTGACGCAGACTTAAGCGAGATTAAGAGCCTGTGCCAGAAAAATAAGGTAGGGGCGGTAGTTGCTCCCAACTTCACTATAGCGGCGGTGGTGATGATGCACCTGGCAAAGGTAGCGGCGAGGTTTTTCGATTACGCCGAAATCATCGAGATGCATCACGAGCAGAAGCTGGATGCTCCATCCGGAACTGCGCTGGCTACGGCAAGGGATATGGTTCAAGCCAGGGGCAGTAACTTCATCCATGTCTCGGCTAAAAAAGAGAACATTGCCGGCAGTCGTGGTGGTGAGCTGGGAGGGGTAGCGCTACATAGCGTGCGGATGCCGGGGCTGCTGGCTCATCAGGAAGTTATTTTGGGCGCGCCGGGGCAGACGCTGAGAATACGCTTAGACCAGATAAACAGGGAGGCCTTCATGCCCGGCGTTACCTTAGCGATCAAGAAGGCAGCCGAACTTAAGGAGGCAGTTTTTGGTCTTGATAAGCTTCTGGGCCTTTAGGGGGGACATTGCTATTAAGAAAGTACCGCATTGCCATCGTCGGGGCTACCGGTTTAGTGGGTCAGGAATTCATCAAGGTCCTGGAGCAGAGGGATTTCCCCTTATCCTCAGTTCATCTTTTTGCCTCCAATAGGTCGGTGGGGAAGAAGCTGTTTATCAATCATCGAGAGGTGGAACTTAAAGAGCTTACGCCCCATTCGTTTGATCCGGTGGACATCGCTCTTTTCTCTGCGGGTGATGAAGTAAGCGAACAATACGCGCCTATAGCAGTTAAGCGGGGGACTGTGGTGATTGATAACAGCGGCGCGTTCGCGATGCATGATAGCGTCCCTTTAGTGGTACCCGAAGTCAATTCGGAAGACCTGGAGCGGCATAGGGGTCTGATAGCCAACCCTAATTGTTCTACTATTCAGATGCTGGTTGCTTTGTACCCCTTGCATAAAGCTAATCCCATTAAGCGTATCGTGGTTGATACATATCAATCTGTGTCAGGTACGGGAGCAGCGGCCGTAGACGAGCTTAATGCTCAGACCAAACTGGTCCTCGAGGGCAAGAGCGCTGTGCCTCATGTCTACCCTCACCAGATTGCCTTCAATGTATTACCCGAAGTGGATGTCTTTCTAGACGACGGCTATACAAAAGAAGAATGGAGAATGCGTGAGGAGACCAGAAAGATACTCCACGATGATAATATTGCTATTTCAGCGACATGTGTCCGTGTGCCGGTAGTCATAGGACACTGCGAGTCGATACACGTTGAGTTCAGCGAAACGATGAGTCCGGAAGAGGCACGGGCGATTCTGGCTGATTCTCCGGGGGTAAAGGTACTTGATGATCCTTCGGTAAACCTTTATCCTTATCCCTGGTCCGCGGCCGGCTCGGACGACGTCTTTGTAGGGCGCATTCGACGCGACTCTTCTAACGAGAATGGGCTGGTAATGTGGGTGGTCGCCGATAATGTGCGCAAAGGCGTAGCTCTTAATGCGGTCCAGATTGCTGAGCACCTTATCTCAAAAGGCTGGATATAGGCTATTTTAAGGAGGTGGAAATTGGCGGAGTTAGGTCGTCTTTTCACTGCGATGGTTACCCCTTTCGATAGCAAGGGTGATGTGGATTACAAGCAAGCGAAGAAGCTGGCACTGGCATTGCTGAACTCAGGAAGTGACGGACTGGTTATTTCAGGCACCACCGGTGAGTCGCCGACCCTGAGCAAAGAGGAGAAGCTGCGGCTTTTAACAGAAGTGAAGTCTGCAGTAGGCAATAAAGGAGCAATAGTGGCCGGCACGGGAACCTACAGTACCAGGGAGAGCATAGAGCTTACCAGGGAAGCTGAGAAGGTCGGTGTCGATGCTGCGCTGCTAGTAGTGCCATATTACAATAAGCCTACGCAGCAGGGACTCAAGGAGCATTTCAGCGCAATTGCAGGCAGTACGTCGCTCCCCTGTATTCTATACAATGTGCCCAGCCGTACCATTACCGGCCTCACGGCTGATACGGTCATTGAGCTCAGCCGGATCGATAACATCATCGGGCTGAAGGAAGCAAATGGCGATCTCGTGCACACCGCCAAGATACTTGACGGGGCGAAGAAGGGCTTTTTAATCTACAGCGGCAATGATAGTGACACTTTCCCTATGCTTTCCATAGGGTGCTATGGGGTTATCAGCGTTGCTTCGCATCTGGTAGGGATTCAGATGGCCGATATGATCTCGAAGGCAGTCAGTGGGAAGGCAGCCAGGGCTGCGGCCATCCACCGAAGTCTATTGCCTTTAATGAATGTCCTTTTCGTTGTGGCTAATCCTATACCTATTAAATATGCCTTGAACTACGTGGGGTTTAATGTGGGTAAGCCGCGTCTGCCCCTCACGCCACCGGACGAGAAGTCAGCAGCAACAATAGAGTCTGTGCTCAAGAAATACAAGATAGATTTGCCTATGGGCTAGCTCTTTGCTCCCCTCAATTTCAGGGAGCCCTGGAGTGCCCAGGGACTTGTTTTTTTGACTTCGATATTGACTAGCTGACCGAGCCAATCAGCTTCATCTTCGAAGAACACAAGCTTGTCTGTCCTGGTGCGGCCATACCATTTACTTTTCTTCTTCCCTTCAACCAATACTTCCACCTTTTGGCTCAGGAGTTTGGCATTGATCTCAGAAGCTATGTTGCCCTGGAGTTCCTCAACTTCTTGTAGTCTCCTCCTCTTCTCTGATAAGGGGACGTCGTCTTTGAATTTTCTGGCTGCTATTGTGCCTGGCCGAGGCGAGTATGCGGCGACATGAACAGTATCAAATCTTAGATCGGAGAGGAGTTGAATGGTATGCTGGAACTGCTCCTCCGTTTCCCCGGGAAAGCCTATGATGACATCGGTAGCAAGCGCAACGTTGGGGACAGCAAGGCGTATTTGCTCGACTAACTCTCGATATGACTGCACGGTGTAGCCCCGCCCCATTGCTTTTAGGATTTCATCGTCGCCGGATTGAGCCGGCAGGCTGATGTGTTCACAAACTTTTTTCAGTGAGGCTACGGTCTGGATTAGCTTCTGACTCATATCCTTGGGATGAGAGGTGAGGAAGCGAATTCGTGCCAATCCTGCGACGGAGTTCAACTCCTGGAGTAAATCCGCCAGGCCGGGTTTATCTGGAAGGTCGTGCCCGTAAGAATCGACGTTCTGTCCTAACAGGGTAACCTCTTTCACGCCGCGCTCTACGAGACTCTCTACTTGGCAGCGCACCTCAGCAATGGAGCGGCTTTTCTCTCTGCCGCGCCGATAAGGTACGATGCAATACGAACAGAAGTTATCACAGCCCTCGATAATAGTGACAAAAGCAGTGGGAGATAATCTGGGTTGGGCAAAGCTAGAGGTCTCAGAAGTCCGTGTTTTTGCTAAATCCAGGAGCTCGTTGAATTGTCCTGGCTTCAGGAAAATGTCGACATGGGGGAAGCGGTGTTTTAGCCTGTCTACATCCGAATCGACCATGCAACCGGCGAGGGACAATACGATATCAGGGCTGAGCCTCTTGAGCTCTTTCAATGAGTCCAGCTTGCCAAGGACGCGGTTTTCAGCGCTCTGCCGCACCACGCAAGTATTGAGGACTATGAGGTCGGCGTTGTCTATCTTCTGCGTGGGCTGATAGCCTAGCTTTTCAAGGTCGGCTGAAAGTTGCTCCGAGTCCGCCCGGTTCATCTGGCAGCCTATGGTCCAGATATGGTAATACGCCATAATATCCCTTTGGTTTTTGAATATAATTCTTCCTTAATTATATCAGATTGAAAGCGGCCTACTGGGTTGACAAGAGGCGAAGCAGTAGCCTAACATTCTGTGATGGTCGATATCTCACCAAAAGACTGAGCGATACAAGGTAAGGCAGGGCACATGTTTTCTAACAATCTGGCGGCTCTTAATCATGCTGGCTATGCTTGCGGTTGCAGGATATTGAAGAGGGTAGAGAAGGCAAGGGCCTGGCCTGAGGCTGAGTTCTTTATTGAGAATGTTCCCGATGAGATCTGGGGGGAGGTGGGAGATAACTATGCTAACTGGGTTTATCAACAGGGATTTTTTGCAGCCTTAATAAGGTGCTTCGCAAGCGATGAGTCTTTGAAAATAGTTGATTTTGGCTGCGGCCATGGGAAACTAGCCCCTGTCAGTGTGTTCTTTACTCATCCGGAAGGTGAATACCTGGGGATAGATATAAACGAGGGCTATATTAACTATTGCAGGCGCAAATATGCTCAGTTGCCCAGAGTGAAATTACATGTTTCCAAGGATTACAACCCTCTTTATTCTCCTGAACAACGAAGCGCAGCAGCCCGGAGCAGGTCTTATGGAGAAGACTGGCCTGTTGCTGCCAATTCCATTGATGTGGTGGTAGCAGTCTCTGTTTTCACCCACCTGCAGGAAGCAGATGCTTTCGGATATGTTAACAAGATATACAAAGTCTTAAAACCCGGCGCTCTGGCTATGCTGACCTGTCACATTGTGGAAGAACCGAGGAAACAGCCAGGGTCTATCGTAGGGTATAATCCGTTTCTGGTCAGCTTGTTCAAGTTTGCTACGCCGCTGCCACCTAGCAATAACTGGTTCACCAGTAACCCCGGATTGCCTGAATCGGGTATAGCCGTGAATATGGCAGGATTGAGTAGCCTGGTACAGGGGAAGTTCAAAATAGAGCTTATCGTGAGAGGTTCTGCAACAGGGGGTAAGGACCCATTTCCCCAAGACGTCGTGGTGTTAAGGAAATTAACCAGCGCTGAGGTCTAGCACATCATCGATGTGCTACGATAAAATCTTTTGAAGAATCTACAGATTGCCAAACAGATCCAAAATTTCAAATCCTTATCCTTGCCTTTCAAAAGTTTCAGTTCAAAAATTCCCTCATCATTTTGCCTGTTCTTTAACCAGGGCAGGGCATTATCTATGTCCGGATTGTCTATAGTAAAGCTGAGCAACGACAGCGAATCGAGTGCAGATACTATGTCGGTGAACCAGAAGGGGAAGGATACACTTTCCCAGTATTGAGGGGTGTTTCTATCTGGATAAACGTCTCTCTTAAAAAACCGCGATGCCAGAAGTTTTCCTGCTGTGGCTGCTTCCGGTGATTTGCTGTATTTTGGGGAGGCGGCAAAGGCACGCAGAACTACGCCTGTTACCAAGTGGGAAAACGGTTTTGACAGGTCAGGCTCCATCGTGGCAGCCTTCACGATATCTGCATATTTGCCGCCAATAGTCCTTAAAGGGATAGCCCAACCGCCATCTTTCTGACGGATGGATAAGAGCCACCCGAACCCTTTCTCAATTCTCGGGTCGCCGCTGTAACCCGCTTTGATCAGGAACTCCATCATAGCGGCGCTGTAATTAGGGGTATACTGATTACCGTAGATGCCTCTGAAGTCACCTTCATCAGTCTGACGCGTGAAGAGGAATTCCGCTGCATTTATTATTGCGGGGTGTTTATTATTGAGTCCGTATTTTTCTACCAGCACGCCCAGAATACGATAGGTTTCTAATTGATTGTAGTCTTCTCGCGAGCGCAGATGCTCTTTGCCTCCACCGGGATATTTCCACGAGCCATCTTTTTGTTGTCTATGAAGGATTTTCTTAACCTCGGGTAATTCCCATAAGGTTCCTATCGGTTCCACTTTTTTATCCAGAAGGTCTCTTTTAGCAAAATATGCAACAGCCCTATTATTTAAAGAAATGAGGACCGGTACGGGGTCAACGCTTAATTCTTGTCGCCAACTTTCCATTAGGCTCCTAATACTCGATTCTCAAGAGTTCAAGGTTTCTAATTTGGGTGAGGGACAGGGGAGTGTCTCCAGACAAACCTATACAGGGGAGAAAAAGTATAAGCTGGCGGAGGGAATGGGATTCGAACCCATGAGGGAGGTTTCCCCCCCTAACCGCTTAGCAGGCGGCCGCACTAGACCACTATGCGATCCCTCCTACCTCAGCCCTATTATAACCACAAAAGTCTATTATTTTCAAACCTTGAAAACATAAAAATCGGGATGTTTTGATAGAGAGCTGACAATGAGTTGAGCTATGCCAATAGAGGAGGTCGCCAATTCAGGCTGACACACCTTAGAGAGGATATCCAGAGCTGTGCTTTGAACGCTGGCCCGCTACTGGGTGGGAGGGGGAGTTCCAGACTCCGGAGGTTGACCTTCGGTCGGCGTTTCTTTTTTCTTCCTGCTAAAGAGAGACGCAACCCACATGAAGGCTTTCATCTCCCAAGTGATTATCTTCATTACGATGGGTATGCTCATTATCTTGAGGACTACCCTGTTGCTCATAATCTTCATTAACATTCTATCCCTCCAACTCATATCTATTTTCCTCTCCTTGATAGTTTGTTACGGGCCTGCTCGGCCTCCCCGGATAACTTGTTTCTCATCTCAGCAAACTTGACCTTCCAGTCTGTTTCTTTCTGAACATCAATCTTTATCTTGGCTTTGATAATCTGCAGCCGTATGGCGGTATAAATACCGACCAGCCAGCCTCTCCACCGGAAATAAACCCATCTGACAAGCCTGATGATCCATACCAGTATACCCAGATCGATGGGGAAAAAAAGGAGGAGAGGGATGACGATCAACAGCAAAACCAATATAGAATGAAGTAAGACGAAAAGAAGTATAATCAGGAAAATTAAAACCAAGGCCAGTAAAAGCAAGGCAAGCAGGTTCTCGGCCTTAGCTGCCCACGCCGCAATTTTTCGCAGCCACGGGTAGAGGTGACCTACAGCGTAGATAAATAAGTCAAAAAAGATTAATCCAAAGAATGTACCGATTACGAGCGCTATGAGTACGATGACAACAAGTACAATTGTAAGAATATTACCCATTGCTTTACCAGATAAATAAAATTACTAAATACCTACTCATATACCCTTGTAACTCGTTATGATAGCATAATACTTGAATTTGTCAAACGTGGCAGGTAAGGTTAAGATAGGTAAAGAAATTGTTCCAAAAATGGGACTTTTAGGTCTTGAAAATATTGTGGAAAGAGGTTAAAATCCGCCAGGTTAAGAGAAGTCCGAGATTTTATAGAGGTGGCGATGGTATATTATCAGCTAAGTGAGAAGGCCAAACTGAGACGGCATCGTACAAATGAGGCCATTGCTTTGGCTATGCAAAGCAGGTGGGAGGAGGCTGCTACAGTCAACAAGGCCATAATTGAAATGTTCCCCGATGATGCTGATGCCTACAATCGACTGGGCAAAGCATTAACTCAAATAGGGAAATATGCTGAGGCCAAGGAAGCTTATAGGCGCACCCTCGAGATTGAACCCACAAATAGCATCGCTAAAAAGAATCTTGACCGATTGTCACATCTTAGTGATACTGGGCGCGGTCAAAAAGGGGGGAAACAGGTTAGTGCTCATCTTTTCATTGAAGAGATGGGTAAGACAGAGGTGACTAATCTTCATCAAATCGCTCCCAAGGGAGTGCTGGCAAAATTGGCTGCAGGAGATCCTGCCAATCTTAAGCCTAAAGGACAAAGGCTGATTGTGGAGAGCGTAGATGGCGAATATATTGGTGAGATTGAACCTAAGCTAGGTTTGAGACTTATTAAGTTGATGGAAGGTGGAAATAGATATACGGCAGCCATTGCTCGCATCTCGGAGGATAAAGGCAAGGTGATGATTAAAGAGGTTTACCAGCATCCTAGCCAGGCAGGGCGCCCTTCATTCCCAGCACGAGTTACTGATGACTTCAGGCCATATGTTAAGAACACTGTGCTTAGATATGAGCTGGAGGATGAGGATGAGGTTTTTGAAGAGGATGCTGGTGAATGGGAAGGGGAGGAGCCATTGCATGAAGATGGCTCTCAACTTGGTGACGTTGTCACTTTTGCAGATGAAGATGGTGGCGAGAGGGGGTTTGGCGTAGAGCAGAAGTAGAAGCGATTCAGTATAGATAAGTAATAGACAAAGTGAAAGCCGAGACCATCGTTTCGGCTTTTTTTATGGTTTCGTGCCCAAATTGCGTTATTATTGATCGATCCTTGAACTATCTGTAGTTTGCCAAAAACCTCCGCTTGGTATATACTGTCACTGTCATTCTATGGCGGGAGGTGGCTCTAGTGGAGAACATTGTTTTCCCCAAATGCCAGAAATGCAATACTGGCGATCTGGTGCCTCTATCCGATTTTGGAAGCCAGGGGGCACCCATCCACTACAAGGTCTGGGTTTGTACTAATCCTGAATGCGGCTTTAACATAAAGATACGAAACGGCGATGTCTATGTCAACGAGCCAATATTGAGCGGAGCAGTACATAGTAACCGCTATCGCTAGCAAGTGCGGTTTGGGTTTTGTAGCTTGCTGGTCGGTGTTCAAGAAGGGAAAGTTCAGTTTACTCCAGGTAATCCTTCAGCTTCTTTGATCTGCTGGGGTGGCGTAGCTTACGGAGAGCTTTAGCTTCAATTTGGCGTATGCGTTCCCTGGTGACCCCGAATTCTTTTCCGACCTCTTCGAGAGTGCGACTACGCCCATCTTCAAGACCGAATCTCAGCTGGAGCACACGACGTTCCCGCGGAGTAAGTGTGGAGAGCACTTCCTCGACTTGGTCTTTGAGCAAGTTGAGGGAAGCCGCTTCGACCGGAGGCATGGTGGAGCGGTCTTCGATAAAGTCACCCAGGTGGCTATCCTCCTCTTCACCGATAGGCATTTCCAACGACACCGGTTCCTGAGATATTTTAATGATCTCCCTTACTTTTTCAGGGAAGATACCCATTCCCCTGGCGATTTCCTCCGAAGTTGGCTCTCGGCCATATTCTTGGGATAAGCGCCTGCTCGTTCGGATAAGTTTGTTTATAGTCTCTACCATGTGAACCGGTATACGGATTGTGCGGGCTTTGTCGGCTATATCTCTGGTGATAGCCTGGCGGATCCACCATGTGGCATAGGTGCTGAACTTGTACCCTTTTCGGTAGTCGAATTTCTCTACCGCTCGAATTAGCCCTATATTGCCTTCTTGAATGAGGTCGAGGAGAGACATGCCCCTGCCGATATATTTCTTAGCTATGCTGACCACGAGACGAAGGTTGGCTTCAATAAGGTGTCGTTGCGCTTTGGCTCCTTCTTCCTTTACATGCTCCCAATAGTCTCGCAGTCGGGGCTCATGAGGTTCGATTGTCTTGCGAAGGTCAGGCTTGGAGAGCTGACTTTTCAGTTCTGGGAATGAGCATTTATTGCCGATGAGTTGGAGCAAGTCTGTCGGTATAATGGCAATGAGGAGTGACAAATCCTTTAGTGCTCGTTCTACTTCGCCCGGGTCGGTAGCAGTTTTCTCACCTATTTCCTTTGCTAATTGCTGCTGGATCTCGTTATCTATAGCATTCCGCAGTTTTGCATCAGAAACCAGTTGACTCACGCTGGCCGACCGTGGCAGGTCAAGCTCTCTTTGCAGAGCAGTTAAGAAATCAGAAAACTGACTTAGTCTGGTTAACAGGGCGATCGCAGTATCGCTGGTGGAAGGTAACTGTCCATTTTTGTTTAGCCAATCCTCTTCGACTCTCCTAACATATTTCCCCTCTTCCATCTTTCTTGCCAGAAGCTTTTCTTCTCTAGCGCTGAGTAAGGAAACCCGCCCCATCTCACGGAGGTACATCCTTACAGGGTCATCGATCATTTCCTCCAGTTCCAGCCCAGCCTCCTCAAGCTCTTCGATTTCAGGCTCTTCCTCCCAGATATCAGCTTCTGTAGGTTCCTCAGTCAGAATTCCCAACTCGTCCGCCACTTCAGACTTGCCTTTGACAAGAGGTGCAAAGACATCGACCTCATGCTCTATATCTCCAGCAAGCTTGGGCACAGAGGCGAAGATGTCCTCTCCGTGCCCAATATCTTCTTCAACCCTGGGCACGGAGGCGAAAATATCGTCCGTTTTCGACTCAGAAGCAAAGATATCTTCAGGCAAAAGATCGCCTTGTTCATAAAGAAATTCTCGGAGTTCTTTAGATTCGTCTTTCATTGGTCCTCTTTATGGCTAGAAGTTGTCCGCACTGTATTTTCGAAGGTCTCTTTCAGCTTCAAGTTAATCTCGACTCCTCTTTGCTGCAAGACAGCTATGTCATCGCTCCTTCCTTCGGATTCGGCATCGGAAAGGAGTGATTCCTCTTGGATTTTCAGGTTTATCAGCCTTCTCTCCCCCAGGCGGTGTACGCAATCGGCTAACGCCTTCTCCCAATCTCTCTCCTCTGCGGGGGGCAGGGCTTTCCCACAAAGTGCTTTAGCATGCTCCTGAAGGTCGATATTATCAATTATATCCATTAATCCATCAAAGTCTAACGTGCTGCGCCAGGCGAGGAATATCTCACGGTTCTCACTCCGCTCGAAGTATTCCGGCTCAAGCTCTTTAGCGTTGTCCCTGAGCTCGGGATGCTGCAGCAGCAGGCAAAGGCAATATTCCTCAAGGCGGTCGCCAAAATATGGAGGGGGAATAGGCTTGGTCTCCTTCTTAGCAAACTTCTCACGCCGAGTGGGATGTGTATAGGCTGCCATACCTTCAAATGTTCTTTCACTAACTCCGAGTAGACTGGCAAACTTCTTCAGGTAAAGCTCTTTCTCCTTGCGATCTTCAAGTTCGGCAATAATGGGTAGAAGTTGCTCGGTAGCTAAGGCCCTTCCTTCTGGCTTATTGAGATCTAACCTCGATGCTAAGACCGCCAGAAGATGATCCATTAAAGGTGTAGCGTGATCAACTAATTGTTGCCATGTCTGAGTATCTTCTCTAATCAAATTATCTGGGTCTTTGCCTCGAGGTAGCGGGATTATTCTCATCTCAGCCTTGAGACTCGAAATACTCCCTAGCCAAGTTGGCATTTCTAAACTTTCCCTGTCCAGTGAGCTAAGAGCGACCTCTATGGCGCGCAATGTAGCGGCGTCTCCGGCGATATCGGGGTCAAGAGCAAAAGCAAAACTCCTGGTCAACCCCTTTAAGACCTTTATTTGCTTATCGGTAAGAGCAGTACCCATTGAGGCTACTACGTTGGTGAAGCCATACTGGTGGGCAGTGATAACATCCATGTAGCCCTCGACGATGACGACCGATCCTTTTTCTTTAATAGCTGCTTTGGCGCGGTCTATAGCGTAGAGGATGCCGCTCTTGTCGAAGATGGCTGTTTGCGGCGAGTTCAAATACTTGGGCATGGAGTCGTCCAAGGCACGAGCCCCGAAGCCAACGACTCTTCCTTTTATATCTTTGATAGGGAACATCAAACGATGCCTGAAGAAATCGTATGTACGGCCCTCCTTTTCCCCGAGCAATCGTAGTGACAGAAGTTCCTTCTCACTGTAACCGCGCTCCAGCAGGTGTCTTTTCAATCCTTCCCCAGGGCTGAATCCCAACTGGAAGTCATCAATAGTTTTGGGATTAAGGCCGCGTTTCTTCATCACATAATCACGCGCACCCGCAGCCGCGGGAGAGTGAAGCAGCAAATCATGGTAGTATTGCGCCGTCGTTTCATTTATTTGATAGAGCCGGTCTATGCTCTTGCTTTCAATAGCCTCCTTCTTTCGCTCCAGTGATACGCCTGCTTTATCAGCGAGCGTTTTCAGTGTCTCACCGAAGTCAGTCCCTTCCTTTTTCATCACGAAGGAGAACAGATCGCCTCCGGCACCACAGCCGAAGCACCTCCAAGACTGACGGTCGGGGAAGATATAGAAGGAAGGCGTCTTCTCCTGGTGGAAGGGACAAAGCGCCTTAAAGTTACGTCCTGCTTTCTCCAGCTTGAGATAGCTGCTGATGACGTCTACTATATCCAGCCTTTGCTTTATATCATCAATGGTACTCATTTGGGAAACCTTAATTGCTGGAGGTCAAAGCGCCTAGTTCACCGGCCAGCGTCACCGCATAGTTATCGGTCATTCCCGCGATGTAGTCAACTACCCCACGCTCTGTTTCATCGCTACTTGAGAATTCTTTGGGTAGTTTATCAGGATTATCTACAAAATAATAATATAAAAAGCGGACGACTTGTTTTGCTTTTTCTGTTTCTTTCCTAGCTACCTGCACTTCGTAGACTCTCTCGAATAAGAAGTTACGTAGGTTGTTAGCTGCTTTCAATACTTCGGGGCTCATGGTGATAATCGGGTTCTGCTCGGTATCGTTAATCCCCGTAGCTGACCACGAACGGTCAATTATGTCGCAGACCATAGTGTCGATCCTTTTTGAGTGTGACTTGCCCAGAATAGCAATCGCGGATTGGGGCAGGTCATCCTCGGTAATAAGCCCGGCCCTTGCGGCGTCACCTATGTCATGGTTAATGTAGGCCACCGAATCCGCAAGCCGGCATACCTGACCCTCCAGAGTAGTCGGAATGTCCTCCATATCGCCGAATATGTCCAGCTTGCTACTCTTGGAGTGTTTCAAGATACCCTCTCTTACCTCCCATGTCAAGTTCAGGCCTTTTCCATCTTTCTCCAGGCAATCGACAACCCTCAAGCTTTGCTCATTGTGCCTGAACCCTTTGGAGTAAAGCTCGTTAAGCACCTCTTCACCCACGTGCCCGAAGGGGGTGTGGCCCAGGTCATGTCCCAGTGAGATAGCTTCTGCCAGGTCCTCATTCAGATTCAGAGCTCGAGCGATGGAGCGCGCTATCTGAGATACTTCCAGCGTATGGGTGAGCCTAGTTACATAGTGGTCCCCTAATGGGGCAATGAACACCTGAGTCTTGTGTTTCAGCCGTCGAAACGCTTTGGAGTGGATGATTCGGTCGCGGTCCCGTTGGAACTCAGTGCGCATCGGCGAAGGTGGCTCGGCCTTTATTCTGCCTCGACTCAACCTGCTTTTTGCCGCATATGGCGATAAGCTTTCCTCCCGCTCCTCCAGTCGCTGGCGGATCTCCCCATGTATCATAAAAGCCTTCGTCTGCTATGTCGTTTTGCCCAATCTGCGCTCCGCAGCAGCGATGATCCCCCTGGTTTTTTCCAAGACATCCGGGTTTACCGAAACCGAGGTAATCCCCCATCCCACAAGTTTTTCAGTGAGTTCAGGGTAAACCGAAGGTGCTTGTCCGCAGATAGAACTGGTGACTCCCCTTTTGGCTGTAGCTTTGATTACTCTCTCGAGGGCCATGAGAACCGCCTCATTTCGCTCATCGAACTGCTCAGCCAGTTTCTGGCTGTCACGATCGATGCCCAGGATAAGCTGGGTGAGATCATTGGATCCGATGGAGATACCATCGATTCCAACATCGAGGAATTTGTCTATCAGGAAGACATTTGAGGGGACCTCGACCATCATCCAGAGCTTGAAGTCTGGTGACTGTCGCAGTCCCTCATTTGCCAGCAAGCCCTTAACTCGAGCCATTTCATCTACAGTTCGCACAAATGGAATCATCACCCACAAATTCTTATACTGCTTCCTTACCTTCCTGATTGCCTCTATCTCCAGTTTAAAGACATCGAGTTCCTTAATATAACGTGAACATCCCCTGTAACCCAGCATGGGGTTTTCTTCAGACTCCTCGTATTGCTGCCCTCCCTTGAGGTTTCGGTATTCGTTGGTCTTAAAATCTGTAGTTCGATATACAACAGGTCTCGGATGGAATGCTCTGGCAAAAGTGACCAGACCATGGGCGAGCTTGTTTACAAACTCCTCTTCTCTTCCTTCTTTGATCATGTGCCTTGGATGTTCTCCAATCTGAGCTATCATGAATTCGGCTCTGAGCAACCCTACCCCATCGACATCGCGGGCAGCTATGTTCTCAGCCAACTCCGGTTGAGCCAAGTTGACATAAAGTCTGGTGATGGTCTTTATCTTCACCTTAGATGCTGGTTCCGCTGATTCCATTACTTTGGCTGTGATCTTGCCTTCGTAGACTTTTCCCCGCGAGCCATCCACAGTAACTATCTGGTCAGGTTTCAGCCGCTGCGTGGCATCTCCAGTACCTACGACACAAGGGATGCCGAGCTCTCTGCTAACTATGGCAGCGTGGCAGGTTCTGCCACCACGATCGGTAACAATACCTGCTGCTCGCTTCATCGCGGGCACGAAATCGGGAGTGGTCATTTCTGCTGCCATGATATCTCCCTTTTTCACTTCATCTATATTGGCGGTGTCCAGTATAATCTTCACTGGGCCCGAACCGAGTCCAGGGCCTGCCGGAGAGCCACTGAGGATAATAGAAGCTTCTGCTAATTCGCTAATCTGTTCTGCCTCGATCATCTTTAGCGTAGTTATGGGACGGGTCTGAACAATGTAGAGCTTACTCTCTTCTGTAGCCCACTCAATATCCTGAGGAAACTGATACAGTTTCTCTATCTTCGCACCGAGCTTGGCCAAAGCGACGATCTCTCTATCATTAAGTTTCTGCTTACCTTGCAGGGCTTCAGAAACAGGCAGCTTAACGTTTGTTTCGTCAATGTCCTCGTTGCCTCTGAGACTCTTCGTCAATTGCCACTCTTGCCTTGCTATCATCTTGTGAATTATGGCAAAGTTTTTCTTGTCCACCAGATAAAGGTCAGGGGTTACTCCGCCAGAAACGACAGCCTCACCCAGACCATAAACTGCTTCAATAGCGATTTTCTCCTCGTTGGTCACTGGCTCCCTGGTGAACATTACGCCAGACCTTTTAGATTGCACCATCCTTTGTACCACTACGGCGATCCCTACCTTGATATGGTTCAGTCCATGCTGCTCTCTATAGAAAATTGCTCTAGGCTCAAACAGGGAAGCCCAGCATCCTTGCACAGCGGCGATGACGTCTGCTTCCCCTTGAATATTGAGAAAAGTACGTTGCTGTCCGGCAAATGAGGCTTCGGGCAGGTCTTCAGCGGTAGCCGAGGACCGAACTGCGACCAGGCCTCTCAGCTTCTCATAGGCCTCACTTATCTCATCAGCAATCGCTTGGGGCATCCTGGCATTGCCAATCAATTCTTTGATTCGGGTGGCAGACTTATCAAGCTGTCTGCTGTCGTCAACGTCTAATTTCTTCAAGATCGCTGTGATCTTCGCACGTAGCCCTGATTCATCGAGAAAGTGAAAATAGCTCTGGGTGGTGACTATGAACCCAGGAGGCACCGGGATTTCCAATTTGGTAAGCTCTCCCAGATTCGCCCCTTTCCCCCCTACCAGTGTTAGGTCTTCCTTATCGACTTCCATGAACCAGACGACGTCCGTGCGTTTCTTTTTCATGATAAGCACAACTCCAGCTCTTTATCTATGGCGAAACTACACCCTGTTGCTTGGGAAGCTTAGCTATTATACCATGCAGGCTAAATAACAAGTCAAGGAAACTCTTTACGATTTAGCCTCGCTTCGGCACTTGACTCCAGTCCCCCCAAACAATTTTCTCCGGGTCTTTGACCAGACCTTTCTCTTTAGCAAGTTCTCGGATTTTTAGCAGGGTCGCATTGACTTCGGGAGTGAGAAATACCCAACCGGCACCCGAAGGTATCCAATAGGGCGAACTGATGCGCATTGCCTGGCATTTTTTAGTGTTGAGGTAGATTCCAAATTTCTCGTGTTGCACCATAAACCTCCTCGTCAATTTTTTCTTGATGCTTCCTGGAGCTTCAGCACAACTTCATCGATAACCTCGTCCGGGGTTGAAGCACCTGCAGTGATACCAATGTGGCGTCGCCCTCGCACCCAAGAAGGATCCAACTCTGCGACAGTCTCGATGTGGCAGGTGGCAACACCGGTGTCTGTACAGATTTCGACAAGACGCCTGGTATTAGCGCTATCTTTACTACCGATTACTACCATGAGGTCTGCTCTTTTTGCTAACTCAAGGGCTGCGGCCTGGTGTTTGCGTGTAGCATCGCATATAGTATTGAAGACACGCAGTTCGGAGAACTTGGCAGTATCAGAAGTGATGATTCCGGCAACGAAGTTGGCGAAGCGCTCCTGGTTCTGTGTAGTCTGGCAGATGATACCCAGACGTCTAGCCCGGGCAGTGAACCGGAAAATGTCCAGAGATGCACTTGCGTTCTTCCCAGCCCAACCAAGTACAGCTTGAACCTCGGGATGAGAGGCTTCTCCGAAGACCAATACCTGAAATCCTTCCTTCGCCAACCTCTGAGCTACGACCTGGGCCTTGCGCACAAATGGACAGGCAGCGTCGATGACTTCGAGCCCTTGTGCCTTTATCTGCTTCATGACATCTGGCCCTACACCATGGGAGGCGATGGCGATGATGTTACCTCGAACTTCGTCTAAACTCGCTGCTATGCTCACTCCGCACTCTGAGAGCTTGTCCACAACCTGCTGGTTGTGGACAAGGGGGCCTAGTGTCTGGAGTGGCCCGCGTTCCCGTGCTGCCTTCTGCACAAGCTCGATAGCTCGCCTCACGCCGAAGCAGAATCCCACCTCAGAGGCCTTTTCAATTTTCATTGGTGCTCCCCTGGTTGTTCTGGAACGAGAAGCTGCCCCGATAGCTGGGAGGCAGAAGCTCCGCTATGCGTTCCGTGATCAAGTCAGCGTGTTGAGCTAACCCAGAGCGATTTAGTTTGTCGGCCTCATTTGATGGGACGCTAAAAGGACGGCCTATTCTCACAACGATACTTGGCCGACGTAGAATAAAGCCGATTCCCCTGACCTGTTCGGTGCCGCTAATGCCTACGGGAACTATGGGAGCCGAGGAGCGCGCGGCAATAAACGCAGTGCCAGGTTGAGCTTCCTGCAACTGATGAGAAGAACTCCTCTTGCCTTCAGGGAACATGCCCAGTACTTCACCCTTCTTTAATACTTCAAGCGCTCGGCGCAGTGCCACTCTATCCACCCCGCTTCGCCTCACGGGGAAGGCGCCGTAGGCGCGCACCACAAGTCCCAATAGCGAGGGACGGAATAGCTCTTGTTTTGCCATAAAGGTTATCCTGCGGGGAACGCTGGCACCCAGTAGCGGTGGGTCTACGTAGGTCATGTGGTTGGACACTACTATGAGGGGACCTTTTCTGGGAACATTTTCTTTACCCTCAACCCGCCATCTGGTGAGAGCGACGAGTAAGGCTTTCATCGTAGTAGTAGCAACGTAATAAAACAATCTCATCGGACCAAGTAATAGTCGATAATGCCAACTACTTGGGACGTATCTCAATTATCGGAGCAAAGCTGGATTATAAATTATATCCCATCGTGAGAGGTAGCGCAAATATCAGCCTTGCTTTCTCAGCCGGAAGACAGCGGCAACAAGTAGAGTTAGTACTATCAAGAATAGGAAAGCAGGCATCTTTGTATGTATCCAGGGTTGGGCTCGGCTGACTGATGAGGAGATTGTTACGTTCGGCGTAATTGTGAGCTTAGGTGTGAGGCTAGGAGCAGGAGTGGCAGCGGTGGCAGGAGTTGGCGTGGACAATGGTGTGGGCGTTATTGAGAAGGTAGATGCGGGTGTAGGTGCGGGCGATGGTGATGGAGATGGTGTTGGCGTCTCTGTAACAGATGGCAAGGTGCAGCCTGGGGAAGGAGTTGAATTGTCTACAAAATCGCTGGCCTGGTTGGTATCCAGCCCGGCAGGTTGGCGCTCCAATGAGTGACCTTCGGGGACATCAGGGCAGGGCGGCGACATTATGGTGTTGTCATCGCCATAGGAGAGTGAATCGATAATCTTACCTGTTGGGTCGGCCAGGATGAGACGATCCCCGGTGTTGCTTAATCCGTTGCCTATGCTACCATCAGCCATAAATACTATTTTGTCGCTGAAGTTGGGTAAGTTGGTGTAGAAGTCAGTTCTCGCAGCGATGACGGTGAAACCATCTGGAGGCAGAGACAGAGAGGTGATAGGGTCAGACTCATGGTTGTCGCTGATTACCCAACCAGTTAGATCGATTGTGTAGCTTGAGCGGTTCAGCAACTCGAGCCATTCAAAGGCTGTGTCTACGCCCTGTTGTGGGGGGTTATATTGGACCTCGTTTATCACGACATCGCCTTCTTTTGATGGAGTGGCGGATGGTGAGGTAATAGGTGCACGGGTGAGGGTAGGCATCGGCATAGTGGTTAGCGTCGGGGAAGGGGTGAGGGTTGGCGTGCGTGTGGGGGTTGGTGTTAATGTAGGGCTGGGTGTGGGTGCAGATGTTGGTAGTGGTGTGTGGGTGGGAGTTGGTGTGAGTGGTGGAGCCGGGGTAGTAGTTGGCACAGGGGCTGGGCCGACAAAGCTGAAGTCATCGAAGTATGTGGTGACAGAAGGAGTAAGTGCATATACGATTACCATTGCCTGAACTCGCGCTGAATGGGCAGTAGCTGGAGCGTTTGCGGCAACAGTGAGTATTTGATAGTCTGACGTGTTGAGGGTTAACACGTCGGATTTTATCTCGGCCTGGCCTAGCTCTTCCCCAACTCCGTCTTCGCTCTTATACCAATCGACCTGTAGATAAACTTCGGTTGACATGTCTGGGGCGTCCCTTATGGCCCATCCCCCAAAGGTATATAACTCGCCAGGCGTTATATGAACCACCTGATATATGCAATTTGCCCGAGGAGGCTCGGTGTCGAAAGCGGCAGCGAAGCTGCCATCGTGCACTGGCGAGGCAACTTGCAGCAAGGTGCCACCATAAGCTTGCCATCCAGTTATGCCATCTTCGAAGCAAGGGTTTGTAAGGAGTAAGTTTGGGGCGCAGGTCGGCTTAGGGGTGGGTGTTGGAGTAGGAGTAGGTGTAGATATCGTTTCAAAGAAGGTCATATCATCGAAGTAAACGGAAGCGGGCAGATCTGGAGCAGCAATCCTTACTATCACTTTCACTTTAGCAGAATGTGCGCTAGCTGGCGCTGTGCAGATGCCTGTGGTAAGAAAGCTATAATTATTTGGATAGTATAGGATGCCTATGGAATCGTCCTGGCTGATTTCTATACCGGTTCCATTTTCGCCCTCATACCAGCAAATTTTTAACGAGATAGTTGGTTCATAGAGGTCGTTCTGAAACGTCCAACCACTGAAAACATAGGTATGTCCAGCCAGAACAGGAATGCTCTGATAAATACCACCTTCAGCTTCATTGGCGAGAAGGAGAGCAGCTCGATTACCTCCATGAACAGGATTATCTATGTAGGTCAGAATGCCACCGTAACTTTGCCATCCAGTTATGCCATCTTCGAAGCCCGGGTTCTGCAGAAGGTTACTCGTGTCTTCAGCGTGGAGGACGCTTGCCACAGATAGGATGCTTATCAGAAGGGTAGTAAGGATTATTATTCGGGCGATTTTCAATTCTAAGAGTCACCTTCTTAGAAGATACTCATATATTAGCAGCTCGGGACAATAAGTCAAGTATTGGAGTTGTGGCTGAAATTTACGCTGTTAAAGGATTTTGTCGAGGATGATGACAGGCGTGCTATAATGGAGCCAGAGTAAAAGCGGGGAGGTCAATTCTGGAATCTGCGGAGATAGCCAAGAAGGCTATGGAGGCTGCCCTCGATAAACAGGCTGTCGATATCCTGATGCTGGATATCAGACAGGTGACTTCCTTTGCTGACTACTTCGTTATTTGCAGTGCTGAAAGCGACCGACAGATCAACGCCGTATGCGATGAAATCGATGGGGCATTGAGCGAAGAGGGGATAAAAATCTATCGCCGAGAAGGCAGCGCAGATTCAGGGTGGGTGCTCCTCGATTTCGGTTCGATTATAGTTCATGTCTTCGACCAGACCACTCGGGAATATTACGACCTGGAGCAGTTGTGGGGCAAAGCCACGCCCGTAATCAGGATTCTCTAATCCACGGCTCAACTTCCCGCTTATAGCTGACTATCTCTTTGGCAGAAAAGAACAGATTTATCTCTTTTTGAGCGTTCTCAATTGAGTCTGAGCCGTGCACCACGTTCCGCCCTATATCCAGCGCTAAATCGCCTCTGATTGTGCCCGGCGCTGACTTGACGGGGTCGGTCGCCCCCATCGTCTTGCGTACAACTTCAACTGCGCTCTCGCCCTCGAAAACGGCTGCAATAAGCGGGCTTGAGGTGATGAAGCTCACCAGCCCGTCGAAGAAGGGCTTACCCTGGTGAATGGCATAGTGCTTTCCCGCCATCTGCTTGTCCATCTGGAGCATCTTCAGGGCCACAAGCTTGAGCCCGGTCTTCTCGAATCGAGATATTATCTCGCCCACCATCCCCCTCTGCACACCATCAGGCTTGACCAAGACGAGAGTTCTTTCCATTTTCTCCATCCTTTACAAGTTAAAGTGATGCGTTTTTGTGCTAAGCTAAGAACTACTGAGCCCCTTCGCTCTGCTCAGGGTGACAATGCCCCAATCCAGTCCAGCACCTGTTTGATTACTTCGCCGCGATTGAATCGGGTTACCTTTATTACCTCTACCTCGGGCCGTTCCTTTATTTTATCAGCCCAGGGATGAGAGGCAAGCATGATAGTGCCCAAAACCTTCTTCTTGCTTTCCAGTGCCTCCATTACTGCATCCTTGAAGGAAGCTGAGAATAGCTCCATCTTACCGATCTCGTCGATCACTATGATATCCTTGCTTTGTATCGCCTGCTTTAAAGCTGATACCGCTACCCTGTCCATGCTTTCTGTATCGACGCCATACTTGCTGACCCGATGCGGGCTGCGCACACTGACATGGGCCAGTACGGCGCTTTTGCCATCAAGGGTGATGATATGGAATCCCTGCCGAACACCCTGGCTGCGTATCTCCTCCGTATAGAAACCGCCGGCGCTCTTGTTTACCTTGCTCAGCACTTCCTTAATAATAGTGGTCTTGCCAGTGCCGGGTTCGCCGCTGAGGAGATAAGCCATTTTCATAGGCTAATCAACTTTACATAACACCTTGTATCTTTACCTTATTGCTAACGGTAATAGCTGGCCTTCTGAGGTATAGCGGCTCCAGAGTAGGGGAGTGGTCGAAGTCCCGAGCCTCGAGCCTTCTCCAGCCTAGCTCAGCGAGATAACCAGCTCGGCGCAATGCTGCCGAGCCTTTGAAAATTCGGGCTTTACGCCCCAGCTTTTCCTCGAGTCGCGACATCGCTGCTTGTTGCATTTCACCGCAAAAAATAGTCGGGCCCTTAATTTCAGAGATTAACTTTTCAATAGTTGTGATATGCTCCTCGACCACACGGCGCCACTTACCTCGTTTAGTCTGGAAAAGGGCGGCGGCGATCTCACCGCGGCCTGCGTTTTGAATCGGGCATATCGGTAAATCCGTAGCAGCGTAGGGGAAAGCCTCAACCTCGAGCGTGCTGATGCCCACAATGGGGATATTCAGGGAGAGTGCAAGCCCCTTGGCAAAGCTCATCCCCACTCTCAAGCCATTGAAGCTGCCGGGCCCTTTGGCCACGATGACGCCATTTATGTCTTCGAGGTTCAGCTTCATTTGTTCCAGAATGCAGTTGAGGCTCGATACCAGCTCAGTAGTATGGCTCTGTCCGGCGTGCCAGGTAAGCTCGGCTATTATCTCGCCTTGTGAGGATAGTGCAATGCCCGCAACCTCGGTTGAGGTGTCGATAGCTAGCTCCATTGCTTACTTCCTGGCCCCGCGGCCTTTGCTCTTTAGCTTCGATAGCATCTGCGAATATCTTGCGCCTCTGGGCACAAAGCTGAGCTTGCGTTTCAGCGCGGAAACAATTTGCATTTCGATGAGCAGGTGCTCCTGGGGAAGCACACTCAGCCCCTTATCAGCCCATTCGACCACACATACCCCATTTCCGGAAAAATAATCATCGAGACCGAGTTGCGCCACCTCTTCAAGCCTATCGAGGCGATAAAGGTCTATATGATATAAAGGCAGCTTGCCCTGATACTCTCTGACCAGCACGAAGGAGGGGCTTAAGGTATATTCATGTATGCCCAGACCGCGGGCGATGCCCTGGGTGAGGCATGTCTTGCCTGCGCCGAGCGGGCCTACTAGGAGTATGATATCGCCTGCGGCCACAAGCTTTCCCAGCTTCATCCCTATGTTCCGGGTTTGTGCTGCACTGTTGCTGACCATCTCCAACGATTTCACCGTTTCCCTCGTCGGGGTGACTTGAAATGGTCCCATCCCTTTTCATCCCACTTGACTGCTTTACCTTTCTCATCCAGAAGGGTAACCTGCCCCGGGGCATCACTTACTATCTCGCCGATTACTGTCACTGGCCTTGACATAATGTCTGTGAGCTTAGCGATAATCTCGCTCCTGGCTGTGAAGAGGAGCTCATAATCTTCTCCTCCGGAAAGCGCCAGCCTCAACCATTCCTTCTTAAAAGCAGACCTCATCAGTGCGTGTATGGGCAGCTTGTTTATCCATACCTTAGCTCCAACGCGGCTTGCCTCGCAGATATGAGTCAGGTCGCTGAGCAAACCGTCGCTGATGTCTATAGCTGCTCTCACGCCGTGCTGGACCAGGATTTGCCCCTCGGCTACCCTGGGGCGCGGTCGCAAATGGGCTTCTCTGAAAAAGGCGGTCGTTTTCGAGTCAAGCTTGCGTTCTGATTTCAGCTGCTTGAGGCCGGCTGCGGCCAGCCCAAGGTAACCAGTTACAGCGATATGGTCTCCAGGAGCTGCTGCGGAGCGGGTAAGCAGGGCACCGGATGCCTCTCCTATTAAACTGACGTCTATGATGACTACAGGGGCTTTGCTGATATTCCCGCCGACAATGTCGATGTCGAACTTCGAGGCTATCTCTTTCAGGCCGCGGTAGAGCTCGATAACATTGTCCACCTCGGTCTCCGGCGGCAAGCCCAGCGAGACCATGGCGAAGCTGGGCTTGCCGCCCATGGCCGCGATGTCGCTGATGTTCACCGCCAGCGCTTTCCATCCCAGCTCCTTCCAGGTAGCAATGTCCAGGGTGAAATGAACGTTCTGTATCAGAATATCGGTGGTGCCGAGCTGGATGGACTTATCGGTGCGCCAGGCAGCAGTGTCGTCGCCAATGCCCAAGATAAGGTCATGTCTCGTAGCTTTGCCTACAGTCTTGGCAATAAGCTCGATTAAGCCGAACTCACCAAACTCCCAGACTTTCATGGGCCTGATTATAGCTGCTTTGGCTTAAGTCCACAATAATAGCGAAATCAGGTGAAACCTGATATAGTATCTCACGATTACCATGCGCTACGCCGTTATCTCAGACATCCACAGCAACCTCACCGCTTTCCAGACTGTGCTCCAGGATATAGAGGCAAGGGGAGGATTCGAGCGTATCTGGTGCCTGGGTGATATCGTAGGCTATGGCCCAGACCCCAAGGAGTGCATAGAGCTGCTGCGCCAGTACGACCATATCTGTGTGGCAGGAAATCACGACTGGGGCGCGATAGGCAAGATAGGTATCGACGATTTCAACCCTGAGGCTGCCATTGCTTGCCGCTGGACGGGGCAGCAGTTGGAACAGGGGGATGTGGATTACCTGGCTAATTTACCGCTTACGATAAGCGAGGGGGATTTCACGCTGGCGCACGGCAGTCCCCGAGAGCCGATATGGGAGTACGTGGTTTCCACACCCGTTGCCAAGGTTAGCTTCAATTACTTCAAGACCAGGTTCTGCCTGGTGGGGCACAGCCACGTACCGTTGGTTTTCGAGTCGCTTGTCCCCGATGGTGATTGTTTGGTTCATGAGTTTCCCGTAGATACTTCACTCACGCTTGAGGGCAACCGACTAATCATCAATCCCGGAGGCGTGGGGCAGCCCCGGGACAGCGATCCCCGAGCAAGCTACGCTATCTACGATAGTGACCACAGGGTAGTCTGGCATCATCGCGTGACCTATGATATCGCCAGCACTCAGCAGAGGATGAGGGAATACGGGCTACCTTACGGCCTCGCAGCAAGGCTGAGCCACGGCTGGTGAATCTGGGGTACCTGCTTTTCGAAAAGGGGCACTATCACTAAGTGATGGGATAATTACATGCCCGCGATACTTCATTAAGGACTGTCGTCACTAGTTGGAGAAGCGTCAGGGCTTCGGTAAATATGTTGCACGTTGATTACGCGATGTCCGGGAATTGTCCCTTCTGGGCCGACTTCGCCAATCAATGGTTTCTTTGGTAAAATTCGTAATCCATTAGGGATAGCTATTGCTGGGGCAACCCCGCAGCCGCCACCCAGGTATACACCGTGCCCAAGGCACGCACCCAAGTTGATAACGCCTATGTTTACAGGTACGCCGTTTTTCATGACTTCTATTCGTTTCCCATCAAAGCGAAAGTCGGCCAGGCCGGCCAAATCTGAGATAAATGTATCCCTCCCGCACGTGCTCGTTAAGAGCAGTCTAGACGATGATACGGCATGAGGATACAGCACGCAGAAAAACACAGTACACCCCGAATTTACGGTGCATTCCTCACCGAGTATAGAAGATTCTATAGTCACGTTGCCACCGATGGCGGAACCGTCTCCGATAACGGAGAGCCTGACGACGGAGCCAGCACCAATAATTACATTATCCCGGATAGTGCTGCCCTCGATGTATGCTGTAGGATGAATATCGCAATTCTTGCCGATCTTATTGACTTGATGGAGGATTCTCCATTTGTTCGGGGAGCGTGCTTTGATTGCCAACCCCAACAGCTTCAGCTTGGGAGCCTTCATGAGCCTGGCTACTTCTGCCAGCCGGGTAGCCATATTGGCCGCCCACAGGTTAGTCCAGTGGTCTACCTGGATCAGCAATGTGTCAGTTAGAGGCATGCGATACGGTTGGGTGCCACGTATATGCTCGGGCATGGGAACGACCTGAGAGAACTGCTCTGCGTCGATCACTAAAGGTACAGACTCTCCGCGCAGCTTTTGGGTAGGCATATAGTGGAGATCATATTCCACCCTATCTGGGTATATCTTTACATCTTGGGTGGCAACCATGCTATGGAGGGTAACAAGTCCTGGTTTGATGGCACACGTGGTGCAGCTTTTCAGCCTTCTTGACCTGTAGACGAACTCCTTCATCAACTCTTTTGTGAAGAACAGGCTGTCTCCTAAAACAATGTGTTCATCCGGGTCTTCTATCTGAGCAGCATCTGGTATCGCCTTAAGCTCTATGCCGAGGCTTTGCAGCACCTCTCTCTGAATCTCACTCAGCTTACGGTTAGCGATGAGGCAATCGCGAGGGGGGTCACCGAAAGGCTCGATTTTTTTATTGCTTTGCACGATATATGCTTTCATCGGCGCTCTCTCCAAAGCTTGATTGGGTAGCGATGTTCGTAATGTCTGCAACTCGACAAGACTGAAGGCTGTATGGTACAATCCACACAGTCTATGGTAAATGCATATGGAATTGACATTGCCTGAGAGTAAGGAATCGGAATGAAACATTTCACGCTATTGACATCAGTCCCAGTCATGTTCATCCTCTTTTATCCAACCCTCGCTCAGGCGGCTGACAGCTCCAATCAGGAAAGCGGCAGTTCCAGCCTTCCTCTTATTGCAGCAGCCTTCGTTGGGTTATGTTTCATCATGCCAGTATTCTGGAAAACAGCCAAGACTTTTCTGAAGAATCGTTCTCAAAAGGTCAAGAGTGGCAAGAAGGACGACAGTTTAGCCTGAGTTCGGCCAAGTCCTGCCTATCCACTTTTACTCCGAAGATACCTCCTCGTTTTCTCCAAGTCGGCCTTGGTATCAATTTCTTTACAGAATTCCTTAAAGTATAAAGGGCGAAGGAGCACATCGTCAGATATCTCGTTGAAGGCATCCTCTGCGTAACAATCCACCTTGCTCTGCCTTACAAAATCCTCTATCTTATCGAGCCAGAGCAGGAAATCAGCTTTTGAGAACCGATAAAACGGGGCGCAGAAGAAAGTTCCAGGGCCGGATAGATGCACACCGATTCTGACTACCCTCCCACGTTTGATTAAAGCTTTGAAGTCCTTTTCAGGCGAGCGCATGTGTCGGTTTACCAGAACTCGATTTCCCTCCGCCTCCAGCAGTTTCTGGATAAGGACGCTGTCGAATATAAGGTCACCGTGCAACAACATGATGTCGTCATCAACCAGACCTTTCGTCAACCAGAGGCTGTATATGTAGTTCGTGCTTTCATATTCTGGATTGTGAACAAATTTAACAGGGGCGATGCCAGCCTTTCGAATGTATTCTTCGAGTTTTTTGCCGAGATGACCAGTGGTTATCACTATGTCACAAATTCCATACTTCGCTAGGGCTTCTAACTGGTAGTCTATGAGAGTTTTACCGCCGACCCTTAACAAAGATTTCGGATATCGGTCGGTCAAAGGGCGAAGCCTTCTACCTACACCGGATGCGAGTATTATGGCTTTCATTACCGCCTGTGAGACTCTTTCCTTATTTTCTCGAACATGCCGAGGACGTCTTCAAAGGTTACCTCAACGGGATTGTTTCCCAGGTGCCTCTCATCCTGCATAACTTCTATTGCCATCTCGTTGATATCCCATCTCGGATCCCATTGGAACTTTATGGTTCGCACGAGCCTCCTCAGATTTTTAGCGAAGGCCGGGTCAGAGCCATTGAACTCAAGAGCATAGGGCAAAGTCACAGCTATGGCCTCGCCATGTGGCATTCCTCGATTTGAAAGGGGATATGAAAGGGCATGACCCAGCGTCGTCCCCGAGTTGCCAAAGGCCATGCCGGCCACCAGACTGCCCAGAGACAAGTTGACCATTGCTTGCGTATTGCCATTCACTGCCTTCATCAAATTGTCCTTGATAAGATTGTAGGCCTCGAAGGCCATTGTCTTGGCTATAGGATTGCTTTTCTTAGACTCGGAGCACTCGACCGCGTGTGCCAGCGCGTCCATCCCTGAGCTGGCGGCTAACCGCTTTGACATCGTCTGGCATAAATTCGGGTCAACAATCGCCACGTCAGCGGTCAGACCAGCATCTACGAAGGCTCTCTTCTTGCCATCAACCTTCAGCACCGACTCGTGGGTAACCTCGCTCCCGGTCCCGGCGGTGGTAGGCACCATTATCTTGGGCAATGCTAGGTCAGCCGCTGCTTTCTTAGCTACATCCATAACACTGCCTCCGCCCAGACCAATCAGCAGGTCAGCGCCTTTCTTTGTGGCGAATGCAACGCAACGATAAACATCGTCAATCGGGGGCTCCGGTGTTACTTCGGAGAAGACGTCAAACCTCATCTTGTGCTTCTTCAGCGAATCAGTGGCCTGTTTTAGATGCGCCCGGCGTACCATCCCTGGGCTGGTAACAATAAGGACTCTCCTGCTGCCCAGCATTTTCGCCTCTTCGCCGATTGATTCAATAGATCCTCTGCCGAAGATGACCTTCTGAGGCAATATGAAGCTGAAACTCATAAAACTCCAGATTCCTGACCTTTCTATAGCTATCCGGAAAGCGAGCGAACTGCCTGTTGAAATCGACTCCTAATCTCTTCTGGGGAATGCGAAACTCTCGCTATCCCCTTAACACTGCCTTTTTCAACTTTTACCAGGACGAAAGCAGGACCTTTCCCTAATGACTGTCTGAGTATCTTTCCCAATTCGGCCTCGGTTGTGACTCTAGCGGCCATGTGATACCCCGAGGCTCGTGCCACATCTTCCAACTTAGCAGTGTTCGAGACAGTCGGCTGGCCACCAGTTGAATCGTGACATTCATTGTCGAGAACAATCTGGATCAGGTTTCTCGGAGCGAAATGTCCTGTGGTCGCTATAGAGCCCATATTCATAAGGACATTCCCATCTCCCTCTATTACCACGATTTGTGCTTTCGGTAGCGAAATTGCCAGCCCCAACCCTATCGAGGACGCAAGCCCCATGGAGCCGATCATGTAGAAGTTTTGAGGCGAATCCCTGACCGTGATTAGTTCTCTGCTGATCATACCATTGGAGGAGATAAGCAATTCGTTTCCGTCCAGTGCCTGAACTATGGCACATATAGCGTCATATCTTTTCATTGCACGATACCGCTCTTAAGTATTGCAGCAACAGGTATTCCTCTTTCTCTCATCGACTTAACTGAAGCCGAGATGGCGGTCTCAGGATTATCTTCGGATATTACCTGATAGGGAATGCCAAGGGCTTCAAGCAGCTTCAGCATAGCCTCGCCCATTATGAGGTGCTCCGGAGCGTCTTTTCCCTGGTAGCCTCTCCAACTGATCAATAATAGCATGGGAATCCTGTATAGAATATCCAACGAGGCCAGCGGGTTAATGGAGCTGCCCAACCCCGAGTTTTGCATCATGACTACGGGCTGCTTCCCTGCCAAGTAAGCTCCTGTTGCTATGCCCATAGCTTCGTCCTCCCTGGTTGCCGGTATATAAGGCAGGTCAGGGTCAGACGAAAGACATAAAATGATATCCTTCAAAATGGTGCAGGGAACCCCGCTGCAGAAGTTAAATCCATGGCTTTTCAACATGCCGCAAAACTGGCTGGCGCTGACCATTATACGTCCTCCATGCTATGAACGAACTCGGTACATCGCAGGAGGTTAAATAGCCGAGACCATGGAACAAGCGTACTTGTAGTTCTCAAAAGTATGTATTTCCATCCATCCCGAATTCACCTGCAGTGCCTTGACTTTATAACCCAGCTCTATCAAATACTGCAGGAAATCCACCAAAGTAGCCCGTAGAATGTTTGATGCCTCTCCCAAAGGCTTATCTTGGTACTCAGCATATGCCTTATGATATTCCTTCTTAAAAATCTCGACGCACTTCTTGGAAAGCATAGCTACGCCGATGAATTCCGCGCATTTCCTTTCCTCAGGTAGTCGGCAGCCTATCCGCTCAACATTATATAAGCGGTCATAGGTCAAAACTCGATCTCCGCGGGGCAAAGCCTCTTTCGTTGCAACCAGCTCGAGTTTCTTGTTTCTCTGGAGCGATTTGCTAAAGGAATTATCTACAACAATCACAAAATCAGCCTCGAGCGGTTTTAAGCGGTCGATAAGTGAGCCATCGAACAGTATGTCCGCATACAGGATGATAGTCTTGCCCTGCAAAACGCTCTCAGCACACATAATTGAACTCAGTACGTGCTCCGACTGGTACTTTGGATTATCGATGTAGTCTACTCCATCGATATTGAGGATTTCCTTCTTATATCCCCTAACTACCGAGATTCTGTACAACTTACACTTGTTCAACGTCTCAATATTTCTCTGTAGAAGAGGCTTTCCATTGATGTCCAAACAGGCAAGAGGGATATCGCGGAGCAGTGGTTCAAGCGATTTCTGGTTACGCGGCGCACCTGCTGCCAGGATGACTACCTGGACAGGTTCCTGCTCCGACGTCAGGAAGATTTTCTCTCGCTCCTTCATTTCAGGCATGCCCTGGAGTCTGAAGACCTCGCTCATCGGGACGATGTCATCGTCGACAGCTTGCAGTCCTTCTGCTTTGATCTTGGCGAGCACCTTGTTTATGGCCTTTATCGAAGCCCTGATTCCATGATTAGCATAGATGACCATCTTTATGCCCAGGCGATTTATCTCGTCCAGGGTAATCATGGGATAGGTTGTAGGAACAATAACCAGAGGTGCCGAGAAATCCCATGCCTGCGCGAATTGCACAATCTCAATTGCAGTGGGTTGCTTCGAGTGAATGAGGATCGCATCTGCTCCAGCTTCTACATAGGCATGGGCTCGCCTTAACGCTTCCTCCTGGCCCCATCCGGCAATCAACGCTTCAACTCTCGCAATAACCATGAAAGCTTCTGACTGCTGTGCATTCTTGGCCGCCAATATTTTGCCTACGAATTCGGCAGTTGAAGCTAGTTCCTGACGCCCCGGTATGTAGCTATTGACCTTGGGGAACTTCTTATCTTCTAACGTGACAGCGGCGATGCCCGCAGCCTCATATTTTTTAACTAAATGCGCCACGTTATTCGAATTTCCATAGCCTGTGTCGCAGTCGGCAACAACTGGGATGGAGACAGCTTCATTCATGACGGAGGCTGCTTCCAAGTACTGGGTCATAGTTAATATGTTAGCATCGGGGACAGCATGCGAAGCTGATACTTCGAATCCACTGGCCCACACCCCGTCGAAACCATGATGCTCCACCAATTTGGCGGTCAGCCCATCATGGGCGCCCACTATCCTTACGACGCCATCTCGGCTGAATAGCTCTTTGAGTTTCTTTGCTTTGTTCATTTCATCCTCGGCGCTGTGTGGCTGCGCTTACTTGTAGGCGGCCCGCGACGACATGATATAATACTTGGCACGAGAAAAAACTATTGAATTAGATATAAGATGACATAATCGAGTATAGTGGCAATGTTCGCATATTGTCAAGCTGCAAGGGTGATGTGTTGTAGGTGGAAAGCGACCTGGAAACGGATGGTGCTATGAAAAAAGGTAAACCGAGTGCTACTGCAGAAGGGAACGCTGCCCTTAGGGCTGTCGAGTGGCTGAGACCAAAAGATGAGCGAGTCTGTTATGACCAGTTCGCAAGACGGTTTCTCGGCCTCAGATTCGGTGTTATAGTCCGGAGCAGATTACTCACCAGGATTGCTTTGTGGTACGCTGAACGGATATTACCCGGCGCTGTTAATAGCTTGGTGGCTCGAACCAGATATATCGACGATTACTTGAAGACGTGCATTGACGATGGGATAGAGCAGTTGGTTATTCTGGGTGCCGGATACGATTCCAGGGCGTACAGGTTTGATGGACTTAAGGGAAGGGTCAGGGTCTTTGAGGTAGACCATCCAGATACACAGCGGGCTAAGATACAAAAAGTCAAAAAGATATTTGGCTCTCTGCCAGGCCATGTTACCTATGTTGGCCTGGATCTCGATGAAAAGAAGCTCGGGGAAGGGCTTCTGGAGGCTGGCTACAGGAAGGACAAGAAGACTCTCTTTATCTGGGAGGGCGTAACTGTGTACCTTACACCGGAGGCTGTGGATGAGACACTGGCTTTTGTGGCCGGGAATTCGGGCAAAGGCAGCTCTATTATTTTCGACTATGCGTTTCAGTCGGCTCTGGATGCAACTTCCGATAGTGAAGAAGCCAAGAAGTGGCGGAAGGCTTATGAGCGAAGGGGAGAACCTCCTAAGTTCGCATTAAAAGAGGAGGAGGTCGAGGAGTTCCTTTCTAAAAGAGGATTCTATCAAGTGAAAAGCGTCAGCATGGAATCGCTGAAGAAGGCCTATTTCAAAGGGGTTAACGAGGATAGGAATGTGACGCATTTAGGGGGAATTGCTCAAGCAACCGTTCGAAGGTGAAAGATGGCTGCTGGGCCTGGTCAGCTTGACTGAACTGCTTCCAGTTGGTATATTTGAACAGGCCAAAATTAAGTGCGAAGAAGGAGTTTAAATGGCAATCAAGAAAGTCGGTGTGGTAGGCTGCGGCATTATGGGCGGAGGCATCGCCCAGGTCTGCGCTCAATCCGGGTATCAGGTTACGGTGTCGGAAATAAACGATGAGCTTTTAAACAAAGGCCTGAAGGTTATCAAAGGCAATCTGGCCAAGAGCGTGGAGAAAGGCAAGCTGTCGAAAGAGGAAGAGGCGGCCATCGTGGGAAGGCTCAAAGGCACTACCAAGGTCGAGGACTTCGGAGATTGCGACTTGGTAATTGAGGCTGCCACAGAGAATATGAATTTAAAGAAGAAGATTTTCGGCGACCTTGACAGGGTCTGTGCCCCCAATGCGGTTATGGGCACCAATACTTCGTGCCTCTGTGTGACCGAGGTAGCGATGGCGACCAAGAGACCGGACAAGGTAATCGGGACTCACTTCTTCAACCCTGTGCCCGTGATGAAGCTGCTGGAGATCGTGACTACCATTGTATCCAGCGAGGAGAGCCTAAACACGGTGAAGACCTTCGGTCAATCGCTGGGCAAGGTAATCGTCATAGCCAAGGACACGCCTGCTTTCATAGCAAACCGCATTGCGGTGCCCATGTTCATAGAGGCGATGAAGGTGTACGAGGCGGGCCTGGCCACGAAGGAAGACATAGACAACGCCATGGTTCACGGCTACAACCACCCCATGGGACCACTGGCGCTGGCTGACTTGGTGGGGCTGGATACTCTGCTTTACGTATATGAATCAATGTACGCTGATTTCAAGGACCCGAGATGGGCGCCTCCGCTGCTGCTGAAGAGGATGGTTACAGCAGGACAGTTGGGACGGAAGACAGGTAAGGGGTTCTACGACTATACCAAGAAGTAAGCCGGTATTTACTTGACATAACGTTAGACGAGGCCTGAGAAAAGGCTTCGGGACGTCCTTACATCGTGGTCTAGGTGCCGCGTTTCTTGTACTCGGGGCATGAAGTGGCGTTGGGACGTGCCGGATTGTGGCAGGCGCTGCGCCAGTCCCATTTACAGGTATCGCAGAGAATGGGGTTTATCCCCAGGAATCTCTTGATTCTCAGGCTGAGCCTGTCTCTCCAGTTTGACCTCATAATAGCACTCACTTCCGAACGGAGGTTTGTATCTATATTTAATTGTACTACCAAGTGAATTCAAATTGCAAAGTACATATCTGAGATTCTTCGTCCTTCCTGAAGAAGGACTCAGAATGACAGAGGGGTGATAAGATGCCGATAGTCAAGATCGGGATGTGGACAGGCAGGACTCATGCGCAGAAGGCGGAACTGGCCCGGGTAATTACCGAGGCCATGGTGACCATAGCCCACACCACGCCGGAGGCGACTGTAATCATCTTTGAGGACATCGCAAAAGAGAACTGGGCTACCAGTGGGGTTCTGGCCTCCGACGCCAAACCCAAGAAGTAAGACTCTGGAACTAAACCGCGAAGCCCCTTAGCTCGAAAATAGGGCGCTGAAAACGCTGGCGGGCACTTTTATATGTCCGCGGAGATGCTTCAACCAAGGTTTTACTCCTTTTTGTTTTTTCGGCCTCCTTGATTTTGCGGGAACAGCCTTAACAGTCACAGAGTCAAGCCAGGTACAAGTCTATGGTCGCACTATATATATTATGTATAGCAAATAGCTTCGATTTTTGCGGGGTCTTGCTGGCCTAGTTCATGTGGATTTCTTAGTACGTTCGGAAATGAGTTTATGGCGCTTCTCTGAAAACCTGAAAGTCCGTTTTGCGATATCGGCGTTTTCACCAATATACCGCGGTGATAAAATTCCTGGGCTGTGATTTTGGCAAAAGACACCAAGATGGGCTGTTAAGAGGAAAATGTCGCAGGCCCGAAAAATAGTACCCGAGAAAGGTGAAATCCTGGCTCTTGGGCTTTTGGGTCGCTGCAGTTGAAGCCACAGTGAACCTGCGAGGCCCTAGAATTGAAATCTAGGCGTCTGTGCGTTAAAACCTGAGCAAATGTATGGATGGAGCAGCCAGGAGGCAGGCTTGGGTCTGGTTTTCCCGGTGGCGGCTGTATTTTTGGGGGTGGCCAGTTTTTGGGACAAAACTTTTGCCGGCCCAGGGTTTACAAGGCCTCGACATAATTAAGTCCAGGTTTTGACTATTGTGGAGCCCTTGGATTTTTGGGCGCGGTGGTCTGATTAGTTGTTGTGGGATTTTTTTGTTGGTGATTCTTCATTTAATTCGTGATTGATGTGGCATATGGTGCCGAGGTTAGTAGAAACCCCGAACTGCAAAGCCTTCAATAACGTTATGTAAAGTTATTGGAAAGAGGACTAATTTAAGGAAAGGCGGTGGGTTTCGCTACGCTATACCCACCCTACTCTAGCTTTTATTCTGCTGTGAAAACTCCTTGTTCTGGGGTCTCTAATGTTACCTGTGGTATGAAGTATCCAGCGATACAACCCCGGAAATACCTGCCAGGACTAGCCTTCTCGATGTCGTCGAATTGTATACTCATAGGCTCCTCAGCTCCAACTCCCATTCCACGAGAACTGTCTATGGTGAAGTGCTTTTGGTATATGGCTTTCTTGGGCTGGTCGTCAGCAGGAAATTGCTCGCCTTCTTCCAGAGGCCAGGCGTAAAGGTCAACAGTAACTTTAATAGGAATCCCCTTGAATGAAATTTGTTCGCTTTTTGTATTATAGAAGAGAACTGTGATGCCTATTGCATCTGGTTCTGGATCAGCGTCATTACTATAGGTGCCGTATACTGCTCTAACATAGGCTAAGTCAGGTATTATCGGACTGTGGGTTGCGCAAGCAAATGCAGACATTAGCAACATAATCGTGAGTATGAGCGTAATAAAAACTGTTGCCTTCATTTGTTCCTCCAATGGGAAGCTAAGTCTCAATTAGTAAGCATTTAATAATTGCGATATTCACCTGCGATGTATATACTATCACAAGGTTACCTATTAAACAAACCCTTAGAGATGGAGGTAACAAATGGACTGGCCAACCGTAGCCGTCGTGCTTGGGTCGAATGTTGCTATTGCAATCACTACAATAGTCAGCACTAGATGGTACTTAAGTTGTGCTGAGAGGCTGTCCAAGCGGGAAGCTAAGCGTGAACCTCTACTCAAACTCAGGTCTGAATTAGCTCGTATGGCTTCTAAGCAAGAGAGGTTAGTAGAAGCGGCACATAATCAAGAGCCAGATAAGATAATCCAGCCACTTGTTGATGATTGGAGGAGCTTTTTAGGTGGAGAGTGGCGGCAAACTCTGTTTATGTTAGACGATTTAGACCTTATAAAAAGAGTGGAAGAGATACTAAATGACTATAACCAGTCTAGTTTTGTTGGCGCATTACAGGCATATTTCGACGCTGGTAGACTTGAAGAAGCAATGAATGTCACAGAGAGAAACAAAATCAGAATTGCAGGGATTCAGTCATTGATTAATAAGCGGCTTGAGAAATTGTAGCTGCAATTTTGTGAGACTGAACTGCCGTTGCCAAAAACAAAAAGGCCTCTCTTTCACAAAGAGAGGCCTTGATTATTTCTGGTGGAGACGGGGGAGAGTCGAACTCCCCGTCCAGAAGAGACCGCCCAGAGTATCTACAAGCTTAGTCGGCTTTTTATTCTCGCTCCGCTGTTAATCCGCTTCCGAGACGGCGACTGTGATGGGGAAATGATCACTAAAGCCATTCTCGTTGACCTCGTTGCCCATTCCACCAAAACGGATCGGCTTGGGATAATCTCCCTTATAAACCATCTCGGGCAACCTCACAATCTCCGCTGAATCCTCAAGTACCTTAGTGGAGGCATTCCGCTTGATCAGGTTCTTGTTGGCAAGGAACTGGTCGAACACGTTGGGAAGATTATCGTAGTACAGTGACCCTATACCTTGCCCCATGAGAGGCCACATAAGATTTAAGAACTGGGGGCTTTGAGCATTAGTGACTTTGGTTCGGCTCCGTAGAGCTAGCGCATAATCAGTCAGGGACTCGTCAAATGGTTCATCATTGAAGTCACCCATTGCCAACACCGGTGCATCCGTCCCTTTGACCTCCAAGATGCGCTGGTGAAAGTAGGCCAGTGTTTCACCGGCGATTGCCCGGTAGCCAGCAGATTTCTGCTCGTCATTGCTTCGAGAGGGCCAGTGATTCGCGAGAAGGACAAAGAGACGGTCAGACTGGGTTTTGAAGTTAACTTGAAGAATATCCCTGGTAGCAGTACGACGCATGACGCAGTGGTCAAATGTTTCCTCGGCTCTGAACATGTTAGCATCGTAGATGAATGCGACATCAATCCCACGCTCGTCCGGCGAATCGTGGTGAACAATAGCATACGTGCGTCTGAGCGAGGAGAGTGCTTGAACCAGGAGGTTCATGACGTATTCATTCTCGACCTCACAGACTCCAAGTAGGTCAGGCCCTCTCCCACTGTTCAATTGGACGATGATCGAAGCCAGCTGAGCGATTTTCTTATCCAGCATGGCCTTGGTCCATCCTTTGAGGTCCTTTCCTATTGCCCGCTCAAGTTTATCGGTCCTGCGAGGCGAGTTCTCGATGTCGAAGAGGTTCTCAAGATTCCAGAAAGCGATTTTGTATTCAGATGCCATCTCCCACCTCCATTTTATATTCAATACAAGTTATTGCGACTTGCCTTTGATGGATTCAATGATGACATGACTCTGGTATCGTACTATAGGACGTTCGTGATGGATAGACTTATAGCACTGTATATACTATTTGTCAATATCCAGTTTTTTCCCGGTAAAGCGGATATTTCGAGGCAATAAAAAGGCCTCTCTTTGGAAAAGAGAGGCCTTTTAAGATTGCTGGTGGAGACGGGGGAGAGTCGAACTCCCCGTCCAGAAGAGCGCTCTTCAGAGGGAAAGGGTGGGTTTCGTCTTTCCCAGGAAGGACTCCACCCACCCTACTAGTTCCAATCCCAATCAGCCCTAGTGATCATTCAGCCTAGAAGAATACAGCTCCGCCTATCACGAGCGCAGGTATTAAGAACAGTACCAGTACATAAAAGAGCCAGCCTACAACGCAGGTGGCTATGGCGCGCCCGGTATCGAAATCGAGGGCCTGTCTTACAGCGATGACGCCTGCTACCAGAGACCAGCCGGATGCTACTATGGTTACCAGCCAGCCCAGGAAAGGTATAAAGGAGAAAAACCTGAAGACGCCTGGTGAATTCGAGAAACCTATGGTCCGCAGCAACTGTCCGTAGGTTGCCTCCGTCTCAGGGCCTTTGAAGACGGTAGTGCCCAGCCAGTAAGCCGCCAGCGACCATATAAGCCAACCACCTATGGAGGTGGCAAGCCCGATGAGGAGACCCCAGACAAACCAGATGGGGCTGAGTACAATAAGCCCAGCGATGCCCGTGCCGAGACCTGAAGCTAAACCGCTGATGGCGACTACGGTCAAGGCTTGGCCGTTGACACTGGTGTCATGCTCGACCTCCTCATAGAGGTTTACATCCAGCTTGGCGGCCCTGATCATCTTGGTGAAGAGTGACTGTGATGCTACAGTACTAGTTGCCATTTTTGCTCCTTTCAACCCTCTTTATTCTAAGGGACGATAACTTTTTTTATCTAATGACTGTTTACTGCTCCTTGGCAGTGCCCCAAGGTTCCCGTCAAGGACACTCTAGCCGAGCCCGAGGCAATCGCCAAGAATCTATAGCAGTATCTCACCCCTGACCCCGGGTTCAGCGTTTGTCGCCTCGTCTAAACAGCGCTTAACTGGAAGGAGTACCTAACTTGACTGCTGCCTTAATTAAAACGAACTAGAGACAGACCTATTTCAGAGCAGCGATTCCGTGATAGTTAATTAAACCCGAAAATGTACTAAGGGTGGGTTCTTTTTCCGTGGTGATGCTTACCATGAATCTATCTCCGACTATCACATCCAAGTAGTATGTACTCGTACTCTTGGTGTACATTTGGTAAGCAGGATAACCTGCAACAGTCGTGGTCCTACCATATCCTTCTGTTGTCTGATACGAATATGCGTTTTTATACGTTTCCCACCAGCCGAAGCCATAGTAGTAAGCGGAGTCATCAATGCTTACGCTAACATCTTCATCGGTGGTCTGGTTAGTGTAATCTCTCGCCGCATTGCTCCAGGCATAGTCCTCCATCGTGTATGTTGATCCGGTGGCATCATCAGCTTGCCACCCAGATGGTGGCTCAGGTAAAAATGGTATCATAGCTTCGAATGATACTGGCGTGGTTGGCGTTGGGCTTACCCCGGGTTGTACAGTATGTGTGGGGGTCGCTGTGGCTGCTCCAGTATGTGTGGGGGTCGCTGTGGCCCCACCGCCTCCTCCTCCGCCACAGCCAATGGCGCTGAAGACCAGCGCCGCTGTGATAAGTGTGACCAGCAGGATTCCCAGTTTTTTCATTCCTACCTCCTTTATTATTTTCTGGGCATCATTTCATTGCGTTATCAATATCTGCTTCAGGTAACTTGACTGACAAATAGACATATCTATTTCGAATTGGTGGGTGGACCAATCACTATGGCGTGATCGACTGGGGTCGGGCTGTGGCATTTATGCTTTATTAAGGACATTTCAGCGACGCACAAAAAATCCTTCTCGCGAAGGAGTAAGCATTAGCCTGGGAGTATACTCTAACCAGGGATGGTCCGTATAGAACATCCACTGGGCACAATTTATACTACCAAAGCAGGGCTTTGTCAATACTTTTGCGGTAAGGCTACGAACCATTGCTTAAGGTTGTGCACTCGATGTTAAGGAAAAGGCCTCTCTTCCCCGAAGAGAGGCCTTTGAGGATTTCTGGTGGAGACGGGGGAGAGTCGAACTCCCCGTCCAGAAGAGCCCGCCCAGAGTATCTACAAGCTTAGTCGGCTTTTTGTTCTCGCTCCGCTGTTAGTCCGCCGACCGATTTCAGCGGAGCCAGCCGATGAGTCTTAAGCAGCCCTTACCGGCATCGGGGCCGCAGCACCTCGACATTTCGGCGCCCAATCCTCAACCCATCGAGGAGAGGTCAAGGTGGGCGTAGCTGCCAGTATTAGGCAGCTAGGGCGTATTCTCTTTCGCCAGTTACTTTTTTTGCCACCTGTTTTACGAGTGAGATGACACCTCGGCTTGCAACTCCGAACTACAACTCCCCTGTCGAACCACACGTCCCCATAAAATAAATACGAGATTTGAAGTTCGAAATTAAATCCGCCTGTATCCCCCTTTACAAAAGGGGGAGTGGGCGCGGGAACCGCGCCTCTACTGATAGGATATCTACCGTTTTCTTGTTTCTTTCAGGGCGCGTTGCATCTGGCGCTGGTCGTCTCGCCGGGCTATGGCTTCGCGTTTGTCATATTGCTTTTTGCCCCGGGCGAGTCCCAGTTCGACTTTCGCTATTCCTTTTTTAAGGTACAGTTTGAGGGGCACTAAGGTGTACCCCTTTCTTTCGACTTCGCTGCTGAGTTCGTCTATTTCTCTCTGATGCAGTAGAAGCTTGCGCGACCTGGTGGGCTCGTGATTGTACCGGTTGCCGCCGGGATACTGGGCGATATGAGAGTTCACCAGCCACAGCTCACCGTCTTTCGGGCTGGCGTAGGAATCCTTGAGGTTGACTCGGCCTCCCCGGATGGACTTGATCTCGGTGCCGGTGAGAACCAAGCCAGCCTCAACGGTATCCTCGATATGGTAATCGTGATACGCCTTGCGGTTGACGGTGATTATCTTCTGATTCTCTGCCATATATTCTTATACCACAATAAGTAGGTTATGTCAAGTGATTTTTGTCACTAAACAGGAAATGTCCTGTACCTCTTTGAACCGCGGGCTAGGAAACCTCGCCCCTACATTCTCTGACGGTTGCGGTGAGTTTGTCAAATGGTGAGATTGGGGAAAGGGCGCACAGCCATGCGCCCTACATTTTCGGAATAGGCTTTTTCAACGCAAACCAACGTTCGGTGAATTATAAGCGATGATTATGTCAAGTTAGGAATGCCCTACTGTAATCCCCTGTATTCCCTCTCTCTGAACGAGGCAGGGACAAGTTTAGGAAAGGGAAGATATTTAGGGGCGACCCACCGGGTCGCCCCTACGATCTATGATTTGGAGTCTGAGTTTTTGATTTGCCTCTGGCTCTAGTCCCGGGCGCCCACGATGACCATGCCGGAGATGCCGCCGCCAGGCAAGCCTCCGTAGTTCTGGGAGATGCCAATGCGCGCGTTCTTAATCTGGCGGCTTCCCGCTTTGCCTCTGAGCTGAAGCCAGGACTCGAATACCATTCTCAGCCCGGTAGCGCCTACGGGGTGGCCGAAGCACTTCAGGCCGCCGTCGGAATTGACCGCTATCTCTCCTTCGATATTGAAGGTGCCGGCCTCGATGTCTTGCTTGTACTTGCCTCTCTGGGTCAAGCCCAGGTCTTCGCAGATTACGGCCTCGGTGATGGTGAAGCAGTCGTGTACCTCGGCGACGTCGATTTCCTTGCGCGGGTTCTTGATGCCAGCCTCTTCGTAGGCCATCTTGCCGGAGCGCACAATCGCCTCGATATGAACATAGTCGTAGTCGCTGGGGATGACGCCCTGCGGCCCGCCGTCAGCGCAGACACCGAACCCCTTGACCAGGAGATAGTCATCTCTAATACGCTTAGCGATTTCCGGAGTAGTAATAATAGCCGCTGCCGAGCCGTCGCTAACGCCGCAGCAGTCGAAAAGCCCGAGGGGCCAGGCAATCATAGGGGCGTTGATAGCCTGGTCTATGGTTATCTCGCGCTGGAAGTGAGCCCTGGGGTTGAGGCTGCCGTTGTGATGGTTCTTCACCGCTATCATGGCCAGCATGCGCTTGCCCTCCTGAGGGGTCAAGCCGTAGGCATGAAAGTACCTGGTGGCAGCGAGGGCGAACCTGGCGGGCGCTATGATAGGCGCCCAGACCCAGCTTCCGAACTGTCCCTCACCGCCCATCTGGGTTACGCCGGCGGCCCCGGTGTCCTTGAGCTTCTCCACGCCGCAGGCGAGGGCGATGTCATATATGCCAGCAGCCACGGCATAGGAAGCGTTTCTGAAGGCTTCTATACCGGTGGCGCAATAGTTTTCCACTCTGGTGACGGGTATATAGTCGGTCTTCAGGGCACGGGCCAGCTTGCAGCCGCCGAAGCCGGTCTCGGCACCCTGGAGACCCAGCCAGGCTGCCTTAATCTCTTTGAGGTCCATCTTTGCATCTTCCAAAGCTGCATAGCAGGACTCCACCATCAGGTCCTGGTCGCTCCAATTGAAGAGTTCTCCGAAGCGAGTGCAGCCCATGCCCACTACAGCTACTCTATCTCTAATGCCAGGCATTCTATTCTTCCTCCTCATTATTTGCGAATAGGTATCGGTTAACCTCTAACAGGGATAGATTTCCAGAAGTAGTTATGGAATCCGTCCTGAGTTGCCAGCTTTCTGAAGCTCATCTCTACGGGCATCCCTATCTTTATCTCGTCGAGCACCCTGTCTGTCATTATGGTGGCCATGCGCCCGCCGCCCTCGAAGTCTACGATGGCGGTCACCCGGGGCGCCTCGCGTCTCTGGCAGAGGTAGTCTGCAGCGAAGGTGAACAGGGTACCTTTTCTATCGGATAGTCGCCAGTCCTCATACTGGTCTTTGGCTTTACAGGTCGGACAGACCCTCTGCGGCGGGAAGTGGATATTGTTGCAGGACTTGCACTTCCGGCCATGCAGCGGGTAAATCTGGCTGCGGTCCCTGTAGAGCGCGGAGGCTGAGATAAAACCTCCAGGGGGCGTCGGCGTAGCCTCGAACGTAAGCAAGCCACGCCACTGGAGATATATCCTGTAGTCATCGACCATCTTCTTTGAGGCCAGGTGGGCCTTCATACCGCGGCGGCCTTCCACCTTTTTGGCAATCTTGTCGGTGACGGTTATTACCAAGGAATCGCTGCCGTTGCCGTAGTTGTTGAGGAGCAGCTTATCTCCTGCTTTGGCTTCCTCGAGGGCTGCTACCAGGAGCATCAGGCCGTAGGCAGCGCCTGTATTGCCCATGATGTCATACATCGGGTTTTGCATCTGCGCCTTGGGGTCGATGCCGAGCTTCTTGGGTATATCGGAGAGCACCCGGGGACTCGGAGCATTTATGATGACTCTGGCGAAATCCTTGGGGGCGAGGCTGGTTTTCTTCAGCAATGCAGCCACGTTTTGCGCCACGAGGTCATAATAGACAGCGTTGAAGACGAACCTGTCCTCCCAGGAGCGGACGAAGGTATCGTCATCCAGCCTCCAGTAATCGTGGGCCTCGTTGGAAATAGAGTGCCAGGCGTCTATGCTGGCAACCAAATCTTTGTCACTGATAAGCAAGGCTGCTGCACCGTCGCCGAAGTTCTGCTCGAACTCGGTGCCCGGGGCACCAATGCGGCAGTCGGCGGTCACCACGAGCACCTCTTTGGCTGAACCTGCCTTTAGAGCGTCGAGCGCAGCCTTTATGGCGGATGTTGCTGACCTCAACGAGTTGGTAAAGTCATAGGTGGTTATGTCGCGCCGCAGGTCGCAGGCGGCAGCGATGGTGGTTGACATCTGTTTTTCTTTGTAGGGCGAGGTGGTGGTGGCGAAGAACACCGCGTCCACCGCCTCCCTCTTCTGGCCTTTGAGACAATCTATGGCAGCAGCCACTGCCATGGTCGTGCTATCCTCATCGAAGTTGCGGATAGCCTTTTCGCCACGCAAGCCTTTCATGATGGCTTCACGGCTGAGCCGCCAGAGAGGCACATAGGCTCCATAGGAAGTGATGCCGGCCATTCAATATCCTCCTTGTTTTTCAGCTTCGGGCAACCTTATTTAGGATACCAGTCCACGATGGGAAAGTCAATTAAAGGGAATGAACCCCCAGACGGGAAATACTAAATTCGAAGTTCGAAATCCGAAAGGAAAGCGGAGGAGTCTTATAATCCCTCTGGTTTGATTGATAGCGTTGGGAAAAGCTGCTAATATCAGAATGTTGTTCGGAGAAAGGAGATAGTCATGGGTAGAATGTTCAGGATCGCTGCGCCTTTGCTACTGCTTACATTGGTCTTAGTTCTAGTTGTCACTTCTTTGGGGGCTAGCTGCAATATCAATATACCGTCGTTGCAGGGGCCAACCGCTACACCTCAGCAGTTGGGCGTTATTGATGAAGCGTGGAACGCCATTCTCAATGACTACGTAGATAAGGATAAGGTTGACCTTGACGCTCTTAGCAGTAGCGCTATCAAAGCGATGCTTGAGTCTATTCATGACCCCTATGCTGCATATTTCGATGCAGCAGAATTTAAGAAAATAGAGCAGATGAGCGTGCAAGGGATCTATGGAGGCATCGGCGCTATGGTAGCGATTAAGGACGGGCAGCTAACAGTGATCGCCCCCATCGCGGGCACGCCAGCGGAAAAGGCAGGCATCAAACCCGGGGATAAGATTCTGGGGATCGATGGCAACTCAACCGCAGGCATGAGTCTGGAGGAGGCGGTGCTCAAGGTACAGGGCGATCCGGGTACCAAGGTGACGCTTCAAGTGCTGCATCAGGGCGAGGAGACCCCTATAACCCTTGTGATTACCCGGGAGGAGATAAACTTGCCCAGTGTTTATCCAGAGATCGGTAATGTTACGTCTACCCCCTCGGCAACACCGTCACCCCCGGTTACGCCTCTTCCCAGTGGCATCGCTGTCATAACGATTACCTATTTTTCGGAACGCACTGGAGATGAGATAACTTCGGCTTTAAGGGATGTGCTTGCCCGTGGTGCGAAGGGCATTGTGCTCGATCTCCGAGATAATCCGGGCGGTATTCTGGACTCAGCGGTAACTGTAGCCAGTCAATTCCTCAAGCAGGGCATTGTCCTTTATGCGCTGGACAGCAGTGGCGAGAAGCAGACCTGGGACGTGAAGCCAGGAGGGCTGGCTACCGATTTGCCGCTGGCGGTATTGGTGAACGGCAACAGTGCTAGCGCCAGCGAGGTGGTTGCAGGCGCTCTACAGGACTACGGGAGGGCGCCACTTATCGGCAATCAGACCTTCGGCAAGGGGAGCATCAACCATTTCAGGCAGTTAAGCGATGGCTCTGCGATCTATATTTCTATCGAGCACTGGTATACTCCTAATGGGCGGCAGATAGAGGGGAACGGACTGACCCCGGATATCGTGGTCAATACGACAGAGCAGGACATTCAGCAGGGGAAGGATCCCCAACTCGATCGCGCAATCGAGTATATAAAGAGCAAATTATGAGCAATAAAGGCAAGCTGGTTGTTGTAGCTATGAGCGGCGGGGTGGATTCCGCGGCGGCAGCCGCCATTTTGAAAAGGGAAGGCTACGAAGTCATCGGGGTGACGATGAGGTTGTGGACTGGGGGGAATGGCGATTCTCCTGCTCCGCATCGTCGGTGCTGTTCACTGGAGGAAGTGGAGGATGCGCGACGGGTATGCCAGGTGCTCGATATACCGTTCTATGTGCTCAATTTCGAGCCCCAGTTCCAAACCTATGTGGTGGATTACTTCTGCCAGGAGTATCTCCGGGGCAGGACGCCGAATCCCTGTCTCGCCTGCAATAAGTGGATAAAGTTCGACTTCCTGTTGAACAGGGCTTTGACGCTCGGCGCCGATTACCTGGCTACAGGGCACTATGCGCGAATCGAGCGGCGCGCTGGTAACTATACTCTACTCAAGGCTATTGATTTGGCCAAGGATCAATCCTACGTTCTTTATAACCTGGGACAGATAGAGCTGGAGCACCTGCTGTTTCCCCTGGGCGGGCATATAAAAAGCGAGGCGCGCCAGGTTGCCCAGGAGATGGGTTTGCCGGTGTGGGACAAAGCGGAGAGCCAGGAGATTTGCTTTGTCACTAATGGGGACTATCATGACTTCTTAACTGAGCGCAGGCTGACCTGGCCCGGCGATATCGTGGATACCGAGGGCAGGGTTCTGGGCAAGCATTCGGGAATAGGCTTTTACACAGTGGGGCAGCGGCGGGGCTTAGGTCTGGTGGCACATAGGCCATTGTATGTTTTGTCGATTGAGCCCGACAGCAATCGCGTCGTAGTGGGCAGCAATGAGCAGCTTTTGCACAGCGAACTGGCTGCCAGCGAGGTGCGCTATGTTTCCGGCGAACCTCTGCAGGAGCCCAGGGGCGTCACTGCTAAAATCCGGTACAAGTCACCCGAGGCAAAGGCTATGCTTTATCCGCAGGGGCGACAGGCACGGCTGGTATTCGAAGAGCCTCAGCGGGCGATCACACCGGGGCAAGCCGTGGTATTCTACAATGACGATGTTGTTCTGGGAGGTGGCATAATCGAGTAGCCCTAAGGCTTTTTTGTCAGGATGCTTTCTTTACTGTTCTGAGTCTGCGGCTTTGGGATAGGAGCCGAGTATCTTAATGAAGCTGGTTTTCCGCTTAAGGTCTGCCAGGGCCTGCTTGCAGATATCGTCCTCTAAGTGTCCCTCGAAATCTACATAGAAAATGTACTCCCAGGGCTTATCTTTGATCGGTCTTGATTCCAGCTTGGTCAGGTTTATGCCTCTCTTGGAGAAGGCACCCAGGCAGTCATATAGAGCGCCAGGGATGTTTTTTGTGGTAAAAATGAGCGAGGTCTTGTTCTTATCGGCATACTCGGCCTTTACCTTGGAGATAACGAAGAATTTGGTGTAGTTGTTAGGAATTGTCTGGATATTCTCGGCAAGCACGTGCATCTCGTAGATTTGGGCCACTCTCTTGCTGGCCACTGCGGCACAGTTGGCCAGCTTTTTCTCTCTAATCAGCTTGGCGCTGCCGGCGGTATCATAGGTGGGCACTATCTCCACGGCCATTTTACCCAGAAACTGCTCGCATTGAGCCAGGGCTTGGGGATGGGAATAGACTGTTTTTATGCTGGCCAGGCTCTCGCCCGGCAATGCCATGAGGCAATGGTTCACCCGGAGGTCTATCTCGCCATATATATTGAGGTCATACCTTAATAAGAGGTCATAGGTCTCGTTGATGCTGCCCGCCTGTGAGTTCTCTATGGGGACGACGCCGAAATCGGCTTTATCGTTAGTTACAGATTCGAAGACATGGGCAAAGGAGCGGCAGGGTATAAGCTCGGCATCGCCGAAAAATCTTATTACCGCGTCTTCGCTGAAAGCGCCTCTTTCCCCTTGAAAAGCAACTCTAGTCATTGTCTGCATTTGAGCACACGAGGAGGTTAGATATTACTTGGTCAGCATAGCCCGTATTGCCTCTTCGTTCTCGGCCTCAGTGATTGCTACGACCTCATCTTCTGCTGCGATAACGGTGTCCGGCGTGGGTATCTGGGGGCCTTTCTCCTTGCTTATGATAAGCAATACGGCGCTTCCTTTGGGCAGGGCGAAGGCTCGGAGTTTCTTACCGATTAACCTTGAGTTCGGTGGTATCTTGGCCTCGATAACCTCGAGAGTCCCGCTTCTCAATTTGAGCAGAGGGATGATGGGATGCGAAGGCAGTTCCTGTTCTATATGTGCCAGGATGAGTTTGGTACTGCATACGGTGACGTCTACACCCAGTATCTTGAAAATATTCTCGTTATTTGGATTGGTAACACGTGCGATAGTGCGCCTGACGTTGAACCTGTGCTTGGCAACCTGGCAAGCCACCAGATTGCGCGCGTCCTCATCGGTGACAGCAACCAGCATATCAGCTCTGGCGGTGCCAACGCTCTCCAGGGTAGCCGCCTCGCAACCATCCCCGCGGACGACTACGCTACCCAACTCTTCGCAGAGTAGGTCGCATATGGCGGGGTCCTGCTCGAGGATCAACACCTCATGGCCATCGGTGAGCAACAACTTGGAGAGGTGATAGCCGACCTCGCCGCCTCCAACGATGATGATATACATGGTTCGTTTAGCCTTCGATTTGGTCTCTCAAGAGTTTTGCTACTAATTTCGTAGGGCTGACAGTGTGTAACCCCAGACTGCGATACATTTCCTCGCGGATGGGGTCGTAAATACGGCAGACTACTTTAGGGACTTTGTGGATGTGCTTAGCGATCTGACAGGCCATGACATTGCGGTTATCGCCCTGTGTTACGGCCACGAAGACATCAGCCTCACCTATTTCCGCCTTCTTTAGTGACTCTTCGTCCACGCCATTGCCCACGAGGGCTGTTCCCTTAAATGTCGGCGGGAGCTTTTTGAAACTGAAGGGGTCGATATCCATGATGGTAACTTTATGCCCTTCGGCATCCATCATGGCTGCCAGTTGAGCGCCGACGCGGCTGCAGCCCATTATAATTACTTTCATGGTCGCTCAGCTTCCTCCTTGGGGATCGGCTCCCGGCAGATCAGAACCCAGCATGGCGCGTTTTTAAGCACGTATGGCACGGTACTCCCCAGGCTGAACCCGCCAAACTTTGTCTTGTAGCTGATACCGATGATAATCAGGTCAACACCACGTTCTATTGCTTCGTCGACTATGGCCGGGCCTACCTCGCGCGCCTGTAACAGGTCTGTCTCGACTTTGTAATCCTGCTCCTGAGCGATGTGCTCTGCCTGGTCGAGGACCTGTTCTCCTTTATCGATTTCAGGTTTGACTTCGGCATCCAGAGGTAGTGTGCGATCTACCTGGATTACATACGTAACAAAGATCTTACCCTTTGCGGTCTTAGCCAAACGGCAAGCCAGTCTTATCGCTGCCTCGTCAACTTTGGTTCCGTTTACAGGAACCAGGATCTTTCTGACATTATTAAGCATTGTTTTCAGGTTGCTGTGGATCCTTGATGTTCGCTGAATATTCTCTTCTTGCGTATTATAGTGCTATTTGTAAAATCTTGCAAAGCGTTTTTCAACATCCTTGACTGCCACAATCCAATCGAATGTAACCGATTTGGCGATGCCCCATCCTTCACATTGGCATCCAATGGTTAGTGAGTTCTTCGATTCTCTCAGGGCACGTTGACGCAAGCTATGCAATCCTCTAAGATAAATTGTATGCAAGAGAAAAAACTCATGGGCGCTGTCATCGAGGTTGAGAAGCTGCGCAAGAGCTACGGAGACATCAAGGCGGTAAATGATATCAGCTTCACTGTAGCTCGGGGCGAGATATTCGGAATGCTGGGCCCGAACGGGGCTGGCAAGACTACCACCATGGAGATAGTGGAGGGGCTTCGGCTCGCTGATTCGGGCAGCGTTTCCGTGTTGGGGATGGATATAAGGCAACGCTCGCGGCGGATCAAGGCCGACATCGGCGTGCAACTGCAGGCTACGTCATTGTATCCCAGGCTTAAAGTTCGCGAAGTGTTTGACCTTTTTGGCAGCTTTTTCCCCAAAGCTGTTTCGCCTGACGAACTTATCAAGCTGGTGGGACTAGAGGATAGCCATGACAAACTGTGCATTAATCTTTCCGGAGGGCAGCAGCAACGGTTATCGGTGGGTCTTGCTCTGGTCAATGACCCTCAAATACTTTTCCTGGATGAGCCTACTTCCGGACTTGACCCTCAAGCCAGGCACAATATCTGGGACCTGGTCAAGCTTCAGCAGGAGAGGGGCAAGACTGTATTCTTAACTACGCACTACATGGAGGAAGCTGAGCGTCTCTGTGTACGCGTAGCGATTATTGACCACGGCGAAATTATTGCTACAGACCGACCAGATAGGCTGATCGGCGAGCATTTCAAGGAAGAAGCTATAGAGTTCCAATTGGATCAACCGCTCAGTGATGAGGTGCTCAGTCAGTTGACTGGTGCGACCAGTGTGGTGACGGAGAATGGCCAGGTAACAGTGTACTCCAGCTCGGTGCCGGCCACTATCTCAGCCCTGATGGAAGTGGCTAAACAAAGGAACATGAATTTGACCGACTTATATGTGAGGAGAGCTACCCTGGAGGACGTTTTCCTGAAGCTAACTGGCAGGAGAATTCGGGATTGAAGGTCTTAAGGAAGCTCCTGGTCTCAGATATCAAGCAGTTTTTTAGGGAGCGCTCAGCTCTCTTCTGGACATTCGTCTTTCCCATTTTCTTCATTCTAATCTTCGGTGCTGTTTTCAGCGGTGGGGACAGTGTCACTTTCAATGTAGGTCTGGTAGTTGAGGACAACTCACCTGCAGCTCAACAGTTGTCGGGGATGCTGCAACAGGTGCCTGCATTCAAATTAGATATGGGCAATCAGAGTGCTGAACTGCAGGCGCTGAAGAACGGCGACAGGCGGGCTGTCATCATTGTGCCTTCAGGATTTGGACAGTCCGTATTGCAGGGAGGTAATGCTACTATAGATGTCTATTATGACCCGACACAAAGCTCTTCGGCGCAGGTGCTGTTGCCCATCATCACGCAGGTATTGGAGAAGTTCGGGCAGCCGGCGCCACTTATCAATGTGAATCCAGTGACGCTGCAGACCCACGAGATCCGTGCCGTAGACTATCTAACGCCCGGTATCCTGGCTATGGCCATAATGCAATTAGGCATCTTTGCAGCGATGCCTCTAGTAGTGCAACGGGAGAATCGAGTGCTCAAGCGGCTGGGAGCTACGCCGCTAAGGCGTTCCACGATGATTTTGAGCACAGTAGTCTTCCGGCTGCTCATTGCCATAGGACAAGCCGCGCTGATCATTATTGTTGCTCGGTTGGTGTTCCATGTCCCTATGCTAGGGAACTGGTTCTTCCTTGCAGGCATGGTCATATTGGGGGCGTTAACCTTTCTGACTCTGGGATTCATGATGTCAGCTTTCGCAAAGACGCAGGAGTCAGCTATGCCTCTGCTCATGATGGTGCAGTTTCCCATGATGTTTCTCTCGGGGATTTTCTTCCCTGTGGAGATGATGCCGGGCTTCATGCGCCCCATAATGGATGCCATGCCGTTAACCTATCTGGGCGATTCGATCAGGCAGATAATGGTTCAGTCCTCGGCCCTGCATACCCACCTAGTCAATGTGGGCGTGCTCGTGGGCTGGTTCGCGGTTTGTCTGATAGTAGCTGTGCGCTTCTTCAAGTGGGAGTAGTCTCTAAGAAGCTGCTCGCGATCTCACAAGGCTATGAAGAGCCGTGTCCTTGATCTGGCAAGGCCTCGCTTGCCAAAATCGCAGGGGTGGTGCTAGAATCAAGCAAAGCATGTAGAGAGAGTGTCCCTGTAGCTCAGTAGGATAGAGCAACTGCCTTCTAAGCAGTGGGTCGCGCGTTCGAGTCGCGCCAGGGACGCCAGCTTCAAATCAGGGGCTTTACGCCTGGGGTCCTCGTCTCCATATCAAATGGATGCATATTTATCATGCAACTAGTCAGAACTGCTGAACAAAGGGAAAGTATTATGTGATTGCTGGATCGGATTGCGGACAGGATTGTAGAGACTCAGAAGCTCATATTATTGAGAGGAGCGAGAAATGGGGAAAATATCTACAATTGCGATACTGTTGATCCTGTTCGTACCCCTTTGTCTAACCAGCTGCGGCACAGAGGAAACGCCCACTCCCACTTCTGAGTACCCCTCTATAACCAGTACACCAACCAGCTCCCATGGCCCCGGCGCTACCTTCTACGTAGCAACTACCGGAAACGATGCGAACCCGGGCACGCTTGAGGCACCGTGGGCTACGCCCGCCTATGCTTCGAGGCAGTTGCTGCCTGGAGATATCTTGATAATACTGGAAGGTAGTTACATTCTCAGCACATACGACGAAGACACCATTATTCCTCCTTCTGGTACTCCGGAGGCCTGGGTTACGATCAAAGGAGAACAAGGCCACCGGCCTACCCTAGCTGGGAGGGACAATCTGCAGACCGCAATTTACCTGGAAGGTGTCAGCTATGTAAGGATAGAAAACCTTGAGATCACTCACGATAAGCACGCGAATGGTGACGACATATTCTTCCGTGATGGCGTGCAGATTATGAGCACTCCATGCAGCCATATTGTGTTCAAAGACCTTTATGTTCACCATATAGACGAGTTCGGTCTTGACGTTCAAGACGTGGATGACCTTCAGGTGCTTGACTGCAGATTTGAGTACTGTGGCTACGGTGCAGTGGGTGGGCCTAATGGTGAGCACGGTGGCTGCCGCAACGTACTTATCAAGGGCTGTATTCTCTCCTATAGTGGCCATTACTGGCAGGGAACCGATGGAGCTAATCGTCCATACGATCGACCGGATGGGCTTGGCTTTGAAGCTTCGGTGGGTCCGATTGAGGTTGTCGATACGGTCTCTGCCCACAATTATGGCGATGGCTTGGATTCAAAATGTAAGAATACCACGATCCTTCGCTGTATAGTTGCCAATAATTCGTGTGATGGGGTTAAATTATGGGGGAATAGCAGCCGGGTAATAAATACCCTGATTTACGGCCGAGGAGATGGCGATCCAGAGTGCACACCGTGGTCTCCTATAGTTCTCCACACCGAGGAAGCCAACTCGAGTTTCGAAGTCATCAATACGACTGTAGATGATATGCTGGGCTGCAACTACATAATGCATGTACAATATGATTATCCCAGCATCCCAATCAAACTTACCCTTATTAATACGATCTTTCGTGGTGTAGGCGAAGGGGGTGGACCCATTTATATTGGCCGGGCTACGACATTGACTGCGGAGCACAATCTGTTCTTTATACCCACCAGCGACTACGTCCTTGAGCGCGGAGACGGGAATCAGACAGACGCTACCTATGCAGCAGACCAACTTGAACAATTAGGCCCTCGGAACGTTTACGGTGATCCATTGTTCTTAGCTCCAGCATGGGGTTCAGATGGAGACTATCATCTTGGGGGAAATAGTCCGGCCGTGGATGCTGGAACAACCGAAGGCGCTCCTTCCGATGATCTGGAGGGGCATACCCGCGATGCTCATCCAAGCATTGGGGCATATGAGTAGTTGCCGGGCTATTATTGGCTGGTGGTGACGTAGACGGTTTGTGAAGTTCTTCGATTCATGCCTCAGGATATGCTTCTGCGTTCCACGAAGTCCGCTTCTTGCCAGACAAGATTACTTATGAAGCTATTGCAGTATTCGTGCTTCAGAGTGGAATTCCGCTGTTTGGCGAAACGTTCGCAAAAGGTCTTAAAACGCTCCTAAAGATACTCACAGCGCAACTAAATCTAGAGGCCTCTTAGAAATTTGTCTCCAGGAAATCGAAGAACGGTGTATCCAAAGCATCGTAGCCTTTATCGTTAGGATGAGCGTCGTCAGCGGCAGTGGCATAATTCGATTTGATGCCACCGGTATTAGGGTCAGTCAGGATGCTATACATGTCGAAGACGAAGACTTCTCCCGGATGTTGCGATTGAAGGCTCTCTAGATACTGGTTATATTGCTCATGATTCGCAATGAGATACTGGTCTGTCTCTTGGGCGGTTCTGGGTAGGGCATTTCCTAAAATGAGCTTGTAGCCATGCTGATTCACTACGACGTCATAAACTGAATCGATGATCTCCTTGTTTCTTTGAAGATTCGCGTCTGCCTCCTCCTGTGAGCCACCGTAAAAGTCTATGAAACAGAATTTAAAGAAGATAGCGGGATTCTGGCTAGCCGGAATAGGGCTCAAAATATCTTTGACGCTGTTTACCATTACCTGCGCGCCATTATCAGGGCCCTCAATAAACCTATGGTAGAGGTCAAACCGTCCGTGTGCAACCAGGGTATTATCATCGCCATCCCATTGCCAGTGGTTGAACCATCCCTGAAGCACAGAACGTCCCATCATATATACAGTGTTGCGCAACATTCCAGTTTCTGATGGCGTTGGAGTCGATGTTGTTAGGATTTCCTCCCCACCCCCACATGCTGAAATTCCCGCGGCTAGCAGCAAAAGCAACATTGAGATCAGGGCAATCTTCTTCATCTTGTTATACTCCCTGCACAATATTTGATGACTAGCAAGAACTCTATTAGGTGCCTTTGTTTCGCATCATTATGACCACATTCCCATTCTAATGTCAAATTCATTCATAAGCCCTCCAGTTCTATATAATAATAACCTATTGTTTCTACTCCAAATAGCTTCAATAGCATATATGCTGAAACTCAATATATGTTATATGTTGTGTTTTACCCCTGGTAAGGACTACTTACAGGTATTTACCACTGGCAATGAACCAACCTATTATTGACTTAGAGGCGCTACCCAATCATAATTGTGAAAAATAATCGACCGAGAAACGCCAAACACAAAATGAGAGCATGATAACTATCGACGAACTCTGTATCAACACTATTCGCTTTCTGGCAGTAGACGCCGTGCAAAAGGCTAATTCGGGACATCCGGGCACGCCTCTTGGTGCAGCGCCAATGGCCTACGTTCTGTGGGACAAGTTTCTCAAGCATAACCCCGGTGAACCCAAATGGCCCGACCGCGACAGGTTTATCCTCTCGCCTGGACATGCCTCAGCCATGCTCTATGCTTTGCTCCATCTCACGGGATATGACTTGTCGCTGGACGGAATCAAGCGATTCAGGCAGTGGGGAAGCAACACTCCGGGGCATCCGGAATACGGGCTTACGCCAGGTGTTGAGGCAACAACCGGACCGTTGGGTCAGGGATTCGGTAATGGTGTAGGCATGGCCATAGCCGAGAGATGGCTGGCACAGAACTACAATCGGCCGGGACACGAAATAGTCAATCACTATACCTATGCCATAGTATCCGACGGCGACTTACAGGAAGGCATTGCCTCTGAGGCTGCGTCGTTGGCCGGGACGTTGCGCCTGGGCAAGATTATCTATCTTTACGATGACAACGATATATCTATCGAAGGTAAAACCAATATCGCCTTCGCCGAGAATGTAGCCCAGCGTTTCCAGGCCTATGGCTGGCACGTTATCGGACCTATAGACGGGATGGATATGTCCGTCGTGGAGTCGGCCATCCATATGGCCCAGGCAGAGACGATTCGCCCCAGCCTGATAATATGCCGAACTATTATAGGCTACGGGAGCCCCAACAAGGCAGGCACTGCTGCTGCCCATGGCGAGCCTCTGGGCGAGGAAGAGGTACGCCTGACCAAGGAACGGCTGGGCTGGTCCTACAAGGAGCCCTTTGCTGTACCGGCAGAGGCTCTGGCACATTTCCGTCAGGCTCTGGAGCGAGGCAGGCTGTGGCAGGAGCGCTGGCAGGCCTCAATGGATGCGTACCGACATGCTTACCCCAAAGAGGCGGAGCAATTGGAAATAGACCTGCGCGGCGAGCTGCCACAGGGATGGGCCAGCAACCTTGCCAGTTTGTTCAGTGCGGCTCAAAAGCCTATCGCCACGAGGGAGGCCTCGGGGCAGGTGATGAATGCCATCGTGAAAAGGATTCATTCCTTTGTCGGCGGTTCAGCCGACCTGGCCCCTTCCACGAAAACGCTTTTGAAGGATCACGGACACTACGGTTTTGAAGAATACTCCGCTCACAACATACATTTTGGGGTCCGTGAACACGCCATGGGTGCTATAGCCAACGGGATGTCGCTCCACGGCGGCCTTATTCCCTACACCGGCACATTCCTCATTTTCTATGACTACATGCGTCCTCCGGTCCGTCTGGCTGCTATGATGGGGATCCGGGTGATATTCATATTCACGCATGACTCGGTTGGGTTGGGGGAGGACGGTCCAACACATCAGCCTATCGAGCAGCTAATGGGCCTGCGCACTGTGCCTAACCTGGTCACGATACGTCCTGCAGACGCGACGGAGACGGTGGAAGCTTGGAAGGTGGCACTGGAGCGCAGCCAGGGCCCAACTGCGCTGGTGCTTAGCCGCCAGAACCTGCCTGTGCTAGATCGTGCTGCTCTGGCTTCGGCCAGCGGCCTGCAAAGGGGCGGCTATGTGTTATGGGAGGCAAAAGCACCGTCGGACGTTATACTAATCGGCACAGGTTCCGAGGTTCATATAGCGCAGGAGGCGGGCAGACTGTTGCAGAAAGAAGGCATCGGAGCGCGCGTTGTTTCCTTGCCTTCCTGGGAGCTGTTCGACGCGCAGCCGCGGGAATACCGCAATTACGTCTTGCCAGGCAACATAGGCGCCCGGGTATCTATAGAGGCAGCTTCGCCAGTGGGTTGGGAGAGGTATGTGGGTCTCGAAGGGACTGCCATCGGCGTGCCTCATTTCGGAGCCTCAGCACCGGAGAAGGTGATCTACCAGGAGTTCGGCCTGACTGCCCAACATGTGGTAGATGAGGCTTCAAAACTCCTACAGGGAAGGCGTCCCTAGGGGCTTTGAAGTATTCCCTTTGGCTTAGGTTCGATTATTTGCCCTCTTTCTTCTCCTCGGCGTAGAAACCCTTGAGCCTTTCAGCCATCTCCTTCAGCTTGTTACTGACCAGGAAATTGATGGTGTTCTCGGGATAGCTGCCATCCTTCTGTCTCTCGCCAGCGTCGACACCGGTGAGTATCTCGATTCCTTCGTCGATGGTTCTGGCGGAATAGAGGTGGAACTGGCCGCGACGCACTGCTTCCACTACTTCTTCGCGCAACATGAGATTTCTCAGATTCTGGTGGGGTATCAAGACTCCCTGGTCTCCGGTCAGCCCTTTGGCCTGGCACACCTGGAAGAAGCCTTCTATCTTCTGGTTAACGCCCCCTATAGGCTGGATTTCGCCCTTCTGGTTGACGGAGCCAGTGACTGCGATGTTCTGCTTGATGGGCACTTCGGAGAGACTGGACAATATGGCATACAGCTCAGTCGACGATGCGCTGTCACCTTCCACACCCTCGTATGACTGCTCGAAACATAAGCTGGCGGACAGGGAGAGTGGCTTGTCCTGGGCGTATTTCCAGCCCAGATAGCCGCTGAGTATCATGACCCCCTTGTTGTGGATCGGGCCGCTGAGCTCCGATTCTCGCTCGATATTGATGACACCGGCACGCCCCAGGAAGGTTTTAGCCGTAATTCGCGAGGGTTTGCCAAACGCTATATCCCCCATTGTGTAGACGCTCAGGCCGTTGACCTGGCCCGCTACTGCGCCTTCGACGTCTATCATAATAGTGCCTTGAATTATCATGTCCCGAATTCGCTCATCGAGCAGGTTATGCCTGAATAACCTCTCTTCGAGGGCTTTTTGTACATGAGCAGCAGTAATGAACTTGGCGCCGTCCTTTGAGGCCCAATAGTCTGCTTCCTGAATCACGTCCTTGACCTGAGCGAACCTTGAAGACAGCTTCTCCTGGTCGGCTACCATCCTGGCGGAATACTCCAAGGCTTTGGCCACGCCGCTTGGATCGAAATGTTTGGATTCACACTCCTCGCAGCAACCAGAGATAAATGCTGCATAATCGAGCATGTTCTTCTCTGTTCTCTCGATCTCGAAGTTGAAGTCGGCTTTGACCTTGAATAGTTCCCAGAAATCCTCGTCCTGCATGGACAGCAACTGGTAGAGCCAGGCATCGCCGATGAGCACGATCTTGACTTTTATGGGCATGGGCTCAGGCCTCATCCCCTGCGGAGCGATGAGGCCGAACTGTTCGAAGGGGTCTTCAATCCGTACCTCCCTGTTTCTGATAGCTCTTTTAAACGCGGGCCATACGCCGGGATTGATCAGCACATCATAGGCGCTGAGCAAAAGATATCCGCCATTTGCCAGATTCAAAGCGCCGGGCTTAAGCATGGTGTGATCGCTGAGGTAGCCACCGAAGAGGAACCGTCTCTCGATCTTGCCAAAGATATTGCCGTAATTAGGGTTGGGCTCCATGATCACTGCCGGGCCTTTGCTCTCGCTGTTGTCCACAAAAACGTTTACCTGGAACGGGAGGAAGGGGTTTCTGCCACCCATGACCTGGCTCATCGGCACACCGAAGAGGGGGTTCACCGGTTCCTCCATCGTTTTGAAGAAGTCGAGGTTGTCCATGGTATAGGCCTTCAAATCCTCAAGATATTTTTTGATTTTGGGCCACTTCGAATATTGGTCGAAGAGAGGAGAGAATAAACGGGAGACAGTGAATTCACCTATATCTTTGTCAGCCTTGCGCAGCCTTTCTGCCATCTGCTGCTGCACGTTAGTGACTTTCTCGAAGCTTGCCTGCAGTTTCTGGCTGAGCTTTGCCTGCTTGGCCTGAAGGTCTTTCCTCGTTGACTCTTTAAGGGAGAGGAATTCCTTCTCCTCCATGGGCCGGCCATCGACCATGGGAATGAGGACAGGTCCCACAGGAGTCATCTGAATGAAGAAACCTTGTTTGCGTGCTTCGCTGGCTATCTCTTCTAAAACCTCTTGCTGTTTAGCCTGGCCCTCCACAACCATTTTTTTAGCCTGGGTCTTGTATTCATCGCCGGAGAAGGCTTTGCTCACCTCTTCTCTCACTTTGGTCAGTAGCTCGATTACCTGATCGCGAAGTGTTTTCCCCTTGCCCTGGGGAAGGCTCACTATCTGGGGGCGGTCTGGCTCCTGGAAATTGTGAAGGTAGCACCAGTCTTCCAGCGCGAAAGTTTCGCCCCGCGCTTCTTTCTCCTCAATTAGTCTCTTAATATATGTCTTTACCATGGAAGTCTTGCCTGTGCCGGTCAATCCAGCGACATAGATATTGTAGCCATCATTAGGCATGCTCAGGCCGAATTCCACTGCCCTGATGGCGCGATCCTGGCCGATGAACTCGCGCAGCGGGGACAGGTCTTTGGTACATTCGAATTTGAACAGTTTCGGGTCACAGCGCCAGCGAAGGTTATCGACAGGCACCTCGTACTTCTTGATTTGCATTGCTACCTCCTTAAAGTCGACATTCATATCTGTTCGCACTTGGCGTGACCAAGCTGATCCGTAACAGCACCCATGTTCGGAACGTTACTCTATATAGAGGGAACGATAGAAATGATAAGCGCCAAGAATGAAGAAGTTATAAAACTGGAGGCAAAAATCTTAAAAAGTCATCACATTTTCGGCATCGGAGTTCCTTTGCCGGGCAGCAGGGAGCGGGGTTTTGAGCAGCATAAACTTGAGCGTACTCCGATGGGAGTTTTTGAGACAAAAGTCATATTCCGGGCCGAACAGCAATGATAACATTATGTTTAGCTAAAATATTTTGAGAGAAGAGCAACACTGTGCAATTGGTATGTGTTGCCAGCCAGTTAGAAAGAGTTATACGGATTGAGGGAAAAACAAATGAGAGCGCAACGAAAGAAGACAAAGATTCAGCTCATCGATTATAGAGATGATGCCCTCGACACAGAGGAAACATTTGCATCGGCAGCGAAACCGGAACGCGACGCAATGCAAGAGGAAGGCGCGTTTGTACCTTCGGATGAGGATATGCCTGACAGTGATAGCGAAGCTGTTTTAGGTAAGGCAGAGCCGTCCGATGATATCTCCGAGGAAGAAGAACAGGCAGAAGAGCTGAAGGAAGCTAGGACGGAATCGGAAGCAATCATTGAGGATCCGACAAGGATGTATCTCCAGGAGATGGGACGCGTTTCTTTACTGAGCATGGTGGAGGAGAGGCAACTGGGTAAGAAGATTGAGGAGGGAAAATACATAAAGAGGATCGAAGAGGAATGGCATAAAGAGCATGGCGAATCCCCTTCTCCGGTAGATGAGGCAATAGCGGTGCTGTCGGCACTGGGCCGGCTATCTACTTTCCTTACGGTTTTACAGAAGGAGCTTGGGCTGACAAAGGTAACAGGTTTCTCCAAGCTGGCTTCCTATCCGAAGTTGCTGAAGGCGATCGAAGGCGAAACAGACGCGGATGTTTTGAAGGGTGTGGCTACAAGAACAGGCGCCAGTACTAACGTGACCAAAGAGAGTCTGAGAGATATCTCAGTGCTCCTAGCTATCACTCCTAAGGAAGTGCTTCGAGCCATCGGCGATGGGTGCTCTGTCGCCGATTTGTCCAGCTTGGTATCACAAGTGGAGTTCCGCAAGAGAGTTACATTGCTGGAGCCACGGTTGCGCGAGCATTGGGCAAGCATAAAAGAAGAAGGAGACAAGGCGCGACAGCATCTGATTGAAGCTAACCTTCGCCTTGTGGTCAGCATAGCCAAGAAATACGTTAATCGCGGTGTGCCGCTCCTTGACTTGGTCCAAGAAGGCAACATGGGGCTTATCCGGGCGGTGGAGAAATTCGACTACCGTAAGGGCTATAAGTTCAGCACCTATGCCACGTGGTGGATACGTCAGGCAGTCACCAGGCATGTGGCCGACAAGGCCCGAGCTATCCGCATCCCAGTCCACATGGTCGAGACCATAAATAAGCTCATCAGGACAAGCAGACGCCTATGTCAGGAATACGGGCGCGAGCCAACCTTCAAGGAGATCGCCAGAGGTATGGGTCTTTCTCCCCAGAGGGTGAGGGAGATCATTAAGATATCTCGAGAGCCAGTGTCTCTCGAGATGCCAATCGGGGGAGAGGAGGATACCCAGCTTGGAGATTTTATTGAAGATCAATCCTCGATTTCCCCTGTAGAAGCTGCTTCTATGAATCTGCTGAAGAACCAGATAGATGAGGTGCTCTGTACTCTCACTCCGAGAGAACGCCGGGTAATCCTAGCCAGGTTCGGGCTGGAAGATGGCCGCAGCTGCACTCTGGAAGAGGTCGGCGCAGAATTCGGCGTCACCAGGGAACGTATCCGCCAGATTGAAGCCAAGGCCATTCGCAAGCTGCGTCACCGCAGCAGGTCACAGAGGTTGAAGGACTACCTGGAAGACATGTGGTAAGCACGTATACCACCTCAAACGGCAACCTTACCGAGAGCCCGTGACACTCTTCCGTATCCCCCAAACTCGGGGGAATTTCTACTACCCAACCCTTACTGTCCAGTTAAATCATAACCAGATTGGCTCTCTTCAGTCTTGTGTATCGAATTGACTCGGGCAAAGCTGAATGATAGCATATTGAGCTAGAGGTGTTTTTGATGGAAGCGATGAAGAAACTCTCTGACCACCTGGCAACCAGACTGACCGAGTTGACACGGCTGAGGAAGAGCGGGACTAAACTCATCGGCTACGCCCCCGGGGGCTATATGCCGGAGGAGCTGGTTTATGCTGCCAGCGCTGTGCCTGTTGGACTTATCAGAGGAGGGGACCCAGAGCCGGTGGCAGAAAGCGCTGCATACGTTCCTCGATTCATTGACACATTCTGCAGGTCTCAGATTGGTTATAGAATGATGGGTGGGGACCCTCTTTATGAGATAATCGACCTTCTCGTCGTCCCTGTAACGGATCACAATATCAAGACCATAGCCGACTGCTTCAACTTCTTTACCAATACCAACGTGTTCAGGTTTGGTGTCCCTCATCAGAAAGATGAACACGCCTTTGAATACTATCTTGCAGGGCTGCATGCTTTTAAGAACAAGCTGGAGGAGTTCACCGGCAACAAGATCGAGGATAGGAAACTGAGGGAAGCGATAGATTTGAGCAATAGAATGAGAGAGCTTCTGAAGGAGATAAGCCTGTTACGCCTGTCTGAGCGGCCACCGATAACTGGGCTTGAGTTTGCAAAACTGAATCATGCTTCTTTTATTGCTGACAAGGCTGTCTTCATAGATGCTCTGAAATCGATTAATAGGGAGTTGAAACAGAAGTCCTCATCTCGCCCAAAGGGGCCAAGGATACTCCTGACGGGCTCGACTCTGGCCATGGGTGACTATAAGGTCTTGGAGATTGCGGAGAACGCTGGAGCAAATATCGTCGTCGAGGAGTTCGCCGAGGGGCTCAGACACTACTGGGACAATGTCTATGTAAACGGTGACCTTATGCAGGCCCTGGCGGACAGGTACTTCAGGAGAAGGGTGCCCCCAGCTTGGTTCAGGCCATCCAGAGAGAGGCTGGATTATCTGATAAAGCTTGCCAGGGATTTCAACATAGATGGCATTATCTGGTACCAGCTCATGTACCGGAGCAGCTACGATATTCAGGCATTCTATTTCGAAAAGCTGCTCAAGAAAGAGCTTGATATCCCTATGCTTAAGGTCGAATCGGATTACGATGTTTCCGAAAGGGGCCCTCTCAGGACAAGGATAGAGACCTTTGTTGAAATCATCAAGGCAGGGGGAGGCAGATAGTCATGTATACAGAGCTCTTCAAACTGTGCGGTTTTGAACCGGATGAGATAAAAAGGGAAAGAAAGCGGATTGACAAGGCATTCAAAATCCTCGGCATAGATGAGGCGGACGTCAAACGCGGCGAGCAAAGGCTGAAACAGCATCTGGACATGGAGTTGCTGGGTGTACGTAGGTTCGTCGGGATATGGATGAGGGAGCTTGTCAATCTTGTACTGGCACGGGAAGAACACCGGAAAATAGTTTACAGCGATTTCCCCATGGAACTCAGGCCGTTGATGTCTATGATGCTGTCAACCGATGAGAAGGACGTGTATTTCGCCACTCCCGGGCAGATAATCAACATGACCATGGGCCAGGTCTTCGATAAACTCACCCCCTTTCTGGTGGCAGGAGAAGAGAACGGCCTGCCACCGGGAGCCGCTCACTGCGCTCTGTATCAGACCCGGTTGGGGGCTATGGTGAAGGGCGTAATCCCCTTCCCCGACCTCTCAGTAATAGCATCCTATCATTGCGACCAGCCGGCAGAGGCAGAGCAACTGCTGCATGAGGTCTACGGTGTCCCTGTAGCATACCTAGATAGCTGTCCGGACCCGAATTGGGGTGATTGGCCGAAATTCAATGACTACCGAGTGCGCTATTGCGGGTCACAGGCGCGCAAGCTCTTCCAGATGTTTGAGGAGGTGATCGGCTGTAAAATGACAGATGAGGCCAAACGCACCGCCAATAAGGCCAACGCCATATTCCGTCTAAAATTCCAGCAGTTAGTGGAACTGATTGGTCATGCAGACCCGCAGCCCATAAGTCAGACGAGCCTGGTACATGCCTTTTTCTTGAACTCCATGCCTACAAGAGATATCGCAGGAAAGCAGGAGGCGCTGGAGATACTGTGTGGTGAGGTCGAGGAGAGAGTGAACCAGGGCAAGGGGGTAGTCGAGAAAGGAGCCCCCGGGGTCTTCTGTACCGCTACGATAAGTGTTGATCCTGGCATAACACGTATGATAGAGCAGGCAGGCCTGGCTATTCGTATTCAGATACCGTTCTGGCTCAGCCCGTGGGTAATGGCCAGACATCCATACAGGGAGTGGGCAGACATGATAGGTGTAGGCCCATGCCTGGACATACCTCACTCTTGCGAAGCCCATGTTGCTATCAACTTGGAGAACTGCAAGGCTTTCAACGTGGATGGGGCAATCGATTTCTACCCCTACTCTTGTCGTGAATGGGTCCCCACCGTCATGATAACCAAGAGGACCATAGAGAAAGAGTTAGGCATACCGGTGCTGGTCTTGGAAGGGGACTGCTATGACACCCGGAACTACAGCGCCGGGCAGCTCAGGACGAGAGTCGAGACTTTTGCCGAATTGCTGAGGGCAACCAAGGCCGCCAAAGCGGCATAACGAAAATGACGAAGGCCATTACCGCAGGAGTTGATGTTGGAGCGGCCACTGCCAAAACTGTCATCGTGGCAGATGGCGTGATTCTGTCCTACGCTGTTATGCCGACAGGCGACAGTGTTGCTCGAGCAGCAGAAAAAGTTACCGGAGCAGCTCTGGAGCAAGCCCGGCTCTCCATGGCTGACCTCAGTTTCATCATCTCCACAGGCTATGGGCGGAACGCTGTTGCCTTTGCTAATAAAGCGGTAACTGAGATTATCTGCCATGCCAAAGGGGTGAACTTTTTAATCCCCGCTGCTAGAACTGTCATCGACATAGGTGGGCAGGATAGCAAGGTTATCGGGGTCCGTGAAGATGGCACCGTCAGCGATTTTGTCATGAATGATAAGTGTGCTGCCGGGACGGGTAGGTTCCTGGAAGTTATGGCCGGAGTTCTGGGCCTCGATATTGAAGAGATGGGTTCGATATCTCTGACCAGCAGGGAGCCCTGCGCTATCAGCAGTACCTGCACCATATTTGCCGAAACGGAGATGGTATCACTGCGCGCCGATGGGAGGAACAGAGAAGATATAGTCGCCGGGATACATAAGGCTGTGGCTTCAAGAGTGGCAGTCATGGGGAGAACCGTCGGCTACAGGGAGCAGGTAGTATTCACCGGAGGCGTCGCCAAGAATCTGGGAGTTAAGCATTCCCTCGAAATAGGAATCGGGCTTCCCATCATGATTCCAGAGGAGCCTCAAATCGTGGGGGCTTTGGGAGCTGCACTCCTCGCCATACGTGAGTTGGGTATTGTCCGTTAGACGGAATTAGTGTCAGCGAGCGAGATATGGGCCGTCTCAGGAAGGATGGGGTAATCGAGTAGAAAGGCGTTTTTTGGAACTCTCAGATTAATAAAGTGTGAGCGTTGACTTGCAAACGGTAGAAAAAGGGTATACATTAATTTGTGTAAGGTTCTAGAAACCTTTAATCACCATGAGCAAAGAAACTGCAGAGACTTTTGACTACGTAGTTGTGGGGTCAGGGTTCGGCGGCAGCGTCTCGGCCATGCGTTTGACCGAGAAGGGCTATAATGTGCTTGTCTTGGAGCGCGGCAAGCGCTATCGTGACCAGGACTTCCCCTTCAGCAACTGGCTGGCATGGAAGTTCGTTTGGATGCCCCTTTTGCGCTGTTTCGGCATCTGGGAGTTCACCCCCATGGAGTGTGGACTCATTCTACATGGTGCAGGAGTGGGAGGCGGAAGCCTCTGCTATGCTGGCGTGCTGGAAGTACCGGACGATAAGCTGTTCGATAACCCATCCTGGCGGAACCTAGCTCATTGGAAGAGTATCCTGAAACCGCATTACGAAACCGCCTCTCGCATGCTTGGTGTAGCTATCAATCCGAAACTCTGGCCTGCCGACGATGTTCTAAAAGAAATCGCCGAGGAGATGGGGCAAGGTCACACGTTCCGATCTACTTATACGGGCCGTTTCTTCGGTCCAGAGGGGGAGGAGGTGCCCGACCCCTACTTCGGCGGCGAGGGACCGACCAGGCGAGGATGCCAGCACTGCGGAGCATGTATGGTAGGCTGCCGCAATAACGGCAAAAACAGCCTGGTAAAGAACTACCTTTACCTGGCCGAAAAAGGCGGCGCGAAAATCAGACCTGAATCCGAGGTGACCGAGATTAAGCCTTTGCCCTCGGGTCAACCAGATGGCGCCCGGTATGAATTGACCTATTTTCATACTACTTCCTGGTTTGTTAAACCCAGGCGCAGGGTGCGCGCGCGTAATGTGGTTCTCTCAGGCGGCGTGCTGGGAACCATGAAGTTGCTCTTCCGGTGCCGCGATGTAACTCGCTCGCTCCCTAATATCTCGCAGCGTTTGGGCGATATGGTGCGCACCAACAGCGAGGCCCTGCTGGGTTCTGGTAGCCGCCGTGGGGGAAAAGTTGACTACTCTAAAGGCATAGCCATCAGTTCGATTTTCCATGGGGATGCGGTAACGTGCGTCGAGCCTGTGCGGTTTCCTGATGGCTCGGGGTTCATTTTGCTCATAGCAGGGCCGTTGTTCGATAGGTCACCGAGGGCTCTGTTGCGTGTGGCCAGATTCATGTGGGTGATCTTGCGCCATCCTTTGGATTATCTTTGGTCCCATTGGCCGTTCGGCTGGGCTCGTCGAACTACCATCTTGCTTGTGATGCAGACTGTGGATAACCGCGTTCGGCTGCGTTTGGGACGCAGCCTGCTCACCTTTTTCCGGCGCGATCTGGTCTCAAAACCGGATTCTGAACAAGCTGTCCCGCCCAGAATCAATATCGCGCATAACGTGACGCACGCTTTTGCCGACAAGACGAACGGAATTGCTGCCGGCTCGATAAGTGAGACCCTGCTCAATATGGAGACTTCTGCGCACATTCTGGGTGGCTGTCCCTTTGGCAAAGACGCCCAAGAGGGAGTGGTGGGACTGGATTGCCAGGTACACAATTACCCGGGACTCTACGTCGTGGATGGGTCAATCGTCCCTGCGAACCCCGGTGTCAATCCTAGTCTCACGATCACTGCTCTGGCGGAATACGCCATGAGCCAGGTGCCCAAAAAGGTTTGAGGAAATCTCTGCACCTGGTTTTAAGTATGCCGGGCTAGACTTTCAATTTCTCTCTGAATCCCTTAACCTGGGTTTTATATTGTTCCAATCTCTGCGGCGACATATCATCGGGCCACTCGGTGTCAACCTTATAAAACGTTTCGATCAGAGGCCCACTTTTAGAAGCCAGCCCAATAATCCTCGCCCTTGACCCTTTATCCAGTTTTATTTTCCCGGTCATGAAAGATGAAACGAAACCCTGCTCCTTTTTGATGAGTTTTTTCCATATCTCAGGAGGAGCGCTAAGTATGAAGTCCGATTTCTTCTCAGCATCCTCCTCGCTTAAGAGCGCGCTATCATCCTGCAAAGCGCCGTTCACCAGGTTGCTACAGAAGTAAATATCCTTGTCTATGCCAAACTTTGGGTCTGCCAGAATACGAAAGGTTAGGAATATGGTCATGCCTTTGAAAGTCTTGTTTTGATTATCGGGGTTGGCCTTATAATTCTTCCCCACCTCGGCTACCCATTCTGGACTTGCGTATGGAATCATGTCTCCTCCCTTTCTTGTTACTTGAGCACTCCCTGCTCTTTCATTTTCTTGATTTCTTCCTCTCTCAGGGCTCTTTTAAATATTTTCTCGGTTACGGTCAGTGGCATCTCGTCTCTAAATTCCACATATTTAGGTACAGCGATAGCAGGAAGCTTTTCTTTGCAGTAGGCAATGATGTCATCTGCATTTAGCTTGCCCCTGTATTCCTCCCTGGGCTTGATGAAGGCCTTTATCCTCTCGCTTCCCGGTCGCTCGGGATCGGGGATTCCTACCGCAGCAGCCATAGCAACCCCAGGATATTTAAATAAGACCTCGTCAACATCTGTGGTGTACACCTTGTACCCGGAGACATTAGCCATATCTTTAACTCTATCTGTAAGGACGAAGTAGCCATTTACATCCATCTTACCGATATCACCGGTACGAAGCCAGCCGTTTTCCAGGCCGCTTCCAGGCGTAGGCCAGTATCCCTTCATGGTCTGGGGCCCACGAATCCAAATTTCGCCGCTCTCTCCGGCTCCGAGCTCTTCTCCGGTCTCCAGGCTAACTATCTTCGCTTCTGTGTCGGGAACGGGCAGCCCTATGCCAAGTATCTCCTTAGGAACAAAACCGGTGATCTTGGAGAAAGTGGATAGGTTTACATGAGACATGGGACCACACTCGGTCAGGCCGTAGCCCTCTGTCACTGGCATCATGATGTCGGCCTTGATAGCGTTAAAAACTCCCTCCGGGAGCGGCGCTGCGCCGGACATGAACATGACGGGCAATCTCCCTACTTTTCTCTCAGCTATCACCATAAGATGGGTAGGGACAACCCAAATGAGCATAGGCCGGTTTTCCTTCATCAGGCTTATGGTCTGGTCTATATCTCTGGGGTCGGAAACCAGGAGAATGCGCAACCCCAGGGCGATGCTGACATGCATACCCAGATGTCCGTAGGAGTGAAATAGAGGGACAACTAATTCCGTGGCGGCTTTCCCCTTGAGTCCCGGCCACAAAGGTTCGAGCGTCCACAAAGCCTGCCTTACATTGCAGGCCCTGTTGTAGTGGGTTATCATCACGCCCTTGGGGACACCCGTGGCGCCGCCGGTGAAAGAAAGGTACGCCAGGTCCTCCATGGGATCGATGTCAACGTGAGGCGGGTTAGCTTCATGCTGCGCTATGAGATCTTTGAACTGATGGGCACCGGGTACCTGTTTCACCTCGGGCTCCTGCGCAGCGTAATCCATTGGTGAGGTAACAACTATGTTCCTGAGTTTTGTCTTTTCCTGCATCGACATAACCAGAGCCAGGGCTGTATCGGAGCAGACCACAGTCTCCGCCCCGGACGTGCCTATCTCATACTCCAGGTCATGTACTTTGTGCAGCGTACTGCAAGGGACCAGGACAGCACCCGTTTTTGATACAGCGAAATCGGTAATGATGAATTGCGGGCAGTTCGGGAGGATTGTCGAGACTCTGTCGCCCTTCTTTACTCCTAACCCCACGAAAGCATTAGCCAGCCTGTTTACATGTTGCCTGAGCTCGTTATATCTTATTTTCTTTCCCAGATACTCTACGGCGACCTGGCCGGGGTAGGCCACGGCCGAGTCATCCAAGAACTTATAGATAGGTGTCTTGGGATATGGCTCAAGGGTCTTCTTTAATGGATATGGCCCCAGCTTATAACTCTTGAGCCAGGGCTTATCGCTTCCTTTTATCTTATCTGTCATATGCTATCCTTTATTTGCTCCAGATATCGGCGATATATTCTTCCAGCCCCAATTCCCTGAGTTTCTCAGGGGTAGGCTTACCTGTAGCCTTATCCCACCCGCGAAGCTCGTAATATTTGTCTAACATCGCAGGCAAGTTCTCATTCACCTTGCCTGCTGCCGGGCCTTCAGTGAGGGGTTCTTCAAACAGACGCGGCGGCAGCGTATCGTCGGCTCTGGTTATACCTTCTCTGACATTGAAGACCCTGGCGAGATTATAAGCCCTCTCGCCAATCTTGACTAAATCGTTATAGGTGAATTTGTGTCCCAGGCAATGTTCCACCAGCTCAACCCATTCTTCGGAAGATACGCAGAATCCCATGAATTTACATGCTCCCAGCGTATCGAGGGCAGTCATAACGTTCTCCAGTTCTACCAGAACATGGACTTCGTTGGGGTCGGCCACAAGGGGGTCCTTGATTTGACTATCTGGAATACAGAGAAAAGGAATGTCAAGGAAGGTAGGCCCTTGGATATAGGCGGTAACGTGGTCACCGCCCCTGTTGGCTACGGCATACGCCAGGCCGGTTATCTGAACCGCCCTGGAATCATAAGCCGGAAGCTCTAAGCCCTTAACATGCATGGCAAATTTCTCAGAGCCCTTGTCCAGTTTCCGTGACATCCGCCTTGTTCCTTCAGCCAGGAGGTTGCCGATGCCCTCTCTTTTCGCTATTTTGTGTATCAACTCAATTACAACATCAGCATCGCCGAACTTGAGTTCCAACCCGTCTGTATCCTTGTTCGTCAATATCCCTTTCTCATAGCACTCCATGGCGAAGGCTATGGTAGCCCCGGTGGAGATGGTATCCATGCCGTAATCGTTGCAAAGGTAATGCGCCTTTGTAATCGCTTCCAGGTCCGTAACCTGGCACGCGCCACCCAGCGTCCCTACGCTTTCGTACTCCGGGCCTTCACCCTTGGCACCCTTATATTTCCCTCTCCGGATCTCGCTACCCCTGCCGCACTGCAAGGGGCAGGCGAAGCACCCTAACGGTTGTTCCAGAACTTTGTCACTGAGGGCTTGTGAATTTATTTCCTCTATCTCAGGAAATACACTGGTTTGCCAGTTTCTCGTTGGGAATCCTCCCCTGACATTTACCAAATCGATGACAACGTTAGTGCCAAATGTCTGCAATGCTACCTTGAACATATGCTGATCAAGCAGCTCAAACTGTTTCTTGGCCACCTCAGCGAAAGAGCCGGGATTCGCCAGTTTCACCGGCTTTTTCCCGAATACGGCGATAGCCTTCAATCTCTTTGAGCCCATCACGGCCCCGCCGCCGCACCTTCCGGCCGCCCGGTGCAGGTCATTCATAATGCTGGCATACCTGACTTGGTTCTCACCGGCTATGCCGATACAGTCAACGTTGAACTTCTCCCCCAGCTCTTTTTGTATGAGTTCTGTAGTTTCGAAAACGCTTTTGCCCCACAGATGCTTGGCATCTTTAAGCTCGGCCTTATCTTCTGTGATTACGAGATAGACGGGTTTTGATGAGATGCCTTGAAAGATGATTCCGTCGTAACCAGTTTTCTTGAAATCCACGCCCCAGAAGCCGGCTGAATTCGATTGCGCCCAAATGCCGGTCAGTGGGGATTTGAAAACCCAGTTGAATCTTCCGGTGCTGGGAGCGGTGGTTCCGGTCAATGCACCTGTCATAAGTATAAGCTCATTTTCAGGACCGAATGGGTCTGCCCCCTTGGGCACTTCGTGATAAAGGTAGTGGGTTGCCAGTCCAGCGCCGGTCAAAAACTTATCAAATAGGTTTTGTTGGATCTGTTCATGCGAAATGTGCCCCTTCGATAAATTGACCCTCAGGATTTTTCCATGTCCTCCGTACATCCCGTCTCCCTTCTTAATCGACTGAACTCCCTATTTAGTAAGCGACCCCCTTTTATTTACCTGGCTGCTTATGCCACAGTTGCATGTGTTTTTTGTGGGTATCATTCAGCAGTTTATCCAGCCCATATCTATTATAAAACTTTTCCTCAAGATGGTGAACTTGAAGCCATTCGGGCATCACGATAGTATCGAAAGTGGCGGGGAATCTTCCGTAGGTGTCAAATACGTAGTTGCAGTAATCTTTGACTATTTGAATGACCTTTTTGCTCGGCACCAGATACCCAGGCTGTACCTTCTTCCAGTTCTTACTAAAAGGCACTACCCCCTTGTAGTTGGGCGTATACATTCCGTTACTACCAAACTTTTTTTCAATAAAGGCATCTACGGCATCGTTCATGGTCTTGTAGTATGGCGGCTGGTAGCTTTGGAATATACCGTCGAGGCCCGCGGGATTCATGCCCAGCATGGCACCCGACCCCTCCTTTGCCATGTTGTAACGAAAACCCAAAGTTTGTAACATCAATATCCCTATGTATCCAGTCATAATAATTGAGCCAAGGCCCATAGCCTCAGCCACCAACTGCATGTTTTGTAACGCATGAAATGGAGGAGCGAGATTGCCCAGTAATATTGTATATTCGAAAGAAGAGATAGGAGCATCAGGACCCTTCAATGTCCCGTTGTCAATCCATTTCTTTATCCCTGCCGGGCCAGTCCCTTTTATGTCATCGAATACCTTGTAGCCTTCTCCCATGAACACGGCTATCACGGCATCGAGATACTGTTCTGATATCTCCACTATGGGCATGAATACGGTGGTGCCTGGCTTATTAGTATTCCAGTGGACTATCCTTACCAGAGCATCGGGTATCATCGGGAATCTACCGTCGGAGACCTTGGTCGTATCTCGCTTGAAATACTTGGCAATCTTGTCCCAATCTTGCTCTGTCTCAATCTCCACGGTCTTTGTCGCTCCCTTGGGGTCATAGACGAAAAGGCCTTTATCGTTTGTGAAGAAGAGCTTCATATTATGGACATTGCATGAGTATGGAGTAGTCCTTCCTACCCAACTGGTAAACATGCTCCCCTGCACGTCGTTAGTGGGCATATCGGCTGCGATAAGCCCTGTTATCCCTGTTCCCGCCCAGCAAAGGATGGCAGTCTCTATATCATTCAGAGGCACCGGCCGGTTCTTGGAGGTATACTGGAGGGTACCCTCCTCCATTTTGCAGCCCAGGGGGAACCTGCGAGTTCTCCTGTGAGCCATAGCTTTGAGAAGGGGGTATGAGAAGACCTCCCTCACTTCTTTCTTGTCTTTGAGCATCGTTCGCCTCCTTTTTGGAATTTGGTTTTACAGGAATCGTCTATAATACTTCTCAATTTACCCTAACTAGGAAAGAGAATCAAGCAGATTAGGTTACCTCATCTCGCTGGGGATAACATCCACAAGGAGCTGGATATTATGTCATTGCGAGCGAAGCGAAGCAATCTCAACGTTTTTACTGAGCTATCCGAGAGATTGCTTCGTCGTCCTTCGGAGAAAGACTCCTCGCAATGACGTGGTGAGCCATGCCTTTTCTAGAACATGCGCCCTTTCTCTTCCCAGGGCTTTCTCAGGCCATAACGCTGGGACATCCTCTTGTAGCAGTTGTAGGCGGAGAAACCCAGAGTCCCCACGCCGCCGCAATGCTGAGAGCCCGAGGCCATCCAGAAGTCCTCTACCCCGGGAACCTGGTACTGTGAAAGCTCTGGAATCGGCCTAAAATTTGCCCACTGGCTGGGGCTTTGATTCGAGGTATACATGCAACCATTCACCCAGTTGGGGTTTTTCTGCGAATACTCATAGGGGGTGGGGATGTTGACGGCTATCACATTGTCCCAGGTCATGTTAGGTGCATACTTCTGCCACTCCCTGACAATGCGGTCGCCTATCTCTTTCTTCACCTGGATCCATTCTTTCTCGGTCAAGTAGCTGGCGGGGGGAGGGTGCCCCTCTCCTACCAGAGCGACATGTTTCCCCGGAGGCGCGTAGCTGGGGTCCCACTGAGTGGAGGTGAGTTCATACATGTACGTTCTCTCTGGCCAGCGGCCCGGCCTCAGGGTGTGCATCTGGTAGCCATAGTGCGTGTACATGTATTCAATATCAGCATCACCGAGGAATACCAGGCGGGCTTTGCCGCAGTCGGGATTCCACTCCGCTGCTTTGTACTGAGCCAGCTCATGAAAGGCCATATGCCCCCAGAAGAGCTGCGACCTATCGGTCATGATGTTGTCGATTTTCCTTCGAATCTCAGGGTCTATCCGCACATTACGAAGATGTCTTCTCACGGTCTGCTTTATTTCGGCGGTGTCGATTACTACCTTCTTTGCTTCGATTTCCGTGCCATCGGCCAGCCTGATTCCGCAGGCGCGGCCGTTCTTCACTAGAACTTCGTCGACATCGGCTCCCACGAAGAATTTGCCGCCCTGCTCGCTTAAAGCCCTCTGCAGGGCATGGGCAACGTTGTGAAAGCCGCCTTCAGCGATAGCAAACGCCTGAAGCCCGGCAAAGGAAGGCATGGGCAACAAAGCCTGCAAAGGTGGTGCAACGTCGCCAGGCGCTATCCCATTCATAAGCTGCCACTGCAGAGCAAAGGACCTCATCTCAGGGCTGTCGTAGAGGTCGCAGACTATCTCGTACTCTGTCATGAACGGATACCTGGGGTCTATGCCTCCCTCCGGGTCTTTCAGCAAGTCAGCGATGTAGTCTGTCTCTCCGGGTAGGGGAGGAGGGTTGAACAGGATTTGCCCGTGTGAGTACATCCAGTTATACAGCTTTTTCTCTAAGGCCTTTGACACCCTCTCGGCATCCCTCGGTGATATCCGCTCCAGTTCTCTGAGGTTCTTGTCAATGATTGCTTGATTTGGCAAAGCTGTCCCAAGTTCCTCGTTCCAATCCAAGGCTCGGTAGACGACTATACATTTATCATTGGGGAATATTTTGGACATCATCACTTCGGGGAAAATGAACTTCAATCCCTTTTCCCCGAGATTGAAGTCGTAGTATGCCGGGCTCATCCAGAAGGCGCAGATCTCTGCGTGAGGATTGCCGCGAAAGCCAGATGCCGGCGTGGGAACAGTGCAGGCAGCGCCGCCAAGCTCGTTTGACTGCTCGAAGAGACCTACAGTCATGCCGTTAAGAGCCAGGTAACAGCCTATCACCAGGCCCTCTTTACCGCCCCCAATTATAACTGCATCGAAGCTTGCGTCAGCCATTTGTCCCTCCTGATTACGAGCGAATGTACTTCAGGATCCTTTCACATAGCGGGAAGACCATCTGATAAATCTTGTCGGAGACCATACTGGTTACAGACCGAATCGTATCGCCACCAAAGTAGAGGCCACGTATGTTAGGCGACTGCATGTCAATTTCCGTGGGGACAGCAGCCCAGGAATATCTGCCCCAATTTAGCTGAAGGGTCATTCCTCTGAATTCAATGGCTTTGGCAAAACCTGGAAAAGCCTTTTCCACAGCCCCTTCCCACCTTCTACTCGCTTCCTTCACTGTTTCCATGGGGGAGGTAAGCCCAAAATGGGTATCGGGGAGTCCGCCGGGGATATAGGAGTAAATGAGTTGTTTACCCGGTGGTTCCACAGCATTGTAAAGCGATCCTACGCACCAGTCTCCCACGTAGGTGGGGAGGCCATAGTCAACGTCAAAGATGTGTACCCACCCAGGGCCTTTCCTGGGGATAACCTCCTCTCGAAGAAGATAGAATCCGGTCAGGTCTTCGTAGGATAGCTTTGCGCATAACTCGATAGCTTTGGCCCAGTCTTTTGTCAGGAATTCAGACCTAAGGATGTTTTTTGCAACCGCTTCGAAGATAGGGATTGCGCATATAACAACCGGAGCGCTATATTCTTCTATGAAACCTGTTTTATTATTCTGAACGACAACCCCTTTCGCCCTTTTATTTTCTATCAAAATACTTCTGGCTCTCCTATTTGTTAGCACTCTTCCCCCGTGGTCTTTGTAATAATTGGTCAAAGGAGTTATGACCATATCCTCCATATTCCCCTTCTTGGGATACCAGAAGAGAAGGGCTCCTACACGCGGGAAGGTGCCCATGACATTGGCAAACGCTCCGTAATTAACGACCGTGGCAGGGGCACCCATAAGGGGAGCGGCGAGCTCGAGAACCGCCTTGGCAATTGGGTCTTCAATATTTTTCTCTATCCAGCTAGCAAAAGTTACGTTTACCATCTTACGGCATTCTTCTTCAGATGTGTCTTCCATAATACGAAAGGCTTTCATGAGCGCCTGCCTCGATGGTTTCTCCATAGGCAGGCCGCTGCCAAAAGCAAAAAAATCGAAGAAGTTTTCCACCCCCTTCTTGGGGTCCATGGAAAAATATTCAGGCCTGTTGGGGTTGTCTTTACTGACCTTCCCCATGGTCCAATCTACTACCTTGGCTTCGGGAGGGAATCCCATGTAAGACAGGAACTTATACATATAGGTTTCCTTGGGCGTACGAACCAATGCTGTGGGCATACGAACACCGTTATCAGAGCGGCAGCCATGGAAATTAACGGCGCGGTATCTTCCACCGAGATTGGGTTCCCTCTCTATAATGGCTGAGCTAATATCCTCCTTGGCTAGCAGAGCACCTATGGTCAGCCCGCCGGGACCTCCTCCGATAATGAGAACTTCGAACTTGTTTTTCATAGCACCTCCTTCCAGTTCGATGATGATAAAGCAGAGTTGCTTATAGTTAGCAGATTCAGGATATGAATGATCGTATGACACACTGGCGTTTACTATAGAGGTCTTCCCTCTCGCAATGGCAGAGTAAGAAAAGGTAGGCTAATTCAACCTAAAATTAAATAGAGTTTTGTAGGGATTAGGGTAGCGTGCAGGTTCTTTTCAGTCAAGCAAAATCACTCAACTTTTATATGATTTTTTTGCCTGACTTTTGTATGGTTTTTGAGAGACACTTGTTAGCCAACTGAAGGAAGGTGTTCGCGTTGAAGCCTTTGCCTTAGAAGCTGGGCTATTTTCTCGATTACCTCTGGCTCTATGGAGGCAAGCAGTTCCACCAGCTCACCCAGGGGAAATACCTCGCTCACTTTGATAGCATTTTTCTTTATAGCCAATATACAAGCTTGTTCTCTATTAGGTGCCTCCAATTTGGTGCACACCTGATAGAGGAATGACCTCACAGTGCTAACTGACGTATAAAGCTGCTCAGCGATCTCTCGATTGCTCAACCCGCGGGCGACTAGGGCAAGGACATCTCGTTCCCTTTGGGTCAGAATCGTGCTCTGTTTCCTCATTCGTTGTGGGCCATCTTCGCTTACTGCGGCGAGGGTATTGTCAGATAGATTATGTCTCAAAAGTTTAGCTATTGCCTCTATAGTCTCCGGCCTTAGAGAGGAAAGCAAATCTGCCAGTTCATCTAAGGAGAAGATTTTGTCAACTATAAGAATCTTCTGTCTGATAGCCCTGAAAACAGCTTCGACTCGGTTATGCGCTTCCAGCTTGACACACGCCTGATGCAGCAACGTCTTAACCTTATTGGTGGATATATGTAGACGTTCTGCGATCCCCTCGTTAGTCATACCCCGCGCGACCAGGACAAGAGCGTCTCGTTCCCCTTTAGTCAATATGGTAGCCCTATTCTTCATGGCGTTCCAGTCCTGAATAGAAGCGAGTTTATATGTCATCTTCTTACAGGATTAAGGGCACTTTGTCAAGTGCCTATGGCAACTGAAATCATGGGCAATTGTCTTTTTTGGTCGGCTGTTTGTCAAACCTAGTCTGCTTGTAGTAGGTTAAATGTGATAATTTTTTAACTTTTTGCCCGTTCATTTTATGATTTTTCCATATCTGGCTTGATATTATGTTCAAGGCGTTACTCTTATTTGCGGGAGCCATAAGGAGGCTGGCAAGGTGGGTATATTCTTCTCGGGCAGAGAGCTTATCGAAATCGCCATAGGTATTGAGAAGAACGGAGCGATGTTCTATGCTTCCTTGGCTGGCTCCACTAAGAATCCTGGGGCCCGAGATATTTATAGATATCTGGTTGGCCAGGAGAGGGAACATGCTGCCGTCTTTCAGAAGATGCTGGATTCGGTAAGCGAGTCCAAGCCGCCAGAGACATATGCCGAACAATATAACCTTTACCTGAAGGCGCTGATAGACTCGCTGGTCTTTACTGATGATAAGGTTAGTCTCAAGATGGCTCAGAATGTAAAGAATGACGCTGAAGCAATTCAGATTGGCATGGGGGCAGAAAAGGACTCAATTCTGTTTTATGTTGAGGTGAAAGACTTGGTTCGCCGTTCGGACCGTAAGGTGGTGGGGAAAATAATCGAAGAGGAGAAATCTCATCTGAGACAACTTACGGAGATCAAAAAGAGTCTCTAAAATAGTCGTGGAAATCAAATCTGTAACCATTACAGTCAGTAAAAGGAGGTGAGCGAGACTGCAATAAATAAAGCGGGGAAAGAGAGCAATAACAGTAATTAGGAGGTAAAAATGGCTTACACTGCTAAGGACTACAAAGGCTTAATCGGGATGAAGGGTTTCAGCGATACCTTGCTCAACAATCATTTCACTCTGTACCAAGGCTATGTGACTAACACGAACAAGGTGATGGATACCCTTGCTGCTATGCTGAAGGACGGCAAGGTCGGGACGCCTGAATACGCCGAACTGAAGCGCAGGTTAGGCTGGGAGTTCAACGGGATGCGGCTTCATGAACTGTATTTCGAGAACCTCGGAGGCAAGGCGCCGCTCAACAAGTCGGGCAAGCTGGGCAAGAAGCTGGCTGATGAGTTCGGCAGCTATGAGAACTGGGAGAAGGACTTCAGGGGCACTGGCACCATGAGGGGTGTCGGCTGGGCCATCCTGTATCAGGATAACCTGACTGGTAAGCTGATAAATCAATGGATCAATGAGCATGATACCGGTCATCCCGCGGGGTGCACTCCTATTCTGGTGCTCGATGTTTTCGAGCATGCTTTTATAATAGACTACGGGCTGAAACGGGCGGACTATATCGAGTCCTTTTTCAATAACATTAACTGGGGTGCAGCAGAGGCCCGGCTTAAGTAAGAGCGCCGTCAGAAATTCATTAAGCTTGGAAGGGCGGACTTACTAAGCAGTGGGAGGGCAGATAGTGTGTATTTCTGCCAAGGGAACTGCTTAGTAAGTCCTGGCGTGCGATGATTTCTATATCTGGGGCAAGGATGTTGCTATTAGACTGCAATATGGCTATTCTATATAAGAATTTGCCATGAGTCCTTTACGACGCTTTCTACAGATAATATTTGCCCTGATTATTGTAATAGCCATAGGTGTAATTGGCTATAGGCTCATTGAAGGATGGGCACTACTCGATTGCTTATTTATGACGGTTACCACCATAAGCACTGTAGGTTACAGGGAGATACATCCTCTCTCAACCGGAGGTATGGTTTTCACTATAGTGCTTATTATTGGTGGTGTGGGTGTGTTATTTTATGCCGTCACCACCGTTGTGCAATACATTATTGAGGGTAATCTGGCAAATATACTGGGGAGACGTCGAATGGAAGAGAAGATTTCAAGACTAAAAGGCCATATCATAATTTGCGGTTACGGGAGAGTTGGGAGGGAGGTGGCGCGGGTCTTCCAGGAAGAGAAGAGCCCTTTTGTAGTTATTGACTATGACAAGGAGGCTATTGCCAAGGCTGCTGAGGATGGCTACTTGCATTTAATGGGTAATGCAACCAACGACGACGTCTTGAAGGAGGCTGGTATCTTCAAAGCGCGAGGACTGGTGGCGGCAACGGGCAGCGATGCTGACAATGTATTTATGACGCTTTCGGCGAGGGAATTGCGCCCAGATCTTTTCATTACTGCCCGCGCTGGCGCCCCCGAGTCGGAAGCTAAGTTGAAGCGAGCTGGTGCTGACCGAACAATATACCCGCATGTCCTTGGTGGGCGTCGGCTGGCCATGCTTGCCCTGCGCCCTCTGGTAGTAGATTTCGTTGACACGGCATTGGAGAGCCGCGGCCAGGAACTGGTCCTGGAAAACATTGGGGTCGGGCCCGGCTCACCAGTGGCAGGTAAGACAGTTAAAGAAGGACGATCCTGTTGCAGCGGGGCAACGATTCTGGCGGTAAAGAAAAAAGGCGGCGCGCTTCTCACCAGCCTTTCTGATGATACGCAGCTGGAGCTCGGGGACGAGCTGGTGGTCGTCGGCAATCGCGAACAACTGCGAGCTTTGGAAGGGTCGACGTAAGGAGAAGGGCTCCGCCGCGAGAAGGCCGGGCTATGGGGGAAGATATGCTGAAAATTAAAGATTTGAGCGTGGCTGTGGAAGGCAAACAAATCCTGCACGACGTTAATCTCTCGATTGGAGACGGTGAGACGCACGCCCTCTTCGGCCCCAACGGCGGTGGCAAGACCACTCTGCTGATGGCGATAATGGGTTTTCCCCGCTATCGGGTGACGAAGGGGCAGATTATATTCAAAGGCCAGGACATAACCAAACTTCCTCTGGATGAACGTGCGCGCATGGGTATAGGCATGTCGTTTCAGCGTCCTCCCGTAGTGCGTGGGGTCAAGACGCGTGATGTGGTCACTGCCTCTCTTGGCTCCCGGGGAGACGGAGAGATTGTCGGGAAGATGGCGGAGAGATTGAATATGGTTGAGTTAATGGACCGCGATATAAACTACGGGTTTTCCGGCGGCGAGATAAAGCGGTCGGAACTACTGCAACTGATAGCTCAGAGCCCTGACCTGGTGCTGTTAGACGAACCGGAGTCCGGGGTCGATCTGGTGAATATGGCTTTGATAGGGCAGATGATAAATGAACTACTGCAGAAAGGCATAGGGCAGCATCCGCAACGCCGGCGAACGCGTTCCGGCCTGATTATCACACATACAGGCCATGTCCTGGACTATGTGCACGCCAGTAAGGGATATGTCCTGTTAAATGGAACGATTCCCTGCGAGCGGGATGCTCTGGAGGTTTTGGATTCCATAAAACAGAATGGCTATGAGGGATGCGTAAAGTGTCTGTGTCAGAAAGGGCTGTAAAATCCAAGAAAACTAAAGAGTTGGCCGAGAAGGCGCTGGATAAGAAGCCAGCTATAGGCGAGGACATCGACATAGGCTCCTATTCCTCGAGCGCCGAGGAACATCCTTACCAGAAGAAGCCGTCTGAGCTTTCAGCCCAGGACAAGAAGCGCATGAAAGAGGTAGGGGTTACGCTGGACGAATCTAACCAGCGGGGAGGTACCTTTGTTCAGATGGACCGTTCTGTGGTCCACAGCTCCTCGAGCCAGGAGGGGCTGGAGGTCATGGACATCAAGAAGGCTCTCGAGACCTATGACTGGCTCACAGACTACTGGTGGCGTGCGGTAAGCGTAGATGCCGACAAGTTCACTGCGCATGCCGAGCTTTATCTGGATAACGGCTACTTCATAAGGGCTCTCCCCGGCGCAAAGGCTGTCCACCCTGTTCAAGCGTGTCTTTACCTGGCGCATAAGAACCTGGCGCAAAAGGTGCACAATATCATTATTGCCGAGGAGAACTCAGAACTGCACATTATCACCGGCTGTGCCACCAGCCCTATGACAGCCTCAGGGCTGCACATCGGCGTCTCTGAGTTCTACATTAAACGCGGAGCGAAGCTGACTTTCACCATGATTCATAACTGGGCTCCCGAAGTAGCAGTGCGTCCCCGCAGCGGCGCCATAGTGGAGGAAGGTGGCGTCTTTCTCAGTAATTATGTCAACATGAAGCAGGTGCGTACACTCCAGATGTACCCAGTAGCCCGGTGCGTGGGCGAGAACGCTATCGTCAGGTTTAACACTATTCTTGTGGCTCCCCCAGGCTCGACCCTGGACGCTGGCTCCAGGGTGCTCCTTGAGGCAAAAGGCTCTCGGTCTGAGGTCATAGCACGGACTATCACTACGGGGGGCACAATCATATCCAGAGGCTATATAGCGGGCAGCGCTCCCAATGTTAAGGGGCATTTGGAATGCCGGGGTTTGATTCTATCGGAGAAGGGTATCATCCATGCTATCCCGGAACTCAGGGGGGAGATCGCGGGCGTTGATCTTTCGCATGAAGCAGCCGTAGGCAAGATAGCTGAGGAGGAGGTGGAGTACCTTATGGCGCGCGGCCTGACCCGCGATGAGGCTACGGCGGCGATAGTGAGAGGCTTCCTGCATGTCGATATCGAAGGGTTGCCGCTGGAACTCGCTGCTCAATTAAAACAGGCCATCGAGACCAGCGAGAAAGAGCTTCTCTAGGAGAATTTTGAAAAGGAAGGACGTGAGATGGATCTCAAAGCTCTGTATCCCATAAGCTATGGCATGTATGTGGTAGGTTCCAGGAAGGGAAACAAAATCAATGCCCAAATTGCCAATACGGTGATTCAAGTATGCTCTGACCCTCCGACTATCTCCGTGTGCATTAATAAAGGGAATCTGACGCATGAGTTCATCAAGGATAGCAAGGTCTTCACCGTCTCGGTGCTATCCAAGGAGACACCTTTGAGCTTCATTGGACGTTTTGGTTTCAAGTCGGGTCGCGATACGAACAAATTTGAGGGTGTCAATTACAAAGTGGGTGAGACTAAGGCACCTATAGTTCTGGACAATGCCTTATCTTATATGGAAGCCAAGCTGGTGAGTTCGCTGGATACGCCGACACATACTATATTTGTGGGGGAACTTGTAGATGCCGGCGTTCTTAAGGAAGGCGAGCCGATGACCTACGCATACTATCATGAGGTCAAGCGCGGCACGACTCCCAAGACAGCTCCCCATTATGTTGAAGAGAAGAAAGAAGGAGATATTAAGATGGCGAAATATAAATGCTCTGTTTGCGGATATATCTATGACCCCGCGAAGGGCGATGCTGAGGGTAAGATTCCACCTGGCACGCCTTTCGAGAAACTGCCGGAAGATTGGACATGCCCGGTTTGCGGTGCGGCTAAGAGCGAGTTCGAAAAAATATGATGAATGCTAATGTCTGGGGAGCACTATGGCCATACAGGCGGAGTTCATAAAATCTATTCCCTATTTCTCAGGCCTGAGTCCCGCAGAGCTTGATCCTCTGCGGGGGCTTATCTTTGAGACTACGGCCGATAGGGGGGAATTCATAGTGCTCGAAAGCGAGCCTGCCGAGGCGCTGTATTTTGTAGTCTCCGGCGTGGTGAAAGTGTTCAAGACATCTGCCGATGGGAGAGAGCAGATTCTCCAAATAGTGCGTCCCGGTGAATCTTTTAACGATGCGCCTATTTTCGATGGAGGAGCGAATCCGGCTAGCGCCCAGGCCATGGGCCCGGTTGTGCTTTATGGGATAAAGAATAGCGACATGAGCTCTATTCTGCGCAGCCACCCGCGGGTCGCGCTGAACGTAATCAATGTTCTATCACAAAAGATGCGGCATCTTGTTTCCCTTGTGGAAGACCTGTCCTTCAGGCATGTTACAGCGCGGCTGGCCAAGATACTACTGGAATACGCCGGAGATGGCGTGGGGCCAAGTAAACCGCGATTGACCCAGCAGGAGATGGCAGCTATGGCAGGGACCGCCCGGGAGATGATAGGCAGGTCGCTTAAAGAACTGGAGGATGAAGGGATAATCCGGCTGGATCATCACCGTATAGTGGTTACCGACAAAGAAGCCCTGAAGAAGTGGGCCGGGGTAGTTGAGTGAGACAAAGGTCACATACACACGTATTAATATCTCTTAACATGATTTTAGATGGAGTTCAATAGAATGTCTGAGATTCCTGTGATAGACCAGGAAAAGTGTAATGGATGCGGCTTGTGCATCAATGTATGTTCCTGCAAGTCATTGATGCTTTCTGGTAACGTGATAACTTTCGTTGAAACAGGGAATTGCGGCTGGTGCACCTGGTGCGAAGCCGTCTGCCCAATGGGTGCTATAAGGTGTCCTTTCGACATAGTGCTCGAAGAACGCTAGACAAGTAAGAATTTTGCCTCTTTATATTCCTCTTCTCCAACCGGGTACTCATCTGACCATCGGTAAGTAATGCGACAGAAGTCACATACAATGGCGAAGCTATAAATTATCATACTGTTGATGGTTATGTCTAGAGGTGGAAGATGAGTCGCAAGACTAAAGATACAAATGAGAAACGGAAACGCATATCCAGGATTGGATGCGCTCACTACTGGATAATTGAAAGCCCTCAAGGACCTGTAAGCAAAGGCGCATGTAAGTATTGTGGCGCAGTTAGCGAGTTCAATAATTACGTGCCCTACCCATCGTGGGAAGGCAAAGTGCCCAAGCTTCCAGAACATCATGAGCTGTCCGATGTCGAACCTGATGACAATGCGGATACTAGTTCCTGATAAGAAGGAAACAAGCAGGAATGATAAGAAATGCTATCGATGATAACATCGACAGCGCAGGGGGGCGACACTACGGGTCGCCCCCCTGAATTTATACAGGCTAGAGCTGTTCTACTCTAAAAAACTTCATCGGCGGGTTGGGAAACCCGCCCTACTTTCTATGTTGTTCGTCAGGTCGCCTCTTGGGGGATTGCCCTCACGATGGAATTAAGGCATAATGTTGCTGTTGCGTTTTTTCATAAGCGGAGGGCGAGCGAATGGCTAAACAAGCTCTTTCGGGACTCAAGGTAGTGGAATATGGAAGCTTCGTCTCTGCAGCCTACTGCACCAAGCTGATGGCAGACCTCGGCGCGGAGGTCATCAAGATTGAAGAGCCGAAGAAAGGAGACGAATCCAGGGATTACGGGCCATTCCCTGATGATATCCCCCACCCTGAGAGAAGCGGCCTCTTCCTCTACCTGAACACCAACAAACTGGGCGTCACGCTTAATGTGAGAACTACAACCGGAATGGAGATACTCAAGGAACTGCTCAAACAGGCCGATGTCTTTGTGGAGAACAATCCACCGAAGGTAATGAGCGAGATCGGCTTAGATTATGTCAAGTTAAGTGAACTAAACCCCAGGCTGATTGTAACATCGCTGACTCCCTTCGGGCAGACAAGTCCTTACCGTGATTACAAAGCTTATCCCATCAACTGTTGCGCTGTGGGTGGCGTAAGCCAAAGTATAGGCCACTACTGGCGCGAACCGCTAATGATGCCGCTATCTCATGGCAACTATCAGGCTGCGGTTTGTGGCGCTCTGGGCACAATGGTCGCGCTTATTACAAGAGATGTTACCGGTCGAGGCCAGCATGTAGACGTCTCGGAGGCCGATGTTTGGGCGACTTACCATGTGGGATTCGGAATAACAATTTATGCCTTCGGGGTAAAGGATAATCTGAGGAAGGGCTACATCGGAGGTGGCTGGACATATCCTGCACGGAGGGTTATCCCCTGCAAAGATGGGTATATGGCTCTATGCGCACCTCAGCTCAAGCAGTGGGTCAAATTCGTGGAGCTGATGGGCAACCCAGAGTGGATTCAAAACGCCAGATACCGGGACCGCCATGCCATGGAGGACGATTATCCTGAAGAGGTAGACGCCCTGCTGGCACCGTGGTTCCTGGAACGCACGAAGAAAGAGCTTTTCGAACTCTTTGAGAAGAATGCGGTTCCCTTCGCTCCATTGTATAACATGGAGGACGAGGTTAAGGATGCTCATCTTAAGGAGCGCAGGTTTTTCGCCACAATCGAAAGAGATGAAACCGGGGATTTGAAATATCCAGGAGCGCCTTATAAATTCTCTAAGACGCCATGGGCACTGGCTCGCTCTGCTCCTACGCTTGGGGAACACAACGAAGAGATATATTGCGGGCGTTTGGGCTACTCGAAGGAGGACTTGGTGGCGCTGAGGAGAGCGGGTGTAATTTAATACCATAAAGCGATAAGAACTGACTGGAGCAGATGCTCCGACCTATCGTTGGACAGGAGGCTTTCTCACATGGCATGGTATCCTTTACAAGGTTATCGTGTGGTGGATTTCGGTTCGGCATGGGCTGGCCCGCAGATGGCGCATATCGTGGCTGACATGGGGGCCGAGGTAATCAAAGTAGAATCTCGCAACAGGATAGATTATGGCAGACTGGGTGGAGCTGCCAGCTCCAAGGAGTTGCTACTCAAGACGCCTGAGGCATTAGTAGCTGCTGCTCCGGAACGATTGGAGTTAAATCCGGTGTTCCATCTGCTGAACCGCGGCAAATTGGGAGTTACTGTCGATTTCACTAAACCTGAAGGTGCTGAATTGCTCAGAGAGTTAATTAGAAGAAGCGACGTAGTTACCGACAACTTCACGCCGGGCGTGTTAGACAAATATGGATTGGGCTACGAATCGCTGGCGGAGATCAAGCAGGACATAATTGTGGTGTCTCTTTGCTTTGCCGGTCATACTGGCCCTCTTAGGGGAACCAGAGGGTATGCTCCCATCATCACCGCTTTATCCGGCCTGGACAGCGTCGTAGGCTACACAGATGAATCGGTTCCCTGCGGGCCGAACTTCGCTTATGGTGATCATGTGGCAGCTATGCACGGGGCTCTGGCCATACTAGTTGCCTTGATTCATCGTAACAGAACCGGGGAGGGCCAGTACATAGACATCTCCGAGTGGGAGGCAACGACATCTCTGCTGGGCGAGCCGCTTATGGAATATGTCATGAATGGTCGCATTTCGGGGCCAACGGGCAACCGCGATTCCATCATGGCACCTCACAGTTATTATCCGTGCAGAGGCGAGGGACAGTGGGTGTCCATAGCGGTTAAGACCGATGATGAGTGGCGGAACTTTTGCCGGGCGCTGGGGAGTCCATCCTGGGCTGAGGATGATAGGTTCAGCGACAGATACAGCAGGCTGCTCAATCAGGATGCGCTGGATAAACTCGTGGGCCAGTGGACTATCAACTACAGCCCCCGAGAGGTGACCGAGATTCTGCAGAAGGCTGGTGTGGCGGCGGCTCCCTTCTTAATCTCCAAGGAACAGTATCATGACCCACATTTCAGGGAGCGAGGAATTTTTGTGGAAGTCAATCATCCTAAAAGTGGGCGTGAGGTATTTTATGGCATTCCCTGGAAGCTGAGCGATACGCCGGGCGAGGTTCGCGCCAGCGGACCGTTACTGGGTCAGCATAATGAATATGTCTTCAAAGAGTTGCTGGGCTTGTCACAGGGTGATTTTGAACATCTGGTGGAGGAGAAAATCATCTTCTGATTTTGGGGCAACCCGTCAATGACCTGCTCCCGGAATCGGAATTCACATAATACTGTGGAAAGTGTGGAAATGTTGTGGACAACTTCGTGGAAAACTTGATTGACAGGCAATAGCAATCTCAAGCTACAATATTCGGGTAAATTTCTCGTCTGAGCATGGTAATGGTTGCTTGACAAGACTATAAAGGAGACGGAGCTATCAAGATTCTAATGAGGCGTGAAAATCCATTAACAGTAGCGTCGTTTTTCATGCTATTTGATTTACGAGATTTGGCTGAGACAGTGCTTGGATGGTTCCGTCGGTTCCCAGTTGGGGCATGATTGTCAAGGAGCCACCATGGGCTTGACTACGGCATGGCTGTCATTAGTAGGGATAGTGACTGTGCCACTATCTTCACTGGTCGGTAAAGGCTACGAAATGTAATGCGAAGTGGTCTTGTGCAGTTGGGGTAAAGCTATGTGGATGTCACAGCCTTTAATACAAAGCGAGGGGGTAGCAGATGATTAGACAAGATAGAACAGTGAGGATAGTGTATTCAGCAAGAGGTCGAGATATCTTGGCTTGGTTTATCAGGACGGTTTTTTTCTCCCTGATTACGCTGGGATTATATTTGCCTGTTGCGGCAAATAAACTAGTAAGATACATGTGCGAGCATACTGAGGTGCACATAGTAGAGTTACAGTCCCCGTCAACTCAGCAGGATATATAGATAGTCAGGATAGGAGATCCCCGTGTCCTCTAATAGGTTCACGAGCCCACAAGCAGTCCTCATTGCGTAATAGTTTGCCGATAGTGATTTGAATGGTTCAGCAGTTGCCTTAGCGGTTAGATTTTCACCTTGCCGTAGCGTTCCCACTCGCTGTAGACACAGCCACAGTACCCCTGGTGGTAGAGGCTGAGTTCCCGGGACAGACGGTGACTCTCTCTGAAGCCCGGCCGGAAATCCTCGTAATGGAACTTTACCCCTTTCTCTTTTCCAAACTGCTCTCCCAGGTCCCGCAGCAGAGCATGCTTTTGATATGGACTGATGAGCAGAGTGGTTGTAAAAGCTTCGAACCCTTTTTCCCGAGCAACCTCGGCGGTTTTCTCCAAGCGCAACCTGTAGCAATCGGGGCAGCGGTTGCTCTCATGACCTACCACGGCCTGGAAGTATTGGAGCATATCGTAGCCCTCAGCAATAATCAGGGGCAGGCCCGTCGCTCGAGCGAAGGTTTGCATAGCCTCCAGGCGGAGCTGGTGCTCTCTAAAGGGGTGAATGTTGGGGTTGTACCAGAAGGCTGTGACTTGCAATCCCTTGTCCCGTAAAGATTTCACGACGTAGGTGGAGCAAGGACCGCAGCAGACGTGAAGCAGAACAGTGGACATTTTTTTGGCTTCCAATCCGAGTTTTGGTTACAAGAGGCTGGGTTGGTCTGGCTTGCCTTTATTGGGATAAGTCAATCCCAGATGTTCATAAGCGAAACGGGTAGCCACCCGACCTCGTGGGGTGCGTTCCATAAAACTCAATTGCAGGAGATAGGGCTCGTAGACATCCATGATGGTATCAGCCTCTTCGCTGATGGCAGCGGCGATGGTGTCCAACCCGACAGGGCCGCCGTTGAATTTCTCAATGATGGTGCGCAGGATTTTGTGGTCTATCTCGTCAAGCCCGATGGAATCGATCTCCAGTCTTCCCAGCGCTTCTAAAGCTATTTTTTCTGTGATTATGCCTTTGCCTTTTACCTCAGCATAGTCCCTAACGCGCTTGAGCAATCTGTTAGCCACTCTGGGGGTGCCGCGGGCACGCTTGGCGATTTCCTCCAATCCCCTCTTCTCGGCTGAAATGCCAAGTAGACGGGCTGACCTTGAGATGATTGTCTCGATAGCGCTCTGGTCATAAAAGTCAAGTCGATATACTGCCCCAAATCTATCTCTGAGCGGCGGGCTGAGCAGGGCAAAGCGCGTGGTCGCTCCCACGAGGGTGAAGCGAGGGAGATTCAGTCTGAGGCTCCTGGCTCCAGCACCTTTGCCCATGACAATGTCGAGAGCGAAATCCTCCATTACCGGGTAGAGCACCTCCTCTACTACGCGCCCGAGGCGGTGTACCTCGTCGATGAACAGGACATCTCCTTTGTTGAGGTTGGTGATGATGGCGGCGATATCGCCGGGACGCTCTATAGCTGGGCCGGAGGTGATTTTGATGCTTACTCCCATCTCAGCAGCGATGATATAACCCAAAGTCGTCTTGCCCAAGCCCGGGGGGCCGTAGAGTAAGATATGGTCTAAAGTCTCTTTCCTGCCTTGGGCAGCAGCCATAGCTATCTTCAGGTTTTCTTTGACCTTCTCTTGCCCGACGAAGTCAACGAGGTGTTTGGGGCGAAGGCCCTTATCGAGAAGGATATCTTCTGCTCTGGGCTTGGCCGATATTACCCGCTCCATCCGTCCTCTTCATTCAGAAATAAGAACTCTGGCCTATTATATCAGATTACCATTTTCTTGCCGAGGTTAAGATAGAAGGGTGGCTTTGCGCCTGGATTCCTCATTATTTACTAAACACGTTCCTCTTGTGTAATTGACACCCCTGATTATATGATATACACTTTTGTAGGCCTGTGAATTTTGCGAAACTAAAAGGAGCATGAATGGACGCCAGCAAGAATAAGCAAGAGTGGCAGGAGAAAACACTAAAACCATCGCTGAAGCGCGCACCGGAGCGCGAAGAACGTTTTCTGACCAATTCTGGGGTCGAGATCGATGACTTATATGCTCCGGATGACCTCAAGGGCTTCGACTATTTCCAGAAGCTGGGTTTTCCGGGCGAGTATCCTTTCACTCGTGGAGTACAGCCAACCATGTACCGGGGAAGGGTCTGGACAATGCGCCAGTATTCAGGCTTTGCTTCGGCTGAGGAGTCCAACAAGCGCTATCATTACCTGCTGGGGCAGGGCCAGACCGGGCTCAGCGTAGCTTTCGACCTGCCTACCCAGATCGGATATGACTCGGACCATGCCAAGGCGCAGGGTGAGGTGGGCAAGGTAGGCGTGCCGATATCCAGTCTCGAGGATATGGAAACCCTGTTCAAGGGGATCCCTTTCGATAAGGTGAGTACCTCGATGACCATCAACTCTACTGCTCCCATCCTGCTGGCTATGTACATCGCTGTGGGCAAGAAGCAGGGAGTTGACCCGGCGAAACTAGACGGAACTATCCAGAATGACCTGCTCAAGGAATATATAGCCCGGGGCACTTATATCTATCCACCCAGACCATCGATGAGGTTGATCACTGATATCTTCAGCTACTGCACCGAGAAGCTTCCCAGATGGAACACTATCAGCATCAGCGGTTACCATATTCGAGAAGCGGGATCCACCGCGCCCCAGGAAGTGGCTTTCACCCTGGCTGACGGCATAGCGTACGTCCAAGCCGCAATAGATATCGGCCTGGATGTAGATAAGTTCGCCGGCCGGCTCTCCTTCTTCTTTGCAGCTCACAATAACCTGTTGGAAGAGGTAGCAAAATTCAGGGCGGCGCGGCGACTCTGGGCGAAGATCATGAATGAGAGGTTCAAGGCCAAGGACCCGCGTTCCATGATGCTGCGTTTCCATACTCAGACCTGCGGGCACACGTTGACATCGCAGCAGCCCGACAACAACATAGTGAGGGTCGCCATGCAGGCCTTGGCTGCTGTGTTGGGGGGGACCCAGTCGCTACATACCAATTCGCGGGATGAGGCTTATGCCACTCCTGGCGCAGAGGCGGTGACCATTGCCTTGCGCACCCAGCAGCTTCTAGCTTATGAGAACGGAGTTGGTGACTGCGTTGATCCCTTGGGCGGTTCCTACTATGTGGAGCATCTAACCGATGTTATACAGGCAGAGGCCGAGAAGTATCTAGAGAAAATCGACCAGCTCGGTGGCGCGCTGGCGGCTATCGAACGGGGTTTCCAACAGAGGGAAATCCAGGAGAGCTCTTATCGTGCCCAGAAAGACATAGAAAGCGGTAAGAGAACGGTGGTAGGAGTCAACAAGTTCGTCTCCCCGTATCCGCCGATAACCGGGCTATTGAAAGTCAATCCGGTCGAGGCTGAGAAGCAGAGGCAGCGCGTGATTGCGCTTAAAGCAAAGAGGGATAAGAAGAAGGTCACCCAGGTGCTTAACAATCTGAGGGAAGTGGCAAGCGGCAAAGGAAACACCATGCCTGTGTTTATTGAGTGCGTCGAGTCTTACGCTACTTTAGGTGAGATCTGCGATGTGCTCCGCAGCGTGTTCGGAGAGCAACAGGAATTCCTGGTATTCTAAGCTGCCGGAATAGGAATTAGAAGGCAGCATAATATTTTGGAGGAGAAATGATAAAGAGGGTCAACCATGTGGCTATTGCGGTGAAGAACCTCGATGAGGGACTGAAGACATTTGAGAATCTACTGGGTCATAAGGCCGCACAGGTGAAGGAAGTCCCCGACCAGAAGATAAAGGCGGCGATGATACATGTGGGCGATGTCGAGATCGAATTGATTCAGCCTACCGACCCTGGAACCGGCGTAGCCAAGTTCCTGGAGACCAGAGGCGAGGGTGTGCATCACATCTGCTTCGAGGTCGACGATGTCGACAAGGAACTGCAGGCGATGGCAGCTAAAGGGGTTGAGACTCTGGACAAGAAGGGCAGGCCGGGTCTGGCAGGTAAGATTGGCTTCCTGCATCCCAAATCTGCAAAAGGGGTGCTCATAGAGCTGGCGCAAAAGGTCTAGGCAGCTAAAGGTAATTCACAGTAGAGGGGAGTTTACCATGGCTGATGAAAAGAAAATTCGTGTTCTTGTAGCAAAACCCGGCCTCGATGGACATGACCGAGGTGCTAAGGTTGTAGCCCGGGCCCTGCGCGATTACGGTATGGAGGTGATCTATACCGGCATCCGTCAGACTCCGGAGATGATTGCGCAGAGCGCTTTGCAGGAGGATGTGGATGTCGTCGGGCTGAGCATCCTTTCGGGGGCGCACCTTGAGCTTTTCCCACATATCGTTGAACAGCTCAAGAAGAGAAAGATGGATCGTGTGTTAGTGATCGCCGGAGGTATTATCCCGGAGGAGGATCACCCGGCATTGAACAAGATAGGTATCAAGGGTATCTTTGGCCCGGGTACCCCTACCAAGGATATCGCTGAATTCATCAGGAAGGCTGTTGATGAGAAGAAGGCGGCATAGGGTGATCGGGTAGTGGGGTAGGGGAGTAAGAGGCATATGTCGGGTCATTCCAAATGGTCGCAGATTAAACGGCAAAAGGGTGTTGCCGATGCCAAACGCGGGCAGCTTTTCACGAAGTTGGCTCGCGAAATCGCTGTTGCTGTCCGTCAGGGTGGTGCCGACCAACAGAACAATTTTAAGCTAAGACTGATAATCCAGAAGGCGCGCGATAGCAACATGCCCCTGGAAAACATTGATCGCGCCATTAAGCGTGCCAGCGGCGGAACTGATGGGGCAGCGCTATCTGAGGTTAGCTATGAGGGATATGGCCCAAGCGGAAGTGCTATCCTGGTGCAGGTTCTTACTGACAACAAGAATCGGACACTCGCTGAGGTGCGCAATATATTGAGCAGAGGCGGTGGCAATCTAGGCGAGACTGGCTCTGTGACCTGGCTGTTTGAGCCCAGGGGCGTGATCATCATCGACGGTACCAAAGAGAATGCAGAGGAAGTGGCCCTGTTCGCTATCGATGCTGGTGCGGAAGATGTAAAAATCGAGGGGACTTCCCTGGAAGTAAATACCAAGCCCCAAGACCTCGAAGCGGTGAGAAAGGCGCTGGAGCAGAGAAGGGTGCCTATCTCCTCCTCGGAGCTATCCATGGTCCCCAAGACAATGATTAAGCTCGACGAGAAGTCTGCGCTTCAGGCGCTCAAGCTCCTCGACAAGCTGGAGGAGCTCGATGAAGTTCAGCGCGTTTACACAAATGCCGATTTCCCCGACGAGGTAGTGAGCAAATATCAGGGATGAAGATGCCTCAATGCCAATCCGTATTTTAGGCCTTGACCCGGGCATTGCGATTATGGGATACGGCATCATTGAGGACAACGATGGCAATCTCACCGCGATAGAATACGGTGGATTGACCACACCGGCCAAGCAGGCTACTTCCCAAAGGTTGCGCTCCCTGTATGAAGGTGTGATAGCCATAATTACACGCCACAAGCCCACGGAGGTTGCTGTCGAGCTCTTTGTGGCTCGCAATCTGAGAACGGCGCTGATGGTGGGACAGGCCAGGGGGGTTGCTCTCTTGGCTGCAGCTAACAAAGGGCTTCCTGTTTATGACTATACACCGCTCCAGGTGAAACAAAGGGTCTCAGGCTACGGGCGTGGTGAGAAGAGGCAGGTTCAGGAGATGGTCAAAATGCAGCTTGGGCTGGACTGTCTCCCGCAGCCGGACGATGCTGCCGATGCTCTGGCAGTCGCTATCTGTCACGTGAGCGAGGTACGTCTTTCTCGTCTGTTGGCAAATAACTCACAAAAGTGACGAATCGACGATGATTGCTGGCATAGAAGGTATTCTAAAATCCCGCGGTGAGGACTGGGTTGTAGTCGAAGTGAACGGGGTGAGCTTTCGTCTTCAGTCGCCAACCTCCACTATAGGAATATTGGGAATGCCCGGTGACAGGGTGAAGCTTCATACTCATCTCCATGTAAGGGAGGATAACCTGGCTCTTTACGGCTTCGCCTCGCCCGAGGAGCTTAAGCTGTTCGAGTTGCTCATAGGCGTGTCCGGAATCGGCCCCAAAACCGCACTTGCGCTGCTTTCAGCTCTCAGCCCGGAACGATTTGAGGTTGCCATAGCTCGAGGCGATGTTGAAGCACTGAGTTCAGTACCGGGGATAGGCAAGAAAACAGCAGCACGCCTTATCCTGGAGTTGAAAGGCAAGTTTGAGCAAGCAGGCGTGGCTGGCCGTTCCCGGCATGAAGATGTCAAAGCGGCATTGGTCAGCTTGGGATATTCTGCAGCTGAGGCAAACTCTGCTATCGCCACTCTTACCGATGCCCCTGACCTCTCTCTCGAAGACAAGATAAAGCTTGCTCTGCAGCATTTTGCCAGAGCAGGCTAGAAGTACCGCTGCAGAAACTTGAGCACCCCTTCAAGCGCCCAGGCACCGGCAAAAGCAACGAGTATGCTCCGTGGAGCTTTTCCCAGAAAGCAAAACAGCAGGAATTTCCAGACGGGATATCTTAGTATCCCTGCGGCGGCGCCCGCCAGGTCGAAAATGGGGTTGGGGACGAAGGCGAGCACAAAGATAACAAGTGGGCCCCTTCGCCTCATCCAATGTTCCATGCGAAGGTATGTCTTGCTTTTCCTGAAGACTCCCTGGCCGCTGTAACCTGCCATATAGCCGCTGAGTTCACCTAAAGCGGAACCTGCTCCTGCTGCCAATCCTACCAAATATGGATCGTAAGTAGCGCCGAGGGCAAAAATAACTGCTATCCCGGGCACAGGCAATATTATGGTTGCGCTGCTGAGAAGGCTTATGAGGAAAGCACCTAGGTAACCATAACCGGCGAGGTTCGCCACCCTGTCGCGAAAGACGAAAATAGCGGCAGTGATGCCCAGGACAAGTATGAGGACCAGGATACGTAGATACAGCTCACGCGAAAAGAAAGGTCGTTTTGCTGTCTGGGCCTTATCTTCCTCGCCCGCTTCTATAGCTTTCGCATCATCACTAACAGTATGAAGTGCAGGGTCTTTCTCTGCCATCTATCCGGTATCCCTCTTACGAAACATTATATAGCATATTGAGGGTGAATTTGGAAGGCGACGAAAGAAAGCAGGGCAAACGTCAGATAGTTAACAGGCAGAAGATGGGAAGGTTCACTCTCTAAGCAGGCAACTAAACGATGCTACCCTATCGCCCGGCTCAACCTTCATCACGGTTACGCCCTGGGTGTCTCTACCTAGAGATGGGATGTCATCGAGTGTGGTCCGTATTACTATGCCTTTGGCGGAAATCAGCATAAGCCCCTGATGGGGGTAAACAACGGAGGCCGCTATGACTTTGCCCGTCTTTTCCACTACCTTGAAAGTACGCACGCCGCTGCCACCTCGTGCTTGAAGCGGGTAAGAATCTAGTGCCGTACGTTTGCCGAAGCCATAGGCGCTGATTACGAAGAGATGAGCATCGGGATCAACAACATCCATAGCGACCACACGGTCGTCTGCGGCAACTCGGATGCCCCGCACACCGCCACTGGTTCGGGAAGCAGCCCGCAAGTCGGAGACAGCGAACTTGATTGACTGTCCGTTCTCTGTCACTAGGATGACCTGGTCATCCGCACCTGCGAGCCTGGCCGCAATCAGCTCATCGCCCTGCTCTAGGTCCATGGCGATAAGCCCGCTGGAACGCACCGAAGAAAACTCGGCGAGGCTTGTTTTCTTGACCTCGCCTCTGCTGGTGGCGATGACCAGGAATTTGTCCTCTGAGAAGGCGACGATAGCTACAACAGCAGTGACTCGCTCCTTGGTGTCTATGGAGATTAGATTGACGATAGGCATACCTCGGGCTGTCCGGGAGCTTTCCCTGGGGATGTCATAACACTTGAGCTGGAATACGCGTCCTCGGTCGGTGAAGAAAAGCAGGTTGTGGTGGGTACTGGCGACAAGCAGTTGTCGTACGGTGTCCGCCTCCTTGGTCTCCATGCCTATAATCCCCCTGCCCCCACGGTGCTGCTGCCGATAGACGTCTGTGGCTACTCTCTTGATGTATCCCCTATTGCTCAAGGTGACCACCATAGGCTGTTTGGGGATGAGGTCTTCATCGCTAAAATCCCTAATCTCCTCATCGCTGATCTCAGTGCGGCGAGCATCACCGTATTTGGTCTTCAGTTCTCCGACCTCATCCTTGATCAGGAAATCTATCTTCTTAGGATTGGCTAGAAGGTCCTCTAGGTAGGCTATAGTTTTCAGTACCTCCGTATATTCATCGGTAATCTTCTTGCGTTCCAGGGCTGCCAGACGACGCAGTTGCATATCCAGGATAGCCTGCGCCTGAATCTGGGAGAGTTTGAAATGCTTCATCAGGTTTTCGCGGGCCGACTCTACGGTCTGGGAACGGCGGATGGTGGCGATAACCGCATCCAGGTTGTCGAGAGCGATCTTGAATCCCTCCAGGATATGAGCCCGTTCCTTGGCTCGCGCCAGGTCGAATCGAGACCTGCGGGTGATAATCTGGCGACGGAAATCAACGTAGTTCAGGAGTGCGCCTTTGAGGGTGATGACTTTGGGCTGGCCATCGACCAGGGCCAGCATATTGGCGAAGAAAGAGGACTGCATCGCTGTGTGCTTATAAAGGTTATTGAGAATCTGCTGTGCCTGCCCCTCTCGCCTCAGTTCGATTACGAGGCGCATTCCCTCTCTATCGGACTCGTCGCGCACCTCAGAGATTCCATCGATCCTTTTGTTCTTGGCCAGCTCGGCGATTCTCTCCACCAGCGTGGCCTTATTGGTCTGATAAGGCAACTCTGTAACTACTATCTGGTACCTGCCCCCTCTGGTCGCCTCCTCGATGTGTGCTTTGGCCCTGATCACCATCCTGCCGTGGCCGGTAGTGTAGGCGCTACTTATCCCTTCTCTCCCCTCCAGAATGCCACCTGTGGGGAAGTCGGGGCCTGGAATTAGCTTTATGAGGTCATCGATGGTGGCCTCGGGATTATCGATCAGGTAGGATATGCCATCGCAGAGTTCGCTGAGGTTATGTGGTGGGATATTGGTTGCCATGCCTACAGCTATGCCGGCAGCGCCGTTGAGAAGCAGATTGGGCAGCCTCGCCGGGAGAACCATGGGCTCTTTGAGGCTACCATCGAAGTTCGGGGTGAAGTCGACGGTGTCTTTCTCGATATCGGCCAGTATCTCGCCCGCGATGCGGGAGAGTCGGGCCTCGGTATATCTCATCGCCGCTGGGGGGTCATTGTCTATGCTGCCGAAATTGCCCTGTCCGTCAACCAGCCTGTACCTCATGGAGAAATCTTGGGCCATACGCACCATAGCATCGTAGACCGCGGTATCCCCGTGCGGGTGGTATTTGCCCAGGACTTCGCCGACTATACGAGCGCTCTTCTTATAGGGGCTGTTGTAGTGCAGTCCCATATCGTTTAAGGCGTAGAGTATCCTACGTTGCACGGGCTTCAAGCCATCTCGGACATCGGGCAGGGCTCGAGAGACGATGACGCTCATGGCGTAGTCGAGATAAGAATTCCTCATCTCATCTTCGATCTTGACTGGCCTGACCGTTCCGATCTCCACCATGACTTAGCCCTCCGAGAAGCTGACGTTTTTGAGAGTTAACATCGATTCAACGCACAACGGCAATAGTTTATCACGTTCAGCGCCGTTCGTCAAAGGGAGGGAGATGTGACAAGTATGTTAATTGGAGGCAATACAGGTATCTTGGGAGGAGATATCCCATGAGGTGATATTACAAGCGCTAGCCGTTTTCAAACTACCAGAAATAGGGTGTTCCCAACGCTCTTATCTGTGCAATCAATGTCATTATCTTGGCGACGATCTCAGCTATTACATGCCCGATGCCAGTGCCTACGAGGGCAGTGATCGCTCGGTCAGCGTATTTGGTAGACCAGGCAATGAAGGTGTCCAAATTAGCGGCAAAGCCACCTGGCTGATTTTCAGGGACTTCGCCTCCTGGTGTGCGCAACACCACGTAGTACAGCCTCGCTGTTTTGAAAGACTGCCCTTCTGGGTTAGGGAGGGCGAGCAATCCTGAGGTCAGGATGTAGAGCTGGGTATCATTGCCAGTTATCCAGGTTCCAGTAAATGTAGATGACTCTCCTGTCACCTCTTGCCTGAGGTAAAACAACGACCTCGCCCTGCTGCCGTACAGGTCAACCGGGATTGTCTCAGCTGGGGCATTGGCTAACTGCAGTGTGAGATTACCCACCGCATGCACTGAGAAGCTCTGGGTGTCATTTCCTCTTTCAACTTGTGTAGCATAGCCGACCAGCGTAGCAGTAGCGACATCGCCGTAGCTGGTGCACCATCCCCATCCCTCAAGGTCGAGATGGATGGCGGTAGTAAAGGTATAGAAAGTATCGTCGCCAGGGCTGACCGTAACCGTGCCTTCCGAATTTGCTGAACTTACCTCGTAGTAATACAACGTGGCTGAAGCAAGCTCGCTGAGTTCAACGACATGGCTGGTGGTAAGAACGTCACTGTATACCCAGGAGCCCAGGGCGTCGGTGTTCCCGTAGCTGACCATGCTATCTGTCGGCTGGTCGGTAGTCCATGTGATAGTGGCTTTAGTGTCGGTTATATTTGAGGCACTAACCCCTGATATCGTAGGAGCTAACATTTTTGTGGTGAAAGTGTAATATAACCCACCGTTATTATCGAGTTGTGTTTCATTCCCGGCTTCGTTCGTTGAAATCACCTCGTAGTAGTATAAAGTAGCCGGGCTAAGGTCCGTCAAATTTATGACGTGGTCGGTAACAAAATCGCTGTTCCCGGCTGTAAGAACAGGTGGAGATTCGTTCCCGTAGTTAACGGTGCTGTTGGCTGCAATATCGGTGGTCCAGGTGATGGTCGCTGTGGTTTGAGTTACATTTTCTGAGCTAACGTCTGTTATTGTGAGCGGGCTGGCCGAGGCCGGGGGAGCTAACAGCCACAACAGGAGTAACGCCGCTATTGCGGCTAACGCGACTTTATGCTCGCGTAATCGAGGCTGGGGCCACCCTCTCATGTTCGCTTGTCCATTCTCAATTCGCCAGCAAGGAACCACTGGTGATTCCGCTGCCAGCTTTTATGTAAACTGCCTTTCCCGCCTAGTCTTCGCTTGTATACCTCGAAGTGTAGCAGAAAGAACGTATATGGTCAAGTTATGTTATATGAGAGGGTTCTTTGTGCCCTTACAACTATGACAGGTTCGCTTTAGATCCCGTGCCGATTAGCCGTCTTTGAATAAAGGAAAGGGGGAGACTCTCCCCCTTTCCTTTATCGCACTGAAGCATCAAGGACACTGCAGTCTGTGTCGCACTAAAGTCGCGCGAACCCTGCTCGCAAAATTATAACGTACCCTTCCGAGTATCTGGGCTCACCGCTTAGAGGGCCTCCATGAACTTAGCTAGCGCAGTGCAAATGGCGCCCAGATTATCGACCCAAGGCAGAATAAAAGCCAGCGCAGCCGCGGTGCCCATGGTCATGTTTGCCTGGTTGCTCCCAGGGATAATCAAGTTGACCTGCTCGCTGAGCAGATAACCCATCTGCTGCAGGGGCGGCACGAATCCCGCGATAAGGCCATCAATACTTTCTAACATCTCTTGTCACCCCCTTTCTCTAAGTTGCGGCTCCTTTAGGAAAAGACCCGTCTGATGAGAGTGTAATGTTACAGAAGGTGGGCAACAATCACCTTTATGTCCCATCCTGGAGTGTACTATAGTCCTCCCAGCGAAGCAGGTCTGGGAGTGAAACCACTATTAGGGGTCGGTCAATGGCGGTGTGTTGAGTAAAGCGAAGGTGTCGTTAAACGGAAATTCCGAAGGGAATTAGCCACCTCTCAGGGCTACTGGGGTAGCTTCCATCTAGCTATCACAGGAGGGTTGCTCCCGCTATCGAGAAGATAGGAGACTTCCATACCTGAAGCTGACGCCGGCACTACCCATAGGATGTTGCCGGCGATTGTTACCGAGGGCGACAGACTAGCGTTTGGGTATGGTTTGCTAAAGCGGTTGTCGCCATATGTTTGGTCCTGGTATGGGTACCCTGCGGAGTCGGTGAGCAAGAAATACGATGGTCCTGTCAAGAAAGAAGTGTTGCCGATGTTCTTGCATGTCACGGTTATGAATATGAAGACCTTTCCAGAAGGTGCATTAAATATCTCACCTTTTGAAAGGGTGTATGAGCTTTTTTTATCTGCGGAAGAGACCATGACCTCTCTGCCCGACCCTGTCGCCCATATATTGTCTCCAATCGCAAAATCTTGAACAATGGCATTGGCTGGCATCGGAACTGGCGTAGAAATAGGCACTGATGTTGTTGGTTTGGAGACGCACGAGTAGATGCCCCAGGCAGGCAACCCAATGACCAGAAGCAAGGCCGTTGTGAGAATTACTCTTCCCCATATACAGAGGCCAGTTGGTCTGGGACGGTCTTCTGCTGATGGCTCTTGAGGCAGCTTTGGCGCTGGCTTTGGTTTTGCTGCTGTCTTGGGTTTAGCTGTAGATGCTAGTTTAGGCTCGGGCTTCCTTGCAGGCTTAGTGAGTACTGATGGCTTTGGTTCGGGCTCCGGCTTAGGCTTTGGCTGTAGTGTTGGTCCAGTCGAGGGTGTAGGTTTGGGTGGAGTTCCATATGGCAGGAATGCATCACAGGCCTTGGTATCGGCTCTGACCTGCATTACATATTCGATGCCTGCGTGTCTCGCATTGGTACAATTGAGGAACTTGTCGCCTTTTTTCGGCTTGAAGTTTTGACAGTTACCGCATATGTTGCTGCTCATGACCTGCTGCTTATGGGCTGGATCATAGCATTATTGCGCAAACAGCGTAACTGATCCCTGGTTTGCCCCATGTTGTCAACGCGCAATCTCTCTCACGAACTAAGCGGCTGATATAGATACTTTGGGGGAGGTTGGCTAAGGAATGGGATTATGCACCGCCATATTCGCCAGGGCCTGCGCTATGGTTACTGCCCCGTTTGCCACACCATGGACAAAGTCTAAACCTGTGGACGTCAGTGGCTGTGGAGCCCCCAAGTTCACTAAACCATCGAGGAAGTTGTTGACTATGTTCAGCGCGCTTACTATGACAGTCGCCAAGCTATGTGGCATGATAGTCGTTCCTTCGATAATCTCAGGCTACGGCCCACAGTATAGCACGATTATGAGGATTGTTCAACGCAAGTATCGCCCCGCGTTCTCATATGGCTAGAACAAGCTCCAAAATTGGGAGGTAAAGTTAATATGATGATAAATTGGTGAACAATCAAAGGCTCTTTGGCTCTGCGAAATGCCACACTTGGTACTAATCCGTTCTGTTGGTTCGATTAATAGGGGAGCTGCCACACGCCCAGCACAGGCGGCGAACCCTGTAAAACGCAGGTGAGCTCAAGGCCGGTAGCCGTATCTAGCACGTTAAACGCGATGTAACCATAGTCTGACTGGCCGGAAGCCAGTTTCCTGCTGGGATAGGCTTTATGGGTGCCGTTGTAGCCGATGCAAGGCCACACATGACCTAATGAGTCCTTAATGCTGAAATCCTTGTAGGATATGCTCAACGATTCCTGACCCACATTGGTGACTGAGACTTCTATGATATAGAATACGGTACCAGGTGGTGCAACATTGTAGGTGGTGCTAAGACGAGACAGAAGGGGTTTCTTATACTTGGTCACCATCTCGGAGGAGACGACTGTCATTACTTCCCGCGAGGTCTGCGCAGTTTGCCCCATATCGTAGTAGACGCTCATGGCAGGGATAGGTGTAGACTTGCCGCCACAACCCGATCCCGATGTGAGTATCAGGGCCAAGATGCCTGTAAGCACTATCGCTGGGAGGATTATTTTTGTAACGCGCCCCATCCCTTAGTCCCTATCGAAAAATCTCCTCGATTCTGGCTTGGTCGCTTTATAACAATATTATATCACGATTTATTTGAAAGCGTCAGCACCTTTGCCGCGCAGGAAAAAAAGAAAGGGGGAATTGTCCCCCTTTCTTTACCGTCTCTCTGAAGCCCCAAGGATGCTTCAGCCTAGAACCTACTAAAATCGCGCTAACCATACCCGTAAACCAGAACGTACGATGCGGCCCGGTACGCAGGCCGGCACTTAACTTTTAGAGGAAATCCAGGAACCTGGCTAGTGCAGCGAGAATGGCACTTAGGTCATCGACCCAAGGCATAACAAAAGCCGTTAAAGCCGCGGTGGACATGGCCATCGTTGTACCGTTGCTTCCGGGGACAACCAGGTTGACCTGCTCCCCTAGTAGATAAGCCATCCCCTGTAGCGGGGGCACTATTGCCGCAATAAGTCCATCAATCTCTTCTAACATCTATGTCACCCCCTTTCTTTATGCTCCCCCTTCCCCCTTGGAAGGAAGTTTAGAGCGCTATCGTTGGTACTACGGGCGTAGTACTAACTTACTATGAACTATACCAACTTTAGTACTAGTTGTCAATAGTCGATTTCCTTTTTGTTCCTTTATTATCCACCAGCTAGTTAACTTTTCCTACCATTTTTGCGTAATTTAGTAGCGAGCAGTCTCTGGGCAGCGCGCAGCACTCTTGACAGCGGTGTCTATGCCCAAACCAGACGCTATACGGGTCCCTTGGTCTCGTTTGAGCGGACGCACCGCCCGGGCCAACGAATTCCATTGACACGAGACACCGGCAATGAGAGGTGGCCAGATACCTTTATGTTGACATGGCTTAAACGGAAGGTTAGAATGGCGACAATGGCTTGGCTGCAAATCATATCCTCTTTGAGTACATGGGCCGAGGCAGTTGCTCTCCGATGCGAGGCCTTGGCGCAGAAGCTTCCTAGATTACCCGGCAGATGGACTCTGCTGCTCTCTATTGTTGTATTGGCGGCAGTTGCTTCCTTATTACGTTGTGTACATTTGTTTAATACCAGCTATTACTATATTTTAAGCCCCGATTCCTACTTCTTCCACTGGTTGCCGGGCAGGGTCATGGCAGGCGAGGGGCCCCCGCCTGATTCTATACCTGCGGGCCTCGCTAACTACAACCTGCACAGCGGATTAGCTTATCCCCTAGCCTATATCGCCAAAGCTATAAGCTCGGTTACTGGCATATCGTCCCCGGACGCTCTGGCTTTGGCAGCTAAGGCTCTGCCACTGGTCATAGCAGTCGTGAGCATGGTCTTAATATATCTATTTGCTGCTAGAATCTTCAACCGCCGTGTGGGACTGCTCTCTGCCGTGGCCTGGGTGTTCTTGGCCCATCCTATTTACTTCGGGAGCGCAGGCTTTCTTGACCGTGACGCGCTGAGTGTGCTGCTGTTCATGATTGGCGCCTTCCTGTTCTACCTCGCAGGTATGTGGCATATCAAGTTATGGGGTAGGGATGTGGGGTGGCTCATTGCGGGAGCTGGGGTGCTTGTTGTGGAGGCTTTGCTTTTCTTGGAGTGGAGCGCCGCGGGCGCGGGGCTCTTGCTGATATTCATAGCGGTGTATTGGGCAGTCAGGTTCGTATTGGAGTATAGCGACCGCATGGAATCAGAGCCGGATATGAGACAAAGACTCACTGCCTCTATACGCAATGTCGATTGGCGGCCCTTGGCTTTTATTGTAGTGGCAGACATATTAGTGGTGGGCTTGAATCTCCATTCAGTTAACTTTTGGTACCACGAAGCTTTAGGGATACTTAGTGGAAGCGCGGCGAGCACTACCAGTGAAGAGCAGGGATTGTCGCTCGGCAATTTGATTGCCTATCAGGTTTTCTGGATACCCATGGTGATTGCGTTATACGTTGGATGGAAAAAGCGTGCTCGGAGCAGCATCTTTTTCGCCTCGTGGTTCATCTGTATGTTGCTTGCCAGCCTGTCGGCCATTCGTATTGTGATTTTCGCTAGCCCGGCGGCATGCGTGCTTTCCGGCGTGGGTTTGGTTTCCCTCTGGGACTGGGTGAAACAGGGGCGATTGCGCATGTTCAAGTGGGTTGGCATGGCTGCTCTCATCGTGCTTGGGGTCTCCAATTCTGTCACCTTCGCCTGGGCAGAGCCTTCAGCGTATAGCGTGAGTCCTGATCGTCAGTGGCAAGATTCTTTGGCTTACATCGCGAACCCGGAGAATACTCCGCAGGATTCTGTGATAATGACCCAGTGGAGCTGGGGGTACTGGATACTTGACATGGGACAACGCAGGCCGCTGGTGGACAATGGCTTTTATGGCTATACCCCAGAAAGACTGCGCGATGTGGCGCTTGCCTACTACACGACTGATCCCGCGGAGGCGGCACAGATCATGAGGAAATACGGGGCCAGTTACCTCATTTTCACCGGGCTTGACCAGCAGGTAGCATCAGTTATCATGGGGTGGGCTAACGTAGGTGAAGGGCTCACCAGTTTTCCAGGGCATTCTCTGTTTATGCAGAGCCTCACTGGGGAATTCCAGTCCGGAGGTGGGCTTGAGGTAGTGTATCGCTCTGCCCCCGACCCTAACTCTGTGACTCCTTCTGAGCCTGAGGTGGTCATACTGGGTTTGACTCAGAGTTGACGTAGCTTGAACTGAAAGGTAAAATAGCAGAAATGCTATGGCGCCAAATAATAGCTCTTTAAGTCCGCGGCTCAAGGGGGCTTCCGTTCGATCGGAGTCCTTCCGAGCAAAGCTTCCCAGAATCCCCACCAAATGGATTCTATTGCTGTCTATTGTCGTACTGGCGGCAGTTGCCTTTCTACTACGCTGTCTGCATTTGTTCGATGCCAATCACTACTACATTATCAGCCCTGACTCGTACTTCTTTCACTGGGTAGCGCGGGGTATCATGGCTGGCCAGCCTCCTCCAGCCACTCCTGGCAGTGATATTACATATACTCTGCACACTGGATTGGCTTACCCCCTAGCCTACCTTGCCAAAGCCGTAGGATACGTTTTCGGCTCATCGCCTGCCGAAGCCCTTAGTTTGGTATCCAAGTTTCTTCCGCCGGTCATGGCAGTTATAAGCGCTATATTGATATATCTTTTCGCTGCTAGAATCAGCAACCGACGTGTAGCCCTGCTCGCTGTTGTGACCTGGGTGTTCCTGGCCCATCCTGTTTACTTCGGGAGCGCAGGCTTTCTTGACCGCGATGGGCTGAGCATGTTGTTGTTTATGACAGGGGCCTTCTTGTTCTACCTCTCTGGTGTATGGCATATCAGGATACGGGGCAGGGATGTGGGGTGGCTAATAGCAGGGGCTGGGGTGCTTGTCATGGAGGCTCTGCTCTACCTCGAGTGGTCCTTTGCTGGCCCGGTGCTGTTGCTGGTGGTCATAGCGGTGTATTGGATAGTCAGGTTCGTATTGGGGTATGCCGACCGCATGGAGACAGAGCCAGATATGAAACGAAGGCTGACTGAATCTATACGCCATGTCAACTGGAGTACATTCGCCCTCATTGTGATAGTAAACATATTGGCGGCAGGCTTGAGTTTCCACCAGATTGGCTCCTGGTACGGCACTGCTGTAGATATACTGCGAGGAGGAGGAAAGGAATCTGCCTCGGAAGCGCAAGGTATGGGATTGGGTGACGTGATTGCCTATCAGCTTTTCTTGATACCCATGGTGCTTGGGTTCTATGTGTCATGGAAGAAGCGTGCTGAAAGCAGCATCTTTTTCTCCTGCTGGTTCATCACCCTTTTTGTTATGGCTATATTCGCCAGACGTATCCTGATCTATGCTGCTCCGGCGGCTTGCCTGCTCTCCGGCGTGGGTTTGGCTTTCCTCTGGGACTGGGTGAAACGGGGGCAATTTCGTATGTTCAAGCGGATTGGCATGGCTGTTCTCATTGTCCTGGCGCTCTTCTATTCTTTAGTTATTGCTTTGTCATTGCCTGCAGCCTACGGTATGAGTCCCGATCGTCAGTGGCAAGACGCCTTGGCTTGGCTGAGGGACAACAATAACACGCCGGAAGACGCAGTCGTAATGAGCCAGTGGAGCTGGGGATACTGGATACTAGACCTGGGACAACGGAGGCCTGTAGTGGACAATGGCTACTATAACCATGATACAGAAAGGCTGCATGATGTGGGGATTGTTTATTATACCGCTGATCCCGCGGAGGCAGCCCAGAACATGGAGAAATATGGAGCTAGCTATCTCGTTTTCTCTGAGCTTGACCTCGAGAACGCGCCAACTATTATGGGTTGGGCCAACGTGGGGAAAGGGCTGGCTAGTTTCCCGGAGGATTCTCTGATTGTACGCAGCCTCAATGGAGAATTCCAGTCCGGAGGCGGGCTTGAGGTAGTATATCGCTCTGCCCCTGAACCTAACTCCAAAACTACTTCTGAGCCTGAAGTGGTAATACTAGGTCTGACCCAATCTGGGGTGCCCTGAGTCTTGTTGCTCATCACAGCTCTTGGTGCTATAATGTACAACGTTCGCCCTAAGGCTGTGCAGGTAATGTAATGGATCAAAAAGAAGAAAAAGGTTCGTCTGGGCCCAAGCCTAGATACGTTTGGGATCCCCAAAAGCTAGCCTGGGTTGAGATAACGGAGGCTGTGACAGAGAAGCCTGCGAGTGAAGAAGCTGCTGCCGAACTGAAGGGTGAAGAGGTGCTGGAAGAGGCTAAGGCAGAAGCCAGGGCAGAAGAGGTTGCGGGTGAGGCTGTAGTAGAGAGCGCTCCGGCTGAGGCAGAGATCGCAGGTGAGGCTGCAGTAGAAGGCGCTCCGGCTGAGGCAGAAGAGAAGGCGGGGGGCCTACAATACAGGGGAGCTGGGATCAGGCTGTTAGCGTTCATCGTTGACGCCGTAGTATTGCTCGTTATCCTTTACTTATTTAACGCAGTGTCTGGCTCTCAGACTCTTATTAACACAGCCACTGGTAAAACAGTAAACAGCCTCACGTGGCACCAATGGGTGTTCATCGCCATTCTCTTTGTCTATTTCGTGGGCTTCTGGGCATGGCGCGGCCAAACTCCGGGCAAGATGCTGGGCGGTGCAAAAATTGTGAAAAGGGATGGTAGCCGCATCGGCATCGGCAGATCTCTACTGCGATTCATTGTTTATTTCCTTTATCTCATGGTGTTTGGCTTCGCCGGGAGCCGACTGATCGTTCTGGCTGTTATTATTATCGTTGTCCTCATGATAATTGCCTTGAACAAGAAAAAACAGGGGCTTCACGACCTCATCGCTGGCACTGTGGTCATAGATAGCCATCACCCCAAGCCTGAGCTTGTAGAGGCGGAGGCTTCTGATATGTCTGAGACAGGCGAAGCTTCCAGCGCAAGTGAAGAGTCTGAACCTCCCGGCACAAGCGAGCCTGAGACGGATAAGACCGACCAAGAGAAGTAAGCAGGCTTACTTTCGATTCGTGGCTTTTTTTGTTCCCCCCTATGCGGCATTTGAAGGTCACTGCTATGCGCGTAGCGATGTACTACAGCAATAAGGACATTCGGCTGGAGGAGATGCCACTCCCCCAGGCGGGCCCTGGCGAGCTGCTGATGCGTGTGGAAGCCAGCGGCATCTGCGGCAGCGATGTGATGGAATGGTACCGCATCCACAAGGTGCCCCTAGTGCTGGGACACGAGGTGGCCGGCGTGGTTGCGGAGGTAGGAGAGGGGACAAGCCGCTACAAGGTGGGAGACCGCATAATTGCAGCTCACCACGTTCCCTGTAATACGTGTCATTACTGCCTCAGCGGACACTATACTGTCTGCGATACCCTGCGCAAGACGAATTTCTATCCCGGCGGCTTCGCCGAGTATATTCGCTTGCCTGCTATAAATGTGGACCGCGGGACGTTTACACTGCCCGATGAAGTGTCCTTCGAGGAAGGTACTTTCGTGGAGCCGGTGGCTTGTGTGCTGCGCGGCCTGAGAAAAGCTGGATTGAAACCAGGTTGCACTATGCTTGTTATCGGCAGCGGCATCGCAGGGCTGCTATATGTGCACTTAGCACGTGCTCTGGGAGCAGGGCATGTGATAGCGACAGACGTGGTGAAACACAGGCTGGAAGCGGCGCGGAAGCTCGGCGCCGACGCGGCTCTGCACGCTGAAGATGATGTGCCAGCTTATTTGCGAAAGGTGAACGATGGCCGCCTGGCAGACCTGGTGATAGTGTGCACCGGGGCCGAACCTGCTATTGCGCAGGCTCTCAAATCGGTGGAGCGCCATGGCACCGTCCTCTTTTTTGCGCCCACGGGCCCGGGTGTGACCGTTCCCCTGTCGATAAATGATATCTTCTGGCGCAAAGATATCACGCTGACCACATCTTATGCCGGCAGCCCGGCAGACCATGTAACTGCGCTGGAGTTGATACGGGCCGGCAACCTGCGCGTGAAAGAGATGATCACTCACAGGCTCGGTTTGGCGGAGACGGGCCTTGGTTTTCATATGGTTCTACATCCCGAGGAGTACAATTCCATCAAGGTTATCATCGAGCCCCAGAGATAGCCGGTAGGCTAAATAGAAATCCCCCTGACCCCGGGGGATTTTCGACTTGTGGAAGTTATAAAAAGAGAGAGCCCCGAACAGAACTAGCTATTACCGAGCGGGCTCTCTCATAATTTTCTAGTCAGATGACGGCAGTGGCCTGGGCTGCTGGGCTGTCATGGGCTTACCGCAACACTCAACCGCCCCTTCTCCTGCTTTGGTGATGAGCACCTCTGTATTGCAAACCTCACAGCGGAACCTTCTACCTAATAGATTCGGCATTTTGTTTAAGACTCCCTTCTTGCTTCTATGTACGCTCGAATGTTGCTCTAGGTCTTTTTCTCCATGGGCTGTTTGCAGCAGACCACCTTGCCGGTGCCAGCTCTGGTGACTATCAGCTCAGTGCCGCATTTGGTGCAGCGATATCTCTTCCCCATCTCGTTAGCCATATATGCACCACCTTTCAAATTGCGATGTTAGGGCTATTATAATTTTGCTCTGCTGTGTTGTCAACTTCCAGGAAGCTCCTTGACGCCCAGTGGAGCGGCTGCTATCATCGCTTTGACGAAACCTGGCCACAGGATAGAGAGATGAATTTCATAGATAAACTGATAGGCGCTTCGAGAAACAACAAGAGCTTGCTCTGTGTAGGGCTCGACCCCGATCCGAAGTTGATGCCAAAGCTTACCATCTTCGAATTCAATCGGGAAATCGTGGACGCGACCTCGGACCTGGTATGCGCATATAAGCCTAACCTGGCTTTCTACGAAGCCATGGGCATAGAGGGGCTGAAGGCCCTGGAAAAGACATTGGCGCATGTACCCAAGGTGATCCCGGTCATAGGAGATGCCAAAAGGGGCGATATCGCTTCCAGTTCCCAGGCGTATGCCAGGGCGCTGTTCGAGACTTTTGGCTTCGATGCTGCTACGGTTAACCCCTACCTGGGCCATGACTCTATTGCTCCCTTTATTGCCTACACAGATAAGGGAGTGCTCATTCTGTGCAAGACATCGAATGCTGGCTCTGCCGATTTTCAGGAGACTCTCTGCGCCGAGACGACGTCTGATACCAGCACCAGGCCTCTGTTCGAGCTGGTAGCGCTGAAAGCCAGGGAATGGAATACTCAGGGTAATATCGGCCTGGTAGTCGGGGCAACCTATCCGGAACAATTGAGAAGGGTGCGTGAGCTTTGCCCGGAGCTTCCTCTGCTGATACCTGGCATCGGAGCCCAGGGTGGTGACTTGGCATCGGTGGTAAGGTATGGTGTTGATGCTAAAGGAGAGAGAGCGATTATAAATTGTTCCCGACAGATACTTTACGCCTCGAAGGGGAAGGATTTCGCTGAGGCGGCGCGCCGCGAGGCGCTGAAGCTGCGTGACCAGATTAACGAGCAATTGGCCACTCGACGGTGACTTAATGGAGATAAGTCTGGGGGACATCGTGCGACTGAGGAAGAAGCACCCCTGCGGCAGCTACGAGTGGCAGGTCGTGAGGTTAGGCGCTGACATCGGGATCAAGTGCCGCGGATGCAATCGCAGGGTACTGCTGGAACGGCGTGAGTTTGAGCGGAGGGTGAAGGGGTTTATTTCCCGCGGCGAGCAACGACTCAGGGCTGAGTGAGTCAGCGTGGTGATGAGACAAAATTAGTTTGACAATCCTGGGAACGAGGTTGTACCATAAATAGAAACTTGTTTTTATTCCTCGATTATCATGAGCATCAGCCTAAATGTGAGGTAAAGATGGGATGAAGGTTCTGGTAACCGGTTCTGCCGGTATGCTGGCGAAGGACCTCATTCCCCTCCTCTCAAAACGAGGCTATGAAGTCCTTGCCCCACAGGAGGACAAGCTGGATATCACCAACTTGAAAGTTGTTAAAGATGTCGTGGATAAGCTAGCTCCCGCGCTTGTAACCAACTGCGCGGCCTACACCAACGTGGATGGTGCAGAGAAGCAGGAACACCAGGCGCTTATGGTCAACGGGTTAGGCGTTCATAACCTGTGCTTGTTATGTCAAGAACGTGATATTCCTCTGGTCCATTTCAGCACCGATTACGTCTTCGATGGAACCAAACCAAGCCCTTACACCATTTATGATGAGACCAATCCCGTAAACGCCTACGGACGTTCCAAGCTGCTGGGCGAAAAATATGTTATGTGGCTACTCACTAAGTTCTATCTCATCCGCACCAGTTGGCTCTTCGGGCTTCAGGGAAAGAACTTCATCGAGACCATGCTGGAGCTCGGGCAAAAGCAGAAACAGGTGTCCGTGGTCAATGACCAGAGAGGATGCCCTACCTGGACTCGCCACCTTGCAGAGGCGACTATCTCCCTTATGGAGACAGGGCGATACGGTGTCTATCACATAACAAACTCCGAGCCTACCACCTGGTTCGACTTCACGAAAGAGATATTCCGCCTCTCGGGAATAAACACTGCGGTGATGCCGGTAACCTCAGAGCAGTTCCCCAGGCCAGCCAAGAGGCCTGCAAACAGCGTGCTCGACCATTTCCCTCTTAAGGAAGTCACAGGTAGAGATATGCCATCGTGGAAAGAAGCTCTAAGAGAATATCTGGCTCAGAGGAAGGAAAAGGCAAGGCTATGAAGTTGCTGGTAACTGGAGGCGCCGGCTTCATCGGCTCCAACTTTGTTCCGTACATCCTGGAGAAGTACCCTGACTACGAGGTGGTGAACCTCGATGCTCTCACCTACGCAGGAAGTCTGGAAAACCTCAAGGAGGTGAAGGACAACCGCAGGCACAAGTTTGTACAGGGCAGGATCGAGGATGGCAAGCTGGTAGACAAACTGATGCAAGGCATAGACGTGGTGATAAACTTCGCTGCCGAGTCCCACGTTGACCGGAGCATCCTCGAGCCCCAGGTGTTCATCAGCACCAACGTCCTCGGGACTCAGGTTCTGCTTGATGCGGCGCTGCGCCACAAGATAAAGCTGTTTTACCAGATTTCCACAGACGAGGTCTATGGAGCGCTCAAGCTTGGCACAAAGAAGAGGTTCGCTGAGAGCTCCCCCCTTTGCCCCAATTCTCCCTACTCCGCCAGCAAAACCTCGGCCGACCTCTTGGTTCGAGCCTATCACCACACCTATGGGCTGCCTGTGGTCATTTCTCGCTGCAGTAACAACTATGGCCCGAAGCAGCACCCTGAAAAGTTTATCCCCACCGTCATCTTGAATGCTCTCCACGATAGGCCTGTCCCCATCTATGGCGACGGTCTTTATGTTAGAGATTGGATTCATGTATTTGACCACTGTAAAGCAATAGACGTGATAATGCACCAGGGCAAGCCTGACGAGGTCTATAACGTAGGTGCTGACAATGAGTGGGCTAATATAGACCTGGCCAGGAAAATCCTCAAGATCCTGGGTAAGCCTGAGTTACTGCTTACATCGGTGAAAGATCGGCTTGGACACGACAGGCGCTACGCTATAGATAGCGCCAAGCTGAGGCACGAACTCGGCTGGAAGCCGTTGGTACCCTTCGACCAGGGCCTAACTGAGACGGTACGCTGCTATACCGAGGCTGGCAAGTAACTCTAGGGGCATTCTTCTTCTGCCCAGACGAAGCGTTGCCACCAAACCTTCTCTTGGTTCGTTGAAGGCGTGTTTAATCATCGTCAAAGGAGCACAATCTGCTGACCGAGCAGCCCGCGCTGGCTAAAGGCGAGGTATTGAACCGCTGACGTGCACCAACTCCAGTGAGTAGCCATCGGCTCAATCACCCAGAGGCTGGGAATTTGATTGGCTGTGTATCGCCAATTGTGATAAAATGACACAATAAGCTCTCAAGAAGAGAGGACTAGCCGTGAGACTTAATCGAGGGAGTCGTCGACTAGTGCGGTCAAGTCGGAGTTCACGGGAATGTTTGGTTAGCCTGTGGCATTATGAGCGGCGAGGGTAAAGCAAACCAGATGAGAGACCGCACAGTATCAGGAACTGTAACCCGGACAGCGAGCGGATGGATGCCAGCCAAGTTAAGCGAAGTCTGGAGATACCGCGGACTGTTGTACGTGCTTTCGCTACGAGAGATACAGATCCGGTACAAGCAGTCAGTCCTGGGCGTAGCCTGGGCTGTGCTCCAGCCTCTGATCCTCATGCTGATATTCACCCTCATTTTCTCGGTCTTACTCAAAGTCCCCAGCGAAGGCGTTCCTTACCCGATCTTCTCCTACGCCGCCCTGCTGTTCTGGACATTTTTCTCTACCTCGCTCAGCAACGCCATTCCCAGCCTGGAAACGAACGCTCAGTTGATCAAAAAGATATATTTTCCCCGCGAGTTTTTCCCGATATCCTCCATATTCGCCGCCGTATTTGACCTGGTCATCGCAGCTATCATCTTTCTGGGCATGATGTTCTATTACCACGTTCATTTTACCCTGAATATTTTGTATGTTATCCCTCTTCTCATGATCCAGACCATTTTTACCATGGGCGTGTGCTTCATTTTCTCAGCGTTGAACGCCTACTACAGAGACATAAAATATGCTTTGCCCCTGATCATCCAACTATGGATGTATGTGACACCCATCATATATCCCATCACACTCATTCCAGAAAGATTCAAGACGTACTATTTGCTAAATCCGATGGCGGGGATAATAGAGAGCTACCGCAACATTCTAGTCAAGGGGATAGGACCTGAGGGCCTCTACTTAGGTGTAGCGGCTGCAGGAGCGGTGTTCCTCTTCATTGTAGGATATCTGTACTTCAAACGCATCGAAATGACATTTGCAGACGTCATATAAACACATTGGGAGTAGTCTACCGGATGTCTATCATAACTGTCGAAGATGTCTCGAAAAGATACCGAAAGGGGCAGACGGGGTATCACACGCTACGCGAGGATCTGTACAATTTAACCGGCAGTCTATTTCATCTCAGAAAAAAAAGACTGGAAGACGCCGACGAGAAACATATCTTGGCATTGAAGGATGTCAGCTTCCAGATAGAACAAGGCGAAAGGGTAGGCATTATAGGGCGTAACGGGTCTGGTAAGACCACTCTCCTGAGGCTTCTGGCAGGAATAACCAGACCCACCCACGGAAAGATAGCGGTCAAAGGCAGGCTAGGGGTGCTCATTGAACTGATGGCCGGTTTTCATCCTGAGCTTACAGGCCGGGAGAACATCTACCTGAACGGTGCCATAATGGGGATGACCCAGAAAGAGGTCCGGCGCAAGTTCGACGAAATCGTCGCTTTCGCTGAACTGGAAGACTTCATTGATACGCCCATCAAGCGCTACTCCAGCGGCATGCACGTCAGGCTTGGCTTCGCTGTAGCGGCTCACCTCGATCCCGAGATCCTGCTGGTAGACGAGGTATTGGCGGTGGGCGATGCCGCCTTCCAGAAGAAATGCCTGGGCAAAATGGGTGTTGCAGCTCCGGAAGGGCGAACTGTGGTATTCGTGAGCCACAATATGACGGCAGTACAAAGTCTCTGTGAAAGGACATTTTGGCTGCATGACGGCAAGGTGATGGCGGATGGAGATACCGGTACGGTGATATCAAGTTACTTGCAAACATCCTCCTCGGCATCGACCGAAAGGATCTGGAGTGACAAAAAAACAGCCCCGGGCAACGACAAGGTACGTCTTCGCCGCGTCTGTGTCCGCCCGGAGAATGGCTCTCCCTCCGACCCGATTACAGTTAGAACCCCGTTTGTGATGGAATTCGAATACTGGAATCTTGAACCTAATTCTTGTCTGAATCTAAGCCTGCATGTGTACGACGACAAGGGAATAATGGCATTTAACACAGGACCTGTTCACGAACCGGTATGGCATGGCCGTCCCTTTCCAGCGGGTCTATTCCGAAGTGAATGTCATGTTCCTGGGGGCTTATTGAATGATGAGACTTATAGGGTGGAACTGCTCGTCGTAGAGAATCAATCAACCGTTATCTATCGCTATGAGGATATGTTGACATTCAATGTGCAGGATATGGAAACAAGGACTGGTTGGTTTGGCAAATGGCCCGGGGTCGTACGCCCGGACTTAGAGTGGCGAACAGAGCTTATTAAACCAGACTAGTTCTCAATATTGTACAGGCGCAAGTCAAGCCCTATTAGGCACTCTAGAAAGCTGAACGTGCCTATTGATTACGTTGTAGATGGCACCTATTAGGGAGACTCGTTTTACTGTCTTAAAGTGTATCCATCGTCTATATTGTTCTCTGGGAAAAGGGAGAATATTTTTATAGCAGTGTTCGCATATTCAGCCAAGAACATTCGCGCAATGTTTAGTCGCCTTTTAGTCGTGTTTCCAGAGACTAGCCACGCTGTTCTTATCAAGAAAGATTGAGCACTCTAATTGAAGATAGAAGGAGTAAGCCTATGATTAGAGAGCTTTTTGTTTTTGGAGTCGGCGGACTAAGCAAGGAAGTAACACAGTTGATAGAACACATCAATTTGGTTGCTCGGGACACGTATAATATAGCTGCATACGTACTCACTATACATGTAACCGAACCTCTTTTTCGGGGCAAGAAGGTTATTTCTGAGCAAACATTCCTAGAAAGACTTGAGAAAAACGGGGAGGCCCATGTTGTCATTGCAATAGGAACGCCATCAGTGCGGCAGACAATTGTTAATAGACTTAATAATTACAATATTCATTACCCATGCTTGATTCACCCTTCATCAAAGCTAGACCCTTCGGTGAGCATGAAAGAGGGTGTAACAATATGTGCTAACGTGACCTCCACCGTTGATATTTCAATAGGCAGACATACATATATAAACTTTGGTTGCACGATAGCTCACGATGTTCAAATTGGCGATTTCGTTCAGATTAACCCGTTGTCTAGTATTTCGGGGAGAGTTAAAATTGGGAACAATTGTTTGATCGGAGCCGGAAGCATTATTCATGAGAATACAAAGATTGGGGACGGCTGTACAGTAGGGATAGGTTCAGTCGTCTTGCAGGATCTTAAACCTAACACCACTGTCTTTTGCAATCCAGCAAGGCAATTACCTTTGAGGAAAGACATTCAGAACGATTAGCGGTTTTAATTGTGCAAAGTGTGGAGCGCAGAGATGGATAGGAATACCATCCTAAATATAGTCTATGATGTGATGTCAGAACTGAATAACGACCGTGGAGATGATGATCAACTTGTAATGAGCGAGAGCACGGTTCTTGTTGGCCCCGATTCAGCTCTGGATTCTCTTGGATTGGTTAATCTAATTGTTGGCCTAGAGGAAAAGGTTACGGATAAGTTAGGCTTTGATTTAGATCTCACTAGTGAAGGAGCGTTGCCACAACCCGGTAGCCAGTTGCCTGAGAGCGGTCATTCCTTGCGAACCGTGGGCGCACTCGTTGATTACATTGTCACGCTTCTGAAGAGGTCCAGCAGTGAGTGAAAAGGAATACAGGTGCCTACTCGTATCTGATTTCACGATGGATAACCTTGCAGCTTGTTTAGAGAATGAGCGTGACTTTCCCAAAGTTCGCTGCGCGATTGCGCCCTTCGGTCAAGTTGTGCAGGTCTTGATAGACACTGGCGTCCAATTCTGGGATAGTAATCCCGACTTCGCGGTGATTTGGACCCAGCCCCATAATATCATCGAGTCGTTCCAGAGATTTCTTGATACAGCAAATGTACCGGTTGAGGAGATACTCAAGGAAGTAGACCACTATTCTAAACTATTGATGGGCATTCAGAATCGGGTCAGGTTCATACTAGTTCCGACGTGGGTTTGTCCCTCCTACGATAGAGGTTATGGCATGCTAGACATGAGAAGCAAGGGCTTAGCAAACACTTTAATGCGCATGAACTTGCGTCTTGCGGAGAATCTAGAGCATGCATCTAACATATTCTTATTAGATACCCAAAGGTGGACAAATACTGCAGGCAAGAACGCTTTCAATCCCAAATTATGGTATATGGCCAAGATTGCTTTTGGGAGAGAAGTCTTCGTAGAAGCAGCAAGAGATATGAAAGCAGCGTTAAGGGCTATGACCGCTGGCTCAAGGAAGCTGCTGATTGTGGATTTAGACGGAACTCTATGGGGGGGGATAGTTGGAGACGACGGTTGGGAGAATCTGAAACTAGGTGGACATGACTATGTCGGTGAAGCATATCGTGATTTTCAGCGTTCCTTAAAGTCACTAAAGAATAGAGGTATCCTACTAGGCATTGTGAGTAAGAATGACGAGACAATAGCTTTAGAAGCGATAAAAAGACATCCTGAGATGGTTCTACGTCTGGATGATTTCGCTGGGTGGAGGATAAATTGGAGTGATAAAGCAGAGAACGTAGTCGATCTGGTGACGGATCTAAACTTGGGACTCCAATCAGTAGTCTTTATTGATGATAATCCTGCTGAGAGAGCGCGTGTCAGAGATGCATTGCCTGAGGTTCTTGTTCCTGAATGGCCAGAAGATAAGATGCTGTATAGGGCCACCTTACTCAGCCTTCGTTGCTTCGATACGTCATCTATCGGCAAGGAGGACCTCGAGAGAACAAGCATGTACGTAGCAGAACGACAACGCAGGGAGCTAAAAAGTAATCTTGAGTCACTGGACGAGTGGTTAACTAGTCTGGAAACAGAAGTAAGAGTGGAAGAACTGACTAGCGCTAATCTGCAAAGAGTGGCCCAGCTTATGAATAGGACCAATCAAATGAATCTAAGCACGAGAAGAATGACAGAAACAGAAATACTGAATTGGGCAGCAAAAGATAATCACAAGCTTTGGACTTTCTCTGTTTCAGATAAGTTTGGACAGTCAGGGCTGACCGGTGTCGCGAGCTTAGAAGTGGAAAACAGAGGTGGAAGAATTGTGGATTTTGTGCTAAGCTGCAGAGTCATGGGACGGAAAATTGAAGAGACTATGCTTCACGTGATAGTAGAACACGCTCGATCGATAGGACTTGATTATTTATATGCAAAGTATATCCCAACCAAAAAGAACAATCCTTGTCTGGAGTTTTGGCAGAGATCAGGGTGGGAATATGATGCGCCCCTATCGACTTTCAAGTGGCAGCTAGGAGATCAATACCCTCTGCCAAATTGTATTAACATCAAATAGGGTGATGCCTTGGTTCAACTCGATTTTTTTGGTGATAATGCAAAACTTCACCATATTGGCATTGCTGTTAAGTCTATTATAGATGCCAGTCCGTCCGGTAAGATGGTTGCAGACCCAATGCAGAATGTCGCCGTTGCCTTTGTGCTTGTTAACGGTGTGGTGATCGAACTTGTTGAGCCGCGCGGGAAAAACTCTCCCATATACCAGAGCTTAAGAAAGGGGCTGAAACTTCTTCACATATGCTATGAAGTCCCTGACTTGACACTCGCCATAAATCGGTCCAAGAATTTTGGCTTTCATCGCATTGCAGGACCAACTCCAGCAGCAGCGTTTGAAGGGAGAAAAATAGCTTGGGTCTATAGTAGTAAATATGGGCTTTTTGAGCTACTCCAAAGTTCAAATTAGAACTAATTCAGCGAATTGAATTCAGATCAGTAAAAACAATATGAAGCAAAGCATGTCCGATTTGGCTATTTTCGGGGGCTCCCCTACCTTTCAAGAAAAACTCCATGTAGGCCGTCCCAACGTCGGAAATCGGCAGCGCTTCCTGGAGCGCATCGACGACATCCTTGACAGGCGGTGGTTCACCAATAATGGCCCGTATGTCCAAGAATTCGAGCAGCGAATTGCCAAGATGGTAGGTGCTAAGCATTGCATCGCTATGTGCAATGGTACAGTTGGGCTGGAAATCCTTATACGCGCCTCTGGTCTATCAGGCGAAGTCATCGTCCCTTCGATGACGTTCATCGCCACTGCTCATGCCCTACAATGGCAGGAAATCACGCCTGTTTTTTGTGATATAGAGCCGAAGACTTACAACCTGGATCCAAAGTGTGTCGAGAAAGTGATTACGCCCCGTACTACCGGGATTATTGGCGTCCATTTGTTCGGTCGCCCCTGTGATACAGAGGCCTTGGCTGAGATAGCAAAGCGTCGTAAGCTAAAGTTGCTCTATGATGCTGCTCACGCCTTTGGCTGCTCGTGTAAAGGGCGTATGATCGGCAGCTTTGGCGATGCCGAAATGTTCAGTTTCCATGCCACCAAGTTCTTCAATACTTTCGAGGGTGGTGCTATTGTCACAAATAATGACGAGTTGGCGGGCAAGATGAGGTTGATGAAAAACTTCGGCTTCGCTGGTTACGACAACGTCATCTATATCGGCACCAATGGCAAGATGAGCGAGGTATCGGCAGCTATGGGGCTCACGGGGCTTGAGAGCCTAGAAAAGTTTATTAGCGCCAACCATCGTAACTACAGAGAATACAAGCGTGAACTTGAAGGCACTAAAGGCATCAAGTTTATGAAATATGACGAAGCAGAGAAATGTAATTACCAGTACATCATCCTCGAGGTTGACGAAGAAGTTATCGGCGTTACCCGAGACCAACTGGTCGAGATATTGCACGCTGAAAACATACTGGCGAGGCGGTATTTCTACCCTGGCTGTCATCAAATGGAACCTTATCGATCCTATTTCCCTCATGCTGCTTTGCTATTACGTGAGACTGAGCGAATCGTGAAGCGCGTCTTGGCCCTGCCCACAGGCATGGCTGTGGGGGAGGAGGAAATACATAGAATCTGCCAGATTTTGAGATTTGTCGTTGATAATGGTGCTGAGATACGTCGCCGGATGGGAAATGCAAAGCGGCCCAAATCTCAAGATGTGTAAATCGCATGGATAAAAAATTGGCACTGGCGGGGATCCGCGAACGAGCACGAAGAGTCAGTCTTATAAGGTGGATGTATGAACAGGTTTGTTGGGTGTGCCGACAGGCTCGGCGGGTGAGATATATACCCGGATATCTGTGGGCGCAGGCGTGGTACTGGCGGTTGTTTCTAGCCGAGTTCGTCTGCCTGAGGTGGGGGCGGTGGAGATATGGGCATCTGTATCAACAGCGCGATAAGAACCCGTTCGTGAGCGTAGTCATTCCTACCCTCAACCGGGGCAGATTGCTGGTGGAACGGACCTTGCCCAGCGTCTTCGCCCAAACCTACCAGAACTTCGAAGTCGTGATTGTGGGTGACCACTCCCCCCAGGAGACTGTAGACTGGATTTCCCAGGTAAAAGACCCGCGAGTGAGATTCTACAACCTTCCCAAGCGTGGCAGATATCCCAAGGATCCACGGCGCCGGTGGGCAGTTGCAGGGTCTGCCCCGTTGAGGAAGGCAGAGAAGATGGTGCAAGGTGAGTGGATTGCTCCGCTGGACGATGACGATGTCTTCACCGCTGACCGTATAGAGACGCTACTACGCTTTGCGCAGCAGGGCGACTACGAGTTGGTAGCTGGCGCATTCATGGAGGAGAGAACCCCTGGAATTCTAACACCGGGTATTGATCCGCTGAAGAACTGGACATTTGCAACCCGCTCGATAAGGAGCAGTTGGCTATACCGCTCTTACTTGCGCTGTATCAAGCTAGATCTGCACTGCTGGAGATATAATCTAAACGGCGATCAGAGCATAAAGAAGCGCTTTTTTCGAGCCGGTGTGAGGATGGAGTATCTTGACCATATCGTGACGCATAAGCTGATTGCTCCAGGCGAAAAATTTCTGTATGCGGGCCAAGCGCTCGATGCTGCTCGCCACGAAGCACATGACTAACAAAAGAAAGGAAAGACTGTCTATCAATCATAGTTGAGTGTTATGAATACAAGCCCAGGGCAAATTGAAATCCTTTCCGTGTCGCTATTGAATTCTGAGAGAGCACTTGTGGAAGAAATGCGCAGGGTCAGTGAAGAACTGGGCATCGGTCTGGGCTGGCACTATTTACTTGACCTGAGTTGGGCAGCTCACATGCTGCAAGCTGGCCCGGGCAATTATGTGATGGATGCTGGCGCAGGCATAGGGGTGATGCAGTGGTGGCTGGCAGCGCAAGGCGTCAATGTGTTGAGCGTAGACCTTAGCAGCCGTGCTACTCTGGACTTCCGTTTCAGGGCCTGGTGTCCGACGAAGGGACTCCGTCCAGGGGATCTACGGCCCTCCCCGCAAGCGGGGTGGCGCGACTTCTTGCCGCCAAAATTGCCGTGGCAATGGCATCGTTGGCCCAGAAAGGTTTACAATGCTATCTATCGCGCCAAGACCAAAGAACCTACGCCGCCTAGTTACCGCGGTACAGTCACATTTTATAATCAAGACCTGGCCAATATGCCTGATATCCCTGATTCTTCGTTGGACGCAATGGTTTCCATATCGGCCCTGGAGCACAACCGGCCTGATGAACTGCGTGGTATTGTCAAAGAACTGATGCGTGTTATTAAGCCCGGCGGGAAATTGGTGGCCACGCTGGGAGCAGCAAAGGGGCAGGACTGGTTACATGAGCCCTCAAAGGGCTGGTGTTATACGGAGGGCACTGTACGCGATATATTCGAGCTGCCGAACGTTTGCCCCTCGAACTATAATCGTTACGATGAGCTATTTGACGCGCTGAAAAACTGCGCTGAGTTGCGTGATAACCTGGCAGATTTTTACTTTAAGTCAGGCAACAATGGCATGCCCTGGGGAATCTGGAAACCCCAATACCAGCCGGTAGGAGTGGTGAAAGTAAAACCATCATGAGTGATATTCATTCTCCCCGATGCTCAGTCGTGATTCGCTGCCGCAACGAGGAGCAGCACATCGGACGGCTGCTCAGCGGCATCTTGCAGCAGAGTGTCCAGAGTGTGGAGATTATCGTGGTGGATTCAGGTTCCACTGATGCTACCTTATCTATCGCCGCTCGCTACCCTGTCAAGATTCTGCATATCCGTCCAGAGGAGTTCTCTTTCGGCCGGTCGCTAAATACAGGCTGCCAGGCTGCAAGGGGCGAGTTTATCGCCATTGCCAGCGCTCATGTGTACCCAACTTACAAAGACTGGCTGGAAAGGCTTCTGGCACCGTTTTCAGACCCCAAGGTAGCGCTGGTCTATGGGAAGCAGCGAGGCGGAGGAACAACGAAGTATTCTGAACATCAGGTCTTCGCCAGATGGTATCCCAGCCAGTCCAGTCTGAGCCAGAACCATCCTTTCTGTAACAATGCCAATGCTGCCGTGCGCCGGGCGCTGTGGGAACGGTTGCCCTACGATGAAACATTAACTGGCTTGGAGGATATCGACTACGCTAGGCGTATCATGGAATCAGGGTACAAAATCGCTTATGCGGCAGAGGCAGAGATCGTGCATGTCCACAGTGAGACCTATAACCAAATATATAACCGCTACCGACGGGAGGCTATTGCGATGAAGCGTATCTTCCCGCACGATCGGTTCACGCTGTGGGACTTCACACGCCTGTTTACAGGCAACCTGGTAAGTGACTATCGCCATGCCCGGCGTGATCGGGTTCTAGGACAAAACCTGTCCAGCATCTTTCTCTTCCGGCTGATGCAATTCTGGGGCACCTATCGGGGTTTCAGGCAGCCCAGCCCTGTTACCGATCAGCTCAGACAAACCTTTTACTATCCGAACAGTTGGAAGCGTTCTCAGCCTGAGACAGCAGAGCTTGAACAAGGGCGCCGTATTGACTATACTGGGAATCCAACGGAGGGAGAGGTTGACGGGGATCATTGATATCACAGTGCCTCTGCAAACAAACATGCCAACATGGCCTGGTACTAGCGGTTTCAGGCTCTTGGCAGTTAAACGCATGGCGAGGGGGGACTCATCCAATGACTCTCGAATTGAATGCGACATCCATGCAGGCACTCATGTGGATGCTCCCTGGCATTTTCTGGAAAACGCTAGCGCTGCCGAGCAATTATCTCTAGACATTCTGATAGGGCCAGCCACAGTCGCTTACTTACCTGACGCCACCGTCATCACCCCGAGTGAGCTGGACAGGCTCCACCTCCTCAGGAGGACCGAGCGACTTTTATTGCGCACACGCAACTCTGGGCTATGGGCGGCAGGGGAGAGCGAATTTAAAAAGGATTATGTAGCCCTGACACCCGATGCCGCCCAATGGTTGGTGGATCGAGGAATTCACTTAATCGGAGTGGATTACCTGTCGGTACAGAGATATGGCGATGGGCCAGACACACATAGAATTTTGTTAGAGGCGGGTGTGGTAGTTCTTGAAGGTTTGAACCTGGCCGAGGTGCAGCCAGGAGCATACGAACTTCTCTGCTTACCTCTTCGTCTTGTTGGCGCCGAGGGGGCGCCAACGCGTGCTGTTCTGAGAAAATTAACGCAGCAGAAACGAAAAAGGAGTCAAAACTAGCGTGTCGACGCCAAACTCCAAATCACAACCCAAAATCATTGCCCTCGTCCCTATGCGTCACCACAGCGAGCGGGTGCCGGGGAAGAACTATCGCCCCTTTGTCGGCCAACCGCTCTATCGCCACATTATTCGCAGCTTACTTGCATGCCCTCTCATTACTCAAATTGTCATTGACACTGACAGCCCTACTATTTTGGAAGATGCATCAAAACACTTGCCGAAGGTTAAGCTTATCGAGAGGCCGGAACACCTGAGAGCAGATAATATACCGATGAATGATGTTCTGCTCCATGATGTCAGCTTGTTCCAGGCTGATTTCTACTTGCAGACTCACAGTACAAATCCTTTGTTGCGTGCCGAAACCATCTCACGGGCAATCCGCTTGTTCCTGGACAGGTATCCGATGTATGACTCGCTCTTCTCAGTGACTAAAATACAGAGCCGCCTCTGGGACAGCTTGGGACGGGCTGTCAACCATAATCCAGCGATTCTGCTGCGTACCCAGGATTTGCCGCCGGTATACGAGGAGAACTCTTGCCTCTACATCTTTACTAAAGAGAGCTTGGAAAGGCGGCACAATCGTATTGGCGAAAGGCCGCTGATGTTCGAGATAGACCGCATCGAATCCTGGGACATCGACGAAGAGCCAGACTTTCGCATAGCTGAAGTTCTTTATACCGAGCGCGAGAAGCTAAAATGAAGTGGCGTGTGCTGGTTACGTGCCCACAGCTCCAGCAGACCATTGACAGATATAGAGGACTTTTTGCTGAACATAGCATCGAAGTCGAACTGCCTCATCTGGTACAGCAGTTGAGGGAGTCCGAGTTGCTAGGAATCATCGACCAATTTGACGGTGTAATTGCTGGCGATGACGAATTCACGGCGAGAGTGCTTGAGAAAGGCAAGAGACTCAAAGTAATTGCTAAGTGGGGAATAGGGGTTGATGCTATTGACTTGGATGCTGCTAAACGACTGGGCATTCGTGTCACCAATACCCCAAACGTATTTGCTGACGAAGTAGCCGATGTGGTCATGGGTTACGTCATTTTGCTGGCGCGACAACTGCATAAACTGGACCGCTCGGTGCGCCGCAGAGGCTGGAAAAAAATTCAGGGAATCTCGTTGAGTGACAAGATGCTCGGCGTGATAGGCGTGGGCAGCATTGGGCAAGCAGTGGTGAGGCGAGCCATCGTTGCTGGCATGTCTGTTAAAGGCTGCGATGTAGCACCTATCCCGAACTCATTTGTTAAACATACTGGATTAATAGTTGCAGACATTAAAGAATTGCTAGAGACATCCGATTTTATCTCCCTGAACTGCAACCTGACCAGTGCGAACCGCCACATGATCGGGGCAAAAGAGTTTGCTCTCATGAAAAACGGGGTTTATATTATTAATACTGCCCGCGGTGCACTAATTGACGAAGTAGCATTGATTCAAGCGCTTCATGAAGGCAAAGTTGCTGGTGCAGCTCTGGACGTATTTGAGCAGGAGCCGCTGCCCTGGGATAGCCCGCTGCGGAAGCTTGCCAACTGCATCTTCGGTACGCATAACAGTTCGAACACTGCAGAAGCTGTGGCACGTGTGAATGAGCTCGCTATCCGTAATTTACTTGAAGGACTGGAGACTAGAATATCTTGGCCAAAGTAGTCTTAATAACAGGAGTGGCAGGCGGTATCGGCAGTGCAACCGCGAAAGCTTTCGCCGATGCCGGGTGGCAAGTTATAGGTGTCGCTAGACGGAAGGTAAACAAACTGGCCAGCGTACATCATTTCATACTTGGTGACGTATCTGACGATAAGGCCTGGCCCAGAATCTTTAAGGAGGTTCTCGAGAACGAAGGGCATTTGGACGCTTTGGTTAACAATGCAGCGATTCAGATATGCAAACCGCTGGTCGAAACAGAGCCTGCTGAGTGGGATGCTGTTATGGCGTCAAACGTGAGGTCGGTTTACTTAGCCATCAAGCACCTCTATTCCCTGATGAAAGGCCGGGACACTGTTATCGTGAACGTGGGCTCAGTGCACGCAATTGCTACATCGGCTAACATTGCCGCCTATGCAGCCAGCAAGGGAGCGTTGCTGGCTCTAACACGCGCGTTAGCTATTGAGCTAGCGCCAGACAGGATAAGGGTTAATTGTATTCTTCCCGGTGCTGTTGATACCCCCATGCTCCACGCAGGCCTGACCCGGGGACATTTACATGGTGCGAATCTAGAGGAATCGATGAAGAACCTGGGAAGACGCACAGTAATGGGTCGAGTAGGACGACCGGAAGAAATTGCGCAGTCTATCCTTTTCCTGGCAGATAACAATCGCTCCTCGTTCATGACAGGCCAGGCTCTCATAGTTGATGGAGGAGCAACAGCGAGGTTGAGTACAGAATGACTATGATATCTTCTCCCGTCAAGCGTGTGGCGCACTTTGTCTTGGGTGATGGCCGGTACAGCGAACTGGCAGACTTTTATTCGCAGATGTGCACAAAGAGAGACCCGAGATATCGAGCTAGCATAAAGATGATGCGAACCTTGAAAGACAAACATAAGGGAGAACGTTGTTTCATCATCGGTAACGGCCCCAGCATAAAGAATACCGACCTAACTTTGCTAAAAGGCGAGAGGACATTTGGCCTGAATCGAATATACTTGCTGTTTGAGCAGATAGGATTTTCCACCACTTATTTTGTATCGGTTAACAGACTGGTTGTTGAGCAGTGCGCACGTGAGATTGAGAAGTTACCTTGCCCCAAGTTCATTAGCTGGGACACTCGTGATCTGATAAATTATACAGATGACATGGCGTTTTTGCATTCCAGGTGGCACGGCCCCAAGTTTTACACCGATATCACTCGAGGAATATGGGAAGGGGCAACCGTAACCTATGTCGCGATGCAAGTAGCTTATTACCTGGGGTTCGCTAAGGTCATCTTAATCGGCGTAGACCATTCCTTTGCGGCACAGGGCAAGCCTCACACCGTAGTGGTTTCACAAGGCGATGACACTGACCACTTCCACAGCCAGTACTTCGGGAAAGGTTTCCGCTGGCAGTTGCCCGATCTGGAGACTTCTGAGTTGGCATACCGTATTGCTAAGCATCGGTTTGAGGTCGCAGGGAGGGAGATAGTGGACGCTACGGTAGGCGGCAAGCTACAGGTATTCCCCAAAGTCGACTATCTAACGTTATTCAAGTAGCAAAATAGACACTTTATCAGCCCGTTTTTGGGAGACCTACTTGCCCTATAACTAGCCTATCCTTGCAGCAAAAAGAGGGAATCAAGAAGAAGGTTTAATACAGGCGTAACAGGGCAGGATGGCCGGTACCGGGGAAGTTCCTTCTCGGAGGTTGCAGTCTGCCATGGAGCGGATCAAGTGAACACCAAGATTAGCAGGCAAGCGCTTCCTACTATCTCTGTAGTGACCCCTTCATTTAATCAGGCGCAATTCTTAGAGGCCGCCATTTTGTCGGTGTTGAATCAGGATTATCCCAATATTGAATATGTCATTGTCGACGGAGGGTCAAATGACGGTAGCGTGGATATTATTCGTAAGTACGAGAGCCGATTAGCTTGGTGGACTAGCCAACGTGATAAAGGGATGTACGATGCGCTGAATAAAGGTTTCGCACATACCACCGGGGAGATTATGGCTTGGCTTAATTCCGATGACAAATATACCCCATGGGCTTTTCAAGTGGTCGGCGACATATTCTCGAGTTTGTCAGAAGTAGAGTGGCTCACTACGCTATGCCCCCTGGCATGGGATGAAAAGGGGCAAGCAATAAAATGTGTTCACAGCAGTGGCTTCAACCGCAAGGCTTTCTATAAAGGTATCAACTTACCAGGAATAGGATGGTATGCTCACTCATGGATTCAACAAGAATCGACTTTCTGGCGGAGGTCTTTGTGGGAACACGCTGGGGGTAACATTGACTCATCGATAAAGCTCGCGGCTGATTTTGAACTATGGGCACGATTCTGGAAATACGCTGACCTATACGGTGTAGATACTCCCTTAGCCGGCTTTCGAGTACATGAAAACCAAAAGATAGCTTTTCACATTGCCGAATATCTCGAAGAGGCTAGTGCTATTTTGAAGAAGTACGGTGGTCGTCCATATGGAAAAGCAGAGACGACGCTCAGAAGGTGCGCCAGTAAATTTCTACCGACACTCAACACGATATTGCTTGAGCGCTTGGGCGTAGCTTACGCCGCAAAAACTGTTGTCCACAAATGGCGAGAGGAAGGGTGGATTATCACGACGAAGTACATAGTATGACCAATGTTAGATTCTTACTTAGGGCACTTTTAGGAGGAATCCAGTGAAGAAGGCACTTATCACCGGGATTACTGGACAGGATGGCTCATATCTAGCAGAGTTCCTTCTAGCTAAGGACTATGAGGTACATGGAATCATCCGGAGATCGAGCACCTTTTGCACCGCTCGAATAGATCACATCTATGTTGACCCTCATGAGGCGGGCGCCAGACTTTTTCTTCATTACGGAGACCTTTCCGATAGCACTCAACTCACTAACCTTATCTATAGTGTAAGGCCTGATGAGATCTACCACCTCGGTGCTCAGAGCCATGTGAGGGTTAGCTTCGATACGGCTGAGTATACCGGTGATGTGGTGGCCCTGGGCACTACGCGCATCCTGGAGGCTATCCGGCAAAGCGGGATAAAGGCTAAGTTCTACCAGGCTTCGAGCAGTGAGATGTTCGGGGATTCTCCATCTCCTCAAAATGAGCAAACACCCTTTCGACCACGGAGTCCCTATGCGGTCGCCAAGGTCTATGCCTATTGGATGGCGGAAAACTACAGGGATGGTTACGGATTGTTTGCTACCAATGGCATTCTGTTCAACCACGAGTCGCCGCGCCGCGGCCAGACCTTTGTCACCCGGAAAATTACTCGCGCCATCGCTCACATCCTCGCTAAGAGGCAGAGATACCTTTACCTGGGAAACCTCGAAGCGAAGAGAGACTGGGGCTATGCTCCGGAATATGTAAGGGCGATGTGGCTTATGCTGCAGCAGAAAAAGCCTAGCGACTACGTTATAGGAACAGGTGAAACCCACTCAGTAAAGGAATTTCTTGTTGAAGCCTTTAACTACGCTGGCCTCGATTGGCAGGAATATGTGAAGATAGACCCGCGCTACTTCAGACCGCTTGAAGTAGATATGCTGGTAGCAGATGCCTCGAAGGCAAAGAAGAAGTTGGGCTGGGAACCGAGAGTGACCTTTAAAGATTTGGTGAAGATAATGGTTGATGCCGATATGGAGGCTCTGGGCTTGAGATCCCCCGGTAAAAGCAAGAAGATACTCGCGAAGTGCGGAATGAACTCGGTTGACCGGGCTTTGTGCCAGCCTCGAATGGGGGAGATACGGTGAAGAACTGGCTTGCCGCCAAGAGAATTGTGGTCACCGGGGGGGCCGGCTTTCTGGGAAGCGAGGTGGTCAGGAAGCTGGGCGGAAGAGGATGCAAGGAGGTTTTTGTCCCGCGAAGTAAGGATTACAACCTCGTGGAAATAGAAGCAGTGAAAGGGCTATACAGGGATGCTAAGCCAGATATCGTCATCCATCTTGCCGCCAGGGTGGGCGGAATAGGCGCCAATATGAAAAACCCGGGGAGCTTTTTCTATGAGAACCTCATGATGGGGGTTCAACTGATCGAGCAGGGGAGGCTCTCCGGGATAGAGAAGTTTGTTGCCATCGGAACAATCTGTGCCTACCCGAAGTTCACCACGGTCCCATTCAAAGAGGAAAACCTGTGGGACGGCTACCCCGAAGAAACCAACGCCCCTTACGGGTTAGCTAAGAAGATGCTCCTGGTTCAATCACAAGCTTATCGGCAGCAGTACGGCTTCAACGCTATCTATCTTTTGCCTGTCAATCTCTATGGCCCTGGAGACAACTTCGCTCCTGAATCATCGCATGTCATTCCTGCCTTGATTAAGAAGGTCTTTGATGCCAAGGTTAAAGGTGAGAAGCGCATTGTAGCCTGGGGCAGCGGCAAACCTACTAGGGAATTCCTCCATGTGGAAGATGCTGCCACGGGGATAGTGCTGGCAACGGAGAAGTATAATAAACCCGAACCTGTTAATCTGGGAGCAGGCTTTGAAATATCGATCAAAGACCTCGCGGAGTTGATATGTGAACTTGCCGGTTTCGATGGTAAAATAGAGTGGGATACCTCCAAGCCCGATGGGCAGCCCCGGAGACGTTTGGACACGAGCAGGGCTAAAAAGGAATTCGGCTTCACTGCCAAGACAGACTTCAGAGAAGGGCTTAAGAAGACTATCGAGTGGTATGCTCTGCATATCAGGCGAAAAGCATGAAAGCCTCCGCATCTGAAATACAAAAACTGCAAGGTGTTAGCAAATGAGAGTCCCTTTTCCGAGACGAATCGCTAATAAAATATACCAAACATTCTTAGACCGAGTCATTCTCAGCGAGAGGACATTCTTGTTTTGTCAAAGATTGGGGTTCCATGTTACACCTAACCACTACTACCAGCCTATACCAGATACGAAAAAGCTGAAGGATGACCTCTGGTCAGAGCATTCAGCACTTGTTGGTATTGACCTCAACCAGGCAAAACAACTGGAGCTGTTGTCCCTTTTCGTATCCAAGTTCAGAACCGAATACGAACAATTTCCAAAAAGCAAAACTGCTATACCCTATGAATATTATGTTAACAATGGCTCATTCGTAAATGTGGACGGCGAGATTCTGTACTGTATGATCCGGTATTTTAAGCCTCAAAGAATATACGAAATTGGCTCGGGTTTTTCGACATATCTGTCCGCTCAGGCAATGCGGAAAAATGTGGAGGAGGATAGAACCCAATGCGAATTAGTGGCGATAGAGCCGTATCCAAATAAAGTCTTGGAGGCTGGCTTTCCCAGTCTTTCAAGGCTAATACGCAAGGAAGTACAAGATATCTCTTTGGCAGAGTTTGAGAAATTAACGGCTAACGATATATTGTTTATTGATTCGAGTCATGTCTTGAGGATTGGTAACGATGTCAAATATGAATACTTAGATATATTGCCCAGACTTAACAAAGGGGTAATTGTTCATGTGCATGACATATTTCTGCCGGCAGAATATCCCCAAGAGTGGGTTTTGCGGGGGCGAAGGTTCTGGACCGAGCAATACCTGCTTCAAGCATTCCTAGCTTTCAACAGCAGTTTTGAAGTGTTATGGGCTGGCAGTTATATTCATCTGAACCATCCTGAAAAACTGGAAGCAGCTTTCAGTTCATACAACAGGAGCAAAACCTTGCCGGGGAGCTTCTGGATACGAAGAACAAAATGAAACTGCAGAGTTGGTTTCTTGCTACATTGATCAAACTAAGTGAGTAGGGAAAATAGGTCAGAATAGTTCTCCCGCCAAACAGCCCCTGCTCTCGAGGCAGAGAGAAAAGATGGAAACTAAGCCTTTAGTCTCAATAGTTACTCCCTCATATAATAAAGCCACCTTTATTGAAGAAACCATTCTCAGCGTGAAAAACCAGACCTATCCTCACATAGAACACCTAGTAATAGATGGAGGCTCAACGGATGGGACATTGGACATTTTGCGGAAGTATAGCGACAGCCTCACTTGGATATCCGAACCTGATAAGGGGCAAGCCGACGCTATAAACAAAGGGTGGAAGATGGCTAAGGGCGAGATCTTGGCTTACCTTAACGCTGATGACACTTATATGCCTTGGGCTGTAGAAACCGCCGTGAAGTTCCTGAATGACGATCCGGATGTCGGAATGCTGTATGGAGAGTGCAACATTATCGATGAAAATGGTAAAGTCATTGGCCGGTTCGGGGCTGAAGACTTCGAACTGAAGAAAATCATATGCGACCGCTGTATTGTGCCTCAGCCAGCAGCGTTTCTGCGCAGAGCAGTTCTCGATAAGGTGGGATATCTCAACACTTCTCTCTACATGGCAATGGATCTCGAGCTATGGATTAGAATCAGCATGAGATTCAAGGTAAAGTATGTTCCTCACGTTCTGGCCAATTTCCGACTCTCTCCCAGTGCGAAGACTAGTTCTGAGACACCCAGATTCTCGAGGGACCGGTTTGCCATACTTGACGAGACCTTTTCCAATCTCGAACTTCCTGAGGAGATAAGATCTCTCAGAAATCAAGCCTACAGCTATGCCCACTTTGAGGCGGCGTGGATCTATTGTCAGCAACGCCGGAGAAGGGAGGCATGCAAGCACCTGGTGAAGTCGGTAGTCATATGGCCGAATCGCCTGAGGGACGACAGAGTATATGCGACCTTGGCCGAAACTCTCTTTGGAAAACGGCTGACTAAGACGCCTATTGGATGGGCGTCAAGCTTGAAAGCAAAGTTCCGCAAGGATAGTTCTCAACCAAGGAGATGTTGAGCCAGGTAGGTTCCATTGTTGGGACGATTCATTCCGAATTGGAAGATGCTATTGACCGGTTGGCAATATGGGATCGAGATTACATTCAAGCATTCCTGCTAGCCCGGGAATGCGACCGCAGCTTCTCATAGATACTCTCTAGTTCTATCGCTTGCTCTCCAATAGTCTTGACGGGTTTAATGTTTGCTTGAAACTCTCCGATGAGCCCTGGATTTTCAATGAGTGCTCTGATCTTCTCATACAAGTCATCTGAATCACCCGGTCTAAAGAGCAAGCCATTCTTATTATGCTCGACAAACTCAGGCAAAGCCCCGATGTTTGAGGCTATCACCGGGGTCTTGGTTATGAACGCCTCCTGTGTAACGAGCGAGTAACTCTCATAGCAGAGTGATGGTACTATCAGGACATCCATTTGACTGTATGGAACCCGCACATCAACAAAGCCATTCATGAAGTGTATATTGGGATTTGTAGCTGCTCTTTTCAAATCTTTATAGTAGCGTGAGCGCGGATTATACATACCGTAGATTCTCAGTTCCACGCGGTCATCCTTCACTCTATTAAAAGCCTGTATTAGCACATGGACGCCTTTGTAGTTCCCCAAGAAAGGCGCAACAAAGCCAAATCGAAGCCTGTCAGATTTCGTCTTCACAAAGCCGTCAAAGGATGCTGTGTCCATGCCATGACCCGAGACTCTGATCTTCTCATCTGGCAGGCCGTATTCGATAAATCTTCGTCGCATGAAATCTGAGGGGGTTATTATTGCATCTACATTATCTACAAGGCTCTTAAGGTATGAATCCCTTTGCCGGAAGAAGTCTTTTCCGTGAAATAGCATGAAGATTCTGTTAAAGATAGCTTTGGCAATTCCCTTCATCCAATCATTATCACTCAAAGCTGGAAGGGCGCTAAAAGCACTTGTTATCAAGCCGCCGCTATAGCACTGCAGGCAACTATAACATTCTTCGTCTGGCCCGCTACATACGGCATCATTATCTTTCAACAGATGGTTCCGGTGGCATATGAGCCAGAAGTCGTGCAGGGTCATGACAGTAGGAACTGCCCTTTCATTGCACAAACGTATGAGCGAAGCTGAAAGGCCAATCAGGTGTTGGAAGTGAACTAGCTCCGGACGCGTCTCATCAAGTATTGTCTCAAACGCACTGTCTGTCCTGCTATCTCTGTATATGGACTTGGGACTTACCATGGGTGTCGTCCAGCTCCGAAGGCCAGATGGGATACTAGCTAGCTCTATGACATGCAAGCCATTGATATCGTGTTTGTCGAGAGAATAGCGCTTCTGACTCTGATGCATTACGGGGTACAACACATACACGTCGTGACGCTTGCTCAACTCCTTTGACAGATTGTAAGCGTATATCTCGGTACCTGCTCTTCTCGTTGGCGGAAATCCGTGTACTACCTGTAGTATTCGCACTCCGACGCCCTCTTATCCCCAAGCTGGCCAAAGCAGCCCTGCGGCCTCCCCGAGCACAGGGTCGGGAAGGTTTGTCAACTCAGGTTTTTAGCGGTATACTAAGCTGCACATGCGGCTTTATTATAAAGACGCAGATATTGGGAATCAACTTGGCACCAAGAAGATCAGGAAAAATCGGAACATCATTTGACGTGATAATATGGATGAGCTCGTCAGAATGCCTCAGACTCGGCTACAACAAAGTTGTTGCGAGATAAGGCGTAAATGTACAAGGCAATCTTAGCGTTTGGACGTTTTTTAGCAAACAAGATTCCCGGTTTTCGCGGTGCTTTGAAGGCCGTTTGGCGTCCGGTGGGCTGTCTGGGGTTCAAGGCTGCTTACCGGAATGCTTGCAAAACAGGCGATGTTCGCCTCCATATCGCCGCAGGCACTAATAGACTCGACGGCTGGCTTAATACAGACATATTCCCTCATTTGTCCCTGCTGTTCCTGGATGCCACGCACCGGTTCCCTATAAGGGATAGCGTTGTGTCTTACATCTTCAGCGAGCATTTCATTGAGCACGTGCCCCGGCACGCAGCGCAGGCCTTCGTGCGAGAAAGCCTGCGCGTGCTTAAACCCGGTGGGGTGCTGCGTATCTCAACTCCCGATGCCCAGGAGCTGGCCGAAGCATACCTCAACCACCATGAACGGGCACGTCTGCTGAATGAACGCAATAGAGGACTAGGGTACCAATATGCCTCCTACCCCATAGATATACTGAACACAGCATTTAAAGAGGACTTCCACGTCTGTCTCTACGACGCTCAAACGCTTCAACAACTGCTTGGTGAGGCAGGGTTCCGTGACATCACACGCTGCAAGGTGGGGGAAAGCCGACATGCGGCTCTCTCCGGCATTGAGCGCCACTTCGTCGGAACTATTGAAGACGAATTCACTTTGGTCATGGAGGCTACAAAGCCTTCTCAAGGCAGGGATTGATGGTTGTTTGCCGGAAGGTGCAGTGTTGACAAACCCCAAGGTCGCTGTCGTAATTCTGAATTGGAACGGCGTCAAAGACACCGTAGAGTGTCTGGAATCGCTTAAGAAGGTTACCTACCGTGACTATCAGGTGATAGTTGTTGACAACGGTTCACGTGGAAACGATGTCGATATCCTCAAAGAGAAGTTCGGAGACTATGTCCAAATCATCGAAAACGACAAGAACTACGGGTTCGCCGAAGGAAACAACATTGGCATGAGATATGCTCTGACGAACCACAATCCGGACTACCTCCTCCTTTTGAACAACGATATCACTGTAGACCCTGATTTTTTGACCGAACTGGTTAAGGCCGCAGAAAATAACCCTGAGATAGGTCTGCTCGGACCGGTAGTCTACGACTACTATAAACAGAGCGTAGTCAGGGGGACAGGGTCGGGCCTAAGAATCAGCTGGTGGAGAGGCATCCCTGTATCCCTTATGCCAAGCCAAAGTGGCCAGGAGGTTGATGGTATCCGCGAGGCGGATTTCGTAGAAGGTTCCTGTATGTTAGTCCGTAGAAATGTGATTGATCAAGTGGGTATGCTGGACTCGGTGTACTTCGCTTACTGGGAGGAGACCGACTGGTGTGTCCGCATTAAGAGAGCAGGCTACAAAGTTTGCTGCGTTCTCAGTTCGAAGATATGGCACAAGGTGCAACCGTCTTACCGTGACACTCGCAAATTGTACTATTTCCTCAGAAACGATATCCTGTTCATGAGGAAGAATGCAGACAAGAAATACCTAGGGACTTTTTTCCTGTACTTTTTCTGCGTATCGCTGCCGCTCTGGTGTTTTAAGCCTTTTCTAGCTCATCCGCTGGAAACAGTGGGCGCTGTTACCAAAGCCTTACTTTGGAACATTAGGCATAAGCCTTCGAATGGTCAGTGAAGTCAATTCGCTGAGCGTGCCATAAGCGCTGGCTAAAGTCCATACCAAATAGTAAGGGAGCATTTTAGGGCTTCGCTTCCTGATACAGACGATGATGCCGAAAGGAATCATCGCGGAAACGCCGAATAGCGCCGATAAAGATTTATATTTCCAGAATATTCGGGCATTGCCTTTACCATACCAAATTCGCTGTTTAATAAAACCTCTCGCAGTATCTCGGTGAAGATGATAGACAAAAGCCGAAGAAATGCCCAGGGTTAGTCCACTTTTTCTAAGCCTACGGCATAGATCACCATCTTCACCGGCACCTGCAAAGAAAGGGTCGAACCTGTGTTCCACGATGATATCCTTTCTGTAAATACCTGCCATGAAGGTTATGGAGTTTCTCGGTCCCTCTTTATTGAATCTCAATCTGAAATGCTGGTCTTCCGCCCAGTCCCAATAGCTTGTGTTTCTCAACCCGACCACCTGGGCATGAATTCCAGCGTACCTCCTCTTCTCCATTTCCTCCAACATTATTGCAAGGCAGTTTTCAGTCAGGGTGACATCTGAATCGACATAGAAGACGTAGTTATGGGAAGCTTTTTCAGCACCCAGTTGCCGGGCATATGAAAGGCCTTTCCCCTCGTTGAAATAAATTTCATTTGCATATCTTCGGGAGATTTCCACTGTTTTGTCTGTTGAGCCGTCATCAACCACAATAATCTCAGAGGGATTATTCTTTCTGACTGACTCCAGACACTGCTCTAAGGTTTTCTCGGCATTCTTGGCGCAGATTACTACTGAAACTTCCAAGAGTGTCCCCCATCATCGACCACGGTCAAATTGGGCAATGTATCTCCTGAGGGCATTGACCAGTCTTTTATCCCGTGTCTGAACTGCCCGGCTTGTATCAAGTTTAGATAGCACTTCTCCAAGCTTCTCTAAATCGTAAACAGCAGTTACTCTGCCATCTCTTTCCAATTCGTGAAGTAGTAATAGTTGATGATTATCTATGACCTCACCGTATTCCTTCAGCCGAGGTACAACAACCAGGGGCTTTCCCGCCTGCAGAACGTCCACTATTGTTCCGACGCCTCCGTGTCCCACCACAACCCTCGCCTTGCTCAACAATTCTTTCATTTCCTGCTCTGTGGCGAATTTAAAGTACTTAGCGTTCCTGGGGGTATATTTAGTCCCCCCAATCTGCATGATAACCTCCTCGTCAATCCTACCAGCGACCTCATCCATTTGCTTGACGAGACGTTCAAACCCGTCTGGATGCATGCCCACAGTGACCAGGATCAAATTATTGCCCCCTCATATTTGGCTTTCTTGCCATACCTGCTAAGAAGCCGTTCCCACTGCACCAGAAAGACATCGGCAACTGGATATACCACCCTACCTGTACCAGACGGTTCATCAAAGCGGGTCCAAGTTTCAACGAAAATAGTCTTGATTCTCAAAAGTTTGGCCAGATAGAAAGCGGGTATCGCTATCTCCGAGCCTGTGGAAACAATAAGTTTCGGTTTTTCCTTTAGCAAAATCCTGAAGGTTGAAAGAAATGCGCGCGCCATCAGCAAAGGACTAGTATCGATGTTTAGCAGGAGATATTTACGCTCAAGGCTTTGAGTTCGAGGGGACGCATAAGTTATAAAAAAAATCTCATGTCCTTCGAATGCCTCTTTCAGAGCAAGCATCTCCGTTAAGTGTCCCCCATGAGAACAGACGAGACAGATCTTCATATGTTTGCCTCTGTTCGTCTCAAGATATGCAACACTTGGCCCCACTCATAGTTCAGTTTAAACCTTTTGAGAAGCTGAAAGTCGGACACCCTCCTCAGCCTCTGTATTTGTCTGTGCCTCCGTAGAAGACCTCTCATGTTCCGGGCCACAGAGAACCAAGCCCTCAACTTTGCCCAAACATATCTCGGTCCGCGAATCACACAGTATCCCATGATTAGAGCCTCAGTTAACATGAGGAGGGGCAGGAGTACTATCAAGGTGAGAGGCTTCAAGTAACAGATGAGTGCACTTAATCGACCGTGTTCCAACCAGAACATTTTCTGCGGAGTCATCTTGAGCTCGTACTCGTGATAGACAACCGATCGGGGCACGCAGTAGATGTTATATCCCATTAGGTTGACAACCCACGATAAGTCAACATCGTCATAGTACATGAAATTACCCTCATTAAGCCCACCCATTAGTTCTACTATTTCCCTTCTGATAAGAAAAGAACAACCGCTGACACTAGCAACCTGGAACGGTTCTTTGAGCGAGTCGCTGTCTCGCCTATTGAGCCCTCTGACGAAACCAAGTCCGGTGATATGTATATTCAATCCCGTGACGCCGACTTTTCCCCTATCTCTGTATAGCAGGCTTTTAGGCGTTACCGCGCCGACATCAGGGTTAGCATCCATGAACTCGACCATGGCGCCCAGCCAATTTTTCTCAACCTCGGTGTCAACGTTTAGAGGAGCAAAATATCTTCCTTCGGCGTGAGATATGGCTGAATTGATGCCTCCGGTGTATCCCAGGTTCTTATTATTTGCGACTATGAGTAAATCAGGAAACATTCGCCTTACTTGTTCGAGACTGCCATCGCTTGATTTATTGTCAACCATTATCACCTCAAAATCGTGAAAGTTCTGTGCGAGTACGGAGCGAAGGCAAGTCTCGAGATAAGATATGCCATTATAATTGACGATTATGATCGAAACCTTAGTCTTGCTGCTTTGCATGTTCCAATGATACTATAGACCTGCCTTGATAGCAAAAAGCCGACTTTCGATATGGAATATGTTTTCGAACTATTCTGCGAATGAGCATATTGGGCTAAGATTGACCCAGATAGAAGTGCTATGGCTATAGTAGAAATTCTGCAACTAGCCACAGTGAGAATGAACTTCGAGTTATTAAAATTGCAATCATTTAATAAGGGTAGCCTTGTGAGCTTTAATTGCAATGACCGGAGAATATCGAGGCGAGTTTATATGTCTGGAAATAAATAATGGTAGTGGGTGCAAACCAAAACCAGTGATTCGCTCACACGTAAATCCGTGGTACTCAAAAAGCGACTTTAAGGCTGGAGCGGTAAATAATCGTCTGTGTCCAATCCAACCGCTCACACTGCTCACGGTATTTGGGTTGGGGTGAAAAGGATTGCCGCAACCGAAAAACTCATCGCTGACCTCAGCTGTTGGCGGTTGGTATCCCATAAGTAGTGAAATAATATTCTGTAAGCCAGCTAAATTAGGGGTGGCTACGATGCAATAACCATCTTGTTTCAGAACTCGTCGTATTTCCTTTATAAAAACGTCGGTGTTGTTCAGGTGCTCGATTATTTGATTGGCGGTAACAACATCGAATACTTCGTCTTTGAATGGAAAGGTATTACTTGCATCACCTAATATTGTACTCACTCCATTATTTGAAGCCATTTTGGCAAAAGACCAAACACGTTCGATCCCAACAATAGTTTCAGTTCCTACCTTTTCGGCAATTCTCATGCTGAATTGCCCATCGCCACAACCAACATCCAATACAGCCGAATGTGGTCGCTCGGTAAGAAGGCTAATAAATCTTTCTTTCGTCAGAAGTTGCATTCCCACCAAGAGTGATTGCGTATATCGCCTTACAAAAGGTAACACTTTAACAACCTAGAAAGAACTCCGAATTTCAGTGCTTTGCGCATTTGCACGACTTTGAGAACTATATGCTTATATTCATCCTGGTCATCTGTTAACCTAGTTCACTTTAGCTAGCAAGATTGAAACGGGATAATCCATTTTCGCACAATATGTGTAGTTGTGCAAGAGAAGTGCTTTGAGGAAAGTTGGAGTGAACCCCAGAAACTAGACACAAAGGGTTAGGAAGGTTTGGCAGGGTGGAATATCCTATAATGGAGGAGAGAAAGGACCCTGCCATGAGAAACCAGAGAAGTTTTAGTCTGGAGTTCAA